>Ga0256406_1000191_pt1 | contig 118458 bp, 111 predicted proteins | sample RumenRJG_03DNA_FD_185986 | JGI IMG/M metagenome (GOLD analysis project Ga0256406, IMG submission 185986) | Bovine rumen microbial communities from Lethbridge, Alberta, Canada - RJG_03 | ecosystem: Host-associated > Mammals > Digestive system > Stomach > Rumen | place: Canada: Alberta...
TTGTGTGAGACACTTCATATCGAAATTCCAAATGAGTATAGATAACTGCAAATAACAGTTTGTAGGGGAGTTCTGATACTCCCCTATAAAAATGGCTATTTATCAACTGTTTGTTGTGACATAGCCTAAAAAAATAATAAAATTAAATATTTCCCTATATGAATTGTTTTTATATGAAAATTATGCAAAAGGGGAATATAGAATATGCATTTGCAGAACTGGACTTTTATGGTACAATAACCGTGGATACTACATTCGGGTCACAAGATTGTCTGCTGTAAGATGAAAAAATATTTTCCTTTTCGTCGGCAGCAGTGTGGGAACAGCTTGGGATCTTATCCACGATTCGAGGCGAAAGAAGAATGAAAACAACAATCAGCATGGCCGCAACGACTGTACCGCGTGTGGTCCACCCGTATAAGACACGGAATGGCGGAGCTACCGTCACGGTTTTCGTGCCTTACAACTGTCACAATCATTGTCCGTTCTGCATCAACAAGGCAGAATATGAAGACATGACTGGTTTTTCCGAAGAGGCTATCTGCCGGAGCATCCGCCTGATGGATAGCATTACGCCGTTCTGTGACTTTGTCTTCACTGGCGGCGAACCTTTTGCCAATATGGAATCGCTGCAGCGTATGCTGGACTGTATTCCTGTGACACATAAGGTATACATCAATACGACCTTGCCGGTCTTTGAAAACCAATCGGAAGACGACATCGTCGCCTTTACAGAACGCAACCGCCATAAGATTACCTGCATCAACGTATCGCGCCATATGCAGCATTATGTACAGGAATCGAATGACGCTCTCTTGAGCCGTCTGGCTGTTCCTTTCCGTATCAACTGTGTATTGTATAAGAAATATCCGGCTGACCAGCTCAAGCCGTACCTGGAACGGTTCCGCCACATCGACGGGGCATCGATCCAGTTCCGTTTCGACTATACGGAAACGACGCCGGACAATCTCTATGAAGAAGGTCACGACCATATCCTTCACGACTTGAAGAAAATCGCCGATTATACCGGTCTTGATGGCTGCCGCATGCGTTGTGGCTTCCATTTCGACTACAAAGGCATGGAACTGACCTATCATAAGACCCTGCCGTACAGCACGGTCATCGAACGGGATAGACGGGATGACAAAGAATACGACATCCTCTACGATATCCTCATCAAACAGACCGGGGACATCCATTCTGACTGGGATGGCACGCCCTTGGATATCGAAGCCTATAAGCGCGTCGTCTTTGAACCGTATGACCTCAAGTGGATCCAGCGGTCGCGGACGGGCCTGAGCAAACGCCTGCCCTTCCTCAAGACGGCCTGCGCCATCTTCCATTGATTTTTGCCGCGTGAAGGCTTTGGAAACTACAAACTGCAAACTTAATACGCCAAAAGAGGCTGTCTTCATGCGACAGCCTCTTTTTACTGTTCTTTTCCAGTGGAAATCGGGTATAATAGAGATAATCGATTTTTATGTAAGGAGGTACGTCCATGGCTGTTACCGTATTATTGGGCAAGGCCGGAAGCGGCAAGTCGACGCAGTGCTATCGGGAGATACAGGCCTGTGCGGCTGCCGGCGGCAAGGCTTTGCTCCTTGTCCCTGACCAGGCGACATATGGCGCCGAACGGCATCTGGCTGAACATTCAGGGGGACAGGGCTTTATAGGGACGCAAGTCGTCGGTTTTTCCCGCCTGGCTTATAACGTGTTCCAGGAACGGGGCCTGGCCCATGCGTCTCTGTCCGAACTGGCCCGGAAGATTATTTTACAGCGCCTGCTGCACAAGGGGGAAAAAGAGTTTTCCGTCTTGCAGACGGCGGCCAGACAGCCGAATTTTGCCGATACAGCTGGCCGTTTCTTATGGGAATGTCGGTCTTTCTGTGTCACACCGGATGCCTTGCGTAAGGCTGCCGAAGCCGTCCCCAATCCGACGCTGTCGCATAAGCTGGAAGATATTTCCCGGCTCTACGGAGCGTATCAGGATTTTCTGGCCGATCATTTCGGCTCGGCAGACGATACGATGACCCTGCTGGCCCGGGAAGTCGGTCATTATTCCTTCCTCCAGGGCGCCCATGTCTGGGTCGACGGGTTTCAGTGGTTTACACCGCAGCAGATGGAGATTTTGCGGCAAATGGAACGCGTGACGGCGCAGGTGACGATTACCCTGACAATCGACGAGGAACACCTGGAACAGCAGCGGCGGGAAACGGCTTTGTTTCACCGGGCTTATGAAGTCTATCGCGATTTAAAGACCCTCTTTCCTCATCTGGAAACGACCAAGGTAGCCAAAAGGCCGGACGGCCCGCTGACGGTCTTTCGCGACGCCTTCTTCCGGCCTGTACCGGCTGAAATGACACAGCCCGTATCGGCCCTGGAAATCTGGGAATGTTCCGACAGGGACGGCGAAATCGACAGCGTTGCCCGGAAAATCGCCGCTCTCTGTCATCAGGGCTATCGTTATCGTGACTTTCTCGTCCTGGCCAGGACGAGCGATTTGTACCACGATCGGGTCGAACGCATCTTCCGGCGCTACGGCATCCCCTGCTTCAGCGACTATCGCCGGCCCATGACCAGCCATCCGGCGGCCGAGGCGATTTCGGCCCTGTTCGGCGTCTTCCGCAGCCGCTGGTCCCATGAGTCGATCTTTCGCCTGCTCAAGACGGACCTCTTTCCCGTGAGCCGCCACGATGTCGACGATTTGGAAAATTATTGTCTGGCTTACGGTATCCAGGGCCGCCATTGGCTGCGGGATGGCGAATGGACCTATGGGCGCCGGCAGGAACAGCCACAGGTCGTGGACGAACGGGAAGAAGCCTGCTTGCAGCGCATCAACGACATCCGCCAGCGCGTGCGGGATATCCTCTTCCCCTGCTGGAACGAAGCCCAGGAATCCCATTGCCTGCGCGATTGGTGTACCCTGTTGTATCGATGGCTGTGCCGGCTGGGCATCCCCGACGCCTTGCGCCAGTGGCAGGAAGAAGATGAACAGTCGGGCCTTGCCGAAGAAGGCAAGGAACACGAACAGGTCTGGAAGCGCATCGGGACCTTCCTCAATGAAATCGTCAGCCTTTGCAGCGACGATGAAACGGATCTCGATGAATTTTCCCGCATCGTCGAAGATGGCCTGGGCAGTCTGAAGTTCAGCCTCATTCCGCCGACGCTGGACCACGTGACGTTGACTGCTGTGGAACGGGGGTATACGATGCAGGCGAAAGTCGTCTTTTTATGCGGTGTCAATGACGGCATCTTTCCCCAGCACAGCCAGGAAGAAGGGCTGTTCAGCGATAAGGAACGCCACCGTCTGGCCGACCTGGGTATCGTCCTCGGGCCGGGGAGCCGCTTCCGTTCGTTCCAGGAACGCTTCTTGTTCTATTTAGGCGCGACCCGGGCCAGTGAACGATTCGTCGTATCTTATGTCGTCGCTGACGATGACGGCAGCGCCCTGGAAAAGGCGTCGTGGATCCATCAGCTCTGTGATAAGGGCTATACAGCCGGCATCATCCGCAAAGATACGAAAGTGCCGCCCGGTCAGGAAGCCGAGTATCTGCTGGCTTTGCCGGCAGCGCTGGACTACCTGTCCGGTCATTTGCGGCCGGCTGCGGAAGGCCAGGCCGTCAATCCCGTCTGGTGGGCTCTCTATGACTGGGCCTGGCAGCATGGCTGGCGCCATCAGGCTGTCCGCGCCGTGCAGGGCCTGTTCCACACGAACCTGCCCGTCACCTTGCCGGAGGCGCTGGTCCGCCGCCTGTTCGCTCCCGATGGGACTTTGCGGGGATCGGTCACGAAGTTTGAGCAGTACCGCAGCTGTCCCTTTGCTTACTATTCCCGCTACGGCCTGGGGCTGGAAGAACGGCCGCGCTATCAGTTTGCCGCCCCCGACCTGGGCATGCTGGTCCATGGGGCCCTGCGCATCATCGGGGAAAAACTACTCCGCGAACAGAAGCAGTGGCATGACATCCCGGACAGTGAAGTCCCGGCTATCTGCCGCCAGGCAACGGATGAACTGGCCCCACAGGTCCAGCACGATATCCTCATGTCCAATGCCTATTTCGCCCAGATCAAGGAACGGCTCATCCAGACCCTGACCCGGACGGTACGCCGTCTCAGTGCGTTCAGTGCCGTGTCCGATTTCCATATGGAAGGGCTGGAAAAATCCTTCGGCCGCCCGGGCAGTCCCTGGGAAGCCCTGCGCTTCACCTTGAAGAACGGCCTCCACGTCGTCGTCACCGGGCAGATCGACCGCATCGATACCCTTCGCCAGGGAGACCATAAGTATGTCGTCATCATCGATTATAAATCGGGGCGCAAACAACTCGACATCAGCCAGATTTTCACGGGCCTGGAACTGCAGCTCCTGACCTATATGTTCGTGGCCCTGCTCAATATTGGCGGCGATGCCATTCCGGCTGCCGTGCTGTACTGCTACGTCCGCAATGACCGGGTGTCCCTGGAATACCGCGTCAGCGACGAGGATAAGAAGAAGCTCTATGAGTCTAAGGGAAAATTGACCGGCTTCTACCTCGATGACGGCCAGGTCATGCAGCAGCTGGATACGTCGATGCAGGGCTTTTCCGATTTCCTCAACTTGAGGCTGAAAAAGGACGGTACCTTAAGTGATGCGTCCCACACGCTCTATAATGAAGCGGGCTGGAGCCACCTGCTCGACTGGGCGGCCCGGCAGATTGAGGATATTGCCGGCCATATCGGTGACGGCGATATTTCCATCCATCCCGTCCTCCTGGGACAGAAGGCACCGTGCAGCTATTGCCCGTACCGACCGGTATGCCGCTTCGATGTGGTCATGGCCGGCAACACCTATGATGCTGCCGGACGGGAAGATAAAGACGATATGATCCGCAAGATGTTTGATGAAGGAGATGACGAACATGGCCTGGACAAATGAACAGCAGGCAGCCATTGACAGCCGGGGACAGACGCTGCTCTTGTCGGCAGCTGCCGGTTCCGGGAAGACGGCCGTTTTGGTGGAACGAATCATCCGCCGTCTCCTGGATAAGGAATATCCCGTCGATATTACCGAATTATTAGTCGTTACCTTTACCAAGGCTGCCGCTGCCGAAATGCGCGACCGCATCGGGACCGCCCTCATGAAAGCCTTGTCGGAAACGCAGGACCCCCGCGTCGAACGGCAGCTGGCCCTGCTGCCATCGGCCCAGATCTCGACGCTCCATGCCTTTTGCCAGCATGTCATCCGCAAGTATTTTTATACGATTGACCTGGACCCGGCTTTTTCAATTGCCGGTGAAGAAGAATTAAACCTCTTGCGGCGTCAGGTCCTGGAAGACGTGTTCTTGTCCTATTATGAAGACGATGAAAAGGCATCGGTTCTCTATCCGCTGGCCGATATGTTTGGCAGCGACCGCGGTGACGACGTGCTCATGGATACGGTGAACCGCATGTATACCTATGCCCGCAGCATGGCCTGGCCGGAACACTGGCTGAAAGCGGCAGCCCAGGCCTATGACGTGGCTCCCGATGCCGTCATCGACGATATGGTCTGGGCGGAACCGGTCAAGGATGCCGTGCGCCGTATCCTGGAAGAAGATGTCCGCCGTTATGAAGGCGTGCTCTACCACCTGCGCCAACGCGAGGCCTTTGCGCCTGCCTGTGACCAGTTCACGGCGGAACAGGCCGCCCTCCGGCAGGCTGTACAGGCGCAGTCCTGGAATGATCTGAGCCGCTTCGTCCGGGCCATTGATTTCCCGCGCCTGAAAGGGCTGCGGAAATTATCCGATGAAGATAAGGCTGTCTGGGAACGGTGCAAGAAAGTGCGGGATGACGTCAAGAAAGATATCACCAAGACGCTGCAGCCCGTTTATTTCTCGGCGACGCCGGAAGAATGGCTCGCCGGCATGCGGACCATGAAACCGGTCATGGCGGGTCTGGTGACGCTGACCCTGGATTTTGCCAAAGCCTATGGGGCAGCGAAGAAAGAAAAGGGCTGGATCGACTTCAGCGACTTGGAACACTTTTGTCTGCAGATCCTCCTGGCACCTGACGCATCGCCGGAGCATCCCGTGCCGTCAGCAGCGGCGGAAGAACTGCGCAGCCAGTATGAAGAAGTCTTCATCGATGAGTACCAGGATACGAACGGTGTCCAGGAACTCATTACCCGTCTCGTCTCGGGCGACGATAACCGCTTCATGGTCGGCGATATCAAGCAGAGCATCTACCGCTTCCGCCTGGCCGACCCGACGTTGTTCCTCGATAAATACCAGTCCTTCAGCCGCGATGAAAAGGCCGTGCAGCGCTGTATCGACCTGGGGCGGAACTTCCGCAGCGTCCCGGTCATCCTCGATGCGGTAAATGACGTCTTTTCGCGGGCCATGACGAGGGATGCTGCTGGCATGGACTATGGAGAACGGGAAAAACTCTATGCCGGCCGGCAGGCTCCCGATGATGACCGCTGGATTGGTGGTCCTGTCGAGGTCGATATCGTGCCGACGGCAAAGGACGACGAAGACGATGACAGCAGTACGGCCTTTGAAAAGGAAAGCCGCTTCATTGCCCGCCGCATCGGCGAGCTCCTGGCCAGCGGCCGTATGGCAGCCCGCAAGGACGGTACGCTGGAGCCCTTGTCCTATCGCCATATCGTCATCCTACTGCGCTCCATGGCCGGCAAGGCCGACGTCCTCATCCAGGCCTTGCAGGAAGGGGGCATTCCGGCCTATGCTGAACAGAGCGGCGGTTATTTTGCCGCCGTCGAAGTCCAGGTCATGTTGTCTCTCCTGCGCTGTATCGATAACCCGGAACAGGACCTGGCCATGGCAGCGGTCCTGCGGTCGCCCCTGGTCGGATTGGATGAAACGGCCCTGGCCGATGTCCGCCTGGCAGGGGACGGGACGCTGTGGCAGAACCTGCCGGCTTATGCGGCAGCCCTGCCCGAAGGGGACGATAAGAAGGAAGACCTGCTGCAGTTCATGGAGACCTTTGATTCGTGGCGCACGTACAGCCGCCGCCATGGTGTAGCAGAGCTCTTGCAGCGCCTGTACGATGATACGGCCTATGTCGATTTCGTCGGGGCCATGCCGGGCGGTGAGGTGCGCCAGGCCAACCTGAAGGCCCTGTACGACCGGGCCCAGCAGTATGAGGATGCCGGCTTCCGCGGCCTGTTCCGCTATTTGCAGCTCATGGACAAGATGAAAGAAGACGGCCTCGACCTGGCACCGGCTAAAGTCGTCAGCGAAAATGAAGACGTCGTGCGCATCATGAGTATCCACAAGAGCAAAGGACTGGAATTTCCGGTCGTCTTCGTCGCCGATCTGGGTAAAGCCTTCAACCGGCGCGACATGCAGGACCAGATACTCTTCCACAACCGCCTGGGCATCGGCCTCAAGCAGTATGACCCGGAATGGCGCATGTCTTACCCGACGCTCATCTGGAGCGGCATCGCGGCCCAGCTGCGCTGGGAAGGGACGGCCGAAGAAGAACGTATCCTCTATGTCGCCATGACCCGCGCCAGGGATCAGCTCATCCTGACAGGCCACAGTACACATGTTGCCGATGACTGGCAGCGCTGGACGAGCCGCCTCAACCCGGCCCAGGCCAAATCGTATTTCGACTGGGTCATGCCGGTGGCGCTCGACACTTTCGGTGCCCGGGCCGATACGAAATATGCCCGGCCCGGGGCAGCTTGGCAGGGCGATATCTGGGACGTACACATTACGCCGGCTGGGACGGCGGCTGCAGCCGATGACGAGGCCTGTGAACAGGAACCGCGGCTGGAAGCTTTGCGGCGCGGCGATGCGACGGGGACGCCCATCCCGGACTGGCTTGACGCACAGCTGTCCTGGCAGTATGACTATCCCCAGGCCGTCCGGACAGCGGCTAAGTTTTCCGTATCCGAAGTCAAACGAAAATACCAGGAACTGCATAGTGATGAACTGGCCGAAGAAGAGGGCCTGTCCATCTCGGCCGGTGCCGTCATCGCTGCCGCACCGGGCGAAGACGATGCCTTTTCCGAACTGCCGCCCTGGCTGGCCGAAGAAGAAGAGAAAGTCAGCGGTGCCCAGCGCGGGACGGCCCTGCACAAAGCCCTGCAGTATATCACGCCGGCTGCGGACCAGACCGTGGATACATTGCGCCGTGAAATCGAAACCTTTGTCCGACAGGGGTTGTTGAGCCGTGACGAAGCAAAGCTGGTCTACGTGCCGGTCTTAGCCGCCTTCTGTCAGTCTGACCTGGGCCGGCGCATGGCCATGTCGCCGGAGCTGCATCGTGAATATCCGTTTACCGTGCTTTTGGCCGGCGGCGATCCCCTGCCTGCTGTGGAAGGGGGAGAACGCATCTTGATCCAAGGGGTCATCGACTGCCTCTTCCGCGAAGACGATGGCTGGATTCTCGTCGACTACAAGTCGGACCGGCTGGAAAGGGAGGACGCTTTCCGCAAGCGCTATGCCGTCCAGCTGGCCTTATACAAACGGGCTGTCGAACAGATTACGGGCAGGCCCGTCAGCGAAACTTACATTTACAGCTTGCATTTACAAAAAGAAATCAGAATATAAGGAGGTTTTCTCATGGGAGTTTTTGATGTGGTCGGTCCCGTCATGATCGGGCCTTCCAGTTCCCACACGGCCGGAGCGGCCCGCATCGGCCTCATGGCCAGGGAGATTTTAAAGGAAGAACCGAAGAAAGCCGTCATCACGGTCTACGGTTCGTTTGCCAAGACCTATAAGGGCCACGGCACGGACCGGGCCCTCGTGGCCGGCCTGCTGGGTTTTTCGGCCGATGATGTCCGGCTGCGCACGTCTTTTGCCCTTGCCGAAGAACAGGGCCTAGCTATTGAATTTCATCGGTCTGATGAAGAAGTGGACCATCCCAATACGGTACGCATCGCCATGACCGGCGCCTCGGGACGGCAGATGGAAGTCCTCGGCGTCTCTTTGGGCGGCGGCAAGATCGAGATCCGCGAGATCAATGGCTCTGAAGTCGCCTTGAATGGGGAAGAACACACGCTGATTACGGTCCATAAAGACCAGCCGGGCATCATCGCCCAGGCGACGACGGTCCTGGCTATCGGCCATATCAACGTGTCGAATATGCGCGTCTTCCGCAGCGCTAAGAATGAAACGGCTGTCATGATCGTCTGCACGGACAGTCCCGTTCCCAACGAAATCGTCCACATGATACAGAATATTACGGCCATTGAGAGCGTCGTCACGCTGCTGCCGCTCTAGGAGGAACACATGTATAAATATGAATATAAGACCCTTCATGATTTACTGGCCCTGGCAGAAAAAGAAAAGACGACTCTGTCAGACATTGTCGTGCGTCATGAAGTAGAGTCGTCCGAAGAAATAGAAGAAAGAGTACGGGCCGTCATGGCCAGCCGTCTCGATGTTTTCCAGGAATCCATCGATGCCGGCATGAAGGATCCGGGAAAATCGGTCAGCGGCCTCGTCGGCGGCGATGCCCATAAATTGGCCGAAAAGGCGCCGCAATTACTGGGATCGCTGACCCATAAAGCCGCCGTTTACGCGCTGGCCGTCAGCGAAGCCAATGCCAAGATGTTCAAAATCGTCGCCTGCCCGACGGCCGGTTCCTGCGGTATCGTGCCGGCCGTCATGATGGCGGCAGACGAAATCTTGAAAGTTCCCCGCAAAGCCTTGGTCGACGCCTTGTTCACGGCAGCCGGCATCGGTGCCGTCGTGGCCCGCAATGCTTCCGTCGCCGGTGCCGTCGGCGGCTGCCAGGCCGAATGTGGGACCGCCGCTGCCATGGCTGCCGCAGCGGTCGCTGAAATGGCTGGCGGCGATAACGATACGATATTGCAGGCCTTCGCTTTGTGTATGAAAAATACCCTGGGCCTGGCCTGCGACCCTGTCGCCGGCCTCGTCGAAGTGCCCTGTGTCAAGCGCAACGCCATCTTTGCCGTCGAAGCCATTACGGCTGCTGAAATGGCTTTGGCCGGCATCCGGAGCGTCATCCCGCCGGACGAAGTCATCGCGGCCATGGCTGAAATCGGCCGCCTCATGCCGGTCGCCTTGAAAGAAACGTCCGACGGCGGCCTGGCCCGGACCGAAACAGGAAAGACCATCGCAGCCAGACTGGAAAAAGCAATGGAAGAGTGAGGAAAAGGCGCTGTCTTCATGCGACAGCGCCTTTTATGACTCTCACTCTGCTCCCGGCTGGCTCTGTGCCAGTACCGGCTGGCCTTCGAGCCGGCGGTATATCATGCGGCATAGGCTGGCAGATACGGGCGCATCTTTTGGCTGGCAGGCAAATTCGAGGATCAGTTCGGCTTCAAAACGGTTCAATTCTACCCAGCGTACCTTCAATGTGATTCATCCCTTTGATGTTAATATAAGTCGTTCTATGTACTCTTTATTTTACTATACCGACCTGGCTTTTACAAGGAGCGCCGGGCCGGTGGGATTTGACATTTTTCTCATTTATTGTTATGATATATCCCGTCAATTGAACAGGCGATGAGATTCTGTGAATCCCTCCGGCACGGACGCTGAGGGCAAAAAAAGTCTATCGTCATGATAGTGGAGAGGGGCGTCGCGTTCGCGGTGCCTCTTTTTGGTTGCGCAGGTCCATTTTTCGCTTATAGTATGATATAATGAAGCTGAATCAAACGAAAAGGGAGGGGATTCTATGAGCTCTTTGACCCGGACAGCCCCGGCATGGCCGCGGTTCTTTTCCTTGATGGACACGGAAAAGATGACGCCTGTCCATCCAGGCTATGGGCGCTGTGTCCAGCAGTACTTCCACAGCCTCTTTCCGCACCGGCAGTGGAAAGTCTTTCACGATCCGGATGGGACGCCGCTGGCTGTCGATGTCGAACTCCTGTACCCGACCGTTGAAGAACCTTTTTATTTGCTTCATACCATGGGCATGAGTGCTGCGCCTATGCACTATCCGTCCGGTGAATTTGTGACCGGGAAAGAAGGGTACAGCGAACTCTGCCTCATCTTGCCGGCCGACTGGCCTTTCCGCAAGGACCGGGACCTTTCCCTGGCTGATGAACAGGCCTGGCCTATTTGGCTGCTCATGGAGTTAGGACGGTTCCCTCACGTCCATGATATGTGGATGGCTTATGGCTTTCTCCTGCCCAATACGGAGGCCAATGAGCCCTTTGCTGCAGATACGGCTCTATCCGGCCTGGTCATCGTCCAATTCGAGGGGCAGCTGGGCGGCGTGAAGATGCCCGATGGTACGGCTGTCGAATTGCTCATGCCTATTTTGTTGTATAAAGAAGAAATGGATTTGTGCAGCGACATCGGCGTCGATGCCCTTGTCGATGCCGTCGTAGATGAGTGTGGCGGTTCTTTTTTACTGGATAAGGACCGGCCGAACGTCGGCCTTGGCGATTATCCGTGTACGGGAATCCCGCTATGAAAAGGAAAGGGGTAAGTGCTAGTGATTACCAGTACGACGACCCTTGTCCCAGATAATCCGGCAGCGGCCTATGCTGCCTATCGGCAGGCTGCATCGGCCGTCTTTTTAGCTGGGACACAGGGATTGAAATATAAAAAAGACCATTATGACCTGGCTGTCGATTTGTCGAAAGCCGGCCTGACTTATATCGACGAAAGGGCCGATGAAATCGTCATCGGGGCCATGACGCCTCTGTGGCAGATCAAGATTTCCCAGGCCATCCAGAATTTTGCTGGCGGAGCCATCAGCAAGGCTATCAGCGACGTTGCCGATAAGAATATCCAGCGCTATGGGACCCTGGGCGGTGTCATTTCCAGCAAGGCGCCCTTTTCCGTCCTGCTGCCGATTCTCTTGTCCCTCCACGTCGATGTACAGCTCCAGGACAAGGGCTGCATGAGCCTCGATGACTACTTGCACTGTCCGCCTATGGGCGAGCTGGTGACGGGGATTTCCATTGCCAAGGAAGCGGTCTATACGGCCTATAAGGCTTATCGCAAGCTGCCTGTCGATGAACCGTACCTGGTCGGTGCCGTAGCTATGCGGGACGATTCGTGGCGCATCGTCGTCGGCGGCCGTCCCGGCCTGGCAGCGATTGCCCGTTCGGCCAGTGAAGAGCTGACAGAAAAGGGCATGGCTGTGAAAGAAAATGTCGCCCATCTGGCTAGTGAAGAGCTGGATTTCGGCAACTTCGGGACCTGTTCTGAAAGTGAACGGCGGGCGCTGACCATCGAAATGGTCCGCAGCCTCATCAAATCGGCCTGGAAAGGCTATAATCGTTATGTTGTGAAGAAGTGAATTTCCAAAGGAGGTACTTTCATGTTTGAAGATAATCGTTGGCGGCGTATGCTGAAACCGGGTATTACGGCTATTGTAGGGGCCGGCGGCAAGACGACTGTATTGGAACGCCTTGGAACCTATGGCCACGGCGGTCACCTGCCGATCATGGTCAGCAGCATCGTACCGATGGACAGCACTCGTGTCGACAATGTCGAACCCTTTGACGTCATCTGCACGGAAGACATGGAAAAAGGCGAATCATTCTGCGCTGAACGCATTGCTGCCGGTCACGTCCCGGCCTGGTTCGCCGGGCTCGACGACCAGGACCGCTATATCGGGCTCCAGCCCAAGGTCATCGATGACATCAAGATGCGCCATCCTGCCTGGTATATCCTTATCGAAGGCGATGCAGCCGGCAATAAGTGGCTTAAAGCGCCCTTGGCCGACGACGTGCCCTTGCCGGCTTCCTGCGATACTGTCATCGGTGTCTTGAACCTCCAGATGCTGGGCAACGTCATCAGCGATGAAAAAATCGAAGGCGTCGAAACGGCAGCGGCTATCATGGGCCGCCCCTGCGGGGCTGTCATTACACCGGCTATGCTGGCCAAGCTCATCAAGCATCCCCGCGGCTTGTTCCGCGGCGTGCGCTGCCCGCGGATCCTTTTCTGCACGGGCTATAATGCCGTTCAGCACCGCATGACCGAAGCCCTTCTCGACGATTTGGAAGACTTCGACCTGACGGCCAGCGTCCTGGCCGATGGCTATCGGGAAACGTGTACGATACGCCAGTATATCCACTATGGTAATGTCAAAAAGAAACGGATGTAAGCAAAAATGAAACAAAAAGGCAGACTGTTTTTGGGATGTATCTTACTGTTCTTCCTGGCTTCGCTGGGGCTGTTCCTGAACTTTGACCGCGACCGCGTCTTGGCGGCGGCTGAATCCCGGCATATCCCGGTTCCGCAGGTCCTGTCCGGCAAGCCCGATGTGGCCTTTGTCGGCGATGATTTTTCTTTGCCGCCTGTCGATAATGATAAACCTGTCTATGATAAATATACGACCCGGCAGCGCCAGGAAAAAGGCCTGCCCACGACGTATGGCAAGACGCGGGAGTATTATTACGGCGACAAGGTCGTCTATCTGACCTTTGATGATGGCCCGAACGATAAGAATACGTCGCGCATTTTGGACATCCTGAAAAAAGAAAACATTCATGCTACCTTTTTCTTGACCGGCCAGAATGTCGTCCGTTATCCCGATGTGGTCAAGAAAATCTATCAGTCCGGCAATGCCATCGGCGTCCATTCGTATACGCATGATTATAAGAAAATATACGTTTCGCCCAAAGCCTATACGGATGAACTCTTGCAGACGGAAGAAGAGATTTATAAGATACTCGGTGTCCGGCCCATCATTTCCCGGGCTCCTGGCGGTACGGAAGGCCACTTCACCAAGGATTTCTGGACGGCCATCAACGATATCGGCTACATCGAAGTCGGCTGGAATGCTCTGACTGGCGATGCCGACGGGACGGGCAAGACGGCCGATAAAGAAGTGGAAAACATCAAGCAGCAGCTGCAACTGCGGCCTTATCTCCATCGCCACCTGGTCATCCTCATGCACGATGCCTATGGTCATGGTGCCACCGTCGATGCCCTGCCGGACATCATCCATCTCCTGAAGGATCAAGGCTATTCGTTCCGCGTCGTCACGACAGCGATTCCACCTTCCTGGTAAAATGCATGGGATATATGCGAAAATAGTATACAATATATTTACTGGTAAAACGATTGTCCATGGGGATTCTCATATATATACAGAGAATCCCTGTTTTTTTGTCTTGACAATATTCTCCCTGAGGTATACAATGACGACAACGAATTTTAAAAAGTTGTACAAGGAGATTCCTATGAATACGTCATTCTTACATCACGTAACTGAATACGTCTTTACTTATTTTAGCTGGGGCTATCTGTATTTTAGCGCTGGCTATTTTGGCTACGACAAATTCCATAAAGATGATGTAAGCATGAGAAGACTTCCACCTTTTCTGCAGACGGCTGCGGCCGCCTAAGGAAGACGCGCGGAAAAGGCGATAACTGAGAATCTTAGGAGCAGGCTCATGTGGGCCTGCTTTTTTTATTACTGAAATGGAGGAAAACGAGTTATGATTATTGTATTGAAAGCCAACACACCGAAAGAAGAAGCGAAGCAGTTAATTGACCACATTAAATCCAAGGGGCTCCAGGTCGATATCAGTAAAGGCGCCCGTCAGACCGTCATGGGCCTCGTCGGCAATACGGACGTCATCGATGTCGAACAGATCCAGGGTTACGAATGTGTCGACAAGGTCATGCGCGTCGAAGTGCCGTACAAACGGGCCAGCCGGGCTTTCCATCCCCAGGATTCGGTCATTCCCATCGGCAATGGAGACGTCACCATCGGCGGCAAGAAACTGGCTGTCATCGCCGGTCCCTGCTCTATTGAAACGCCGGATCAGATCGAAGGCGTCGCCTGCGACGTCGCTAAGGCCGGAGCCAATATCCTTCGCGGCGGCGCCTTCAAGCCGCGTACTTCGCCGTACTCCTTCCAGGGCTTAGGCAATAAAGGCCTGGATATGCTCCGCGATGCCGGCCGCAAAGCTAAACTCCCGGTCATTACGGAAATCATGTCGGCCGATAAATTGCCGGTCTTCCTCGAAGATGGCGTCGACATCATCCAAATCGGGGCCCGGAACATGCAGAACTTCGACCTCCTCAAAGCCGTCGGCAAGACGCACAAGCCCGTCCTCCTCAAGCGGGGCCTGAGCGCGACTATCGAAGAATGGCTCATGTCGGCAGAATACATCATGGCTGAAGGCAACCACAACGTCATCCTCTGCGAACGGGGCATCCGTACTTTTGAAACGTACACCCGCAACACCCTCGATTTGAGCGCGGTCCTGGCCGTCAAACGCCAGAGCCACTTGCCAATCGTCGTCGATCCCAGCCATGCTACGGGCAAGCGCTGGATGGTAGCCGACCTGGCCAAAGCTGCTGTAGCAGCCGGTGCCGACGGCTTGATGATCGAAGTCCACAACAATCCGGATAAAGCTTGGTGCGACGGGGCACAGTCGATTACGCCGGCTATGTTTGCAGATCTCATGGACTCGCTCCGTAAACTGGCTCCTGTCGTCGGCCGGGAAATATAAGGGATACAGAGGGGGAGACAATCATGGATAAGGAAGCTAGTGGTTTTAATACGAATCAGACGGTAGCTATCGTCGGATTGGGGCTCATCGGCGGCTCTTATGCCCGCGGCCTGCGGCGCATCGGCGCCGACCATATCATCGCCGTCGATCCCGACGAAAAGGCCCTGAATCAGGCCAAGCAGGAAGGCATGGTCGATGAAATCTATACGTCCGGCAATGAAGCCCTAAAGCAGGCAGACCTGGTCATCTTTTGTACGGCTGCCGATGTGATGATACGATTCCTGGCAGAGAATAAAGCCTTCTTCACGCCGGGAACGATCTTGACGGACGTAGCCGGCATCAAAGGTGATACGGCGACAGCCATTGCGGCCCTGCTGCCGGAAGGTGTCGATTTCGTACCGGGTCACCCTATGGCCGGCCGCGAAGGTCGGGGATATGCCATGGCTAGTGCCGATATCTTCAACGGCGCCAATTACATCCTCGTTCCCATGGAAGGCAATGACGAAGACCATATCCTGGCCGTGAAGAACATGGCCATGGCCCTGGGCTGCTCCCATGTCGTCCGCGTGACGCCAGAAGACCACGACCGGTTCATCGCCTATACCAGCAGCCTGCCTCACGTCCTGGCGACGGCTCTGGTCAACAGCGAATCCATGAATACGCTGACCAAGTATTTTGTAGCCGGCAGCTTCCGCGACGGGACACGAGTCGCCGATATCAACGCCCCGCTGTGGACGAAACTGTTCTTATCCAATAAAGACAACCTCTTATATGAAATAGACCGCTTCAGCGCTGCCTTGCAATCTTTCTCGACGATGCTCGCCGAAGAAGATACGAAGGGAATGACCCGTTTTTTACAGCAAGCTGCCATGCGGAGAAGGGAATTAGTTCATGAAACACATTCACGTTGAATTAGGAAAAGATTCTTATGATATTCATATTGAAAACGGCCTCCTCGACCGGGCTGGCGATTATATCCGCAATTTGACGAAATCGCAGACCCTGGCCGTCATTACCGATTCGAACGTCGATGCCCTCTACGGGCAGCGATTGGAAACGGCCCTGACCGGCGCTGGCTTCCGCGTCCACCGCCTGGTTTTCCCGGCCGGGGAAGAACATAAATGCGCAGCGACCCTCCTCGACCTGTATCAACAGCTTTCTGACGCCGGCATTACCCGCAGCGATTGTATCTTGACTTTCGGCGGTGGTGTCACTGGCGATCTCGGCGGCTTCGCAGCAGCGACTTTCTTGCGCGGCGTTCCCTTCATCCAGATTCCGACGACGATTATTTCCCAAGTCGATAGCAGCGTCGGCGGCAAAGTCGCCATCGACCTTCCTAGTGGTAAGAACCAGGCAGGCAACTTCTATCAGCCCAAAGGCGTCCTTATCGATCCGACCCTCTTACAGACCTTGCCGAAGCGCTTCATCCACGATGGCATGGGGGAAGTCATCAAATATGGCTGTATCCGCGACCGGGCCCTCTTTGAACTCCTGGAAAAACTCGATGACCAGTCTATCTTTGATCATTGGGAAGAAATCATCGAACGTTGCTGTAAGAGCAAGGCTGATCTCGTCGAACGGGACGTCCTTGATATGGGCGAACGCATGATGCTGAATTTCGGCCATACTATCGGCCACGCCATCGAAGGCTGTTATGGATTCGGCCATTATACGCATGGCGAAGGCGTCGCTGCCGGCATGTCCATGCTGACTGGCGTCACCGAAGCCATGGGGCTGACGAAAGCTGGGACGACGGTGCGGCTGCGCAAGGTTATCAAGCAGTATGGCTTGCCGACCGATGTCGATGCGTCGGCAGAAGACCTTATTCCTTACATCAGCAATGATAAGAAGATGCGTGGCAATCATATTACTTTAGTCATTATCGAAGAAATCGGCAAGGCCCGCCTGTTGCCACTGGTTGCGGAAGACCTGCCGAAATATATCCGAAAGAAGGACGCTTAATGAATGTCATTATTACCCCACATACCTTGCAAGGGACAGTAGAAGCGCCCTCTTCCAAAAGCATCGGCCACCGCGACCTCATCTGCGCCGCCTTGGCAGAAGGAGAAAGCCTGGTTGACAACATTTCCTTGTCCCAGGACATTGAAGCGACGTGCGACATTCTACGGGCTTTGGGGGCAGATATTACGCCGGTCATGTCGTCTCATCCCGGCCGGGCGGCTTACCGCGTCAGAGGCGGTCTGAAGAAACAAGATGGGCCTATCGCAGTCAGTGCCAATGAATCGGGGTCGACGTTGCGCTTCCTCATCCCCGTGGCCATCTTCAGCGGCAATGAAGTGACTTTTTCCGGCCAGGGCCGTCTGGCCAAACGGCCGCTGACACCGTATTATGAACTCTTCGATGAAAAGGGCGTGGCTTATGAAACGACAGAAGGCGCCCTGCCCCTGACCGTGTCCGGGACTTTACAGCCTGGAACGTACTCTCTGGCCGGCGACGTCAGTTCCCAGTTCTTTACGGGCCTGCTCATGACCTTGCCCCTCCTCGATGGCGACTCGGTCCTGCGCAGTACGACACCGCTGGAATCGGCCAGCTATGTCGACATGACCCTTGACTGTCTGCGCCAGCACGGCATCGTCATTGAGAAAGAACAGGATGGCTTCTACCGGATTCCTGGCAATCAGCACTATCGGCCCGGGACTTACGTCGTCGAAGGCGATTATTCGCAAGCTGCTTTCTGGCTCTCTGCTGGCAGTCTGGGCCGGGCCATCTGCTGTACGGGCCTGCGGTCGCAGTCTTCCCAGGGTGACGAAGTCATTGTCTCCCTCATCCGCGACATGGGTGGCCAAGTCGAAGGCAAGACAGAATTGACGTCCAGCCCATCGGAATTGGCTGGACGGGTCATCGACGTCGAAGACTGCCCGGACTTGGTTCCGGTCCTGACCGTCCTGGCGTCCTGTGCCAAAGGCATTACCCGCATTATCCATGCCGGCCGGGTCCGGCTCAAAGAATGTGACCGTCTGCACGCCATGGCCACAGAACTCAATAAAATCGGCGGCGATATCGAAGAAGAAGCAGAAGGCCTTATCATTCATGGCGTCGGCGGTTTCACTGGCGGTACGGTTAGCGGTTGGAATGACCACCGCATCGCCATGGCCCTGGCCGTCGCATCCCAGCGCTGCAGCCAGCCGTTGCGCATCGAAGGTGCTGAATGTGTCCGCAAATCGTATCCGGAATTCTGGCAGGATTTCCAGGCCTTAGGCGGCATGATCCAAAAGGAGGGGGAAGAATAATATGAATACCTTTGGAAAGACAATTGGCCTGACGATTTTCGGTGAATCCCACGGCCTTTCTATCGGTGCCGTCCTCGATGGCCTGCCATCGGGCGAAGCCATCGACTGGGATGCTGTCCGGACCGAGATGGCCCGGCGGGCACCGGGGAAGAATCCGATGTCGACGGCCCGGGCCGAAAAGGACGCCTTTGAAGTCCAGAGCGGCTTTTTCAACGGCTATACGACGGGGACGCCCCTGTGCGCCATCATCCGCAACAGCGACCAGCACTCGCGGGATTACGACCAACTGCGCCATATCATGCGGCCTGGCCATGCCGACTACTCCGGCAAGGTGCGCTACGGCGGGTTCAATGACTACCGCGGCGGCGGTCATTTCTCGGGCCGCCTGACAGCGCCCCTGGTCTTTGCCGGGGCCGTGGCTTCCCAGATCCTGGCCCGCCACGGCATTACCGTCGGCTCCCATATCCTGCGCCTGGCCGGCATCGCCGATAAGCCTTTCAATGCCGTCGGGGAAACAGCAGAAACCTTGCAGGCTTTGAAAAAAGAAACGCTGCCCGTCCTCGACAAGGCCCAGGCCGGACCGATGGAAGCTAAAATCCTGGCCGCTAAGAACGACCTCGATTCCGTCGGCGGCGTCATCGAATGTATGATCACCGGCCTTCCCGCCGGCATAGGCGACCCCTTCTTCGACTCCGTCGAAAGCCAGCTCAGCCATATGATGTTTTCCGTACCAGCCGTTAAAGGCATCGAATTTGGCGACGGCTTTGCCCTGGCAGACCTCCGCGGTTCCCAGGCCAATGATGACTTTTATTATGACGGCGATGTCGTCAAGACCCGGACCAATCACAACGGCGGCATCAATGGCGGTATCACCAACGGCATGCCCATCATCTTCCGCCTGGTCGTCAAGCCGACGGCTTCCATCAGCCAGAAACAGGAAACGATCGACACGGATACGAAAGAGAATTGTGACCTCGTCATCAAAGGCCGTCATGATCCCTGTATCGTCCAGCGAGCCATTCCCGTCGTCGAAGCGGCAGCGGCCTGGGCTATCCTCGACGTCTGCTTGTCGGAGAAAGGGCGGTGCTGGTAATGGATGCTTCTGAAGATATGCCCTTGAACATCGCCTGTTTCGGCCAGCCCGGCTCTTATACGTATGAAGCCATGAAGACCTATTTTGCCGGTAAGAATATTTCACCTTCCTATGGCTCGCATTTTGAAGACGTCGTCCAGGCTGTCGCCACCCGGCAGGCCCGCTACGGCGTCCTGCCCATCGAAAATTCGTCGACTGGTGGCATTACCGACGTATACGACCTCATCCACCGCTACGACTGTTGCGTCGTCGGTGAGAAATACGTCAAAGTCGAACACTGCCTGCTGACCTTGCCGGGGGCGAAGCTCGAAGATATCCGCGAAGTGTATTCTCATCCGCAGGGTCTGAACCAGTGCCGGAGTTACCTCAAGCATCACAGCGAATGGCAGCTCCACCCGTATTTCAGCACTTCCCAGAGTGCCGAAGAGGTTCAAAAAATGGGGGATCCCCATATCGCAGCCATTGCCAACAAAACGGCAGCCTATATGTACGGCCTCGATGTCCTGGTGGAACACATCAATGATAATACCATGAACTACACGCGGTTCTTCATCATCGCCGCCGATATGGAACAGTCACCGGACGCCGATAAGATTACCCTGGTCCTGACGACACAGCACCGGCCAGGCGCTCTGTACCACGTTTTGGGATACTTCTTCTATAACGGCATGAACATGACGCACCTGGAATCGCGGCCCCTTAAGGGAAGGCCCTTTGAATACTTTTTCCACATCGACGTCATGGGCAACCTGCGCAATCCGGCGACAGCCCGGGTCCTGCGAAACTTGGCAGAACACTGCAATTATTTTAAAATCTTAGGGAATTACGTATCCGATCAAGGAGGGAATGTAGATGAAATTAGGCGTCATCGGGGCTAAGTTAGGTCATACGGCTTCCCCGGCCATCCACGAAAAACTGTTCAAAATTTTACAGGTCGAAGGGCAGCATCAGTACGGCGTCCTGGAAATGGACCGCAACGATATCCCCAATGAACTTCAGCGCCTGCGCGACGAAGGGTACACAGGAGCGAATGTCACCATTCCCTATAAACTCGACGTCATGCCATACTTGACGGAAATTTCCCGCGAAGCCCGCATCATCGGTGCCGTCAATACACTTCATTTCACAGACGATGGGATTTTCGGTTATAATACGGATTACAGCGGCTTCGGCCGCTCCTTGGACCATGCCGGTATCGGTGTAAAGGCGAAGGAGTGTGTCGTCCTCGGTTCCGGCGGCGCCGCTCGGGCCATCATCCAATACTTATCCGATAGCGGTGCCAAGTCGATTACCGTCGTATCCCGTCATCCTCATTCCAAGACAGAATTTGACGCCTTTATCCAACGAGTTGGTGCCGATACGGTGGATTACCAGGATTTCGAACATTCCCAAGGCGGCGACGTCCTGGTCAACTGCACGCCTGTCGGCATGTTCCCCGACATCAACGGCTGTCCCGTATCGGAACGGATCATTGCGGCCTTCCCGGCTGTCGTCGACATCATCTACAATCCGAAGGATACGAAGCTTCTCCAGGCTGCCCGCCGCCACGGCGCCAAGACCCTGAACGGCATGTACATGCTCGTCGCTCAGGCCATCGGCTCAGAAGAAATCTGGATGGGCCGGACCATCGATTCGTCTGTGATTGAACAAATCGCCAAGGAGATGGAACATTATTATGAATAATAAACAGAACATCATCCTCATCGGCATGCCTGGATGCGGTAAGAGTACGTTAGGGAAAGCTTTGGCGAAACGCTTAGGCCGTGATTTCTACGACGCCGATGATGTCATTGTCGAACAGGAAGGCAAGACCATTCCGGAACTCTTCGCCATCAGTGAAGACTGCTTCCGCGATGCCGAAGTCCGGGCCAGTCAGTTCCTGGCCCATAAATCGGGTATCGTCGTAGCCTGCGGTGGCGGCGTCGTCAAGCGCTCGGAAAACATGGACATCTTCAAGAAAACCGGAACGGTCTTTTTTCTCGACCGTTCCCCTGATGATATCGTCAGTGACGTCGACGTATCGACACGGCCTTTGCTGAAAGACGGCAAACAGAAAGTCTACGACCTCTACGACGAACGCATTGCCCTTTACCGCAATGCCGCTGATTACTGCATCCCCAATAATAAGCCAATGGAAGCGGTTCTTGATGATTTTGAAAAACTCATAAAAGAGATAGACTAAAAAGCTGCTGCATTAAGTGTTTTTGGCTTAATGCGGCAGCTTTTTCGTTAAAAATCGGAAGTCCCGTATGGGCTATGTGTCTTGGGAAGGCGAGGTTAGGTTCGCTGGGCGGAGCGAGTAAAAAGAAAATAATATAATATCATAGCTGCAGCCGTAACGGCCGTACAGATTCCACCGTATAACAGCATGTATCCGAAGAGCTTGGCTACAAAGCCGAGCAGCATGGCCGCCAGTCCGACGAAGATGTCAAGGAACCAAAAGTACGTCGCCGTAGCGGCACCGGCGCGTTCGGCCGGGACACTTTGGATTGCCAAGGTCTGGAAGGCTGGGCTCAAGGCGCCGAAGCCGAGGCCGAGGATTGCCGCGGCGATGAGGAGCGTGACCTGAGATGTTACCTGGCTGAAGACCATGAAGCCGGCCATAAAGATGATGAAGCCAGGATAGACGATGGCGCTGGCTCCCATTCGGTCAAAGACATTGCCGACGACAGGACGGCTGAGGACGATGACCAGTGCGAAGATCGCGAAGAAAAGTCCTGTGCTGTCCGACAGATGTAGGGATGCGGCGTATAAGGGAATAAAAGTGAGGATACCGCCGTAAGCGAAGAAGACCAGTCCTCCTAGCAGGGATGCAGGCAGCGATTTCTTTTCTACGATATGGGACCATATCGGCTCGTCATGTGTACGGGGTACTGGCTTTACGACTGCCTTGGGGAGCGGGACTATAGCGGCAATGACTAAGGTCAGGATGGCCAGGGCTGTCAAGGATAAAAACAGGCCAGACATACCCAGACTGTTATATAACAGCAGACCGGCTAAAGGCCCAATGACCATGGCTAAATTCGTCGTCACTGAAAAATATCCAATGCCTTCACCGCGGCGCGAAGCGGGGATGACCAGGACGGCAATGGATGCTGCTGTCGTTGTCGCTAAGGCGAAGATGATACCGTGGAGCAGCCGTAGCCCATAGATTTCTGCTACATTTTCAATGCCATTGAAAGCACCGATAATGATGAGGAAGACGATGAGTGAGAAAAGCAGCAGGTGCCGTTTATTTTCCTTATCGACAAAATACCCGGCTGCCGGGCGGAATAAACTCGTACCGATTTGGAAAAAAGTCATGGCCAGGCCGGCTTCTATTTCGCTTCCTTGGAAAGAATCGATAATACAGAGCGGTAAGGTCGTTACTAAGATATATTGGGTCATGAGTTGAAAAAAATTCGTGCTGCCCATAGATAAAAATGGGCCTGTCCACAGCTTTTCTTTTGCCATTATTATCGTCCCCTTTGAAGCTCTTTTTGCGGATACCCTATCATTATAGCGGGTGCAAGGGGAATGTCAATGAAGGAAAGGCGGATAAAAAGGGCCTGTGCACAAATAAATCGAGCCAGGCCCTTTGTTTATGTGATTCTCTCTTCAAGCCATGCCCTGATCAGGAATGGAGGGCACGCAGGATTTGCTGCAATGTCGTGACTTCCAGCTGGCCCGGAGCAGAAGCCTTTTTGGCCGAACCAAAGGTCAGGGCGGAGCCGAAGATTTCCCCGCTGATGCGGCTGATGGCGCCGAGTTTACCCATAGACATGGTAATGATCGGCTCATCAGGATATTGGGATTTGACGGATTCCGTTGCCGACAAGAGGGTCAGGACGTCTTTGGCCGAGTTCGGCATACAAGCCAGTTTAGCGACGTCAGCGCCGAGTTTCTTCATGCCAATGAGACGGCCCGTGATTTCATCGAAAGACGGTGTCTTGTCGAAGTCGTGGTTGCTCATGATGACCGTGACGCCGTGTTCTTTTGCGATGGTCAGGACTTTTTTTATGCTGGCGCGGTCGCGGAAGTATTCGACGTCGATGGCATCGATTTTACCGCTTTTGACAGCATAATCGATGAGATCGAAGTAGTAGCTTTCAGGAACTTCCATTTCGCCGCCTTCTTCTTTAGTGCGGAACGTGAACAAGATTGCGCTGTCAGGTAATTCCTGGCGGACAGCGGCTAAGGCATCACCGACAGCGTCGAGGGATGTGACGTCCTTCAGGAAATCGATGCGCAGTTCGACGACGTCATAGATCTTGTCTTGGAGATAGCGGCATTCTTGGACGAGTTCATCCGTAGAATGACCGACAAGGGGAACACAGATTTTAGGCATGCCATTGTCGAGGGCAACCTTGCCGATTTTTACCATAAGTTGAATTCCTCCTCTTGCGAGCAAATTGCAGTGGATTTTTCTTTCATGACGCTATTATAGCGCAAAAATGATAAGTTGTTAGCCCCTTAATAACAAAAAGAGGGGATTCGCATGAAACCTTATATCATCATGCGAATCCCCTTTTATACACTTACTTTTCGTCCATAATGGCCACAGGGCCACGGTCACCAGTACGGATGCGGACGGCATCGTCCAGGCGGTAGATGAAGATCTTGCCGTCGCCGGGTTTTCCTGTTTTGCAGATTTTTTCAGCGACTTCGACGACCTTGTCGACCGGGACTTCACAGACGACCGTTTCGACTTTGATGCCTGGCAGGAGGTTGATGTTATACCGCTGGCCGCGGTAGACTTCGACGTAGCCTTTCTGGAGGCCGCAGCCGAAGACCTGGCTGACGGTCATGCCCATGACACCGATGTTGTTCAGGGCTTCTTTGAGCTCTTCCAATTTACTGGGACGAGTGATGATTTCTACTTTTGTAATCGGATGTTCTTCCATTCGTATCACCTCTATAAGTTACGACCGTTAATGCCTGCGCTGTTGACGGCGGCATTGTCTAAAGCTGCATTGCCGAGCGGCGTCGTCGGCGTTTCGCCGAAGGGGCTGCCGGACATGATAGCATAATTATAACCCCGTTCGCCGTGTTCGCCAATATCGAGACCTGTGATTTCTTCATTCTTATCGGTGCGGACAGTCATGAAGAAGCTGATGATCTTGAAGAGGATGAATGTGCCGACAATGGCCAAAGCGTAAGCGACGACGGTCGAAATGATCTGAGCGACGAGCAGGTCGGAGCTGCCGTAGAATAAGCCGTCAGCACCGGCCGGGTTGACTTCTGTCGTAGCCCAGATGCCGGTAGCGATGGAACCCCAGGTACCGCCGATGCCGTGGATACCGAAGGCGTCGAGGGAATCGTCGTAACCGAGTTTGGCTTTGACGACAGCGACGGCGAAGTAGCAGATGACGCCGCCAATCGCGCCGATAATCAAGGCCGGGAGGGGAGCGACGAAGCCAGCTGCCGGTGTGATGGCAACTAAGCCGGCGATGCAGCCCGAAGCGGCACCGAGGATGGTCGGTTTACCCTGGACAATCCATTCGACGGCAACCCAGGTGACGGTAGCTGCCGCAGCGGCAGCCTGCGAAGCGATGAAGGCGCTGGCAGCCAGGGCATTGGCGCCGAGTGCACTGCCGGCATTGAAACCGAACCAGCCGAACCAGAGGAGAGCCGCACCGAGGACGGTCATGGGCAGGTTATGCGGAACCATGGGGATTTTCCCATAGCCATAGCGTTTGCCCAGGAGGACGCAGAGCGTCAGGCCAGAAACACCGGAGAGGATGTGGATGACCAGGCCGCCGGCGAAGTCCAGGGCACCGAGTTTAGCCAGGAAGCCGCCGCCCCAGACCCAGTGTGCCATGGGGTTGTAAATGAAGATGGCCCAGAGCAGGATGAAGACGACGAAAGCGTGGAACTTCATGCGTTCCGCAAAGGCCCCTGTAATCAGGGCCGGAGTAATGACGGCGAACATGCACTGGAAAGCGACGAAAGCCATTTCCGGAATGGTCCCGTTTTCCAGGACGGACATGCCGACACCGGCCAGGCCGACTTTATCAAGAGAACCGATGAAACCATTAATATCTGTGCCGAATGTCATGGCGTAGCCGATGAGGATCCATTCTACGGAAATCATGGCGACGATGAAGAAACTCTGCATGATCGTCGTCAAGACGTTCTTATTGCGGACCATGCCGCCATAGAAGAAGCCCAGGCCCGGTGTCATGATGAATACCAGGGCGGCGCTGATGAGGACCCAGGCCGTATCGCCTGTATCGATCGTCCCCGGATCGGAAGCGAAGGCTGCCGGCGCTGCCATGAGCAGACACGGGAGCAGCACTCCTAAACGTGACCATAATTTTTTCATATTCCTAACCTCCTGACAAATGAAAAAAGATGTCCTGGATTCACGTTATTCCCATTGCGTGCTTTGTGTGAAAATCCATGGACATCATCGTCTATTGCCATATTTTATTTTCTCCAGAATATACGAAAAGCCCAAGCGGCAGGTTTGGTCACTGTCGCTTGGGCTTCATTGCCGTTTATTCTGTTGATGGACTCATTATATAAGTAAAAAGCCGTTATGTCAATAACTTTTTCTGAAATTCTTTCGAGAAAAGTTAGAAAAACGTATTTTTCCTAACTTTTCAAGAAAAAATGTAAACTCAGACGAAAAGGGTGTGTCCCAGGAAAATATAGAAGGTCAGGGATACGGCGCTGAGGGCCGTCGTATTCATGACGACCTGCGTGGCATAATCGGGATTGTTGTCAAATTCGATGGCGAACAAGGCCGTATTGACGGCTGTCGGGATGGCGCAGTAGATGAGGAAGACCGTAGCGCTGACGGCGGTGAACGTGCCGGGCCGGAAGGCGTTGGCGATATAGATCATGGCCAGGCCGATGAGGGGCAGGGCCGTCATCTTGAGGATGCTGACAATCCAGACATCCTTGTCGAGCCAATGGATCTTCGTCTGCGATAACTGGGCGCCGATGCTGACCATGGCCAGGGGCAGGAGGGCCTTGCTGGCCATTTCCATGATGGGCCATAAGAAGAAGTCCTTCGCATCCCAGCCGACGTAACGGGCAATCAGGGCGGCGGCCAGGACGTAGAGCAGGGGCATGTGGAACATGACGGACAGCGTATCCCGGGCCGTCAGGCGGCCCCGGCCGGCCTGGTAAAGGCCGAGGGTGTTGAGGGAGATGCTCTGGATCATGAAGATGATGATCTGGACGACCATGGCTTCGGCCAGATACGGCGTCTGGCCGTTGACGACGAAGGGCTCATGGGAAAAGACGAGGATGATCAAGGCGACGCCGAGGTTGCCCGTGTTGTTGAACATGAAGGCGTTGCGGCATGATTCTAGCATGGCTGCGTCGTAATGGCGGATGCGGGCGACGATGTTGGCGATGATGAAGCAGATGACCATGAAGACGGCAATGGCGGCGATGATGTTGATACTCGTCGCCGGGAATTGGGTCGTATAAATATTGGTAAAGATGAAACTGGGGATGACCAAGAAAAACATGAGCTTCGATAAGGTCTTGACGTCGAGATGGAATTTCTTGTCGAGGAAATAGCCGAGGACGACGAGAAAGAAAATGGGAAGCATCGTGTGTTCGATGATGAACCAGAAAACCATGAGGGGTATCACTCCTTTTCGAGATGGATACCCCTCATTATACGCTCAATATGAAATTAAACAACTCGTAATTTTACTGATAGCTTTCAAAGTAATAGACGATGTTGAGCATCGTTTCGCACATGTACTTCAAGGCATTGCTGTCCCAGTGGAATTCCGGCGAATGGCCGATGACGGGTTCATTGCTGTAGACGCCGACGTAATAGAAGGAACTGGGGACGGCAGCACTGAAGTAGGCGAAGTCTTCCGAGCCGGAACCGCGTTTCAAGGGAACCAGGTCGACCCGGTCTGCACAGTGGTCCTGTAAAATGTGGACGACCCGGTCGGTGACGCCGTCGTCGTTGACACAGACCGGCGAGAAGGGGACGACGTCCAGGTCGAAGGTGCCGCCGTACGTCGTCGTGACGTTTTCCAGGATGGCCTGCAACGCGGCGAGGATGCGGTGCCGCTTGGTTTCATCATAGGTCCGCAGGGTCCCTTTCAATTCGGCCGTTTCCGGGATGACATTCGGATTATGGCCGGCCTGGAACTGGCCGAACGTGAGGACGACACCGTCGCCGTCAGCGTGGCAGTTGTAGACGAAGTTCTGGACGGATTGGATGATGTCGATGCCCATCTGGATCGGGCTGATGCACAGGGACGGCTGGGAACCATGGCCGCCGCGGCCGTGGAGGGTGATGGTGAAGTCGTCGCAGGAGGCCGAGATTTCGCCGCGGCCGATGCCGACATAACCTTTCGGCAGGCTGCCGGCGACGTGCAGGCCCAGGGCGTAGTCGACGCGGGGATTGTTGAGGATGCCGGCGTCGATCATGCGGGCTGCGCCGCCATTGCCTTCTTCGGCAGGCTGGAAGGCCAGGCGTATCGTGCCGCGCAGGCAGTCTTTATGCTTGTTGAGGATTTTTGCGACGCCCAGCAGGTTGGCGGCATGGCCGTCATGGCCGCAGGCGTGCATGACGCCGTCGACGAGGGATGAATAAGGGCAGTCGAATTTTTCTGTCAGCGGCAAGGCATCGATGTCGGCCCGCAAGAGGATGACCGGACCGGGCAGGGCGCCGTGGATCAGGCCGGTGACGCCCGTACCGGCGATGATCTTGACGTCTTCAATGCCCATGAGGGACAGTTCCTGGAAAATTGTCTTGCACGTATCAAATTCCTTTTCGCTCAATTCCGGATGGGCATGGAAATACTCGCGCATTTCCATCATATACGGCAAGGTCTTGCGCACTGCTTCGTGAATATTAAATGTCGGTGTGTATCTATCGTTCATAGGACAGTCCCCCTTTATTGAGCCGGATGCATTTTCTATATATGTATATATTATTCTATAATAAAACAAAAAATCCTGCCACCGACAGCGGATTTTTTTCTATATTACTATAATAAGACCTGGAGAAGGCCTTCGAGGGCCTGCTAAAGCCGCAGTACTTGTGGTATAATTTTGGTCATACGAATAGAAAGGATTGTGAAAGATATGCATGTCGATACACAGTTAGAAGCGGCTCTGCGGGCTCTGGACCATTGGCCGCGGTTCCGGCTGCGCCTTTTTTTTGAAGGCATTTTAGTCGGAATATTATCGGGAACCGTTATCAGTTTTTTTCGCTGGGGCCTGGAAATGGGGACAGTTTGGCGCCAATGGATCTATGCCAATGTCCTGGCCAGCGGCGGCATACTCCTGAACCTGGGCTGGTTCGCTGTCTTACTGGCCGCGGCCCTGCTCTTATGGCGTCTGGGCGTGTATGAACCCAATGCCGGCGGCAGCGGCATCCCACAGGTAAAAGGCGTCATCTTAGGGGCCATCCGCATGCGCTGGCTGCGCATCCTCTGGGTCAAGCTCGTCGGCGGCATCGTCGGCATCGGCCTGGGCCTGTCCCTGGGCCGCGAAGGACCGTCCATCCAGATCGGTGCCGTCACCGCCCAGGGCTTGAGCCGGGCTTTCGGCCGGACGCGGATGGAAGAACGCTATCTCATCACGGCCGGTGCCAGCGCCGGCCTGGCGGCGGCTTTCAATGCGCCACTGGCAGGCGTCATGTTTGCCCTGGAGGAACTGCACCGCAATTTTTCCGGTGTCGTCCTGGCACCGTCCATGGCAGCGGCCCTATTGGCTACCATGGTCAGCCGTTACGTCTTTGGCCGGGCGCCGGTCTTCCATTTCGGTATGCTGCCGCCCTTTCCTCTCCGGTACATGTGGATTGTAGTTATTTTAGGAATTATTATCGGTTTTGCGGGCGTTATTTTCAATAAAGGCTTGCTGAATATTCATTATTTTTATGACTTACCCGTTTTTCGCAATCAATATATGCGCATTGCCTTTGCCTTATGCATGGCCGGCGTACTGGGCTATGTCTTCCCCGAAGTCCTTGGCGGCGGCAACGACCTGGTCAACAGTCTTTATACGCTGCCCTTGTCGCTGAAACTCTTTGCCGGCCTGCTCATCGGGAAGTTCCTCTTTACCCTGGTCAGCTATGGCTGCGGCGTTCCTGGCGGCTTCTTCCTGCCCATGCTGGTCCTGGGGGCTTTGACGGGCTGCATTACGGGCATCGTCTTCGTGCAGCTGGGCCTCATCTCTTCGTATTACTTATCTAACATCGTCGTCATCTCCATGGCTGCTTTTTTTGCGGCCTCGGTACAATCACCGGTTACGGGAACAATTCTCATCATGGAAATGACCAGCTCTTATGAACACCTGCTCGTCCTCTGTACGGCGTCACTGGTCGCTTTGGTCGTAGCCCAGCTCTGTCAGGGCGAACCGATTTACGAAGCCCTGCTGCAACGGAACTTGGCCAAGAATAAGCCTGTCTTATCGTCGGAAGAACGGCGGAATCTCTTGGAATTGACCGTATCCAGCGGCAGTCAGGCCGATGGGAAATATATCGGCCGCATCGCCTGGCCGGCTCATACGGTCATCGTCGATGTCAAGCGCGGCAGTGGTGACATCATCCCCGATGACGATACGTGTCTGCGCGCAGGGGACTACCTTTATGTCCTTACGGATTCTGTCGAAGGGGCCGAATCCATAAGAAATATTGTGGAGAAGACAAAGTCTTGAAATAGGTAAAAATGCATAATAATTATAAAAAACTAGCACCAGGTACTAAAAAACACAACTCAAAGTTGAGCATTAACGGCCATATACTGATTGAATAACGTGCAGAATAGGGTATAAAATCATCGAAAATGAATTATAATTATCAATTTTTTTGACTTATGGTGGGAAGTTTGCTATAATTCAGGACGTACTTGATATTGTGTTCGTTCAAAGAGGTGGTTTTTTGAGAAATCGTATACTGATATTAATGACAACAATCTGCATATTTGCGTTTACATCCCTGGCCTGTGCCAGCGTTCAAATGGGTATGAGTGGCTCTGTCGTACAGAGCGTTCAATATATGCTTCAGGACACGGGCTATCTGTCCGGCAGTGCTGATGGCGATTTTGGTCCTTCGACAGAAGCTGCTGTCGAACAGTTCCAGGCTGACCACGGCCTTACGGCAGACGGTGTCGTCGGCTCCCAGACCATGGAAGCTTTGTCGGAAGCCAGCGGCCGTCCGATTCCTGAAGAATCGTCTTCGACAGAAGGCTATCAGCGTCGTCTTGTCATGGAAGCTACGGCTTATACGGCTGCCGATGGCGGCGGTGATGGCTACACGGCAACGGGCCAGTACCTCCAGCGCGGCATGGTCGCTGTCGACCCCGATGTCATCCCTCTCGGCTCGCAGCTCTACATTGAAGGCTATGGCTATGCCGTAGCTGCCGATACGGGCGGAGCCATCGTTGGCGACCGCATCGACCTGGCCATGGATTCGACCAGCGAAGCCCTGGACTTCGGCCGTCGCGATGTCGTTGTCTATGTATTAGGTTAATACGAGCTATTGGATAAAAGAGGCGTCTTTATGGGACTGCCTCTTTTTTTTCGCCCCGTTTTGTGTTATCCTTAAAAGGACATTATATAGTTATGGAATTCAGGGAGGCTATAACTGGATGAAAAATACTATTGCACTTATCCTCGCTGCCGGCAAGGGGACGCGTATGAAGTCGAAGTTCCCCAAGGTTTTGCACAAAGTCGGCGGTGTCCCGATGGTTGAACAGGTACTGCGGGCTGTCAAAGCAGCCGGGACGCAGCGCCAGGTCGTCGTCGTCGGTTTTGGCGGTGAAACGGTCCGGGATTACCTCGGTGACCAGGCCGAAACGGTCATGCAGAAAGAACAGCTCGGCACAGGCCACGCTGTCCTGCAGGCCGAACCGCTGCTCCAGGGTGAAGCTGGCACCCTCCTTGTCACCTGTGGCGATACGCCGCTGGTCACGAAGGAAACGTTTACAGCCCTTATCCACTGTCATGAACAGAGCGGCGCAGCTGCGACGGTCCTGACGGCGCACATGCCGGATCCGACGGGATACGGCCGCGTCATCCGTGATGAAAAAGGGCAGGTCGTCAAAATCGTCGAACAGAAAGACGGTACGCCGGAAGAACTGGCTGTAGACGAAGTAAACGCCGGCATTTACTGTTTTGATATGTCTCTCTTGTGGGATATGCTTCACAACGTCACCAATGACAATGCCCAAGGTGAATATTATCTGACCGATATCATCGGCATGCTCGTATCGGCAGGCAAGGTCGTCAGTGCCTTTGCCGCACCGTCCTATGCGGAAACGCTCGGTGTAAACTCGCGTCAGCAGATGGCCGAAGCCGAACGGGTCCTGCGCCAGCGTAAACTGGATGAACTCATGACCGATGGCGTCTCCATCATTGACCCCAATAATACCTATGTAGACACGACGGTTACCGTCGGCCGCGACACCGTCCTCTATCCGGGGACGATCCTCGAAGGCGATACAATCATCGGCGAAGGCTGCCAGGTCGGTCCGTATGTCCGCATGACTAACGTCAAGATGGGCGACGACGACCATGTCCAGTTCATGTATGCTCATGACTGCGAAATCAAGAACGGCTGCGAAATCGGTCCGTTCGTTCATTTCCGGCCCAATACGGTCATTGGCAATCAGGTCAAGGTCGGCAACTACATGGAAGTCAAGAACTCCATTGTCGGCGACGGCACGAAATTGCCGCATCTCAGCTACATCGGCGACAGCGATGTCGGCAGCGGTGTCAATATCGGCTGCGGCACGATCACTGTCAATTACGACGGCAAGATCAAGCACCGCACGACGATTGGCGACCATGCCTTCGTAGGCTGCAACAGCAACCTGGTCGCACCGGTCAAAGTCGGCGATTACGCCTATGTCGGCGCCGGCTCGACCATTACCAAAGATATTCCGGCCAAAGCCTTATCCGTTGCCCGGGCACGGCAGCGCAACATTGAAGGCTGGGTCAAGGAAGATACATATAAAAAATAATATTAATCACTACTTACACAGGGAGGCTCACTATGAGTTACGAAGACGGGAAAAAGCTGAAGATTTTTACGGGGAATGCCAATCCGGAATTGGCTAAGGAAATTGCCGATTACCTCGGTTTGGAACTGGGCAAAGCCTTTGTTGGCAAATTCAACAACGGCGAAATCCAGGTCATGATCGACGAAAGTGTCCGCGGTAAGGACGTATTCGTCATCCAGCCGACATGCCAGCCGGCCAACGATACCCTCATGGAACTGCTCATCATGGCAGATGCCCTCAAACGCGCTTCGGCTAAACACATTACCGCCGTTGTTCCGTATTATGGTTATGCACGTCAGGACCGCAAGACCCGCGGCCGTGAACCGATTACATCCAAACTGGTTGCTGATTTGATGACGACCTCCGGCATCACCCGCGTCGTTACCATGGACTTGCATGCCGGCCAGATCCAGGGTTTCTTCGACATTCCTGTCGATCACCTCGGCTCGGCTTCCATCATTGCCAAATACATCAATCAGAAGAAAGAAGAAACGGATATGGGCGACATCGTCGTCGTATCTCCTGACCTCGGTGGCGTAACGCGTGCCCGCGATCTGGCTGACCGCGTCAATGCACCGATCGCCATCATTGAAAAACGCCGTCCCCGTCCGGGCGTTGCTGAAGTCATGAACATCATTGGCGACATCAAAGGCAAGACCTGCATCCTCGTCGACGACATCGTCGATACGGCTGGTTCCTTGTGCGGTGGCGCCAAAGCCCTGAAAGAAATGGGCGCTTCCCGTGTCTTTGCTGCCTGCGCTCATGCCGTCCTCACCGATCCGGCTGTCGAACGCATCCAGAAATCGGTCATTTCCGAACTGATCATCACCAACACCATCCCCTTGCCGCCGGAAAAACAGATCGACAAGATCAAAGTCCTTTCGGTTGCACCGCTCCTCGGTGAAGCTATCATGCGCATCTTCCACGACGTTTCCGTAAGCCGTCTCTTCGACAAATAAGGAAATCCATCGTGCATATGATCGTTGGCCTGGGCAATCCGGGCCGTCAATATGAAGAATCGAAACACAACACGGGTTTCCGTGTCGTCGATGAATTAGCCAAGCGCTGGAATGTGACCTTGTGGCAGGATAAGATGGACGCCCTCGTAGCCCAGACTACGGTGAACGGTGAAAAAATCATCCTGGTCAAGCCACAGACGTACATGAATGAAAGCGGCCGCGCTGTCGGCCCGCTCATGCGCTGGTATAAGATCGACCAGCCTGACGTCTACGTCGCTTATGACGATATGGATTTGGCCGTCGGCCGCCTGCGGATCCGCAAGAACGGCAGCGATGGCGGACATAACGGCATCAAGAGCCTTTTCGCCAACGGCTGTACGGACTTTACCCGCTTCCGCGTCGGCATTGGCCGGCCCTTGCCGCACCATGACGTCGTCGACCATGTCCTGACTCCTTTCCCGGAAGAACTCCGCGAAGCCTACCAGCAGGGCATCGAAGACGCGGCCACAGCCATCGAAGGCTGCCTGAGCCTCGGTGTCGACAAAGGCATGAATCGCTATAACCCAAAGAAGAAGAAATAAGAAAAGGGCTTGTCGCATGTGCGACAAGCCCTTTTAAGTGGTTAGCAGCTAGTGGTTAGCAAATGGTTTTAAATTTAAAGGCCTTTGTCCGTAGGGGCCGTCCCAGAGGGCGGCCCGCCTGATTCCTTAAAAGGAGGTCCTATGATCCAGCAAGTCTATTCTCATCCCGATATTTACCGTATCCGCGTCGATCTGCCCGATAACCCCTTGCAATATCTCAATGCTTATGTCATCAAAGGGCCGTCTGGCAATCTGGTCATCGACACGGGTTTCAACCGCCCTGAATGTAAACGGGCCTTGGGGCAGGGTTTACAAGAATTGGGTATCCGTTTACAATCCGATACGGCCCTGTTCATCACCCATCTCCACGCCGACCACAGCGGCCTTGTCGGCCTTTTTGCCGCTGCCGGCTGCCCTGTTTACATGCATCCCGTCGATTACCAGTATCTCGTCGATTCCGAGGACGGCTCGACATGGAAGGCGGCTGAAGACAATTTCATGCGCGAAGGCATGCCACCGGAAGAAATCAGGACCCAGTTTTCCAACCAGGCCCGGACCTTTTCGCCGGACCCTCATTTCCCGGTGACGACCGTCCAGGACGGAGACCACCTTCATCTGGCCGGCTGCGATTTACAGGTCATTCACGCGCCGGGCCATACGCCGGGGCTGTGCTGCCTGTACCTGGCGAAAGAGCAGGTTTTCTTTACGAGTGACCACATCCTCTTCGACATTACGCCGAACATCCAGGTCTGGTATCACATGAAACACGCGTTGCAGCGTTATCTCGAAAGTTTACAGAAGGTCCGCGACCTGCCCGTCCGGCTGGCCCTGCCGGGGCATCGCGAAGGCGATACGTCTATTGTCGGCCGTATTGATGAAATCATGGCCCATCACGACCGCCGCCTGGCCGAAATATGCCATCTGGTAAAGTGCTATCCGCACAGCACGGCTTACGAAATCGCCCCGCATATGACCTGGTCCATGCGCGGCAAGAAGTGGAAGGATTTCCCGCCGACGCAGAAGTGGTTCGCCCTGGGCGAAACGCTGGCCCATATCGAATACCTCGTCGATCACGGTACCTTGCGCTGCTGTGAAGAACAGGGCTGCCGCCGCTATGATTTGATTTAACGAGAAAGGAACTATAAATCCTCTCGGGAGGTTTGTCATGAAATTCAGTCTGCCTAGGTTGCGTAACTGTATAATCGTCTTTATGGCCCTGACTTATCTGGCGGGAGCAGATGCCGTACAGGGCGCGGACTGGCAGTCTGCCGGCCGGTCCCTGGCGGCGACACAGGCCGGGACGGCGACGTTTTATCAGATGGCGTCGGATCTTCTCTGGCGCCGGTCTGATGACAACCGTTTCACGGCCTACAAGGACCTGCTGGAACCATCTGATGACACGGGCTGGTGGGTCAAGACCGATTACCGCAGCTATACCTTCCCGGATTATGGCAGCCTGTCTTACAGCCAGGACTATAGTGCGACCCTCATCGGCTACGAATCGCCGCACAACATGGCCCGCTGGGGCGGGACCCTCCACCAGGGGGCTTTTTATACGATGAGCACGTCCAATGTCTATACCGACGGGAAAAACGGCAGCCAGCCCTATGGCAGCGGGTCGGACTCGATGAAAGAATATGGCGGCGGCTTTGCCGTGGAATGGGGCGATAAACGCGACCGCCATGGCGATGCCGTCATCCGCCTGTCGCAGCTGCAGCATACCGTGTCCTACAGCGATACTGACGGGAACAGCGACTTGGTCAACTATCGGACCTGGCTGTTAGGCGCGGGCATCCGTTATTATGAAACACGGCTCCTGCCCAAGCAGTTCTTCTGGGAACCCCAGGCCGGCCTGTCCCTGGGCTATGTCTTTCCTTATACGATCAGCGGCGATGCCGTGACTTACCGATCCGGGAATAAGCCCTATGTAAGCGGCCGCCTGGGTATCATGGCCGGGAAAGCCTATTCGGTTAACGGCCATGCCGGCCTGCTCTACGGTCGCTTCGGCGTCCAGCGGGCTCTGGACGGCACGACGACAGGGACCCTGGACCAGGGAACTACAGCATCTATTTCTGGCGATGTCGGGTCCAAGACGTATACCTGGTACGATATGACTTTCGGCTCTTCTTTGTCGCTGGGACAGGGAAATTCTGTCTGGGGCGAATTGACGCGGCGGTCCGGCTCCAATATGACGCCGACATGGAGCGTCAACGGCGGCCTGGTCCTCAAGTGGGGCGGTGCCAGCCGGACGACGAGGGAACGGATGAAAGCCCTGAAAAAAGACCCGCACAGCCTCGATTTGGATATTAAGAAAAAATAATAAAAAATAATCGTTCTCCGTTATTGACAAGTGTACCGATTTAGTCTATAATAAGCACATAAAGAAAAATAATTATTAATTAAGAAATAACTTCTCATATATAGATTGTACCTTAGTCAGGGGCCAGGCCCCAAAGGAGGAACCCATATGAAACACGTAGAATTTTACCGTAACGATAAAGATGGCAGCGTTTTAGTATCTGTAGGCACGCAAGTACCGGAAAAACTCATCTATGCCGGCCAGGAATTGACTCATCTCGTCGCCGACACTGTCGACGCAGCTAAAGAAAAACACGTACCGGCTATCCAGAAAATCGATGGCCACTTGGAAGTCCATGTCGGTTCGGTGACACACCCGATGGAAGAAAAGCATTACATCGAATGGATTGCTCTCGTCGATGACAACGGCGTCGACATCCGCTACCTGAAACCCGGTGAAGAACCGAAGGCTGAATTTGAAACAGGCGATGCCGGTGAAGTTTATGCATACTGCAACCTCCACGGCTTGTGGAAAGAATCATTCGCCGTTAAAGAAGCGCCGTCCCTCGATGGTGCCACTTGCTCGCCCGAATTCGGCGGCTGCGTCATTCACGAATTATAAACCCTGAGGAGGTTATACTATGAACGTATACGATTTCACGGTCAAAGACATCCAGGGACACGATGTATCCCTGAGCCAGTATAAAGATAAGGTCCTGCTCATCGTCAATACAGCCAGCAAATGTGGCTTCACGCCGCAGTACGACGGCCTGGAAGCCTTATATCAGAAATATAAGGATAAAGGCCTGGTCATCCTCGGCTTCCCGTGCAACCAGTTCCTGGAACAGGATCCGGAAGATAACCAGCACATCGAACAGTTCTGCCGCCTCAACCACGGCGTCACCTTCCCGCTTTTCGCCAAGATCGACGTCCGCGGTGACCAGGCAGCACCTCTGTACCAATACCTTACAGAAGCCGCACCCTTCAAAGGCTACGAAACGGATAAAGAAAGCGGCCAGCTCATCCAGAAGGTCGTTTCCGAACACTATCCGGACAATGCCCAGGGCAACGGCATCAAATGGAATTTCACTAAATTCCTCATCAACCGGGACGGCAGTCAGGTCCAGCGCTTTGAACCCAGCACGACACCGGAAGAATTAGACCCGATCATCGAAAAACTACTCCTCTCCTAATAAGAAAAAGGCTTGCTGCATAGCGGCGAGCCTTTTTCTTATGACAAACGCTATAAAAATGGGGTATAATAAAATCGAAGCGTTATTTGTAAAAAAAGGAGTGTGTTTCCCATGAATAAAAAAGCGGAAAATTTCAAGAAATATTTGGATGACAAGGATATCAAAGCCTTTACGGTCGATGAAATCAAAGATGACCAGTTCCAGACGGTCGTCTTCCGGTCGGCTGCTGACATCAACGGCAACCGCCTGCCCCTCATCGTCATCCTCGATACCAGCATTTACGGCATGATCCGCGTCCTGGTAGCACCGAAGGTCCTGCACGATGACAATGAAGCGGCTGTCCTCAAGCTGCTCAACACGTACAATAAGCAGTACAAATCCTTTAAATACTACATCGACGATGAAGGCAACCTCATCCTCGACACGTGCGTCCTCCTCAAAGACGATGAAGTCGATGGTGATTTGATTTACGCCATGTTCGACGTCATCATCCGCCACCTCGGCGAATCGTACAAAGAGCTCATGAAATCCATCTGGGCGTAAGGGCTCGATGTTTGAAGCGACGATTTTTAAATTTAAAAACGGATTACATCAAACATCAAACTTTTAACTTCAAACTTAAAAAGGCGTTGTCTCTTGCAGACAGCGCCTTTTTTTATGACTCTTTTTCATGAATATTCACGCTTTTAGACAAAATCGGCATAAGATGAACGTTTTACTAGAAAGGCCTTGCATAAATTTTTTCGAAATAGTACAATGAAGATAACAAATAGTCATCTAGAAAATACCTTAGTCACATAGTGAAAAATGATGATTTTATCTGCGCAATCTATCAGATGACTCCTAAGTGTACACGGATTCTTTCATTTATCAGGTTTTACAGAAAGGGGAACAAGTACTATGGCAAAGAAAATTTTCAAGACAATGGACGGCAACGAAGCTGCGGCTTATATTGCCTACGCCTTTACCGAACTGGCTTCCATCTTCCCGATAACGCCGTCGTCGCCGATGGCGGAACACGTCGATGAATGGGCCGCCCATGGCCGTAAGAACTTATTCGGTACGACTGTCCAGGTTCAGGAAATGCAGTCTGAAAAAGGGGCTGCCGGTGCCATGCACGGTGCTTTGAACACTGGCGCCTTGACGACGACCTTTACATCTTCCCAGGGCATGATGATCATGCTCAGCAACATGTTCAAGATTTCTAGTGAACTCCTGCCCGGCGTCTTCCATGTCGCCTCCCGTACGGTCGCTACCAACGGCTATACGATTTTTGCCGGTCATGACGATGCCATGGCTATGCGCGGCACGGGCATCAGCATGATGTGTGAATCGAGTGTCCAGGAAATTATGGACTTGGCAGCTGTCGTCCATGCAACGGCTATTTCCTGTCGTATCCCGATCATCAACTTCTTTGATGGCTTCCGCACATCCCACGAAATCCAGAAAATCGAAGTCCTGCCGTATGAAAAACTCCGTCCTCTCCTCGATATGGACGCCGTCCGGGCCTTCCGCAAACGCGGCATGAACCCGGATAATCCGGAAGCCATTTCTTTCTGCGAACCAGCTGAAACGTTTATGCAGCACCGCGAAGCCCTCAATAAATTCTATGACCGCGTCCCCGATGTCGCCGAAGGTTACATGCAGAAAATCAGCGAAATCACGGGCCGTGAATACCATCTGTTCAATTATACCGGCGCACCGGATGCCGAATTTGTCCTCGTTTCCATGGGTTCTGGTTCCCAGACCATCGAAGAAACGGTCAAGATGCTCGTCGCCAAAGGCGAAAAGGTCGGTTGCATCAACGTCCACATGTTCCGTCCGTGGTCGGAAAAACATTTCCTGGCTGCTCTGCCGAATACGGTCAAGAAAATCGCCGTCCTGGACCGCACGAAAGAAACCGGTGCCAACGGCGAACCGCTCTATCACAGCGTAGCCGCTACTTTTGCCGTAGCTGACAATGCACCGAAGGTCTACCACGGCCGTTATGGTATCGCATCGAAAGAATTCTTGCCGGGCGACGTCGTCGCTGCCTTTGAAAACCTCAAGGCCTTTGAACCGAAGAACGACTTCACCTTGAGCATCGTCGATGATGTTACCTATAAATCCCTGCCGCGCGTCAAAGGCATCACGACAGGCGGCAAAGGCCTGAAAGCCTGCAAGTTCTGGGGCTTCGGTTCCGATGGTACGGTCGGTGCCAACAAGAGTGCCATCAAGATCATCGGTGATAACACTGACATGTATGCCCAGGCATATTTCGCTTATGACTCCAAGAAATCCGGCGGCGTCACCGTATCGCACCTGCGCTTTGGCGATACGCCGATCCAGATGCCGTACCTCATCAATAATGCCGACTTCATCGCCTGCCACCGCCAGTCCTATGTCCATGGCTTCGACCTCCTGCGGGGCATCAAAAAGGGCGGTACGTTCCTGCTCAACACGGTCTGGAAACCGGAAGAACTGGACGAAAAACTGCCGGCTAAATTAAAACGTGCCATTGCCCGCAACGACGTCCAGTTCTATATCATCGACGCCGTCGGCATTGCTCAGAAAATCGGTCTCGGCGGCCGCATCAACATGATCATGCAGTCGGCCTTCTTCAAACTGGCAGATGTCATCCCCTTGGACCTGGCTATCTCTAAATTGAAAGAATCCGTCGTCGCATCGTATGGCAAGAAAGGCCAGAACATCGTCGACATGAACAATGAAGCCATTGATCAGGGCCTGTCGGCTATCGTCAAAGTCGATGTACCGGCCGCCTGGGCTGATGCTGTCGATGAACCGGTTGATATGTCGAAACATACGAAATTCTTCCGCGAATTTTCCATCCCTGTCAATGCCCTTGAAGGCGATGACCTGCCGGTCAGCGCTTATGACGGCATCGAAGACGGCCGCTGGCCGACGGGGACCTGCGCCGAAGAAAAACGCGGCGTCGCTATGTTCGTACCGAGCTGGGATGCTGAAAAATGTATCGGCTGTAACCAGTGTTCCTTCGTCTGCCCTCATGCTGCTATCCGTCCCTTCCTGATGACGCCGGATGAAGCCGCTAAGGCTCCGAAAGGCTACCAGGATAAAGAAATCAAAGTGGCTCCGGGGTACAAATACAATATCGTCGTTTCCGTCATGGACTGCCTGGGCTGCGGCAGCTGTACCCATGTCTGCCCGAAACAGGCCTTGACCATGAAACCTTTCGACGACGAAGAATACAAAGCCGCTCTTTGGGATTATGTCATCGATTTGCCGGCGAAAGCCAACCCGATGGACAAGAATACCGTCATCGGCAGCCAGTTCGAACAGCCGCTCCTCGAATTCACCGGCGCTTGCGCAGGCTGTGCTGAAACGCCGTATTGTAAAGTCGTCACCCAGCTCTTCGGCGACCGCATGATGATTGCCAACGCTCACGGCTGCTCCAGCGTCTGGGGCGGCAGTGCACCGGACTGCGGCTATACCAAGAACGCTCAGGGCCATGGCCCGGCTTGGTCGACGTCCCTCTTTGAAGACAACGCAGAATATGGCTTCGGCATGATGCTGGCTGAAAAGACGGAACGGAAACTGCTGGAACAGTACATCGATGCCGCTATGGATGTGGCCAGCCCGGAACTGCAGGCAGCCTTTACGGAATGGAAAGAACACAAGGCTGAAAGCGAAGGGACCCGCGAACGCTCGGATAAGGTCATCGCCCTCTTGGAAGCTGAAAAAGACGGCAAACCGGCACTGGAACAGGTCTATGATATGAAACAGTTCCTGGTCAAACGCAGCCAGTGGATCTTCGGCGGCGACGGCTGGGCTTACGATATCGGTTATGGCGGCCTGGACCACGTCCTGGCTCAGGGCGAAGACGTCAACGTCCTGGTCTTCGATACGGAAGTCTACTCCAATACGGGCGGCCAGGCATCTAAAGCTACGCCGACGGCCGCTGTGGCTCAGTTCGCTGCGTCCGGCAAGAAGACGCGTAAGAAAGACTTGGGCATGATGGAAGCCCAGTACGGTTATATCTACGTCGCTCAAGTCGCTATGGGTGCCGACAAGAACCAGTTCATGAAGGCCCTCAAAGAAGCAGAAGCCTATAACGGCCCGTCCCTGATCATCGGCTATGCACCGTGCATCAACCACGGCCTGAAAGTCGGCCAGGGTCAGAGCCAGCTCGAAGAAAAACGGGCGGTCGAAGCCGGTTACTGGCATCTGTGGCGCTATAATCCGGAATTGAAGAAACAGGGCAAGAACCCCTTCATCCTTGATTCCAAGCCGCCGACAGCTAACTTCCGCGACTTCCTCATGGGCGAAACACGCTTCTCGTCCTTGCAGCGTACCTTCCCGGATACGGCAGAAGCTCTCTTCGAAAAGACCGAAGAAGATGCCAAAGACCGTTACGAAGGCTATGTCCGCCTGACAAAAGCATATGATGAAAAATAAATAGTTCGTTGTAAATGAAAAAAGGCGCTGTCGCATCGCGACAGCGCCTTTTTGTTTGCAAGGAATTAAGCGGGCCGCCCTTTGGGACGGCCCCTACGGATTACGAACCACGAGCCACAAGCCACGAGCCACAAGCCACGAGCCACGAACCACGAGCCACTATTCCTTATTCTCCCGTCCTCTCAACAAGTCCGTCAGGATGGTGATGTAGTGGAAAGCTTCTTCGGAAAGGGGTTCTCCTGCCATCTTGATCCAGCCTACGGTCATCGTGTCCAGGGGATTTTCGATGGGGATGACTGCGAGATGGCGGCCGATGATGGATGGGGCTGCGTGACCCGTACCGATGGTGTAGGCGTCGGTGGCCCGGATGATGCTGAACAGCGTCGACCGATCGGTGACGTAGATGCACTGGCGGCTGGCACGGTTGGGCAGGAGCAGTTCTTCGGAAAACTGCGATTTGTCGTGACCTTGTTCGAAGCGGACGCAAGGATAGCTGCTGAATTGGCCGGGAACGACGTGAGAAAATTCTGCCAGGGGATGGCCGCTGCGGACATAGAGACAGGGCGTGAAGGCGCAGAGAGGCGTAAATTCCAGCTTATTCTTGTGGAACAAGTCCTTCAGGAAACGGGCGTTCATGTGGGATAAGAAGAGGATGCCCAGCTGGCTTTCGCGGGTGACGACGTCATGGATGACTTGCGACGTCCGGCCTTCGCGCAGGGTGAACGTGCAGGCCGCGTTCGGCGGGACGTGCTGCAGAGCATGGATGAAGGCTTCATCGGCGAAAGGATAGTGTTGGGATGAAATGGACAGGACCTGAGGCAGGTCCTGTTTTTTTTCTGCCTGGAAATGGTCATGCATGGCTTCGGCATGGGACAGGATATGGCCGGCGTAATGGAGAAATTCCAGTCCTGCTGGCGTGAAGGTGATGCCGTGGCGGTTCCGTTCGACCAGGGTCAGGGAAAACTCTTTTTCCAAATCTTTGATAGCTGTGCTCAGGCTGGGCTGGGAGATGTTCAGGGCATGGGCTGCAGCCGAAATGGAATTGTGCCTTGATAACTCCAGGATATAACGAAGTTGCTGTAAAGTCATAATGAAACACCTCGAATATCAACGGTACCTATAGAATCGTTTCTGCTTCCTTTATTGTATCAAAATAAAAAAATAGGGAAAAGTTATGACTTTTTGATACAATAAAGGAATATTTAAAATGAAAATACAGAATAGATAATGGCAAAAAAGTGAAAAGAAGCTATCTGATGTGACATAAAAAATATAAAGAAAATCTATCTAAATTTGACTTTTTGGAAAGGACAGTTATTTATGGCTATGCTGGAAAAGTGAGAATAAGTTATTCTCAATATGATGGAAAATCGCAAAGAGATAGAAAAAAATTAAAGGAAATATCTTATTGTCATAGGAAATTCCTATGAAAGTAAATTGCACAATGAATATTTTACAGGTTACACCTTCCATGCTATACTTTAAGTATGAAATAGAACGTTTTAGTAAAAGGTGAAACGCCGGACTATACATTAAATTTTATGGTTTTAAATAAAACCCACTTATAAACCATAGCAGAAATGTATATGAAAAGAAATTGAGAAAGAGAACGGCGACAGGGGAGAAAAATGTAGTATCAGAGGGGACATCATCGCTTAGTTGTATTTGCCACAGGAGGTAATTCATATGAACTCATCAGCAGCATTGGCCCGGCAGGCGGGCATGACAGATGCACAATGGAAAGAAGCCGTCAAGTTCGACAGTACGGACTGGGGCTGGATTATTATGAGTATCGGCATGGCCATCGGCGCCGGCATCGTCTTTTTACCTGTCCAGGTCGGTTTGGTCGGCGTGTGGGTCTATTTATTCTCGGCCATCATCGCCTATCCGGCTATTTATCTCTTACAACGGTTGTTTATCAACACCCTGGCCGATTCGCCGCGGTGTGAAGATTATCCCAGCGTCATCAGCGGATATTTGGGGAAGAACTGGGGCTTCCTCCTGGGGATCCTCTACTTCCTGAGCATCCTCATCTGCGTATTCATGTATTCGACAGCCTTGACCAATGACAGCGCGTCCTTCTTATTTTCCTTCGGCGTCACCGATACGCTCCTGTCGGATAACCCCTTATATGGTCTGGCCATCATCTGTGTCATGGTCCTCATCGCTTCCCGGGGCGAACAGCTCTTGTTCCGCGTATCGACGCTCATGGTCCTGACGAAATTGTTAGTCGTCATCTGCTTGGGTGGCATCATGATCCAGCACTGGAACCTGGCCAATATCGGTGTCTTCCCGGACCTGGGCTACCTGGTCAAGAATACGATTGCCATGCTGCCGGTCACGCTGACCTCGATTCTCTTCATTCCCAGCATCAGCCCGATGGTCATTTCCTATCGCTCTCATAATAAATCGATCCACGTCGCCCGTTATAAAGCCATGCGGGCTATGAAAATCGCTTTCTCCGTCTTGTTCATCACGATTTTCTCGTATGCCATGTCCTTCAACCTGGCTCTCGGCCATGACCAGGCCGTCATCGCTTACTCCCAGAACATTTCGGCTCTGGCTATCGTCGCCAGAGGTTTCGATGGCAGCGCCGTCAAGATTTTCAGCCTTATCCTCAACATCTTCGCCGTTATGACAGCCTTCTTCAGTGTCTTCCTTGGCTTCCGTGAAGCCTGCCAGGGTATTGCCATGAATATCCTGCGCCGTTTCATCCCGGAAGAAAAAATCAGCAAGACCGTTGTCCGCCACGGTATCCTCATCTTCGCCGTAGCCGTAGCCTGGGGTGCCATCGTTCTCAATGCACCGGTCCTCAAGCTCCTGACCCTGCTGGGCCCGATTTTCGGCATCATTGCCTGCCTCATCCCGGCCTACCTGGTCTATAAGGTCAATGCCCTGCACAAGTATAAAGGCATTTCCTTAGTCCTCATCGTCTTCGCCGGTATCCTGCTCATCATCTCGCCGGTCATCGCGATGATGTAGTTTTCTAGCAGTTAGCCGCTAGGGATTAGCAGTTGGTGGCTCATGGTTCGTAACGCCATGTGAGCCACTAACCCCTAACCACTAGTCACTAGCCACTAAAAAGCTTGTCGTGTACGCGACAAGCTTTTTTTATCAGTAAAACGATTGTCTTTAAATGGTGGACAAAAATAGCCTTGACAGGTTACATAATGCGGTGTATCATACAACCATCAACCGAACATCGTCCATGAAACCATTGAGGCGGAGGTAAAAACGATGACGTGCACGTACAGAGAGCCGGGATGCTGAGAGCCGGCCGACGCAGCTCGTTAAATGGACCGCTGAGGGCGCAGTCAAAAGCCGGAAGGCCGAGTATTCTGCGACGTGTTGGCATACGTCAGTTGCCGGGAATATGTTGGTATTCCGTCGAGAGTAGGGTTCAACCCCTAAAACAAGGTGGCACCGCGGAACTTAATCCGTCCTTGACAAGTAACATTGTCGTGGACGGATTCTTTTTTTAGGAGGTTCATATGGAAACGCTCAGTCTGGAACAGGTAAAAGCATATCAAGGTGAATACAAGGTCGTGCCCATCTGCCGCAGCATGTATGCCGACGTCCGCACGCCTATCGAAGTATTGCGCATCGTCAAGAACATCAGCTCTCACTGCTATTTGCTGGAAAGCATGGAAGATTCCCAGCGCTGGGGCCGCTATACCTTTATCGGCTATGATCCGCAGATGGGTCTGTACTGCAAGGACGGTACGGTCCACATCAAGACCGGCGCTGAAGTCCAGATCCATACGGACCATCCGGAACAGCTTATTTCCCAGATACTGGCCGACAATAAGGCGCCGCGCCTTTCGGACCTGCCTCCCTTTACAGGCGGACTGGTCGGGTATTTTGCTTACGATTTCATCAAATACGCCGAACCGTCGCTGAAACTCAATGCCGTCGATGATGATGGCTTCAACGATTTCGACCTCATGCTCTTCGATAAGGTCATCGTCTTCGATAACCTGAAACAGCAGATTTACCTTATCGTCAACGTCCGCCTCGACTCGGCCGAGGAAAATTATAACCGGGCTCTCCTGGAAATGGAACGCATGGAAAGCCTTATCCGGGAAGGCAAGAAGGCCCCGGACATCCCGTTGAAGCTCAAGAGTGATTTCAAGCCTTTGTTCAATAAAGAAGAATATTGCCAGATGGTCGAAAAGGGCAAGACCTACATCCGCGAAGGCGATATTTTCCAGGTCGTCCTGGCCAACCGCCTGAGCGCTGAAGCCGAGGGGAGCCTCCTCGATACGTACCGCGTCCTGCGGACCCTCAATCCATCGCCGTATATGTTCTTCTTCTCCGGCGATGATATCGAGCTCGCCGGCTCTTCACCGGAAACGCTGACCCGCCTGGAAAACGGCGACCTGTTCACATTCCCCCTGGCGGGATCGCGGCCGCGGGGCAAGACGCCGGAAGAAGACCAGGCCTTGGAAGATGAACTCCTGCACAATACAAAGGAACTGGCCGAACACAACATGCTCGTCGACTTGGGCCGCAACGATTTGGGCCGCATCAGTGAATTTGGCAGCGTTCACGTCGAACGCTATCTCGACGTCCTGCGTTTCTCTCATATCATGCATATCGGTTCGACCGTTCACAGCACGATCCGCAAGGATAAGACGGCTATCGACGCCATTGCATCGGTCCTGCCGGCCGGCACCCTGTCAGGGGCACCGAAGATCCGGGCCTGCGAAATCATCGACGAACTGGAAGGCCATAAACGCGGCGTCTATGGCGGCGCCATCGGATACATCGACTTTACGGGCAATATGGACTGCTGCATCGGCATCCGCCTGGCCTATAAGAAAGGAAATCACGTCTACGCCTGCTCCGGCGCGGGCATCGTCGCCGACAGTATCCCCGAACAGGAACATCAGGAATGTCTGAACAAGGCCAAAGCTGTCGTCATTGCATTGCAGCAGGCTAATGGAGGGATCGACAAATGATAGTGCTCATTGATAATTACGATAGTTTTTCTTATAATCTCTACCAGCTCCTCGGTCAGTTCGACCCGGATATCACGGTCATCCGCAACGATGAAAAGACCGTCGAAGCCATCGAAGCCATGCGTCCGGATCACCTCATCATTTCTCCCGGACCGGGCCGTCCGGCCGATGCCGGTATCTGCGAACAGGCCATCAGCTACTTCGCCGGCAAGGTCCCCATCCTGGGCGTCTGCTTAGGTCATCAGGCCATCTGCGAAGTCTACGGCGGTACCATTACCTATGCCAAGCAGCTCATGCACGGCAAACAATCCGTCGCCACGCTGAAGACGGACAGCCCCTTGTTCAAGGGACTGCCGGAACAGGTCGACGTCGGCCGCTATCATTCCCTGGCCCTCGACCCGGATACCTTGCCGGATGAACTGGAAGTCCTGGCCCATACGGAAGATGGTGAAATCATGGCCGTCGGCCATAAGCAGTATCCCGTCTACGGCCTGCAGTTCCATCCCGAATCGATTTTGACGCCTCAAGGGCCGATGATGGTAGAAAATTTCCTTGCATTATAAGTGATATAGATGAGTCTAACATAGGGGAGGTACTTACAATGATTAAAGAAGCGATTATCAAGATTGTAAATAAAGGTGATTTGACCTATGACGAAGCCCATCAGGTCATGATGGAAATCATGAAGGGCGAAACGACGCCGACGCAAAATGCGGCGTTCCTGGCAGCCCTTTCGACGAAGAGCACCAAAGCTGAAACGATCGATGAAATTTCCGGCTGTGCCGAAGCCATGCGCTCCCTGGCTACACCCGTTCCCCATCCGGGTATGGATGTCCTGGAAATCGTCGGCACCGGCGGCGACGGCGCTCATTCCTTCAACATTTCCACGACGTCGGCCATGGTCCTGGCCGCAGGCGGTGTCAAAGTCGCCAAGCACGGCAACCGGGCTGCGTCGTCCCTGTGCGGCACGGCAGACTGCCTGGAAGCGCTGGGCATCAATATCCAGCAGGACCCGCAGCTGGCCCTGAAGATGCTCGAAGAAACGAATTTCTGCTTCCTCTTCGCTCAGAAATACCACGCCGCCATGAAGTACGTCGGCCCCATCCGCAAGGAACTGGGATTCCGGACGGTCTTCAACATCCTCGGGCCCTTGACCAATCCGGCCAAGCCGGAAATGTTCCTCCTCGGCGTCTATGACGGCTATCTCGTCGAACCGCTGGCCAAGGTCCTGGCTTCCCTCGGCGTCAAACGGGGCCTCGTCGCTTACGGCCAGGAAAAACTCGACGAAATTTCGCCGAACGGGCCGACGACGATTTGTGAACTCCGCGACGGTTATTACCGGACGGCCGTCATCAAGCCGGAAGACTTCGGCCTGACGCCGGGTAAAAAAGAAGACCTCGTCGGCGGTACGCCCGAAGTCAATGCCCAGATTACGCGCGACGTCCTGTCCGGGAAAATCCAGGGGACGAAACGCAATGCCGTCCTCATGAACAGCGGTGCCGCCCTGTTCGTCGCCGGCAAAGCCGATTCCATCGCCGACGGCATCCAGCTCGCCGCCAGCCTCATCGACAGAGGTAAGGCGACGGCAGCCCTGGAAAAATGCATTGCCGTCAGCAACGAGTAAGAAGGTGCACTATGATATTAGATGATCTTACGGCGGCCGTCGCCAAGCGGCTGGTTACGGATAAACAGCAGGTGCCCCTGGAAGTCATGAAGGCGCGGGCCCTGGCGGCGCCGAAAAAGGAAGGCTTCCCTTTTGAAAAGAATTTGGGAAAACCGGGGCTGTCCTTCATCTGCGAAGTCAAGAAGGCTTCGCCGTCGAAGGGCCTCATCGCTCCCGACTTTCCCTATGTAGCCATTGCCAAAGAATATGAACAGGCCGGCGCTGCGGCCATTTCCGTCCTGACGGAACGGGATTATTTCCTCGGCAGCCCGCAGTACTTGCAGGAAATTGCCGCAGCCGTCACGACACCGGTCCTGCGCAAGGATTTCGTCATCGACGAATACCAGATCTACGAAGCCCGCGCCCTGGGCGCGTCGGCAGTGCTCCTCATCTGTGCTATCCTCGATGATGAAAGGTTGCGGCATTTCTTCCAGCTGGCTGACTCCCTGGGATTATCGGCCCTGGTCGAAGCCCACGATGAAGACGAAGTGCGCCGGGCCATCGCCAGCGGCGCCCGCGTCATCGGCGTCAATAACCGCAACCTCAAGGACTTCACGGTCTCCCTCGATACGAGCTGCCGCCTGCGGCCGCTGGTGCCGAAGGATATTCTCTTCGTTGCCGAAAGCGGCATCAAGACGGCCGACCACACAAAGGTCCTGCGCGACCACGGCGTCGATGCCGTCCTCATCGGCGAGACCTTTATGAGAAGCCCTGATAAGAAAGCCATGCTCGATGAGCTGGCCGGAGGCTCTCGTGGTTAAGGTCAAGTTCTGCGGCCTCAAGCGCCCTTGTGATATCGCCTGGGCTAATGAACTCCGTCCCGATTACGCCGGCTTCGTCTTTGCCGGCAAGAAGCGCCGCGTCAGCGATGACCAGGCGGCGGCCTTGCGCAAGGACCTGGACCCGGGCATCCCTGCCGTCGGCGTCTTCGTCGACGACAGCCTGGAACATATGGGAAAGCTGGTCGCAGCGGGTACGATCCAAATCGTCCAGCTCCATGGGCAGGAGGACGACACTATGATTGATGCCGTCCGGCAATCGCTGCAAGTCCCGGTCATCAAGGCTTTTTCCATTGCCAGCCAGGATGATGTCCGCAAGGCAGAGCAAAGCCGGGCCGACTACATCCTGCTCGACCACGGTGCCGGCGGGACCGGCGATTGCTTCGACTGGGCCCTGCTGGGCCAGTTAAACAGACCGTATTTTCTGGCCGGCGGCCTCAATCCTGACAATGCTGTCCAGGCAGCGGCGTTCCATCCCTATGCCCTCGATGTGAGCAGTGGCATTGAGACAGACGGCGTGAAAGATAAAGAAAAGATGAAATTATTCATGGCACGTGTACGTGCTTACAGGAGGTAACTACATGAGTACAGGAAGATTTGGCCCCTTCGGCGGTCAATATATACCGGAAACATTGATGAATGAAATCCAGCGCTTGGAAAAAGCCTACAGCCATTATAAAAATGATCCCGATTTTCAGGCAGAATTGAAGGATTTGCTCGATAATTATGCCAACCGTCCGTCCCTGCTCTACTATGCCGAACGCATGACCAAGGACCTGGGCGGCGCGAAAGTTTATTTGAAGCGCGAAGATTTGAACCATACAGGCGCCCATAAGATCAACAACGCCCTAGGTCAGTGCCTGTTGGCCAAGAAGATGGGCAAGACACGGGTCATCGCTGAAACCGGTGCCGGCCAGCACGGCGTCGCTACGGCGACAGCAGCGGCTTTCTTAGGCCTTGAATGTGAAGTCTTCATGGGCGAAGAAGATACGATCCGCCAGGCTCTGAACGTCTATCGCATGGAACTCTTGGGCGCTAAGGTCCACGCCGTCACTTCCGGCTCGCGGGTCCTCAAAGATGCCGTCAATGAAGCCATGCGCGAATGGGTCAGCCGCGTCGACGACACGCATTACGTCATCGGCTCGACCATGGGACCCCATCCGTTCCCGATGATGGTCCGCGACTTCCAGGCCGTCATCAGTAAGGAAGCGCGCCAGCAGATCCTCGAACGGGAAGGCAAGCTCCCGGCGGCTGTCCTGGCCTGCGTTGGTGGCGGCAGCAATGCCATGGGCATGTTCTACCATTTCATCGGCGATAAGGACGTCAAACTCATCGGTTGTGAAGCGGCCGGCAAGGGCATCGATACCAAGCTCCATGCAGCGACTATCGCCAAAGGGGAAGTGGGTATCTTCCATGGCATGAAGTCCATTTTCTGCCAGAATGAAGACGGTCAGATCGACGAAGTCTATTCCATTTCGGCCGGCCTCGACTATCCGGGCATCGGGCCGGAACACGCTTATCTCCACCAGACGGGACGCGCCCAGTATGTACCGGTCAAGGACGACGAAGCCGTCGAAGCTTTTGAATACCTGGCCCGCACGGAAGGCATCATCTGCGCCATCGAAAGCGCCCATGCCGTCTATGAAGCCATGCAGATAGCGCCGAAGATGAGCAAAGACGACAGCATTATCGTCTGCTTGTCCGGCCGCGGTGATAAAGACGTCGCCGCCATTGCAAGATATAAAGGGAGGGACTTACATGAGTAAGATTGGCAACGCCTTTAAGAACGGCAAAGCATTTATCGGATTCTTGACAGCTGGCGACCCGTCGCTGGACAAGACGTATGAATATATCATGACTATGGAAAAAGCCGGAGCCGACCTCATCGAAATCGGTATTCCTTTTTCCGACCCCATCGCCGAAGGCATCGTCATCCAGGAAGCGGACCTGCGGGCCTTGAAAGCCGGGACGCGCATTGACGACGTCTTTGCCCTGGTCGAACGGGTCCGTAAGGAAACGCAGATTCCCCTGGTTTTCTTGACCTACCTCAATCCCGTCTTCCATTACGGCGCTGAAAAATTCTTTGCCCGCTGCCAGGAAACGGGCATGGATGGCATCATCATCCCTGATATGCCCTTTGAAGAACGTGACGAATGTGCGGCAGCTGCCAAAGCCCATGGCATCGACATCATCTCCATGATTGCGCCGACGTCGAAAGACCGTATCCAGAAAATCGCTAAAGTCGGCGAAGGTTTCTTGTACATCGTGTCCTCCCTGGGGGTCACCGGGACGCGGACGGAAATCAAGACAGACCTCAAAGAAATCGTCGATACGGCCAAAGAAGTCACAGACGTACCGTGTGCCGTCGGATTCGGCATCAATACGACCGAACAGGCTGAAAAAATCGGCCGCGTCGCTGACGGCGTCATCGTAGGCAGTGCCATCGTCAAGATCATCGCCCAATACGGCGACGATGCCGCCCCCCACATCTATGACTACGTCAAAGCCATGAAGGAAGCTACGATTCGGGGATAATAAAAAGGGCTTGTCGCATGACGACAAGCCCTTTTTGAGTTTGAAGTTTGAAGTTGAAAGTTTGATGTGGAGGGGACAAAATTTAAAAGCCATCGCCTCAAACATCATACATCATACATCAAACCTCAAACATTTAAGAAAAAGGGCCCTCGCATGATGGCAGAAGCCTTCGTGCGACAACCCCTTTTTTTATGCCTTTAATGCTGAGCCGGTGCGGGTTGGGCATCGAGTTCAGATGCTAAGTCGTGGTCGGTCATGGCGCAGACGGCCGAGTCGGACCAGACGTTTTCAGCGGTTTCAATCATGTCGATGATAGTGTAGATCGGCAAGATGATACCCATGATGCCGATAGGCGCACCGATGCCGGACATGAGCGACAAGGTCAGGAAGTAGCAGCCCATGGGGACGCCGGCATTACCGATGGCAGCCAGGACGGCGACGAAGAGCCAGGCAATCATGGTGCCGATAGAGAGGTCAAAGCCGCCGTTCTGCATGAGGAACAGGGACGTGACCAGGATGAAAGCAGCACAGCCGTTCATGTTGATGGTCGTGCAGATCGGCAGGACGAAACGCGATACCTGAGGATGGACGTTGAGGCGCTGTTCTGCTGAAGCCAGGGTGACCGGCAAGGTGCCGGCAGAGCTCTTGGTGAACAAGGCGACGGCAATGGCCGGAGCCATCTTGCGGAAGACGTAAATCGGATTGAGTCCACGGAGGACGAGGAAAATCGGCAGGACGATGAAGAACTGGATGAGGTTGCCGCCGAGGATGACCAGGGTGTATTTCCCCAGGGCACCGACGATGACGCCAGCTTCAATCTGTGCCGACAGCTGTGCCGAGAAAGCCAGGATGCCAACCGGCAAGATCCAGAGCAGGGCCCGGATGAGGGTGAACAGGACTTCCTGCAGACCCAGGAGGCCTTTCAAGAGGACAGCGCGGTTTTCTGTCTTAGGCATGAATGCCAGAGCCAGACCGACGGCAGCCGCGATGAGCATGACCGAAAGGACATTGCCCGACAAGAACGGCTGGAGCATGTTGTTCGGGATGACCGACAGGAAGTGGTCGTAATAGGTGACTTTTTCCAATTTCTGCGGGACGTTGGAAACGCCGGAATTGATGAGGTCTACCGGCAGGTTGCCCGGTGCGATCCAAAGATAGAGGACCAGGCCGATGGCAGCGGCACAGATCGTCGTCAAAAGCGTGTAGGTGACGGCGTGGGCGAAGATACGGCCCGTTTCTTTCTTGGCTCCCAGAGCCGATAAGGTCGTGATGACAGCTAATGCGATGGTCGGTACGGCGATGAACTGGAATAAGCGCGTGAAAACAGTTGCAATGAAATCGAATAATTGGTTCAATGCCGGAATACCGAGCCAACCTAAAATGGCGCCGATGATCAAGGCGCCCATCCACAAGGCGAACTGACGGCCGCGATGCTGGCCCTGGCTGCCGCGGATGGCTTCCCGGGCCTGTTCTTGGACCCGGTCTTGAGATTCGTTGGACATGATTGTCTCCCCCTTTGATAAATCTAAACGAATTCTATAGAATACCGTTTCAGTATATTATAGAAGAGGGGACGGTTTCTGTCAATGGAGAAGGGAGAAGTCAAGGCAAAAAAGACACGTAAAAGGACCGATACACACGCGACATATGTCTACCGGTCCTCTACGTTATAGGATTCATATTCATCTCGTTTTTGGTTCTGGTTACTTTAACCTCGTACAAAAATGTGAAACAATAATCGTTCGTTGCGCTTGGATTTACTAGACTAACCTATTTGAAAAACATCACACCCATTCGAAAAGTTCGAAGCACTTCAATCAAGATAAGTTAATTCGTAATGTTCATCGACGAACGCTTGCTGATCCTATGGACATTATTTAGTTGTTAATGATCAACGCAATGAAAACTAAATCGTTCTGACTTTTGTTTTCCAAGCTGTGACCCTTACCATCTGATGTGTAAGTAACGTCTCCTGGTTTAACGGTCCGGATTTCTCCGTTGTCGTCATATTCTCCCTCTCCGGAAAGGATATAATATGCTTCTGCGTTGTCACTGTGAACGTGATAGCCTAAGGAACATCCAGGTTTCAATGTGATTTCGGCGAACATACCTACTTTATCCTTCAGCTCGGTGGCGCTCAGAAGTTTTTTCTTCAAGATGTACCCCTTACCGCCGGAGGCATGTTCTACTTTCTCTATTTCCACTGGACTCACCCCTTTCTAATGCGCTTACAAAGGAAGGGGAACTTGCTTGCCATTCCTTTCGCATCTCTTGACTATATTATAGCATAGGATTTTACGTTTGTCATGATATATACGAAAATATATTATGTTATTTATGCATTAAAGAATAGATATGTATAGCCTTTGGGAATAATAAAAAGGCGCTGTCGCATGAAGACAGCGCCTTCTTCTACAAACTCCGTACTACAAACTTTCGAGAGAAAGGGGCCTTTCATGATGGTAAAAGCCTTCGTGCGACAGCCCCCTGCGGGATTATGGAATCAAGCGGGTCGCCCTTTGGGCGACCCCTACGGGATTATGGAATCAAGCGGGTCGCCCTTTGGGCGACCCCTACGGGATTATGGAATCAGGCGGGGCGCCCTCTGGGCGTCCCCTACGGGATTGTGGAATCAGGCGGGACGCCCTCTGGGCGTCCCCTACGGGAAAAATAACTTCGTTATTTTTCCTGCAAAATCGGCATGACTTTGGTGGCATGGGGCATGATGTTGATGGTGTAATCTTTATCTTTGCCCTGTTCTTTCAGTTTTTGCTGAGCCAGGTCCCAAGCTTCCTGGACGGTGGCGACCGGAATCTGGCCGGTGCGGCGGATGTCGTCGAAGTTGCGCGGCAGCGTGACCAGGATGACCGTGTCTTTATGGGTCAGGCAGAAGAGGTTGAAGGCGACGAAGAAGGGGATGGTGAAGTGTGCCCGCAGGGCCGTTTCCATTTCTTCCATCGTATCGTATTTGAAGCTGTCCATGTAGATAGCCGGTTCTTTGATGTCACGGGCTTCCATGATGGCGATGATGACTCCGCCGTCTTTGACAGCCATTTCAGCCGGGTCATAGCATTTGCAGCCCTGGTAGAGGCTGACGTCGCTGGGATAGCCGCCGGCGCAGGCGATGACGACGTCTGCTTTTTCTTTCATCGGGACGCGCTGGATGTCGAGGACGGCTTCGGTGCCAGCCCGCCATGCGTCGTACCAGTCACCGCCGACCATGCGGCAGATTTCGCCGTCGCCGTTGATGACGGAGTGGACGAGGAAGCACGGATTGATCTTGCTGCAGGCTTCGACCATGTCGTCGTTGAGCGGGTTGTCGTCAATCTTGAGGGCCCGCGTCTTGGGGTTGATGCCGTGACCAAATTCGTCAGCCAGAGCGTGGCAGTGGTTGCGCTGGATCGTTTCGAAACCGGAAACGCCGGGCAGGATGAGTTTGCGGCCGCCGCCGTAACCGGCGAAGAGATGGGTCGTAATGCCATCGACGATGATGACTTTGTCGGCGTCGACAACGTGTTTGTTGAGTTTCAACGGCGTGCCGAGCTTGGTCGTGCCGCAGTCGACGAGGGTAGGGTCCATGCAGTCATGCTGATAGGTTTTGATGCGGCGGATGACTTCTTCACCGCAGACGCGGACGTCTTCTTCCGGCGTCTGGGCGCGGTGCGAACCCTGAGCGAAGACAATGCAGATGTCGTCATCGGGGATGCCGGCCAGGTTCAATTCGTCGATGATGTAGATGAGGAATTGATTTGAATGGTTCCAGGTACGGGTGACGTCAGCGACGACGAGGCAGACTTTATCGCCCTTCTGGACTTTTTCCTGCAACGGGGCGCTGCCGATCGGATGACGCATGCAGTCGATCGTCGCCTGTTTGACATCGACAGCCGGGACGTGTTTGCCTTCCATGACGCCGACGATGTGTTCTTCCGGGAGCATGACGGACTGTGTATTTTCACCAATATTGAACGTAAATTCTTTTAATGCCATTTTGTACCACCACTTCTTTTTAAAAATAAAAAAACAAATTGTACCTTATTATATCATGCCATGGCCAGTATACAAGTTTAAAGTTGACAATAATCGTTTAACGTATGGCGACCAGCCTATACATTGCCCAAATGGACACAATGGAGATGCTGGCGGGCTATTGATTGCAGCTGTTCCATCGTCTGTAACGGTGTCATCGGTGCGGACCAGTGGTACTGCGGGAAATAGCGGGTCAGGTGCAGCGGGATGTCCGGCGAGAGGGCGGCCAGCCAGCGGGCTTCGGCGTCCATCTGGGCCGGGTCGTCATTTTCGCCGGGGATGATCAGCGTCGTCACTTCGACGTGGCTCACGGTGGCAGCAGCGGCAATCGTATCCAGGACGGGCTGGAGCGATGCGCCGCAGAGGGACTGGTAGAAGGCCTGGGAGAACCCTTTGAGGTCGATGTTCCAGGCATCGATATAAGGCAGCAGGGCCTGGAGCGGTTCCTTTTCGATATAGCCGTTGCTGACCATGACGTTGACCAGTCCCGCTTCGTGGATAAGGCGGGCTGTCCTGGCGATAAATTCATAACTGAGCGACGGTTCGTTGTAGGTATAAGCCAGGCCGATGTTGCCGTTGTCCGTGCAGCTTTTGGCCAGGGCAAGGGCCTGTTCCGGCGTCAGATCCCGGTACGGTGCTTCTTGCTGGGAAATCTGCCAGTTCTGACAGAAGGGACAGGTGAAATTGCAGCCCCATGAACCGAGGGACAAGATGCGCGAGCCGGGATGGAAATAGGCCAGTGGCTTCTTTTCAATCGGATCCAGAGCCAGGGCCGTGCATTGGCCGTAATTCAGGGCCTGGAGGGTATGGCCGTCATAATAGCGGGTCTGGCAGCGGCCGCGATGGCCCGGCGCGATGGAGCAGTGATGAGGGCAAAGGCGGCAGGCTGCCCGGCCGTCTTTGGCGATATCGTAATAAGCGGCTTCCATGATGTCACCTACTTATAGCGCGTGACCGTGAAGCGGTAGAGGTCCGGCCGGATTTGCGGCGGGATGCCGGCCTTTTCCTTGGCGATGGCAATCTGCTGCTGGACCGTGTCGACGCCTTCCAGGTCGGGGAGGAGCAGGCCTGTCTGGGCATGGCTCATGACGATGACCCCGTATTTCTTGGGGTCCAGGTCAGCTGGCGAAGCGACGGCTTCGGGCTGGCCCAGGACGTCGACGGAAATATCGATGTCTTTCAGCTCGTCCAGGCTGACCGGATAGAACCGCGGGTCCCTGGTGGCAGCGGATACGGCATTGTGGATGATTTCGCTGGCAATGTTCATCTGCATGGGCAGGAAGGTGCCGATGCAGCCGCGCAGGCGGCTCCCCTTGTGGAGGGATACGAAGGCGCCGGCCTTGTCCTGCAAGTCTTCGGGCAGGTCCTTGGGGACGGTCATCAGGCTGTGGTGCTTCAAGTAGTAGGCGATGCTTTCCCGGGCCAGGCGGACGCGGATGTCGGCGACAGCCGGTTCTTTAGCCCGTTTTTCCTGGCCTTCCGGCAGGTATAAGGCGACGCCATAGCCGACGCCGAAGGGGCCTTCATAGGAATAGACCGGCATGACCGGACGGAAATGGCGCAGGGCGCCGAAGAGAAAGTACACCGACGGCAGGCCGCACATGCCGGCTTCGTCGATGAGGTTGCGGCTCAGGGTCTTGAGGATGGCCGGGTCCTGTTTCTGCAGGGCTTCCATGACGGTCTTGTCGAAGACGGCCCCTTTTGGCGTATAGCCGTTGGGCGAACCGGGCAGGAGGCGGTGCGACAAGTCACCGGACGCGACGATGGCGATACGCCGGCCCAGGCGGGCAGCGGCCTGGACGACGAGGTCCCCTAACAGGCTCATGCTGTCGTAGTCATCGAAGCGCGGCGCCATGAGTACGACTTGGCCCGTGAAGCCGGCCTGGCGCAGGTAGTATAAGGGGACGAATGTACCCTGGTCGACGTAGAGGGGATGGCCGAAACGGTCGCTCCAGGCCGCGTCGAGGCGGTAGATATCGGTTTTCGGGGCGGCGATTTCAAAGATTTCTTCGGCCAGATCCATGTCGGTGCGGACATCCATGGCCAGTTCCGGATAGCCAAAGGCATCGAGGTTGCCATACAGGCGGGGCGCCTCCAAGAGCGTCGCCCCGTCGGGGAAGACGTAGTTATGAGGCGACATGATGACCAGTGTTTCCGGTTTCTGGCTGACAATCAATCGGGCCGCTGCCTGGACAGCCCGTACCGTAGATGCTATCTTTTGCAGCTCATCGCCGCCGATTTCCGGCAGCATAATCGGCGGATGGGGAAATAACCCGGCTGCGACACAAGCATGTTCCATAGAAATACCTCCTTTGGGAAAATGTGGTGTTAGTTCTATTATACTCCAAATAAAAAGAGCTTGTCGCGTAGCGATAAGCTCTTTTCGTGATTCGTTTGGCGTGGTTCGTTTGGCGAAGACGACTTACGGTCCACGGTTCACGACCCACGCCCCACGGAGCCGCAGGCTCCTAATATTCTGTGTCCTCCATGAGGCTGGTCTTGCCGAAGCGGGTCTTCAGGTCTTTCCGTTCCATGCTCCATTTCGACGAGGCGATGGACATGGCCGGGTCGTAGTTCGGCGACTGCATGTTTAGGACGCCGCAGATAAATTCGTATTCCAGGTCGTTCGTGAAGTACTTGTCTTTATTGGCCTTGATGGCTTTGACGACATCGGGATTGCGCTTCTGGTAGGCGTCGGACAGGTAGCAGAACATGGGGATGCGCAGGACCTTGAAGCTGGCGCTGTCGGGCTGGCGGGCGACGTCGGGATCGCTGCCGTGGTCCGAGAAGTAAACCATGGCGTCGAGATGGAGGTTGTCCCGGGCGTAGTCGTAAATCTGCGACAGGACCCAGTCCGTATAGAGGACGGTATTGTCGAAATCGGCTTCCTGGTTGATCTTGCCGTCATTGAATTTCTGAAATTCCTTGGGGTAGCGGTTGCGGTATTCGATATGGCTGCCCATGATGTGGAGGACGACGAAGTTCTTTTCCTTGGGATCGACGCGCTTGAGGAACTGCAGGAGGGCGCCGTCCAGCGTCGATTCCTTCAGGTCCCGGTCGACCCATTCGGAGACATCTGCCGTATTGGCCACCAAGGTGATAGGCGTATCGGCGACGCCGACAGAACCCTGGTTGCTGAACCAGTACGTCTTATAGCCGGCTTTCTTGGCCATGTCGATGATGGAAATGGATTCGTTGAAGGGCTTGTCGTTGTAGAAATTCGATTCCGTCAGGGCGTGTTCCAGGACGGGGACGGTGTACCAGACGCAGCTGTAGGCGTTGGTGAACAGTGTGAAGTCCGGGTTGGATTTCATCGCCGTCAGCCACGGCGTATTGGGCACGTGGTCCGGATTATAGGCGTTCATGAGGGTCCGCGTTTCCGATTCGCCGATGACGACGATGACCGTGTTGGGGTAGTCGGCCGGATGGAGCTGGACGGCCTGGAGGGCGGTGTATTTGTCGTCATGGTTTTCGGCGTACATAGCCGACCGCTTCATATAGTCGTGTGTGTCGATGAAGGTCCGGATCGGAAAGGCTTCCGGGAAGATTTCTTCGCTCAAGGCGCCGACGGACGGGGCGATGATAAGCAGCAGCGAGACGATAGGGAGGACCTTGCGGTAGACGTGGGTCTTGGGCAGGACGCGCTGGCGATAGTTCAAGAGGAACAGTCCTGACAAAATCAGGGCCAGGACGATGACGATGGCGGCTACCTTGAACAGCCCCAGGGAATGGAAGTATTCCAGGGTCTCAGCCGGGCCCGTCTGGAAGATGAGCAGGGCGCCGGATGTCGTGATCGACGAGTTGTAAAGGAAATAGTAGACCCACTGGAGCAGGATGACGAAGAAGGCCGCGAACTGGACGATCGTCATGAAGACCGCTCCGGTTTTGTGGGGGATGTACTGCCGGACAATCATGTTCAGGCAGAAAAAGATAGCAAAAAAGTATAGTCCTACGTATATATCATATATATTGTTCAAGTAAATCGTGTTGGTATTGATCAGGGAAATATAACTCAAATAAGGTCCCGTGATAATCCAGCCCAGGCCGATGAGGGCCGGCGGGATGATGGCGCCTGGGGATAAGTGTTTCCAATACAGGGCCAGGGACAGGACGACAGCGCCGACGCCGGGCAGCAAGCCGAAGGTCATGTCTTCGATATTGTCGGGCCCCATGCCCAGGGAAATGAGAAACTGCCATTCAAAGCAGCAGCCATAAACTACGGCAAAGATGATACACAGCGGCAAGAGTCTGTGCCGCCATTTGCTGAAGGTCTTCATTGCATGAACCATGTGTTTGTTCTATCCTCTCTGTAAAACTCTTTGTAAAAACGATGTAAACAAAGCATACCGGCTATATTATACATCAAACGGGGCTGATAACATAGAGGGAATTTTTGAATTACCGGAAAAAAAGATAAAAAAAGACTTGCCAAAAACGACAGGTCATGGTAGAATAGTTTTCGTTGAGGCACTCCGTGCTGAAACAATGGTGAAACGGCCCCGTGGTGTAGCGGTTTAACATGTCGCCCTGTCACGGCGAAGATCGTCAGTTCAAATCTGATCGGGGTCGCCACTTTTTTGCTCAGGTAGCTCAGTCGGTAGAGCAGGGGACTGAAAATCCCCGTGTCGGCGGTTCAATTCCGTCCCTGAGCACCAACATCAATTACCTATCATGCGGTTGTGGCGGAATGGCAGACGCGCTACTTTGAGGGGGTAGTGAGCGAAAGCTCATGGGGGTTCAAGTCCCCCCAACCGCACCATAGCTTCTCAAAAGAGGAGCGCTGAATAGAAACGGCCCCGTGGTGTAGCGGTTTAACATGTCGCCCTGTCACGGCGAAGATCGTCAGTTCAAATCTGATCGGGGTCGCCATATTCTTTTTTTTACAATTTTATATGCGGTTGTGGCGGAATGGCAGACGCGCTACTTTGAGGGGGTAGTGAACGAAAGTTCATGGGGGTTCAAGTCCCCCCAACCGCACCATGTAAAAAGGGCTTGTCGTATGACGACAAGCCCTTTTAAGTGATTAGTGGCTAACCACTAACTCCGAACTACAAAGAGATAGGGACCACGCATGATAGCAATAGCTTTTGTGCGACAGTCCCTTTTTTAGCAGTTAGTGTTTCGTAGGGGCCGTCCTGTCAAGGCGGCCCGCCGTGAACAGTCAGCCATACCGTTGGTCAGCCTGAGGGAATGTTTTTTACGGCCTCCCTTTGGGACGGCCCCTACAAACCGTGGGGTACAAGTCACGAGCCACGAACCATGAACCACGAGCCACTGCTTACTATAAACTCGAAAAAAGGGGAATCCCTATGGATAAGGAACATGTCTTTTTTGAAAATTATGCGAAAAATTGGGACCGCGACCGCAAGGCGGACGACCGGGTCTTATCGTCTTTCATGGAGCTGGCGGCCATCCGGCCCGGTTCAGCCATCCTCGATGCGGGCTGTGGGACGGGCGTGCTCTTGCCTTACTTATCCGCAGCGGCTGGAGATGAAGGCAGTGTGGAAGGCTTCGACTATTCCCAGCAGATGATCGACGTGGCCAAGGATAAATTTTCTCACCTGGCCAATGTCACCTTTACGACGGGCAATGTCCTGAAATATGCTTTTCCTAGGAAACATTATGATGTCGTCTGCTGTCTCAATTTCTATCCCCACATTGCGGAACACAGCCGCGATGTCATCCGCCGCCTCTATGAGGCCCTGATGCCCGGCGGGATGCTACTCATCATGCACGACCTGCCCCGCCAGGCCGTCAACGCCATCCATGGCGGCGCGCCCGTGCTGCCGCCGGTGGATATTTTGGAAGAGAAGCTGATCAGCGCCGGCTTTTCCATCGTCATGGCCATGGATACGGACCGGTTCTATTTCATCAAGGTCGTCAAGGCCGCCGACGAAGCCGATTTCGTCTATGACGATGAAGAAGAACAGCCTGCTCAGGCACACGCCGGTACCCATCATGACCATCACCATACGGAAACGAAACGCGTCCTCAACCGGCTGTCGCGCATTACGGGCCACGTCGAAGCCATCAAGCGCATGATCGAAGACGGCCGCGACTGCAGCGACGTCCTGGTCCAGCTGGCGGCCGTCCACTCGGCCATTGCCGGCGTGAGCCGGGTCATCCTCAAGGACCACATCGACCACTGCATCGTCGATGCCATCCATGAAGGAGACGCAGAAGCCGTAGAAAATCTCAAGAAAGCTATTAATACCTTTGTCAAGTAATGGTATAATAGGACAGAGTAACCATTTTGAAAGGGTGTGACTACGATGCAGTTTCGTGTATTACTAGGTGATTTATCCGAGTGGAAGGCTGACGGCCTCGTCTATTCCGCCAGCTCGACTCTCTTGCCAACGAATAGCGTCAGCAGTAAGATTCATCAGAAAGGCGGCCTGTCTTTTTCCGCTTCATGCCGTACCCTCGGCATGTGCCACGTCGGCAGTGCTGTCATGACCAAGGGTTATAAATTAAAGGCTTCCTTCATTATCCATGCTGTCGGCCCCTACTGGGTCGGCGGCAAGCGTGGCGAAGAAGGGGAATTGTTGTCGGCTTATAAGAAAGCCCTTCATCTGGCCGATGAAAAACATTTGAAGCACCTTGCATTTGCCTCGCTGAGTACGGAAGAAAAGCGTTATCCCCTGCAGCGGGCTGCGGCCGCTGCTGTCCCCCTGCTCTTGACCGAAGGGGCCGGTTTCGATCGCATCGACATGGTCTGCACGAGCCCGGAAGAACAGGAAGCCTATACAAAAGCCGCTGTCTTTTTCTGGCTCCGCCATCTGGGAGAAGCTGCCGGCAACGAACAGGCAGCCATGATGGAAGAAGCCGGTCCGGCCCTGGCCTTGCTGCAGAGCTGCGACGATGCACCGGACCCCATTGCCTTGTCTGAAGAAGTCAAGAAAATCGAAGCCATTGTCCATCCTTTCTTGAAATTGAGGAAGCGCAGCCTCGTCGACATCGAACAGGCCGCCTCGAAAATCATGGCTTTATATCCGGCAAGTCGTACGGAAGGAGTGTAACTTATGGCAAAGAAAAACGGAACCCATGACCTGGACGTTACTATCCAGTGCCCGGCCTGCCACGAATACGGCGTTTTCCATACGTGGGACGTCATCGATACGGCTGATGCGAAATTGAGCGAACGCGTTCATTTCGACGAAAACTTATTCTTCTATACGTGCCCTCATTGTCACGCCAAGATCCATATGGAAAGCAAGTGCCTTTATATCGACCGCGACAAGAAGCTCCTGGTCTGGCACATCCCGGACCCGAAGGAACGGGTCACGTCGAAGGAAGTCCAGGATGCCCTGGGTTCGCCGTCCTTCACGACCTACACCTGCCGGGCCGCCCTGACCTGGGGCGAATGGCGGGAAAAGATCATCGAACTGGAAAGTTCCTATGACGACCGCCTGTACGAAATCATCAAGTACGGCGCCTATCAGCTCCTCAGTCAGGAAGATAAGGACCGCCTGCCTCTGGAAGCTTATCACATCGACTATGCCGATGACAGCCATGATCCGGATAAGCTGGCCCTGGTCTTCATGCAGAAAGATGCCAAGGGCATGGCCTATGTCTATCCCATTACGGAACACTTGAAAGAAGTGACGAAAGATATTTTCCTGCCCATCATCGAACAGATCGCCGATGCCAACCGCAAGGCACAGTTCGACCGTTTCGGCTATTCCTGGGCCCGGCAGTTCACGACGTACATCATCAAGGCCGCCGAAGAAGATAAGAACCGTGAAACCTACGGCAACCTCATCGGTTTCTGGGTCAAGACCATCGGCGACGAAATCTTCCGGGCCGAAGTGAAGCCGGAATAATTTGTAGGGCGCCCACGTGGGGCGCCTGCCGGTCGCGGTTCGCAGGCCGCAGGTCGTAAACAAAACATGCTATCAGGCTGGCTAGGTATGAACTGCTAAAGAGGCTGTCTAATGCGACAGCCTCTTTTTATCTTTTCCCGCCAAAAGACTCCCACCTCTTAGGTGGTGGATGAATGGCGAGCTTGTGGTATAATATTAATAGCAGTTAGAACTTCTGCGAGAACAAAAAAGTATTTTCAATCAACGGTCTTTGAGCCGTTTTCGGAGGAGCACTCCCCCTTGCCGCAGCACGACGCCATAGGCGAATCGCGACGGGTAGAAAAGAAGTGCAAAATGTGTATCTACTCAAGTAAGCAGAACTTCGATTTCGAGGGACTGTGTAAGGGGCTTTTGGACAGCCCTTTGAGAATAAGGATATTCTGACAGCTAACTCCTTTGGAATAGGCTGTCAGGCGGTAGTCCATGTATCAAACTTCTCAAGAATCTCGCACTTCTATAAGTGGGAGAGGTTCAATGACAGATGTTTTGATTGTAGAATTTGTATTCCCTGGCAATTCATAATTTTGTTAGATGAGGAAGGAGACCTTGGATGTTTTCTATTTTAAAGCGCATTATGCTGACGACGGTCATTGCTGTCGGTTTTATAATTAGCTCCATGACGGTGACGGCTCAGGCCGATATGCCGCCGACGATTGCCGAATCGGCTTGCATGATCGATGTCGATACAGGTAAGGTATTATATCAGGTCTATCCGACCAAATGGGTCCACCCGGCGAGCACGACGAAAATCGTCACCCTCATTACGGCCCTGGACCAATATAAGGATAAGTTGGACCAGCCCTTGCAGATTTCCTGGGAAGCAGCCAATACGGAACCTTCCTGCTTGGGAATCGCACCGGGCGATCCCCTTTCCATCCGCGAAGCCCTGCGGGGCATGATGGTCGTTTCCGGGAACGATGCCGCTGTTGCCGTCGCCCAGACTTTGGGAGGGTCTGTCGCGGGCTATGCAGAAAAAATGAACCAGGAAGCGGTCAAAATGGGCGCTGCCCATACGAATTTCGTCAATCCCAATGGTTTGACGGCGGCCCATCACCACACGACGGCCATCGACATGGCCAAGATGGCTGCTTACGGGATGAAGAACTTCCCTGAATTTCGGTATATTGTAGGACTGAAATCCTATGATGTAAAATACATGGATGGTCGGGCACCGAAGCACGTCACGACGACGAACCATTTCCTGACGAGCGGTTATCCCGGTGCGAACGGTATCAAGACCGGCTTCACCAATGCTGCTGGCGAATGTCTCGTTGCTTCAGCAACGCGCAACGGCCATACGCTGGTCTTAGTCCTGTTCAATGACGACAACCGCTGGACCGATGCACCGACCATTTTAGATTACGGCTTCCGAAGATTACAGACGGGGAAATAGCCTGACCGGAAGCACAACGAGGGGGTATAGTTATGGCGCACGTTTTGATTATTGAAGATGACAGTATGATTGCTGCTATCGAACGGGATTTTCTCGAGGCCAACGGCTTTGAAGTATCCGTAGCCATGACGGGGAAGGAAGGCATGAAAATCTTTGATGGCGGAGCCATCGAAGCGGTCCTGTTGGACGTCGGCCTGCCGGACACGGATGGTTTTCTGTTGTGCCGCAAGCTGCGGGATATCAGCAATGTCCCTATCCTTTTCATCACCGCTCGGGGGAGCGATGACGATAAGATCAAAGGGTTGGGACTCGGCGCTGACGATTATATCGTCAAGCCTTTTAATCCGTCGGAAATGATGGCTCGCTTGAAGGCCCATCTGGAAATCCATCAGAGACTGTTAGGGGTACGTCTCCAGGATGCCGATGACAATAAGCCGGATATCCAAGTCGGCGACTTGCGTATTTTCATCAAGCGCCACCAGGTCTTCCGGGGGAAAAGGGAAATCAATCTGACTGGGAAAGAATTCAACCTGCTCTTGTTCCTGGCCCGCCATCCCAATCAGGTCTTCTCCAAGAAGTACCTCTTTGAAATGATCTGGCATCTCGATGCCCTGGGCGAACTGGCGACGGTGACGGTCCACGTCAACCGCCTGCGGGACAAGCTCAACGAAGTCCAGCCGGAATTTACGGCTATCGAAACCGTTTGGGGAAACGGCTATCGCTTCCGTGTAGAAGAATAGCAAAAGAGGCTGTCGCCTTGGCGACAGCCTCTTTTTGCGTTTGGCTAACGAGCTACGAGCACGAGTCACTGCTTAGTAATTGACGTTGCGGAGTTCGAAGAAGGACTGGGGATGTGCACAGACCGGGCAGACTTTCGGAGCTTCGACAGCTTCTACGATGAAGCCACAGTTGCGGCAGATCCAGGTCTTCTTGTCGGATTTCTTGAAGACTTCCTGTTTTTCGACGTTAGCCAGGAGAGCGAGGTAGCGTTCTTCGTGGTGTTTTTCGATTTCAGCGACTTTTTCAAATAAGAAGGCGATTTTGTCGAAGCCTTCTTCGCGAGCTTCTTTTGCGAAGGTCGGGTACATTTCCGTCCATTCGTAATGTTCGCCGGCAGCAGCGTCTTTCAGTGCATTGATGTCGTTGGGCATTTCACCGCCGTTGAGGAGTTTGAACCAGATCTTAGCGTGTTCTTTTTCGTTGTTGGCCGTTTCTTCGAAGAAAGCTTTGATCTGTTCGTAGCCGGCTTTCTTAGCTACGCTGGCATAGTAGGTGTACTTGTTACGGGCCTGGGATTCACCAGCAAAAGCAGCCTGTAAGTTTTTTTCTGTTTTCGAACCTTTTAATTCCATAATTCATTTCCTCCTTGACAAAAAGTTATATTTTAATTTAGTTTTTAGCACCTCTTTGGGTTGATTTTATTGTAGCACTTTTCAACCTTGGTGTCAACGGATAATTGTTATTTGTTAGTAGAAAAGTTTAACGGCTTGTATGGTTGTCGTGGCTATCGGTCCGATGGCTGCGTTCATTGTCAAGGTTGTTGTCCAGATGGCTGTTCTGGCTGCTGCGGCTGCTCTGAATCTGGCTGCTGCGGGGAGAGGACGGCTGGCTGCTGCGGCTCTGGGATTGGGACGACTTACGGCTGGAGCTGTCGTCACGGGTATAAGCATCCCACTTGGATTTTACCGTGTCGCCGGCATCTTCGGCCGAGTCCTTGAGGCTGCCGTATTTGGCCTTGAACTGGGCTTCGATCTGGTCGGCCTTTTCCGGGTACATGGCCTTCAGTTTGGCCAGGAGTTCAGCCTTGCTGGCATTGCCCTTGTCCAGGGCTCCCTGGATTTCCTTATATTCTTTATAGTAAGCCATCCAGTGTTTCAACGGGCCGTAGTCGTTGCTCATGAAGGACATATAACTGCCGAAGGCGCAGGCCAGGGTCAGGATGAGGCAGATGAGGACGCGCTTCATTTACTGCGCCCCCTTTCCGCGGGCTGCGGCGTGGCAGGCCTGGCTGGCCGAGCTGGCCGTCATCGCGGCGAAGAGGACCGTCAGGACGGCCAGGACCCGGGTCACCAGGGACAGGGTCGGCAGGGGCAGGAGGTCCGTATAGGCATAGGCCGGGATGAAGGAAATGCCGACGGCTGCCAGGATGACGATGGCCAGGGCCAGGTAGAGGAAGCCGCTGAGGATGCCGAATAAGGTGCCGAGGATGTCCATGAAGGGGCTGGCGACGGCTTTGGCCGCTTGGCCCATCTGGCTGCTGCCGTCGTTCCAGTTGAAATCCTTTCCGGTCTTAGCGGCTTCTGCGGCATAGCGCTGGCGCATGACCTGTTCCCGGTCGTAGCGGCGCTGCTGCTGGGCCAGCTGCTGCTGCCGGTAGTAGTCGTCGCTGCGATCCTGGTCGTAGAAAACGCGGTCCTCCACGCCGGGACCGAAATCGCCGTAGCCGCCGTATTCGTCGCCGGGCATGCGCGGGTTGTCTTCGGGCACGATGGGTTCGCCGATGTAATAGCGGTAAATATTCTTGGGATGCCCCAGTTTGCAGCAGATCTCTTCTTCCGATTTGCCTTCTTTGGCACCGAGGCGGAACTGTTCTTCGCAGTCTTCGATGATGCCTTTCAAGTCATTTTTATCGCTCTTGCGGAAATAATAGCGCAAGAGGTCCATAAATTCATTCTTTCTCATTCTTTACGCTGTCAGGCCCTTCCTTTCCGATGAGTGCTTCATAACGCTGGTGGAATGTGGCACCATGCTGCCAGGCCGCGACGCTGAGGGCGGCGATGGCGATGATGACGATGAAGATAGCGAATACCGGCATGTCCGGCAAAAAGGCGACCGACGCCAGGGGTTCCTTTTCCAGGGCGATACAGATGGCGACCCAGCCCAGGAGGGCGACGGCGAAAATCGTACAGAGCGTGCCGATGATGTAACAGATGAGATAGGACCGGCGCAGGCTCTGCCGGCTCATCGATGATTTCAAAGCAATTCCTCCTCTTTCATTCATTCCTTGTTATCTTATCACAGGCACTATGTCAGGTCAATCGCGGCGGCCCATTCCCTTGCAGACCGGGCTTTTGGGCTATATAATGATATATAATTCTATTTGTCTTTTGAAGGAGGAGTTTTGATGGCTGATTTTGTCCGTTATTATGTAGGTGACATCGTCCAGATGAAGAAGGCCCATCCCTGCGGCTGCAATGAATGGGAGGTGCTGCGTATCGGCGTCGATTTCGTCATCCGCTGCACTGGCTGCGGCCACCGGGTCATGATTCCCCGGCCTAAATTTGAAAAGTCCGTAAAGAAACGATTAAAATGTGCTGGTGATGAAAGTGAAAAAGCGTAAAAAGTTAGAAAAAGGTATTTTTATTTTTAGGACTTTGTGGTACAATATTCAACAGCTGATATTTTAATACTTTACTGAGATAAAGAACTAAAGAAAGGGAGGTCATAGGATGAACAACAATACCTTGGATGGAGTGAAGATGCTCCACCATGATGAAATGCGCAATTATGACCGGATCCAGGGAAAAATAATTTCCGTTATTATGAACCACGGCTGTAAGATTATTGAAACGCCGAGTTTTGAAGATTACGATGTGTACCAGCACTTCTTTCCGCAGCTCCGCCAGCAGATGGTCAAGACCATCGATACGGACGGACGGGTCCTGGTCCTGCGGCCCGATGTGACCCTGCCCATCGTCGAAACAGCGGCCCGGGAATTTCCGCGGTCGAACCAGCTGCTCAAGTTCGGCTACGTCAGCACGGTCTTCCGCGAATATTACGGCCGCTCGACGTATGGCAAGGATTTCCTGCAGGGGGGGATCGAAATCCTGGGCGACTCCAGCCCCGAATGTGACGGCGAAGTCATTGTCACGGCAGCAGAGATCCTCAAAGCCGTCGGCGTCGAAAACATCCGCATCGACATCGGTACGGCCGCTTATACGCAGGCCTTGTTCGATGGCCTTCCCCTTTCGGAAGAGCAGAAGGCAACCCTCAAGGGGTATATGGCCGAACGCAACCTCGTGGCCTGCAAGTCCTATATCGCGTCCCTGCCGATTTCGTCCGATGCCCGCAAGGCCCTGGAAGCCCTGCCGGTCCTCTTCGGGCCCTATGCCCAGACCTTGAGCAAGGCCCGGGACTATTCCATCAACAGCGGCATGCTCAACGCCTTGTCGCGGCTGGAACGGGTCTATGACTACATCCTCTATGCCGGCTATGCCGATAAGGTCCAGCTCGACTTCGGCTTTGCCAGCCGCCTGGGCTATTATACGGATACGGTCTTTAAGGTCTACGTCGACGGTGCCCTGTACGACATCATCGACGGCGGCCGTTACGATCAGCTGTCGTCGCGGTTCGGCGTCGACCGCCCGGCCTGCGGCTTCGGCATGAACATCAATTTATTGTATGAATACATGAGCGATGCCGGCCTCCTGGAAGATACGGAACCGTCCTTCCAGATGGCCGTATCCTACACCCAGGGCGACCAGACCCTGGTCCGGGACCTCATGAACTGGCGCGACCGCGGCTTCCGCGTCGCCGCCTATCCCGATTCGTCCTTCATCGACAGCGCCGACTACAGTATCCACGCTATTTACCGCAACGGCTCGTACTACAAGGACGGCAAGGCCATGACGGCCGAAGAATTGGAAGCACTCATGGGGAGGTTGTAACATGGCGATTCATATTGCACTGGCCAAGGGCCGTATTCATAAAGTAGTTATGAAGTATTTAGCCGAAAGCGGCTATGATTTCCCGACGTATTCCGAAGAAAGCCGCAAGCTCATCTTTGAGGACGCCAAGGGCCAGCTTAAAGTGACCCTGGTCAAGTCGCCGGACGTCGCCGTCTACGTCGAACGCGGCGCTGCCGATGTGGGTATCGTCGGCAAGGACGTCCTCATCGAAGAGGCGCCGGGCGCTGACGTCTACGAAGTCATGGACCTGGGCATCGGCCGCTGCCGCATGGCCGTCGCCGGCATTGCCGGCAAGAAGGTCGACATGACCAAGCGCATCACGATTGGCACGAAATACCCGCGCATTGCCCGCGCCTATTTCGAAGCCAATCACCACAGCGTCGACATCATCAAGCTCAACGGGTCCGTCGAACTGGCACCGATCGTCGGCTTGTCCGATGTCATCGTCGATATTGTTGAAACGGGCAACACCTTGAAGGCCAACGGCCTGGAAGTCCTGAAATATTTCATGGATTTCAGCGCCCGCATGATTTGCAATCCCGTTTCTTTTAAGATGAAATATGACGAAATCCAGCAGCTCATGGAAGTCATCCGTGAACACAGCATGAAGGCATAACTAAGGGGGAGTTAGAGTGGAATGGATAGATGTACCCAGTAAAGGGTTGACCTTACGCGACATTCGCCGCATTACCAAACGCGATCAGGCAGAAAGTGAAGACATCCGCAAAGCCGTCGAAGCCATCCTGGCCGATATCGAACAGCGCGGCGACGCAGCTGTCCGGGAATATACGAAGCGCTTCGATGGCGTGGATTTGGACAGTTTCCTCGTTTCGCCGGAAGAAATCGACACCGCCGTCGACATCGTCGGTCCCGATTTCATGGCCATCCTCGAAGAAGCGGCCGCCAACATCCGGGCTTATCATGAACGGCAGGTCGAACAGACCTGGATCGATACCTTCCGTCCCGGCGTCCGCCTGGGGGCCAAGTTCACGCCAATCCAGCGCGTCGGCGTCTACGTTCCCGGCGGCACGGCTGCCTACCCGTCGACGGTCCTCATGGACACCATACCGGCCCACGTCGCCGGCGTCCCGTCCATCGCCGTCTTCACGCCGCCTGCCAAAGACGGTTCGGTCAATCCCTACATCCTGGCTGCGGCCCATGTCGCCGGTGCTACGGAAATCTATAAAGTCGGCGGTGCCCAGGGCATTGCCGCGGCTGCTTACGGTACAGAAAGCATTCCGCCAGTCTTTAAGATTGTCGGTCCCGGCAATGCTTACGTGGCCATGGCTAAGCGCCTGGTCTTCGGCACCGTCGGCATTGACATGATTGCCGGTCCCAGTGAAGTCGGCGTCCTGGCCGACCACGATGCCAACCCGGTATGGGTCGCTGCGGACCTCCTGGCCCAGGCCGAACACGACCGCCGGGCTGCAGTCTTCCTGGTCACGCCCAGCGCCGCCTTTGCCAGCGAAGTCGAAGCCGAAGTCCGGCGCCAGCTGGAAGAACTGCCGCGCAAGGACATCGCTGCCGAATCCATTGAAAAGCACGCTAAGTTCTTCATTGTCAAGGATAAGGACCAGGCCGTGGACATCATGAACCTCATTGCACCGGAACATTTGGAAATTGCCTTCAGCGACGCTGAAGCTTGGGCTCAAAAAATCGTCAATGCCGGCGCCATCTTCATGGGTCCCTATACGACAGAACCCTTGGGCGACTACTTCGCCGGACCGAACCATACCCTGCCGACCATGGGCACGGCGGCTTTCTCGTCGCCCCTCGGTGTCTATGATTTCGTCAAGCGCAGCAGCCTCCTGGAATACGATAAGGACGCCTTCGGCGCCGTCGCCGATAAGGTCATGCGTTTCGCCAATGTCGAAGGATTGCAGGCACACGGCCTGGCAGTAAGGAGGAGAATCGATGAATAATAACTGGCTCCGCAATACAATCCGTTCCTTTGAACCTTATGTCGTCCCGGAAATCAAAGAGCATATCGTCATCAATGCCAATGAAAGCCCTTATAACATCTTTGATTTCCCCCAGGTCAAGGCCGATTTCCTGGAACGCCTGGCCAAGACGCCGTCGTACCACTATCCCGACCCCTTTGCTGAAGAACTGCGGGCAGCCCTGGCCAAATACGTCGGATGCCAGCCTCAGGAAGTGCTCGTCAGTAATGGCGGTGATGAAATCATCAGCCTCATCATGAATACCTTCCTCAATCCCGGCGATACCCTCCTGACCCATACGCCGACTTTCGATATCTACGGCATCGACGCCGAAGTCCTCGGCGCCAAAGTCGTCACCGTATCCGACCTCGACGGCTACCGCCGCGACCGCGACGGACTCCTGACCAAAGTCAAGGAACTCCAGCCGAAAGTGACGGTCCTCTGCAATCCGAACAACCCGACAGGGGAACTGCTGCCCCTGGATTATGTCGAAAGCCTGGTCCAGGCTGCCGACAATATCGTCGTCATCGACGAAGCCTACCTGGAATTTGCCGGTACGCCGAGCATCATCACCAAGCTCTCCCAGTACGATAACCTCATCGTCATCCGCACCCTGTCCAAGGCCTTCGGCCTGGCCGGCTGCCGCGTCGGTTACGGCGTGGCCCAGAAAGAGCTCATCGACGCCCTGGGCCTGACCAAGCTCGTCTACAACTTGAACATCCTCTCGCAGAATGCCGCCCTGGCCGCCATGGACTATGCCGATGACATCCTGGCCCACAATATCCCGCCGACACTGGCGGCCCGCCAGTATTTCATGGACGCCCTGAAGGACGTTCCCGGCCTTACGGTCTATCCCAGCTCGACGAACTTCGTCCTGGTCCGCGTCCCCGACGGCCCGGCCATGGTCAAGGCCCTGCACGACGCCGACATCTGCGTCCGTTCCTATAAGGCAGCAAACCTCAAGAACTGCCTGCGCATCACCATTACCACTGACGAAGTCGTCCGCAAGGTCGTCGCCGTCATGACCGAGGAGGCGAAGAAAAATGCGTAGTGCCCAGATCGAACGGGAAACGGCAGAAACGCAGATCGCCATCTCCCTCAACATCGATGGCTCCGGTACCTTCGGCGGTACGACGGGCATCGGCTTCTTCGACCACATGATGAACCTCCTGGCCTGCCACAGCGGCATGGATATTACCCTCCACGTCCACGGCGACCTCGACGTCGACACGCATCACACCATCGAGGACCTGGCCATCGTCTTCGGCGATGCCCTGACCAAGGCCCTGGGCGACAAGAAGGGCATCAACCGCTATGGCATGTTCTACTGCCCCATGGACGAAGCCCTGACGCGGATTGTCATCGACCTCAGCGGCCGGCCGTACTTAGTGTATGACGTGAAGCTCGCTGTCGAACGCATCGGGACCTTTGAAACGGAAATGCTCAAGGAATTTCTCTATGCCCTGGCCGACCATGGACGCATGAACCTGCACGTCACCAATCTCTATGGCGAAAATGCCCACCACATCGTCGAATCGGTGTTCAAAGGGCTGGGCCATGCCTTGAAAGAAGCCGTCCGCATCGAAGGCGACGAAACGAGTGTCTTGTCGACAAAAGGGGTGTTATGATGAAGATTGCGATTATCGATTATGAAGTTGGCAACCTGGCCAACGTATACAATGCCTGGAAGCGCCTGGGCATCGAAGCGGTCATTACCCGCGACCCGGCGGTCATCCGCGACGCCGACATGGTCGAACTGCCCGGCGTCGGTGCCATCCGCGATGCCATGGGGAATTTACAGAAATTCGACCTCATCCCGCTCCTTCAGGAACAGGTCCAAAGCGGCAAATTCTTCATGGGCGTCTGCCTGGGCATGCAGGCCCTGTTTGAAAAGAGCTATGAAGGCGGTACCTATGACTGCCTGGGCTTCCTGCCCGGCGACATCGTGCCTTTCCACACGAAACTGAAAGTGCCCCACATGGGCTGGAATGAATTGGAATTTCGTCAGGGACACTGGCTCCAGAAAGGCCTGCCGGCCCATCCGTACGTCTATTTCGTCCATTCCTACCATAAATCGCCTGTCGATACGCCCGACGTCATCGCTACGGCCGACTACGGCCAGCCCGTCTCGGCTATCTGCGGCAAAGACAATGTCCTGGGCTTCCAGTTCCATCCGGAAAAGAGCGGCCGCGTCGGCGAACAGCTTCTCCGGAACGTCGTCGATTACGTCATGAAGAAAGGGTGAGACTATGATCGTATTTCCTGCTATTGATATCCAGAACGGCCATGCTGTCCGCCTGCGCCAAGGCGTCAAAGACGACAGCACGACGTATTTCGAGAACCCTGTCGACGCCGCTGTCAAGTGGTGTGACGAAGGGGCCATGTTCCTCCACGTCGTCGATTTGGACGGCGCCTTTTCAGGGACCTTGACCAACGCCTCGATCATCGGCGACATCTGTGAAGCCGTCGACATCCCCGTCGAAGTGGGCGGCGGCATCCGCAGCGAAGAAGCCATCGAAACGTATTTGGAAGCCGGCGTCAACCGTGTCATCATCGGCTCGAAAGCCGTCGAAGATCCGAAATTCATCACGGCCATGGCCAAGAAATACGGCTCGTCCCTGGCCGTGTCCATCGATGCCAAGGGCGACGTCGTCGCAACCCGCGGCTGGGTCGACGGCAGCGACAAGAAGGTCCTGCCCTTTGCCCAGTCCATGCTCGACATCGGCATCAATACCCTGGTCTATACGGACATCAGCCGCGACGGCATGCTGACCGGACCGAACTTTGAAATGCTCAGCCAGCTCCAGCAGCTGCCCTTTATCCGCCTCATTGCGTCCGGCGGCATGAGCAGCATCGACGATCTGAAGAAATTACAGGCCATGGGCGTCTACGGGGCCATTACCGGCAAGGCGCTCTACGAGGGAAAAATCACCATGGCCGAAATCCGTGCCTTAGGGGGAATGTAAGATGTTGGCAAAACGTATTGTACCGTGCCTGGACGTCCGCGATGGCCGCGTCGTCAAAGGCAAGCAGTTTAAACACATCCAGGACGTCGACGACCCTGTCAAACTGGGGAAATTCTATTCCGACCAGCTCGCCGACGAACTCGTCTTCTACGATATTACGGCGACCCATGAAAAACGCCATATCTTCATCGACGTCGTCCGCGCCGTAGCCGAAGCCATTACCATTCCCTTTACCATTGGCGGCGGCATCAGCAGCATCGACGACTTCCACCAGGTCCTGCGGGCCGGTGCTGACAAGGTATCGGTCAACTCGGCCGCTGTCCGCCGTCCCGAACTGATTCGCGAAGCGGCCCAGCGTTTCGGCAGCCAGTGCGTCGTCCTGTCCATCGACGCCAAGCGCGACAACCACGGCAGCTGGCAGGTCTACGTCGAAGGGGGCCGCAAGAATACGGGCATCGACGCCATCGCCTGGGCTAAACAGGGCGTCGCCCTCGGTGCCGGTGAAATCTGCATGAACTCCATGGATGCCGACGGCGAAAAGGCCGGCTTCGACCTGGAACTGAACCGCCGCCTGGCGACGGAACTGCCTGTGCCCATCATCGCTTCCGGCGGTGCCGGCACGATGCAGGATTTCAAAGATGTCTTCGACGTCGGCGTCGACGCCGCCCTGGCCGCTTCGGTCTTCCACTTCGGCCAGATCGACATCCCTGATTTGAAGACTTATTTACAGGGACAGGGGATTCCCATGAGAGGGGCAGAAGAATAAATGGAAAGTGTATCGATGAAAGATATCAAATTTGATGAAAAAGGCCTGGTGCCGGCTGTCGTCCAGGAAGGATGCAGCGGCAAGGTCCTCATGGTGGCTTATATGAACGCTGAATCGCTGAAGCGCACCGTCGAAAGCGGCGACGCCTGGTATTACAGCCGCAGCCGTCAGGAATTATGGCATAAAGGCGAAACGTCGGGTCATTTCCAGCACGTCCGCTCCATTGCCGTCGACTGCGATGCCGACACGATCCTCTTGACGGTCGACCAGATCGGCGCCGCCTGCCATACAGGCCATAAATCGTGTTTCTTCCGGTCCATGAAGGAATGGGAAAAGACTTACACCGGCAATCTCTCCATGCTGTCGGACCTGCGCGAAGAAATCAGTGAAAAGCGCGTCCATCCGACGGAAAAATCCTATACGGCCTACCTCTTGCAGACGGGCATCGACAAGATCTGCAAGAAAATCGGCGAAGAATCGTCGGAAGTCATCATTGCCGCCAAGAACGCCGACCCTGTCGTGAAAGACACGTCGGCCGAAGCAGACAACCTGCGCCTGGAAGTCTGCAAGGAATCGGCGGACCTCTTGTATCACCTGTCCGTCCTCTGGGAAGACACGGGCGTCACCGTCAACGACGTCATGAAGGTCCTGGAAGAACGGTCCCACGTCAAGGGCAACAAGAAGACCGTCGGCCATTTGGATAAGACTTTTTAGGGAAGAAGGGGAAGGCGCATGAAGAAAGTGATTTTTGACGTCGATGGCGTCTTGCTCAGTGAAAAGCGCTATTTCGACGTATCGGCCCTGGTCGTCTGGGAATGGTATTACAGCCCGCGCTATATGCACCTCAAACCGGAACGGATCACGGCCGACCTCGACGACGAGACCATCGCCGCCTTGCGGGCCCGTTTCTGGAGAAATGACGACATCTTATTGTGGCTCAAGAAACACGGCGTCAACAGCAACTGGGACATGGTCCACGCCCACATCGTCGTCACGCTGTGGCTCATGCTGGAACAGTACGTAGCCGACCACGGCTGCCTGGACGGCTGCCTGAAGAAAGTCGACGACGTCCAGTACCTGGGTTCCCTCCTGCGGGGCTATCCCGTGCCGACGGCAGACGACGTATACCGCCGCCTGGACAATGTCATTCCCGAACGGGCCGGCAAGGACGAGGTCTTTACTTATTTGACCGATGCCGTCCAGTCGTCCCTGGGGCCGAGCTCCCGCCAGTGGACGCCCCTCAATTCGCCCTTGTGGCAGATGGAATTTGAAGCTTTCCAGGACTGGTACTTCGGCGACGACCTCTACGAAAAGACCTACGGCAAGGAGCCGTATGCGCCGGGGAAGCCGGGCTTTTTGACGCGGGAAGAACCGCTGGGGACGGTCGACGGTATCCGCAATATGTTCAAGACCTTGAAGAAGCGGGGCTATCAGATCGCCATCGCCACGGGCCGGTCGAAGATGGAAATGGAGATCCCCTTCCAGACCTACGGCTGGCTCGATGAATTTGATGAACACTACGTAGCGACGTACAGCGACGTGGAAGAAGCCGAAGCCATGCTGCACATGTCCCTGGACAAGCCCAATCCCTTTGCCTATTACCTGGGGGCCTTCGGCAAGAACAAGAAACGTTATCTCGACTACGTCAGCCATCCCGATGACTTCAAGAAGGGCCTTTACTACGTCGTCGGCGACTCCCTGGCCGATGTCTGGTGTGCCCGGGCCATGGGGGCTACCATGATCGGGACCCTGACCGGCATCGACGGTCCGGCGGCCAAGCCCATGTTCCAGAAGGAACATGTCCGCTATATCGTCGACTCGGTCGAAGAGATTTTAGATATTTTACCATAGGAACTATCATGAAGATTACAGCTATTGAAATCGGGAAGATTGCCATTCCCTTGAAGACGCCGTTTATTACGGCCCTGCGCCGCGTCGACGTCGCCGAAGACCTGGTCGTCAAGGTCCATACCGACGACGGCCATACGGGCTACGGCAACGCGCCGGCGACGGTCGTCATCACCGGTGACAGCCACGAATCAGTCGCCGCTGCTATTCGATATACCATCGGGCCGAAACTCATCGGCCGGGATATCGACGACCGCGAAGATATCCTCGACACGATCCACCAATCCATGGTCCACAATACGTCGGCCAAAGCAGCTCTGGACATGGCCGTCCACGACCTCTTCGGCCAGCGCTACGGCCTGCCCCTGTATCGTTTCTTCGGCGGCCGCAAGACGCGCATCGCATCGGACCTTACGATTAGCATCAATGACCCGGCTGGGATGGCGGCCGATGCGTGCCAGGCCGTCGCTCTGGGCTACCGTCACTTGAAGTTGAAAGTCGGCATCGACCCGGCCATTGATTTCCAGCGCGTCGCCGCCATCCGCCAGGCCGTCGGGCCGGATATCACCATCCGCCTCGATGCCAACCAGGGCTGGAAGCCGAAAGAAGCCATCCGCCTCATCGGCCGCATGGAAGACGCCGGCCTCGACATCGAACTGGTCGAACAACCCGTGGCCGCCGCCGACTTTGAAGGCCTGAAACAGGTCACGGACCACGTGGCGACGGACATCATGGCCGACGAATCGGCCTTCAGTGCGAAAGACGTCTTCCGCCTCCTGGCCATGCGGGCCTGCGACCTCATCAACATCAAGCTCATGAAGGCCGGCGGTCTGGGACCGGCCGCCCAGATCGCCGCCATGGCCGATGCCGCCGGCGTCGGCTGCATGATGGGCTGCATGCTGGAAAGCAAAGTCGGCATCACCGCCGCGGCCGCCCTGTCTGCCGGCAAAGCCGTCATCACCAAGAACGACCTCGACGCGGCTGACCTCATGGCTGCCGACCCCATCCGGGGCGGCATCACCTATGACCAAGACCACCTCGTCGTACCAGACGCACCGGGCCTGGGCATTACGGCCATTGAAGGTTGGCAGCCATTAAAAGATTGACACCGGCGCCGACATTTTTTATAATAAAATAAGTCTGAAAAAGTTAGTTATGGAACCCTTCGGCTTGTACAGCAGGTCTGAAGGGTTCTTGTGCGATGAATCATTTTTTATAAGGAGGCAACATGCGTTTACGAAGAAAACCGTGGATTGACGAGGCTATCAAGGATTACAGTGATTTTCTCCATCTGGAAAGCTGCGAAAGCTACAAGGGGAAATGGCGGACCCTGTTCAAGGACCCTGATGCACCGCTGTGGGTCGAACTGGGGACGGGGAAGGGGAACTTCATTTCCCAGATGGCCCAGATCCATAAGGATGTCAATTTCATCGGCATCGAGATCCAGGTCGGCGTCCTCTATTATGCCGGCAAGAAGTGCGCCGCAGCCGAAGTGGACAACGTCCAGCTCCTGCGCTTCGACGTGGCCCGGCTGGAAGATATTTTTGCGCCCGGCGAAGTAGACCGCTTCTTCATCAATTTCTGCGACCCCTGGCCCAAGAAGCGCCATGCCAAGCGGCGCCTGACGTATCGCGGTTTCCTCGACCGCTACGCACGGCTCCTCCGTGAGGGTGGCCAAATTTACTTTAAGTCCGATAATGCGGGCCTCTTCGATTTCACACTGGAAGAATTTCGGGAATGTGGCTGGCCCTTGTCAGAAGTGACGTACGATTTGCATAACAGCTCCATTTTGAATGAAGCCATGACGGAATATGAAGCGAAGTTCAGCGCTAAGGGACAGCCTATTTTCCATTGCGTCGCTACGCGTCCCAAGGAAGTGATTGCTCATGTTAAAACCCAGATTGACCGTCAAGACCCGGCACCGGAGGACTAACGTTCTCTGGCTGGTAGGGATATTTTCCCTTCTCATCGTCATCGGCATGGAAAATATCCTCAGCTCGACCTTTGTCCTAGACGGCGGCAGCACGGTCTACGGCTATCTTCTGAAGCAGCTGGTCTTCCTGGTCATAGGCCTGCTGACAGCCCGGGGAATCTGGCATTTGGGCTATCAGTGGCTGCGCCATTGGTGCAGGCTCTTTTTCCTGGCCAGCGTTCTCTTGCTCTTCGCCGTCAAAGCCTTTGGCATCACTGTCAACGGGGCCCAGCGCTGGCTGGGCTATGGCATCGTGTCGTTCCAGCCGTCGGAATTCGCTAAGCTGGCAGCCATCGTCTGTATGGCAGCGGCTTTGACCTTCTTTTGGGACTGCCACGGCGAGAAGGCAGCCGTCATCGGCAGATTTGTCAAAAATTGGCATGTCGAAGAGTGGGAGCCCTTTTTATTGAAGAAAGACAGGCTTTTCAAAAGTTATGGTCTGCTCTGTCTCATCCCACCGCTGATCCTGTCCGCCATTATCCTGCTCCAGCCGGATGCCGGCACGGCTATCATCCTTTTTGTACCGCCGGTGTTGATGCTCATTTGCAGCGGCATCCCCTTCTATGACCGTCATTGGCCGTGGTGGAAGGTACTCGTGTTTGTCATTGTGACCTTGGCCATCATCGGTCTGTCCTTTTATTTCTTTGCCCATGATTATCAGAAAGACCGCATCCGGGCCTGGCGGAGTCCTGATTCCTATAAGAAGACAATCGGCTATCAGATATATCAGAGCCTCGTCGCCATCGGTTCCGGCGGCGTCTGGGGACAGGGGATGGGGACGGGCATCAGCAAGTTCAGTTATCTGCCCGAAGCCCATACGGACTTTGCCTATGCCATCATCTGCCAGGAATGGGGATTCCTGGGGGCTATCCTGGTCCTGGTCGTGTTCCTGGCCTTGATTTATTTCGGCGTCCAGGCGGCCGGTTCCTGTCAGGACCGGTTCGGCATGTTCCTGGCCATGGGCATCACTTTTTCCCTCGGCGGCCAGGGCCTGGTCAACATGGCCATGGTCACGGACTGTTTTCCCGTCGTCGGCGTCCCGCTGCCTTTCATCAGTTATGGCGGGTCGTCCCTCATTTTGAACCTCATTTCCGCGGCCTTGCTGCTGCGCATCAGTTATGACAATTACATCGACGCCGCCCGGGCGCAGGACATGACGGACCATCAGGCCTGGCAGGCTTTGCGGCCGCCCTTTATTCGGCATTAGAATTTAGGAGGATTTTATGGAACAACGAAGAATTATACATGTAGAAGAACGGCTTCCCATCTTGCCGACGATTCCTTTAAGTTTACAGCATCTTTTTGCTATGTTCGGATCGACGGTCCTGGTACCGTTCCTGCTCCACGTCGACCCGGCGACGGCTCTGTTCATGAACGGCGTCGGTACGCTCCTTTACCTGACTATTTGTAAATGGCGCCTGCCGGCATACCTCGGTTCGAGTTTCGCCTTCATCTCGCCGGTCCTGGCCGTCTGCTCGACGTCGGGCATGTCTTATGGCGACGCCCAGGGGGGCTTCATCGTCTTCGGCCTGTCCTTCATGGTCCTGGCGGCCATTGTCGACAAAGTCGGCACCAAGTGGATCGACGTCCTCTTTCCGCCGGCTGCCATGGGTTCTATCGTAGCCATCATCGGCCTGGAACTGGCACCGCTGGCCATGAATATGTCCGGCTATATGGGCGAAGTCCAGGGCATGTCCAATGAAACGGCCATGATCATCTCGACGTTTACCCTGGTCGTCACCATCCTGGCTACCGTTCTCGGCCGGGGCTTCATCGGCATCATTCCCATCCTCATCGGCGTCATCGCTGGGTATATCCTGTCCTTCTTCATGGGCGTCGTCGACTGGACCCATGTCCAGGAAATGCCTTGGTTTGCCGTCCCGACCTTCTACAAACCAGAATTTAATTTCAGTGCCATCATGATGATCATGCCGGCCCTGTTCGTCGTCCTGGCAGAACACCTGGGCCACCTCTTCGTCACCAGCGATATCGTCGGCCGCGACCTCATCAAGGACCCGGGCCTGCACCGGTCCCTCTTTGCCGACGGCTTGTCCAACGTCCTGTCCGGCCTGGTCGGTTCGACGCCGAATACGACATATGGTGAAAACATGGGCGTCATGGCCATTACCGGCGTATACAGCACGTGGGTCATCGGCGGTGCTGCCGTCTTTGCCATCCTCTTTTCCTTCATCGGCAAGATCGCAGCCCTCATCCACGCCATCCCGACACCGGTCATGGGCGGCGTCTGCATCCTCTTATTCGGCTTCATCGCCGCTTCGGGCCTGCGCATGCTCGTAGAAAAGAAGGTCGACTATACGCGCTCGAAGAACCTCATCCTCACGGCTGTCACCATGATTTCCGGCCTCAGCGGGGCGACTATCATCCTCGGGCCGGTCCAGCTCAAGGGCATGGGCCTGGCTACGGTCGTGGCCATGGTCATGAGCCTCGTTTTCCTGTTCTTTGAAAAAATCCATTGGGCCAACGAATAAGGCGGCCTGAAAGGAGTTCCGTCTATGACTATTTCCCAACCGAAAACCCGCGACGATTTGATCGCGCTCCTCTCGATTACCGATCCTGATGAACTCCAGGCTCTCTATGATGCGGCTTATGCCGTCAAGGCTGCCAATGTGGGCCGCGTCGTCTATTACCGGGGCCTTGTCGAATTTTCCAATTACTGCATCAAAGACTGCAAATACTGCGGCATCCGCAAGAGCAATGACGAAGTGGAACGCTTCGACACGCCGCGCGACGATATCCTGGCCATGGCCCGCTGGGCCTGGGAAAACCGTTACGGATCCCTGACCCTCCAGTCCGGCGAACGGCAGGATGAAGCCTTCATCGACTACGTCGAAGGCCTCGTCCGCGACATCAAGGACCTGAGCCACGGCGAACTGGGCCTGACCCTCTGCGTCGGCGAACAGACGGAAGACACGTACCGCCGCTGGTTCGAGGCCGGTGCCCACCGCTATCTCCTGCGCATCGAAACGAGCAATCCTGACCTCTACGCCACCCTCCATCCTCAGGACGGCCATCACCGCTGGCAGGTCCGCAAGGATTGCCTGGACAGCCTGCGCCGCATCGGCTATCAGGTAGGGACGGGCGACATGATCGGCCTGCCCGGCCAGACCCTGGGTGACTTGGCTGATGACATCCTCTTCTACCGCGACATGGATATCGACATGATCGGCATGGGGCCGTACGTCGTCCATCACAATACGCCTGTCGGCAAACAGGTACTGGCCGGCGGCCTGGACAGCGACGAGGAAAAACGGCGGCGTCTGGAACTGGGCCTCAAGATGATTGCCGTCACGCGTCTCTTCCTGCCCGACGTCAACATCGCCGCCACGACGGCCCTCCAGGCCCTCCATCCCCTGGGACGGGAACTGGGCCTCAAAGCCGGGGCCAACGTCCTCATGCCCATCGTCACGGTCCCCAAATACCGGCCGCAGTACCTCTTATACGACAACAAACCCTGCGTCGACGAAGTACCGGACCAGTGCAAGAACTGCATCAGCGCCCGCGTCGCCTCCGTAGGCGACACCATCGGCCTGGGACAATGGGGCGACTCGCCGCACTTTTTCCATAAAAAGTAGGGGCGCCCAAGTGCGCCCCCCGGTCGCAGTTCGCAGGCCGCAGGCCGCTTCAGAATCAGATTGACAACATCACTTCAGAATACTCGTGACTCGTAAAAAAGGCCCCGATTGGGGCCTTTGCTAACCACTCAAAAAGGGCTGTCGCATGTGCGACAGCCCTTTTTGGAAGCTGGCGGAAAGGGTAATACAATGCCTTATTTACTCTGCTTTTTATCAATATTTTTATAAATTAAGCAAGAAATAAGCAGTTATCATATTTATTGCGCTTTTTGTTATCTCTGCCAGGTGGCCCGGTTTATTTTGCCGGGCTTTTTATATGGTCGATTTTTTCGATAAAAATAGGTGAATGTGATATAATGGAAAAAAGATTGTTGGGGGGGAGATGTGTACCTAATGCCTTTGATTAGTATGTTCTTTGGTATCCGTATCACTATTTATTATAGCGACCATAATCCACCACATATCCATGCAGAATACGCAGGAAATAAAGCCTTGATTGATATACAAAATGCTTGTATTATTCGTGGGTTCTTACCGAATCGGCAATTAAAAATCGTGTTAGCTTGGTGTGTGATGTATCAAGATGAGCTTATGCAGAACTGGGAACTGGTTAAAGATGGAAAGGAACCCGTCCCCGTACCGCCAATGAGAAAGGGGTGATTTTATGAACGATTTCATTCCGGAAGTTTTACAAGCCATTCCTGGTGAAGGTTATTCTATCTTCGTATATTTTAATGATGGAACCGTACGGCAATATGATGCTTCCCAATTAATTACTCAGCCCGGCGTTTTTCAAAAGTTACAGGATTTAAATACATTTCGCTCGTGCATGACTGTATTGAACGGTACTGTTGCCTGGGACTTGGAGGGGAATCGCGACGAAACACGGTGTATAGATATTGACCCCTTTACTGTGTACGATTCGCCAGTCGTAAAGGACCCGTTGGATAACGCACAAACAGCATAATTATGAGTTCGCTAGAAGCCCTGCAATCAATGCCGGGCTTTTTTTGCTTTATAAAAATTATCTCGATAATCTCAATGGCGAATGCTATAATAAAGGCATAAGGAACGAATCAAAAACAATTGGATGCGCATTTACCCATGTCTCTCCGAGACGTGGTCATGCGCTTTCCGCCAGCAGCGGAAAGGGCCTCCTTCGGAGGACGCCTGCGGCGTAGGCCACAAGTGGCCTGTCAATATATGGAATGCTATTTATAAATTTTCTATAATCTTTTGAGGTGGGCTATGGCACTCTATTATTTCGGCAATCATCCCCATGCAACAAGGGCAGACGGAACAAAAATAAATACGCGTGCACATTATGACTACATATGCCGTGAGGGAATCTATGCCAATATGAAGGGCAAGAAGGAAGACCTCGTCTTCACCTGTTCTGGGAACCTGCCGGAATGGGCACAGGATGCTGGGAAATTCTGGGATGCTGCCGAAGCCAACCGTCGTGTCAAAGGCCGGGCATACCGTGAAATTCGCATGGGATTGCAGGAAGAATTGAGCCTAGATGACAATATCGCCTTAGTCGAAGAGTTCCTAAAAGAATCCAGAATCGGCAAAAATCACGCCTTTACCTATGCCATTCATGATAAAGAAGCTGCCTATGATCCTGACCACCGAAACATTCACTGTCACCTTATGTTCTGTGAAAAAAGCATAGAAAAAGACCGTCCCCTTGGTCCGGATATGTATTTCAAGCAGTATGCCGTCAATCAATATGGGGAACCTTGCTCCGGGTATCGGGCCGACCGATTTTATCATGACAGACATGGAAATATTACTATGCGCAAGATGTGGGCTGACATCGTCAATCGCAAATTCAAGGAACTGGGTCTAAATCAGGAAATCAGCGAAAAATCCCTGGCTGCCCAGCGTCAGGACATGTTGGACCAGGGACGTTTTGAAGAAGCTGAAAAGCTGGACAGGATTCCTGCGCCTCATTTAGGCGAAGCCTACAAGAACCCGAAAGTCATGGAACGGATTCAGGAACGGGTACGGGAAATCGATGAACAGACGGACTCTGTGGATAGTGATGAAGCTGGAACCACGGCAACGGATACTACGGATACAGAAGACAGCGTCATGGAACAGAAAATTACCTGTTTTGCCATTGATAAGGTGCTGCGCCGGGTCATCAAGGAAATCGAACAGGAAGAACAGCGCATCCGTCATGAAGAAATCATGGAAATGGAAGCCAAGCTGGCTGCCGAAGCCGATGATGAACAGGCAGAAGAACTGGCTAATGAACCGATTGTTGTCACGGCAAATGATGTCTATGCTGGACTGAAGGCACGGGCTAAGGAACAGGCGAAGAAACAGGCGGAACAGCTGGCAGAATATAAAGAAATCAAGGCTAGAGTCATACCAGAAAGCTTATTTAGACACATAGCTATCGAACGTGTCGTTGGCAGGGACTATTATAATCTCAAAAAACGCCATCAGCGCATTCAGGAAGAACTCAAGCCGATGGAAAAGAAATATATCGAGCTGAAAGATGTTCGATATGAACAGAAAAAGGAATTCTATCTGGCTTATTCAGACAAGCTGCGTCAAAAACAGACTATGGAAAAACAGTTGAAGGCGTATGATGAAGAACTGCGCAATAGAGAATCTGACATTCAGCACATCGCGGACGAACTGTCCCAACAGAACAAAACTATCCAGGAAGAAGCCAAAAAAATCTACTGCGAAGTCGTCAAGGCCAAGAATCAGGAAAAAATGTACCTGGCAAAAGCTGCCGAACTTAAAGAAAACGTCCCAGATTCGGATACTATTCTGTATTCACGGCAGCTGCCGAAGCTCGTTATGCGCCACAGCAAGCTAGAAGGTTGCAAACCGTTGAAAGACTTCCAAATTCTGTCACGAAACGGGCGGGCTTATGTGGTCCTGAGTGATATACAGGCGGAGAAATTGGAACCCAAAAAAAAGACGGCACTCCTTTTGGGAGATACCGTTGAAAAAGGCCGGGCCTCTGTGTATATGCTGACTATGGGAACCGATGGGAAGGAAATTCTCGATGTTTCACGGACTAAAGAAAGCGTCTGTCTCTATGGCGATGCCAAGAAAACAATTCTCAAACGAGGAACGGAAAATCACTATCTGCCTCATGCGGAAGCTGTCAATCAACAACATCAGACGGAAGTCTTGGGGAAAATCAATCAGTTCCTGGAAAAAGCTGTCGAAGATACTCGCAGTCGCTATCAGGCCTGGTGGGATGACGAAGATCATAGCCAAAAGAAAGATGAACTGAAACGGGTCGAAGAAGAAATGTATCGTGGCTGGAGTATGTAGATTTCATTCATGAGTCTCTATTTTCATGATTCCATAAAACATGGGATTGACTCTTTTTTCTGACTATGGTATGGCTATATATATAGATAGTACGGCAAATTGCCCACTCGGGAACGAATGTTCTTAAAATGCGTGTCGTGGCCGTGGTTAAGCTGTGCAATGACATTTTAGGGAGTGGGCAATTTGCCGTACCGGAACCGCCAGTTTTTATGTTTCAGACTGTTAAGCAGTGGGCAAATTGCCGTACTGGTAGTGGGCAAATTGCCCACTCGACACTTTAATTTTATGGGGGCTTATAGCTTTCCCAATCGGCTGTCATTTTATATATAGCATGAGGAAAATGTTCACCGTTAGAGGACATATTTTGATATGGGGGATTGCTCTCCGAATCTTTCTTGATAGGATCTGACATAACTTGCACAATACTTGAAAAACGCTCTATATGCAATTTTAACGCTATTTTGGCGATTGCCGGTGAATTTGTATAAAGACGTAATAAAAACGACTTAAAACGCCGCATGGAGCAAACGGCCTTCCAATCGTTGCGCTGCAATGATGGGGGCTTTTTGTTTTCTTAAAGCTCTCTACGGTCTTTTTCGGTAACCCTGCAAGGCATTAGGTAACAGCTTGCGACGTCGAGTGATGATTGTTCAAAGGACGAAAATATCAATCTTTTCTGCTGGAGTAAGAGATAATTTTGATATGGACGATTGCTGTCCGAATCTTTCTTGAAGAATCCCTCTTGACTCGTATAATACTTGAAAAACGCTCTGTATGCGATTTTGACGCACTTTCACAATACTATAGATAAAAATTACTAAAGGCACAATAAAACGCATTAAAACTCCGTATAAGACGAAATACGCATACATGACACAAGACTGTTTCTCTTTCGTCTGCTTATGGGCCTTCAAATCGCTGGGTTGCGATAATGGGGGCCCTTTTTGATTGCTAAAAGCTCTCTAAGGTCTTCTGCGTTGACCATGCAAGGCATCGGGAGACGGCTTGCAATGTCGAGTGATGATTGTTTTTTGCCGATAGCACCTCGTTCCTTTTCCAAAGCTTGAGCTGTTCAGAGGCGTTTCAGAGGCCGAAAATATCAATCTTTTCTGCTGGAGTAAGAGACAATAATTCGCTAAACAAAATGGCATCATCACAAGTAATCGCTACTCTCCCGTTCATTTTGTGAGCAATAGAAGACCGAGAGCAGCCAAGCGCCTTTGCAGCGTCTGCATACGTCTTTCCTTGTTCGACAAACTTTCCTTTCAATTTATTCAGTGCTACCATACTTTCACCTTCCTACTGTCTTCATAAGTACAATAAAACATGGGTTGACTCTTTTTTCTGACTAGGGTATATGCTGTATTGGTGGTGGGCAAATTGCCCACTCGACGTTTTAATTTTTTTATGGCCCTTGAAGAGTGCCCCAATTACGGGGGGAGATGGTATATCTATAGATATATGTGCCTAATGGGAGAAAGTAACGTGATATTGAGAATGGCTTAACCATCGCATTAACTCGTGTTATTATTCTCCTAATTGGAGAATGAAAAGTGATTTTCGTTGAAAATTTTTGCTATCATTCACCTAATTGGAGAATGATTAAAAACAGCTATTAATGGCTTAAGCAAGCCATTTAGTCGACTTTTTGGGGAAAATCATTATTCTCCCATTAGGCACATGGGATTTTAATCGTTTGGGCGGTAAGACTGCCACTTATCTGACAGCTTATAAATCGACAGAGATTGCGTTTTTTTGCCCGTACTCAACCGTTCAATGAAGCCAACTGTTTCGAGGGTCTTTATATCCGCGTAGTACTTCCGATTTGTTGGCTTGTATAATCCGTATTTGACAGCGACAGCCAGCCCCATATAAAAAACTTCATCGCGACGGTACTTGTCTACTCCTGGATAATCGTCTCTTGGCAAATGCTTTCGGGATGGATCATTGGCCTTATAATTTCCACGTCGCCAACAGCAAAAAAGTAAGCGAATCTGATTGCCAGATAGTTCTCGAAAAGCAGAACTGTGTTCCACTGATTTGGGGATACAGATGAAGCCGCCTTCTTTTTTATCCTTAGCTTGCCACGACGGCCAGTTGCGCCCTTTTCGACTCATGTAACCACTCCCCCGTCAATCGCTTGAAGGTCGCTTTCTGGTTATTTTCATTGCTCAATCGCCTCAATTCGTATATAATCAAATAGAAAAGTCGTTAGCTGCGGCTTTCTTTTTCCCCTGTCGAGTCTGCACACTCGCCAGGGGATTTTTCATTTTTGCAAATACTTTTTATCCTGATTTGTAAGCCATTCTTGAAAACGGTAAAGCGGGACGAGTTTCAGTGTTTTACTGATTTCAATAACCGCGTGTTCATTGCCTTCTTCAGCAGCAAAGGCGTTTAAAAGCCGCCATACAGTAGTTCTTGACAGGTGCAAGAGTTTGGCCAGTTGTGAGGGCCTTACATATACCATTGAATCGAGATTATTTTTTGATTTATAGACTTCCATGGTTTCATTCTCCTTTCAAATATGGGTGCATAATGAGCTTGCTTAATTCCTGGCAGGGAAATTTTATTCGTTATCTTTTTTGGGGAATTTCTGAGTGACGCCCCAAGTTTCGGGGATATACAACAGGCAGCAGCCGACACTATCAAAAGGGCATCCCTGGCAGTCAGGGTTGTCCAATTTAAAATACAAGCAGAATCGTTCAAGATACTTCGCTGTTTCTATTGCGCATTTCTTCGTGTATTTCATAGCTATCCTTCTTCCTTAATCAGCATTTGTGGTTCAACATTCAAGGCATGAGCAATTTTATAGGCAGTTATCATACTTGCACGCCGCCGCCCGGCTTTTAAAGCGAATAAGGTCGATTGAGTTACAGATGAATGGCGGGCCAGTTCTGCCCATGTCCATAAATGCTCATGTGACAACTGTTCTACTTTTTCCATATCTATAGAGACTGTGTTTTTCATTCTTTTTACCTCCCATAAATACCTTATAAAGGTATAATACATTAAAAAGGTATTAATGTCAATATCTTTTTATCGTTTTTTATTGACCTCTATACGCGTTTTAGGTAAAATGGGTATAAAGGAGGGAGGAAACTATGATATTCAATGAAAATCTAAAGCGGTATAGAGAAAATACTGGATGTACTGCAAAAGAATTTGCAAAAATTATTGATTTACCATATACGACATACATATCATATGAGAATCAAGGTCGTGAACCTAAATACGATACATTAAAAAAAATTGCGTCTACGTTACATGTTTCTATAGATGATTTATTAGGGTATGATCCAGGTCAGATAGACGATTTAGAAGAAGAGCTGGCTTTCTGTAAAAATAATGGTTTTACTGTTTTTCGATGGAGAGATTCACATGTTGTCATTGCATATAATCCAGAAAATCAACCTGTGCAGATACCTGATTTTACAGAACAACCGGACTTTATATTTAGCGTTTCTGATTTAATTTTTTTTACTTTCGATAATGAATGGTTTATGGACATAATGCGTGAGGCTACTATTTCTAAAAAATATACAAAAGCTAAAGATGCGCTATTGGCCAATACACTGCAAATGACTATTTTTAATATCGTTTTCAACTTACTCAGTAATTCACTTAATCATACTAAGGATGCTTTGGATAAAAAGTTATATACGGAGGCTTTGAATAAACTCAAACATCAAAAAAGATAATACTTTATTTCATGATGAAATTTACCTAAAAACGAAAAAAACGCCGTATATCTCCATTCATGAAGATTACGCCGTATACCCATAGACCAACCATAACGAGTTTGCTTAATTCCTGGCAGGGATACAAGAAGACGCGTGAAAGGTAGGGTTACTATGTGGATGGTTGAATTAAAAAATAGTAAAGGTACAAGATACTCATACCGGGAACGGTTTACGGATCCGGTGACAGGGAAGAAGATTCCCCTGTCCGTTACGATGAACAGCAAATCAAGGCACGCTCAACGAGTGGCCCGGCAACTGTTGCAAGAAAAGTATGATAAGCGTTTAGCTGCTGTGGGGGCGGCTCAAAAGCATAAAAAGAACCTTCTTTTTACGGCTGTTTGTGATGAATGGCAAGAAGCGATTGCGCCAACGGTCAAGATTGAAACACGCCATTCGCAAGACTGCTATTGCAAGCGTATCAAACGGGGCGTACCCGATGAATTATTGTTTGCTGATTTTACCCCGGCCATGGCCGAAAAACTTGTTTCCAATATGTATTATAAAGAAATGCTGTCTTACTCCTATTCCGTGACGACATTAGTCACCATCAAGCGAATTATGCGGTATGCGAAAAAGGCAGGCTACATCGATGATGTATCTGATTTTGAAGAGCTTACTTTAAAACGCCGCCCCGCGACGCCGCAAGAATTGGAGAAAAGAACCAATAAATTCTTGAATGAAGATGAAAGGCAGGAATGTTTCAGACAGCTTCGCAAAATGTCCCCGCGGCTGGCCCTGGCAATGGAATTTATCACCTTGACGGGCCTTCGCTGCGGCGAATTACTGGCCCTGCGCTGGCAGGACGTCGATATAAATAAAAGACAGGCCAATATTAATGGCACGCTTTTAAAGTCGGCCAGGAATGGGGAAGACATACAGCGCGGCACGCCAAAAAACATTTATTCTTATCGGACAATTGACTTGAACAGCCGGTCCATTGCTATTTTAAAATGGTTCCAGGTTGATAATAAGCGCATGGAATTGTGGAGGCCACGCACGAATTGCATTAGCCGTACATACAAGGATAGAGGCTATATCTTCACGACCAGGACGGGCGCGCCCTATAATATTCAGTTCATCAATACCAAGCTTCGTCAAGTGGTGATTCCAGGCAAAAAAATAAGCACGCACATTTTCCGGCATACCCACATCAGTATGCTGGCAGAAATGAACGTGCCCTTGAAAGCCATCATGCAACGCGTCGGCCATAATGATCCGAATACGACGCTACAAATTTATACACATGTCACTAATGCCATGCGTGAAGATCTGCAGAAGAAGCTAGAGATGATTCAATAAGCGTGGCATGGCTCAAAACGATTAAGCAGAAATTAAGCAGAATTAAGCAAAAATGCGAAAAAGCAGGAAACGCTCGACATTCTCAAAAAGCCCTGTACATGCGATAAATAAAAGGGTTTTCAAAAGTGTGAAACGTTCCTGCTCCCTGCTAAAATCAATGGCGGAAAGGGTGGGATTCGAACCCACGGTGCGTTGCCGCATCACTAGTTTTCAAGACTAGCTCCTTAAACCACTCGGACACCTTTCCATAACGAAATTATTATAGCAGAGTTTTTACAATTCCGTCAAGGACGGCGCAGGGACTTGCTAATTGACTTTTATATGGTATATAATTAGGTGTATCTTTATGTCTAAATCTTTTGTTTATAGAAAAGGGGCAGTGATAATGTATCACATAAGTGTTTTGACAGGACGTCAGGATGAAGATGATTTTGGAGAGAGACTGCGCGATGTAGCGCGCGTTGAATATTGTCCTCCCGGAGATGAAGAAGAAATGGCCGACAGGCTCGAAGATGCGGACATCATCGTCTGCAAGTCCGAACCGATTACGGCTTCCCTTCTGAAAGAATTGGATGATCTGAAATTGATCGTCGTCTTATCGACGCGGTCGGATAATGTCGATTTGGAGGCTGCCCGGGAAAGGGGCGTCATGGTCATCAACAATACGTCGTACTGTGTCGACGACATCGCAGACCATACGTGTGCCATGATCCTGGCCCTCATCCGCCAGCTGCCGGAATACCAGAGCGATATCCGCACCAACAGCCGTTGGGAATACGGGTCCGTTTCCTGGCCCATCCACCGTGTCAGCAGCAATCTCATCGGCCTCGTCGGATTTGGCCATGTCGGCCGCGCCGTCGCCGCCCGTCTCCAGGCTTTTGGATGCAAGATCCAGGCTTATGATCCGTTTGTCAGTGAAAAGGTCATGATGGAACGCAGTGTCCGTCCCGTCGATTTTGACAAGCTTCTTCAGACCAGCGACGTCGTATCACTTCACATGCCGCTCAACGAAACGACACGTTACATCTTCCAGGACGAACAGTTCGAGGAAATGAAAGAAGGGGCCATGTTCGTCAATTGCTGCCGCGGCGGCCTGGCGGATGAAGCGGCCCTTTATCATGCTGTCGACGACGGGCACATCCGCAGTGCCGCTCTCGACGTATTATCTATGGAACATCCGAGCCCGATGCTGCTCAAGATGATCGCCCGGCCGGAATTCCTGCTCACGCCCAATGTCTGCTTCCATTCCGTAGAAGCCGACAAGGCCGTCCGTGATGATGCCGAACGGTATATCCGTTTGTTCCTGGCCGGCCATTACGACGAGCTGCCCGTTGTGACCCGGCGGGACAGCGAAGAATCTTAACGAGAGGGGCTGTACAATTTGCGTATATGGAAACTGGCCTGTCTGGCCGTTCTTTGCTGCTTCATGCTGGTTGGCTGTACGCCGACGCAGAGCGGCGATACGGCCAAGGCGGAAAAGCCGCAGCCGGCGCAGGTAGAAATGGCCGTGCCCAAACAGGGCATCCCGGTCCTGATGTACCACATGATCGGCGATGTGCCGGACAACGACGCGGTCCTCTTGGAATCGCACTTCCGGGAACAGATGAAGTTCTTGAAGGACAATGATTTCCATCCCATCACCATGGATCAGCTCTACGACTATATGGTCCACGACAAGCCCGTACCGGTCCGGCCGGTCGTCCTTACCTTTGACGACGGCTATCCCGATACGTACAGCATCGTCATGCCCGTTTTGAAGGAATACGGCTTTGCCGGGACGGTCTTCGTGCCGACCTATGATACGGACCAGGCGACGCGCCTGAACTGGCAGCAGGTCAAAGAAATGAAGGCTGCCGGCCTGACCATCGCGTCCCACAGTCATCATCATGAACGGGCGACGGACATGACGGGCAGTACCTTTGCCGATGAAATCAAGAAGAGCCAGGCTGAACTCAAGGAACAGTTGGGCATTACCAACGAATATTTCTGCTATCCCTATGGCGGCTATACGAAGAGCGCCGGCGACGCGTTGAAGGCAGCCGGCATCAAACTGGCCTTCACCATGGATCCAGGCTGGGCCAAATACGGGGACAACCCCTATGCAGTCAAGCGCATCTGGATCGGCAATGCCGTCGACATAGAAAACTTCAAGCAGCGCGTCACGACACCGCACTATGAAGAACGCTAACTTTATTATTTTCGAGGTTACTTATGAGGAAACACGTAAAAGAAATCGGTAAGTTTTTTGTCTTTGTCGCCATTTTCTTCGCCTTGACATCGCCTTTTGTCGTCCTCTTCGGACCGTTCGACAACCTGAAGCGCACCGTCGTCGGGGCCATCCTCAAGAGCCGTCATCCCCAGTACATTACCTGGCTCTTTTCGCAGGAAGAAATCGACAAGATCTTGGGCGGCATCAGCTCGACGCCGAAACAGGAATTGTTTAAATTCAAAGCCCGTACCGATTCGACATTGACTTTGAAGAATATCGATTCCAGCCGTTTCAAGGGATTCCTGCTGGAAATCCCGGATCCGCACCGCGTACAGGTCGCGACGGCTGAGAACATGGATGAAAAGGGCGATACGACCAGCGGCATCGCCGAACGTGTCGGCGCCGTAGCTGCCATCAATGCCGGCGGCTTCTACGATGCCAACGGGACCGGCACGGGCCGTCAGCCCTATGGCTTCATCCTCCACGATGGCAAATATCTCCTCGGCCAGGATGCGTCCGATGAGGAAGAAAATGAATTTGTCGGCTTCACCAAGGATGGCAACCTCATTGTCGGCAATTACTCCAAGGCCGAATTGAAAGAAAAAGACGTTGTCGAAGGCATTTCCTTCGGGCCGGCCCTCATCGTCAACGGTGAAAAGATGATTACCCGCGGCGACGGCGGCTGGGGCGTCGGTCCCCGCACGGCCATCGGCCAGCGCAAGGACGGGACGGTCCTGTTCCTGGTCATCGACGGCCGCCAGCCCGGCTATTCTGTCGGGGCGACACTGCGTGACATACAGAACATCATGTATGAAGAAGGCGCGGTCATCGCGGCCAACCTGGACGGCGGTTCCAGCTCGACCTTGTATTATAACGGCAAAGTCATCAACAAACCGGCGGACCTCTTAGGTGAACGCATGATTCCGACGGCGTTCGTCGTCAAGTAGGAGGCAGGCTATGAAAATACGAAAGTTCATCGCAGTCTTTCTGGCAGGCATCGCCGTCCAGGCTGCTATTTATCTCTATCTCGATCAGGTCCTGTTTGCGCCGACGTCGGACTTCCAGATCGGCGGCACGAACCAGCAGGAAGCCATGGGCGAAGGGACGGAACCGAACGGCCGCAGCTTCTATTCCTATGACAAGCGCTTCATGGCGACCATCGTCGACGACAGGGTCACGATTTACGAAGCCGGAAAGAAGAGCGATCCTCAGCGCATCAATCTCCACGGCCGTAAAGTTTCTTTCTTTGAATGGCTGCCCGATCGCAACCTGGCCATCTTCGCGACGTATGGCCGCGACAGGAAAAACGGCAAGTACGGCGTCTACATCGCCCAGTACAACCCGATTTATCCGGACCGCGAACTCGATACGCCTATCGAAGACGCACCGGTCGACAGCAAGATTACCGATGTCGCTTATTCGACAGCGACCAATGTCGTTTACATGAAGCTCCAAGTTGGCGAAAATAAATACCGCATCTACCGGACCGATGCCAACTACGATACGCGCCGCATCCACGTCCAGGCAGAAAACATCGGCCGCATTGCCGTCTTCTACGACTCGGATACCTTCTTCTACGACAACCTGAGGACCGGCGTCGTCTACATGTTCGACGGAGCGACCAGCAGCTGGCGTGAAATCTCGCCGAGCGGCAACTTCCGCCTCATCGGCATCGACGGCCAGGAAATCTACATCGCCGAAATGAACCACGACGACAAGGTCGTAGCCGCTTACCGGGGCCGCCTGCGCGTCGGCTTCAAGAAGATTGCGACGTACAAGACGCCGGAAGAATTTAATAAGATTACCCTTAATAGTATGCACGAAGCGTCGGAAAAATCCGACAAAATGGAAAAGAAGTAGGTGATTGTCATGGCAAAACATAAGATTCCCAAGAACCGCTCCATTGAAGACATGTTCCAGGGCGTTGAAGAAGAAGCGACTTTTGAAACGACGGGCTGGGAAGACGACGAAGTGAGCGTCCGCCGGCCGCAGGCCAAAAAGTCGGCCAAGAAGCAGACCGCATCGGACTTCCGCCGCCAGTTCTTCACGGATGACCTCCAGGAAAAAGTCGGCTCCATCCTGTTGGACATCAAGATGGCTTACTTCAAGGACGGCGTCGGCGACATCTCCCTGGAAGTCGTCAAAGACGGCCGCAACGTCGTCATCAAGACGGCGCCGAAGACGAGCAAGAAACTGAGAAAATGAAAAACGAGGACCTGGAAAAGCGCTTCCGCTGCGGTCCCGTCGAGGCGGCCTATGAGAACTCCAAGTGGTTCTCGGTCTTCATGAAGGTCCTCTTCCTCCTGGTGGCCATCTATTTCTTCTGGCTCATGATGGGCGAACAGCACCTCGTCGAGCACCTCGACAACTGGGCCGTCCTGGCTTTCTGCCTGTGGCGCATCCACCGCCAGGACGACGTCATGTGCTACGTCACCCGGAAAGGCCTCGTCGTCCGCCGCCAGTTCCGGTCCCTCCGCGAGTTCTACGACGATCAGTTCCATGAAGAGCGGAGCCTCGTCTTCCTCCCGTATAAGGACATCTTCGTCATCGGTGACAGCTGGCAGGAAATCCAGCTGGGCGAAGCCGAAGAAGGGGGGCTGGCCGTCCTGCCGGTCCACTTGCAGTTCCTCTCCAAGCGGAACAAACAGCGCATCATCGACCGTATCAAGCAGGCCCATGAGCGCGATGACGACGACAGCGCTCACTGACGGCGCCTGTCATATGTATGGTATGCATAAATCGGCATGGAGACATGCCGATTTTTTATACCCTAAAGCCTTTATCTTTTTAACGAAATAAAGTAAAATAAGGCTTGTACACAACGGTACGTCTAGATGATCTCAAGGGAGCGGATAATCATGGAATGGAGAAAATACGCAGCTGCCGGCATGGCGGCACTTCTGACAGCAACCTTCGTCGCCGGGTGCGGCGCTGACAAACAGACCGACAAGGGGGCGACGGCTCAAAAGGGGAAAATCGTCATCGGCCTCGATGATAACTTCCCGCCTTTCGGATTCCATGATGAAAGCGGCGAGCTCGTCGGCTTCGACATCGACATGGCCAAGGAAGCCAGCAAGCGCCTGGGCATGGAAGTCGAATTTAAGCCCATCGACTGGGACAGCAAGGAAACGGAACTGAAGAGCAAGAAAATCGATGCCATCTGGAACGGCCTGTCCATCACGCCGGAACGGGAACAGAACATCCTCTTCTCCCGGCCTTATGAAAACGGCCCGCAGATCCTGTTAGTCAAGAACGACTCGTCCATCCAGGGCAAGGCCGACCTGGCCGGCAAGATCGTCGGCACCCAGCAGGGCAGCACTGGGTTGGAAGCCATCGAAGCCGAACCGGAACTGCGCGATTCCTTCAAGGAATTGAAACAGTATTCGGATAACGTCACGTCCTTCATGGACCTGGAAGTCGGCCGCATCGACGCCGTTGTCGTCGCCCAGACGACAGCTGCCTACTTCATCAAGAAGAATAACGCGCCCTTCCGCATCATCGACGTCGGCTATCCGGACATCCCCAGCGGTGTCGGCATGCGCAAGGATGACACGGAACTGAAGGCCCGGATCGACAAGGTACTGGAAGATATGCACAACGACGGTACGTCGAAGAAGATTTCTGAAAAATGGTTTGGCATCGACGTCACGATGTAAGGAGGAATTTACATGAATTGGAAAAAAGCACTGGCTGCGGGCACCCTGGCTGTCGCAGCCGTTACCATGATCGCCGGCTGCGGCGGCAATACGGATAAACAGGCAGCACAGAAACTGCCCGATAAGATCGTCATCGGTCTCGACGACAACTTCCCGCCCATGGGTTTCCGCGATGACAGCGGTCAGCTCGTCGGCTTCGACATCGACCTGGCACAGGAAGCGTCCAAGCGCCTGGGCATCCCCGTCGAATTTAAGCCCATCGACTGGGACAGCAAGGAAGCGGCCCTCAAGAGCAAACAGGTCGACATGCTTTGGAACGGCTTGACCATCACGGACGAACGGTCTCAGCAGATTGCCTTTTCCAAGCCGTATATGAATAACGCTCAGCTCCTCGTCGTCCGCGCCGATTCGCCGGTTAGCGACCGGGCCGGCCTGGCAGGGAAAGTCATTGGCACCCAGGAAGGGAGCAGTTCCATCGACGCCCTGGAAAAGAACGCCGAATTCAAGGATTCCCTGGCAGAAGTCAAGAAATACGGTGACTTCGTCAATGCCTTCATGGACCTGGAAATCGGCCGTACCGACGGCATCCTCGTCGACAGCGTCGTCGGCCGTTACTACATGGCCAAGAAGCCGGGCAAATTCAAAGTCATCGACGACAAGATGGGCGACGAAAAATTCGGCGTCGGCATGCGCAAAGAAGATACGCTCTTGCAGGATAAACTCAACGACGTCTTGAAACAAATGAGCGAAGATGGTACAATGACTAAGTTGTCCCAGAAGTGGTTTAACGAAGATATTACCATTAAAGTACAGTAAGCGGAGATTCGCAGTTCGCAGTTTGCAACGGTCCTATGGACCGTATGTAGGGGCCGCCCAAAAGGGCGGCCCGCCTTGCGTATATAAGTGAATCCTATGCCGTATATGTGTTAATTCCCAAAAAGGAGCCAACATGGACTATTTATTTCACATCGTGCCTGCCGTTGCCGTAGGCCTTCAGATTACCCTGAAAATTTTCATCATCACCATCATCCTGAGCCTGCCCTTGGGCATCCTCATGGCTATCGGCCGTATTTCCAAAATCGCCATCCTGCGCAAGGCCATGTACGCCTATATCTATGTCATGCGCGGCACGCCGCTCATGCTGCAGATCCTGTTCATCTACTATGGCCTGCCTTTCATCATCGACGGCCTGAAACTGCCGGCCTTCCCGGCGGCTATCATCGCCTTCGTCCTCAACTACGCCGCGTATTTTGCCGAAATCTTCCGCGGCGGCATCCAGTCCATCGACCGCGGCCAGTATGAAGGTGCCAAGGTCCTGGGCATGACTTACGTCCAGACCATGCGCCGCATCATCCTGCCCCAGGTCATCAAGCGCGTCCTGCCGCCGGTATCGAACGAAACGATCAACCTCCTCAAGGATACGTCCCTGGTCTACATCCTGGCCATGAACGACATCCTGCGCATTACCCGTTCCATCGTACAGCGCGACTTTGATACGACGGCCTTCCTGGTAGCGGCTGTCTTCTATCTGTTCTTTACCTTTATCCTGACTAAGGTCTTTGGATATCTGGAAAAACGCTATGCCGTTTACGATGAATAAGGAGGATTATCATGAGTTTTATTGAAATGGACCATATCCGCAAGACCTTCGGCAGTCTCGAAGTCTTGAAAGACGTTACCCTCCACGTTGAAACGGGGGAAGTCATTTCCATCATCGGCCCGTCAGGGAGCGGCAAGAGTACCTTCCTGCGCTGTCTCTGTCAGTTGGAAACGATTAACAGCGGTTCCATCGTCGTCGACGGCCGGACCATGGTCAGTACGCCGGAAGGAAGCCAGCGTGCCGTCTATGCCCCGGCAGCCGAAGTCCGGGCCATCTGCCGCCGCATGGGCATGTGCTTCCAGCACTTCAACCTCTTCCCGCACATGACCGTTTTGGATAACATTCTGGAAGCGCCGCGCATCGTCAAGAAGATGAAGACCGAAGACATCATGCCCAAGGCCGAAGAACTCCTGAAGAAAGTCGGCCTCTGGGACAAACGCGATGCCTATCCGTCGCGCCTCTCCGGCGGCCAGCAGCAGCGTGTGGCCATTGCCCGCGCCCTGGCCATGGACCCGGACATCATGCTCTTCGACGAACCGACGAGTGCCCTCGATCCGGAACTGACCGGCGAAGTCCTGCGGACTATCAAACAGCTCGCCGATGAACACATGACCATGATCATCGTCACCCACGAAATGGCCTTCGCCAAGGAAGTCGCCGACCGGGTCATCTTCATGGCCGACGGCATCATCCAGGAACAAGGCAAACCGGAAGACGTCTTCGAACACCCGCAGAACGAACGGACCCAGAACTTCCTAAAATCCATGCTGCATTTTTGATTGCAAAATCGCAATTCGCAGGCCGCCAAAGGCGGTCTGAGAGGTTGCCATAGCCGCTTGCGGGAATCCCGTTATCAATCATTTACATGAACGGGCTCGCCACGTGCGAGCCCCTACAGCAAAAAAGGACTTGTCGTCATGCGACAAGTCCTTTTTCCACATCGGGCCCGTCCCCGTCCAGGAGGTAGCCCGTGCGCCCCGTTTTGTGCTATAATGACCTTATACGTGAATCAGACATTATTCTATCGAAAGGTAGGGAACTCACATGACCCAATTGAAATTACGTTCTGGATTTACTTTTGACGTAACCAACCTCTATGGTCCCAATGCAGTAACTGAAGATGAAGTAAAGGCTTTCGCGCCTGTCTATACAAAAGCCCACGAAGCCGTTATGAATATGCGCAAGACCGGTATCATGCCGGGCCATCTCTCGAAAGACGGCGAACCGGAAGAAGTCCTCTTCCCGCAGCTGCCGTACATCGAAGACGGCAACATCAACAGCCCGGAACGCATCTTTGCCCTGGAAGAACTGGCACGGACGACGCGCAACCGCGTAGACGCCGTCGTATTCCTCGGCATCGGCGGTTCTTATCTCGGCGGCAAGGTCCTCTTCGACGTCCAGTGCGGCGAATTTTGGAACCTCAAGAGCACGGCAGAACGCAAGGGCTTCCCGAAAGCCTTCTTTGCCGGCAACAACGTCGACTCCCATAAGATGACAGGCCTCATTCATTTCCTCAAGGCCGATAGCCACACCAAACCGAACTACACGGTCATGGCCGTTGTCATCTCCAAATCGGGTTCGACCATTGAACCCATGTCCAATTACATGGTCCTCAAACAGGCCATGAACGACGCCGGCATTGCCCTGGAAACGGTCGCCGTTACGGACCCCCACGACGGTGGCGATAAAGAAACATTGCTCCACGGCCTGGCCAAGAAATCGGGCTGGCCCATCTTCTACGTTCCCGATGGCGTCGGCGGCCGTTTCAGCGTCTTCTCCGAAGTCGGCCTCATCGTCGGTGCCCTCACGGGCTTCGATATCCGCCAGTTCCTCGACGGCGCCCGCGATATGGACCACGCCTGCCAGAATCCGGATATCTGGCAGAACCCGGCCCTGCTCAACAGCGTCCTCAAATTCCTGGCCGGCAAGAACCACGGCCGCGACCTGGAAGTCCTCATGCCCTATGCGGACAACCTGAAATCCCTGTCCGAATGGTACATCCAGCTCCTGGCTGAATCCCTGGGCAAACGCCTGGACAAACAGGGCAACGTCGTCAACTACGGCCGCACGCCGATCGTCGCCGTCGGTACGACGGACATGCACGCCCAGACCCAGGAACACCAGGAAGGCCCGCAGGACAAAGTCGTCCAGTTCGTCTCCGTCGAAAACTGGCCTGACGACGTCACGGTCCCCCATCTCTATGACGAATACCCGAAACTCGCTGCCTTCAGCGGCCTGCCCTTGAGCCAGATCCTGGAAGCCGCCCGCAGCTCCAACGCCGAAGCTCTCGCCGGTGACGGCCGTCCCAGCGCCAACTACATCCTGCCCGCCCTCACACCGTATCACCTGGGCGAATTGATGTTCATGCTCTGCTTGTCCATCGCATACGAAGGCGAATACGCCAACGTCGACGCCTTCAACCAGCCCGGCGTCGAAGTCTATAAGAAATTCCTCGGCGGCCGCCTGAAGAAATTACAAGAAAAATAGATGATAATATAAGAAAGGCAGATTTTCAATGAATATTCTCGTTACAGGCGGCGCTGGCTACATCGGCAGCCACACGGTCAAAGCTTTATTGGCTCAAGGCCACAACGTCGTCGTTATCGATAATCTTTCCCGCGGCCATCGAGCAGCCGTCCCGGAAGAAATCCCTTTTTACGTCGTCGACATCCATGACATCGACCGGGTACAGCACATCATGGAAGACATGAACATCGACGCTGTCATGCACTTCGCCGCCCATAGCCAGGTCGGCGAATCCATGGAAAACCCGACGATTTACTATGATAACAACGTCGTCGGCTCATACAGCCTCTTGGAAGCCGTACGCCGGGCCGGCGTCAAATACTTCGTCTTCTCGTCGACGGCCGCCGTCTACGGCGAACCGGAACAGACGCCGATTACGGAAGACATGCCTTACCATCCGACCAACGTCTACGGCCAGACCAAGCTCATGATCGAAACCATGCTGGCCCAGTTCAGCCGGGCTTACGGCCTGCGCTACGTGGCCCTGCGCTACTTCAATGCGGCCGGGGCCGATGGAAGCGGCACCATCGGGGAAGACCATACCCCGGAAACACACCTCATCCCCTTGATCCTGCAGACGGCCCTGGGCCAGCGGGACAGCATCAAAATCTTCGGCACCGACTATCCCACGCCCGACGGCACCTGCATCCGTGACTACATCCACGTCACAGACCTTGCAGACGCCCACGTAAGGGTCCTCAAGTACCTCGCCGAAGGGGGAGAATCGCAGTACTTCAACTTAGGCTCTCAGAACGGCTTCAGCGTCCGTGAAATGATCGAAGCCGCCAAGAAAGTCACCGGCAAAGACTTCAAAGTCGAAGAAGCACCGCGCCGCGCCGGCGACCCGGCCATCCTCATCGCCGGATCCGAAAAGATCCGCCGCGTCACAGGCTGGCAGCCGACACACAGCAACGTAGAACAAATCATTGCCGATGCCTGGAATTGGCATCAGCATCATCCGCAGGGCTATGGAGATAAGAAATAAGGTCTTATCCGTCCTGCAAAGGGTAAGGAACGGTATCGTTCAACATCGCAAGACATGGCTTCCCTATATGGGGATATTTGTCTGCCTTGGCGCCATCTGGATGTGGTGGGACGAGCCGTCGCAAGGACAAGAATACACGAAACGGGATGCCGCTCAGCATGAAGCTGGGTCGCATCCCGTTTTTTCTACCCATGACGAAGGAAAACGGGAGCATGGCAACGAAAATCTTGTCTATGATGTCCGACCGGCCTTGCGCTACCAGCCCTTACCCGATTTGTTTGCCAGCAGTCTGCCGAAGAAGACTGTTGCTCCTGAAGCGATACCGCCAGAGGTACCGCCAGCTGCGCCTAAAGAAGAAAAGCAACAACCTGAAAAAGAGAAGAAAGAATGGGCGCTGCCCGTCGTTTGCGGCGCCGTCCATGAAGGAGATATTCACTTGGTCATTTTGAAATGGCAGGGACAGACGGCGACGTGTGCTGCCGGTGAATGGTGGAACGGCTGGTATGTCGCCTACGTCAACCGTCAGGCCACCGGCCTGCAGCGGGATGGACGGGTTTTTGAAATTCCTTTGTAAGGAAAGGCAGGGATGGTTGTGAATGAATGGAAAAAGTGGCTGGCTGTCAGCGTCTGTTGCCTTTGTCCCTGGACAGCGGGAGCCGTCGATGTACAGGTCCAGGATGTGCCGACGCGGACGGTACTGGAAGGACTGGCCAGGTCAGGGAATATCAATCTCGTCGTCGATGACAGCGTGCAGGGGGCATTGACGATGAACCTCCACGATGTCACCTTGGAAGAGGCCTTGCAGGCTATTGCCGACAGCCAAGGCTTGTACTATGAAAAATCCGGACCTATCCGGACGATGACCGGACCCAAAGCGGGAAAAGGCGTCAAGACGTTCCACACCTGGTCTCTGCGCTATGCCGACCCGGCCGTTTTGAAAGAAGCTGTCCAGGCGGCGGTACCGGAAGCCGATGTGCGCTGTCATAGTGATACGAATACCCTCGTCGTCGGCGGGACCCACCAAGTGCAGGCCGCTGTTCATTCCCTGGTGAAGCGCCTCGATGTGCCGGCGCGGCAAGTTGATGTTTCTGTAGAGGTCGCCTCCGTCGATGACAGCCTGTTGAAACAGACCGGTATGGAATGGAATTGGTCGACGGTGGAAGGCGGAGCGGACCACGATGTCTTTTCCCTGACCGGGACAATCCACGCCCTCGAAGAAAAGGGACGGGCTCAGATTCTGGCTTCGCCGCATATGGTGGCCAGCAATGGCCGGGAAGCGCACATCCTCATCGGCGATAAGGTTCCCGTCCAGACGGAGCATCTGTCCGGCAAGGAGACGGCTGTGAGCACGACTTACGAAGAGGCGGGCATAAAATTGACCTATACTCCGCAGATCCATCCGGATAACTCGGTGACAGCTCAGCTGGTGGCGGAAGTGAGTACGCCTGTTTTTGTACCGGAAATGAAGGCCTACCGCATTGCGACGCGCCAGGCCCGGACGGTCGTGCGTCTGCGCGATGGCGAGCCCTTGGTCATTGGTGGTCTGATCCGCCGGGAAGAGGTGGAGCATTTCCGCAAGGTACCCATTCTGGCGTCATTGCCGGTGTTGGGGAAATTGTTTCGTTATCACTATAAGTCGCATAAAAACACAGAAATTGTTTTGGTTCTCAAGTCTCACGTTTTACTTGATTCGTAGTACGTTTTACGTGATTTTCTTTACATTTTTTCGTTACTTTTTCCTTGACTTTATTTTATTTTCCTGTATAATCATGGTCAACAACAGATTTCCTGATAACAGTTGTGATGGAAAAAAGTAGTGTCTTTGAGCTTTTCAGAGAGTCCCCGGCTGGTGTGAGGGGACAGGGGAGAGGGCATGAAGTTCATTCCTGAACTGTACGGCTGAACGTGAGTAGGCTGTACCGGGACGGCTGCCGTTATACGGCCATGAGTTGATCGATTCGAGATAATTAGGGTGGTACCGCGGAATCTTCCGTCCCTGGCGTACCACTCTTTTTTTATCCATATATCGATAAATTGGGTGGTACCGCGACTGAGTCGTCCCTTTTGTGAGGGGCGGCTTTTTTTCGGGAAAGTATTTCAGAGAGGAGTTTTTTACTATGGGAACCACAGGGATTCAAGTCTTCATTATTTTAGTGTACATCGGCGTTCTCTTCGGTATCAGCTGGTATGTCAAGCATAAGGCTGCCGCTTCGACGGAAGCTTACGTATTGGCTGGCCGTAAATTGACGACGCCCCTCATCATGGTGTCTATCGTCGGCCTGGCTGTCGGCGGGGCTTCGACTATCGGCGTTGCCGAACAGGCCTACAAAGTCGGGCTGTCGGCCGGTTGGTATACGGCTGCCTGGGGCATCGGGGCCATCGTCATGGGCCTGACGGTCGCCAAGAAGTATCGTCAGCTCAACATTACGACGGTGCCGGAATTGTTGGAACGGTATTATGACCGCCGCAGCATGGTTGCCGGTATTGGCTGTCAGGTTTTGGTCCAGCTGGTCATCATGAGCTTGCAGTACGTCGCCGGCGGCGCTATCCTGGCCGCTTTGATGCCGAACATCTTCACGCCGGTTACGGGGATGCTCACCAGTGCCGTCGTCTTCATCGGCATTACCCTCATCGGTGGTATGTGGTCGGCCAGCCAGTCTAACGTCCTCAATGTTACCTTGCAGTACATCGGTATTACCGTCGCTGCTTTCCTTATCCTGGGCATGGCCGGCGGTATCGACGTCGTCGCTATCCAGGCTCCGTCCATTACGTCCATGGACCTCATCAGCGGTGTCGGCTCCATGACTATTGTCACGTGGATCGTCGTCCTCATTACGGTCAATGTTTCGCTTCAGGCTATCATCCAGATTTCCCTGGGTGCCAAGGATGTCCAGACGGCCCGCAAAGGCTTCATCATTGGCGGCCTGGTCATGCTGCCCGTTGGCTTCATCGCAGCACTCCTCGGCGTCATCGCTGCCGAAATGTATCCGGCTATTTCGCCGACGACGGCTTTGCCGAAACTCATCATGTCCCTCAATCCCTGGCTGGCCGGTGTGACCTTGGCTTCGCTGTGGGCTGCCGATGTCAGCACGGCTTGCAATCTCCTGCTGTCGGCTGCGACGCTCTATTCCCATGATATTCATAAACAGTTCATCGATCCCAATATGTCCGATAAGAAATACATGACCGTTACCCGTATTTCGGTCCTGCTCTTGGGTCTGCTGACCTTAGGCTTTGCCTTGACGATTAGCGGCATCATTTCGACCCTCATGGCCGGCTTGTCGCTTATGACGGCTTTCGCAGTCATCGTCCTCATGACCATGTATGCACCGAAATATTGCTCCAGACAGGCTGCGTTCTACACGATTTTGGCTTCCATCATCGTCCTCGTCGCCTGGATGTTCGTACCGGCTGTCCGCGTACTGCCGCACGTCATCTATGCCGAATGGATCGTCTGCGCCGTCACTTTCTGCGGCATCAGCTTCGTATCCAAGAAAGCCATCGCAACAGACGGCCTCGTAGAAGAAGCCAAGACTGTCGGCGCACCGGCACAGCATTAGGAGCGTATCGGCCTAAAGTAAAAAAGGGGGCTGTCGCACGAAGGCTTTTGCCATCATGCGTGGCCCTTTTTCTTAAATGTTTGAGGTTTGATGTATGATGTTTGAGGCAATGGCTTTTAAAGTTTGTCCCATCCACATCAAACTTTCAACTTCAAACTTCAAACTCAAAAAGGCGTTGTCTTCATGCGACAGCGCCTTTTTTGCTCCCTTGAGAGGTTGTTTTTAAATCACCGCGTGGAAATTCAACCTCTCCGGCCCGTTGGGCCACCTCCCCTATGAGGGGAGGCTTTACTACGAGCCCCTAGCCACGAACCACTAACACTATCCCCACAAGGCGTTGCCCGTGGCGAAGCCTAGCCAGCAGCAGACGAAGCCGCCGATGACGTTGAAGGAGAAGTAGGCCAGGGCCGGGAAGAGGTCGCCGGTGCGGACGAAGGTGAGGAGTTCCATGTTGTACGTCGAGAAGGTCGTGAAGCCGCCGAGGATGCCTGTGACGAAGAAGAGTTTGACGACCGGCGGCAGGTTGCTGCTTTCGGAGAAGAAGACGAAGAAGACGCCGATGCAGAAGGAACCGATGATATTGGCCAGGACGGTGCCGTATGGGAAGAAGGCGCCGCCGTGAAGGTTGGCCAGTTCCGTGAGTAAATAGCGCAAGCCTGCGCCGATGCCGCCGCCCAGGGCGACGAAGAGGACTTTTTCCATGAAGAGGACTCCTTTTTTTTGAAATAAGCGGGCCGCCCTTTGGGACGGCCCCTACGGAAGCGGTCCGTGGGGGTCTTTCAAAAGGCTCGCCTCATAGGAGAGCTGTCAGCGAAGCCGACTGAGAGGTTGCTTTTGAAGTAGTGTGCGGAAATTCAACCTCTCCGGCCTGTTGGGCCACCTACCCTATGAGGGGAGGCTTTGCGGCCTGCGGCCTGCGAACGGCGACCTGCGGGCCGCTCTTTTGAGCGGCCCCTACATCAATTAATACCATACCACGATGGGGAAGGCGATGCAAGACGCTGCTGGCCCATCGGGACATTCTGTGATACAATATAGGTTACCTATAAAGGATGAACGAAAGGGGAGGTGTATACATGAGCTGGCAAGTCGAAAAGGCCCTGGATGATTTGATGGCCCAGGAAACGGGAGCCGTATGCTATCCGTTCGGGACGCGTCACGCCATGGCTATCTGTTATCCCAATACGTACGACGTGGCCATGAGCAATCTGGGGATGCAGATCATTTACCGCGAAGTGAACGGCCGCGAGGACTGGCTCTGTGAACGGGCCTTCCTGCCGGACAAGGACCTCATGAAGGTCTTCGACAAGACGGGGGAACCGCTCATTTCCCTGGAGAACCGCCGGCCCCTGTCGGATTTTGAGATCCTCGGCTTATCGGTCAGTTTTGAAATGGATTATTTCAACGTGCCGAAGATCCTGGAAATGGGACGTATCCCCATCCTGGCAGCCGACCGCGGCGATGAGGATACGCTCGTCGTCATGGGCGGGCCCGTCGCCTTTTTCAATGCCGAACCGCTGTCGCCTTTCGTCGACGTCGTCCTGGTCGGCGAAGGGGAACACTTCATCCATTCCTTCCTCGATGCCTATGGGGAAGGCAAGGCCCGGGGCTTGGGGCGTCATGAACTGCTGCGCTATCTGGCTATCCACGTTCCCGGTGTCTATGTGCCGTCTTTGTACCGTCACGAATACGATGATGACGGCCATGTCGTGCGCATCGTCCCGGAAGAAGGCATCCCGGCCAAGGTCGAACGGCAATGGCATGAATTGGACCAACCAGCCGAGACGGTCATCGCCACGCCGAATACGGAGTTCGGCGCCATGTACCTCATCGAGATTGCCCGGGGCTGCGGCCGTCACTGCCGCTTCTGCATGGCCGGCTACTGTTACCGCCGGCCCCGCGTCCGCCCCTTGGACTATGTGAAGTCTGCCGTCCTGCGCGGCAAGGAGCTGGGCAAGAAGATCGGCCTCATGGGGGCAGCCATTTCCGATTATCCCTACATCGACGAACTGGTCACCTTCATCCGCGACCAGGGCCTGGCTTTTTCCTGCGCGTCCTTGCGGGCCGATTCGATTACGCCGACTATCGTCAAGGGACTGGCCGAAAGCGGCCAGAAGACGATCACCCTGGCGCCGGAAGCGGGCAGCAAGCACATGCGGGACATCATCAACAAGGGCATTACCGAGGAGCACCTGCTCCAGTCCATCGACCTGGCGACGGCCGCCGGCATCCGCCACGTGCGCATGTACATCATGGTCGGCCTGCCCATGGAGACCGATGACGATATACAGGGCATCGTCGACATGACCCGCCGCGTCCAGCAGCACATGGCGGCCATCGGCAACCTGAGCCGCATCACCCTGAGCATCAACCCCTTCATCCCCAAGCCCTTCACGCCCTTCCAGTGGATGGCCATGACGGAAAAGAAAGTCGTCGAGAAACGGCTCAATTTCCTCAAGAAGGCCCTGAAGGACAAGCAGATCGAGCTGCTCATCGAGCCCCTGCGTTCGGCCTATATCCAGGGCGTCCTGTCCCGGGGCGACCGCCGCGTCGGCGACCTCCTGGTCAAGGCCCATGAGTACGGCGGCGTCAAGGGCTGGAAGCGGGCGGCCAAGGAACTTCATTTCGATATTAAAGGATTTTTATATGACCAGCGTCCGACCGATGCCGTCATGCCCTGGGATACGATCGACACGGGACTGGTGCCGACGTACCTGACGGACGAGCTGAAGAAGGCCGAGACCGGCGAATTTACGATTCCCTGTTTCGACGGCTGCCGGCGCTGCCATATTTGCGGAGGTCATCATGACGAAGTGGGTAGAACATAAAAACGGAATCTGTTGGGAAGAAAGTACCCTCCTGGCCGGAGCCGGCCTGCGCCACGGCGTGACCGGCAAGAGCGGCGGCGTGAGCGAAGCACCTTTTACATCGCTCAATCTGGCCCTTCACGTCGGTGACCGGCCCAAGGACGTCCTGGAGAACCGGCGCCGCCTGTGTGCTCTCCTGGGCTATCCCCTGCAGAAGCTGACGACGGCCCAGCAGACCCATGAAGACCACGTCGTCGCCGTCGGACCGGCTGAAATCGGCTGCGGTGCCGGCAGTTATGCCGACGCCCTGGCCCATACGGACGCCATCATGACAAACCTTCCCGGCGTGCCGCTCCTGCTCTGCATCGCCGACTGCGTGCCTGTCATTGTCTACGACCCGGTGAAGCAGGCCGTCGCCGTCATCCACGATGGCTGGCGCGGTACGGTACAGCGCCTGGCGGCCAAGACAGTCTTTGCCATGCGCCTGGCCTACGGGTCGGACCCGAAGGACCTCCTGGCCTATGTCGGGCCTTCCATTTCCCGGTCCCATTACCAGGTCAGCGAAGACACGGCCATGGCCTTCCGCCGCCTGGGCCCGGACTACGCCGCCTGTGCCGGCGAGACTGAAGGCGTCTGGTCCGTCGATTTGTGGCAGGCCAACCGCCTGCTCCTGCTGGAAGCGGGCCTCGCGCCGGACCACGTGGAAGTCACGACGAGCTGTGCCTTTTCCGAAGCGGATAAGTTCTTTTCCTACCGCCGCGATGGCGGCCATACGGGCCGCATGGGGGCCTTTGCCGTCCTTTGAAAAGCAGATGGGACAAATTTTTAAATATGACTAGCTTTTATAGCCTTAACTATATATAATAAAAGAAGTGTAATGTTTTATAAATATATATAATCACATGCACTACGGAGGGATAGGCTTGATTAAGGAAAATCTTGAGGCAGTAAATAAGAGAATTGCCGATGCAGCTGCCCGTGTCGGCAGAACTGACAAAATTACGCTTGTCGCAGTTACGAAGAATCATCCCGTAGAAATGATGGAAGAAGCCGCCAAATGCGGTGTCACGGACGTCGGTGAAAATCGGGTCCAGGAAGCACTCCAGAAGCTGGAAGCATTCCCGGATAACCATTTGACCTGGCACTTGATCGGTCATCTGCAGACCAACAAGGCCAAGCATGCCGTCGAACACTTCGACCTCATCCACTCGATCGATTCGGAACACCTGCTCAAAGCTGTGGATAAGGAAGCCGGCAAGATCGGCAAGGTACAGGATATTCTCCTGCAGGTCAATGTGGCCCGCGAAGAAAGTAAATTCGGTATGGAAGTAGAGGACTTCCCGGCTATGTGCGAACTGGCCAAGGGTATGGAACACGTCCGCGTCCTGGGACTCATGTGTATCGCCCCGAATTACGACAATGTCGAGGATGTACGGCCTGTATTCCGCATTGCCCACGCTTTGTACGAAGACATGAAGCCAAAGTTTCCGGAAGGTCAGATCCGTTACCTGTCTATGGGCATGACCCATGATTTTGAAATAGCAATCGAAGAAGGCGCCAATGTCGTCCGCGTAGGTACGGCGATCTTTGGGCCCCGTAATTACTAAGGAGGAGTATTCACCATGGGAGTAAAGAAAGTTTGGGATAAATTAGTAGGTACTGTAGGCGGCGTCAACGAAGACGACGAATTTGAAACGGACGAATACGAAGACGAAGAAGAAATGGAAGAAGAACGTCCGCCGCGCCGCACGCCGGCCGTAGCTCCGCGCCGTTCCAGTGTCAACTATGCAGCACCGCAGGAAAAACCGCTGCGCATGGTCATCGTCGAACCGGAAACCTTTGATGATTCGCAGAGCATTGCCGATTACATCCGCGACCGCAAGCCCGTCGTCATCAACTTCGAATCGACGCCGGACGACATCGCCAAACGCGTCGTCGACTTCGTCAGCGGCGCTACGTATGCTCTTGACGGCAACATCCAGAAGGTCGGCAAGGAAATCTTCCTCTGCGTACCGAGCAACGTCACCGTCGATCACGGCAAACGCGACGATTACGGCGATTTCAACACGCCGCCCCTGTCCTGGAATGGCGGCAGCAACAATAACAGCAACGGCAATAACACGCCGCAGCACTAGTAATTGAGGGATTATCTTGAAGAATAGAGATCGGATTATCCGTTATTATCAGGGGACCGATAATGGCGAGCTCGCTGCCCGCCTTATCGATCTGGCTGACAGCACGGCCAAGGGCCGTCCTTATGCTGTCAGCGAGTTCGTATCTCCCGGCGCCGTCCAGATCGGCGAGACCATCCAGGCCCATGTGCCGTCCCTGGTCCTCCGGACCTTTGGCGGCTACGAAGGGGCTGAACGGGTCAAACTGGCCTTTGTCAGCGCCGATTACGACGGGCCTGTCGATTTCGGCATCACGGCCTGCCGTCTGTCCTGGGATGACCGCTACCGGCTCCTGGGGCACCGCGACGTCCTGGGTTCGCTCATGAGCCTCGGTGTCGGCCGGGAACGCTTCGGCGACATCATCATGCAGGAGGCCGGTGCCATCCTTTTGGCAGATACGAAGCTCGTCCCCTATTTACAGCAGAATTTCACAAAAATCGCTATGGTATCCATTGCCATCGAAGAGATGCCCCTGGAAGACATCGCGCCGCGCCAGGAAAAGGTCAAGGAAATCAAGACCACTGTTGCATCGCTCCGCCTCGATGCCATTGCCTCATCGGGCTTTGGCATTTCCCGTACCAAGGCGGCCGAAGCCATCAAGGGCGACCGGGTCCAGGTCAATTGGCAGCCTGCCAAGGGGCCGAGCCAGGACGTCAGTGAGGGCGATGTCATTTCGCTGCGCGGCAAGGGCCGGATGGAACTGGCCGAGATTACGGGTACGTCGAGAAAGGGCCGTATCGGCGTCTTGCTGAAGCGGTATATGTGATTCCCTTTTTCATACGGAGGAAATGCCATGCTTACACCAATGGATATTCACAACAAAGAATTTAAACGCGGCTTCCGCGGCTACAGCGAGGAAGACGTCGATGCCTTCATGAACAACATCGCCGGCGACTACGAAAAGGTATACCGGGAATATTGCGAATTGAAGGAACGCTGCGACAGCCTGCAGGATAAGCTGACGCAGTACGAAAAGATGGAAGCGACCATGAACAGTACGCTCATGCTGGCCCAGCAGACGGCAGAAAATGTCAAGGTCTCGGCCCGTAAGGAAGCCGACCTCATCCTGCAGGAAGCGGAAAGCAAGAAGAAGCAGATGCTCGACGAAACGATGATGAATCTGCAGAAATCCCAGCAGGAATGGGAAAAGCTCAAAGCCCAGACCGGGGCATACCGTGCCAAATGCCGCGCTATCCTGACCAGCCAGCTCAAGCTGCTCGACGATATGGCCCTCGACGGCGAAGCGGCGGCACCTGTCGCTTCGGATAAGGCTGTTGCCGTCAAGCCGGCAGCGGCTGCTGTCGCCGTTTCGGCCGAAGCGGCACAGAAAGCCGTACCCGACCATGGCAGCCACGACGGCAAGGACGCCGAAAAGGACGCCAACAAAGCCAAATAATACGTATTTTCTGGATATGCTCTCTTTCAGGTATGACGCACGTTAGACCCGGCAGGGAGTATATTTGTTTATAGAGGGGGGACCATCATGAAAAGACTCTTTCTTTTACTGGCAGCCTGGTGCTGCCTGGGCCTGGGCACGGTCCTGGCCTACAATCCCTACGCGCCGAACCAGTTCGACGCCGTCGACCGCCATACGTGGGAATACAAGGCCGTCTATGACCTGTCCAAGGCCGGCCTGACCGGGGCTCCGATGGAGCGGTTCGCCCCGTCGTATAATCTGACCCGCTATGAAGTGACGGAAATGATCGCGACGGCCATGAAGAACCGCAGCCGGGCTACGGCAGACCAGCAGCAGGAAATCGATAAGCTGGCCCAGAGCTATGCCGATGACCTGAGATATGTCACCGACGCGGCGCAGGAAGCCAATCAGACGCCGAAGGGCGTCGTATTCGACTGGAAGGAGGGAACCCTCGGTGCCGGCCATTAAGATGATCACCATCGACCTCGACGGGACCCTCCTGCGCAGTGACGGCAGCGTGTCGGACCGGACGGTGCGGACGTTGCAGGCCGCCCGCGATAAGGGCGTCGTCGTCGCCATCGCCACGGGCCGCATGTACCAGACGGCCCGGCCATACGGAGAACGGCTGGGGCTGGGCGACAGCCCGCTGCTGCTCTTTGCCGGCGGCCTCATCGAGACGCTGGAATCGAAGAAGATTCTCTTCCAGCAGGTCATCCCCAGGGAATGGGCGCAGGAACTGGCCGATTTGGCCCGCCGCCGGGGCTGGCAGCTCCAGACCTATATCGACGACGTCCTGCGCGCAGCCCGGGACGACGAGTGGATCCGCGACTATGAACGGATCACGCACAGCAAGGCCTGCATCTGCGGCGATGACTTTTACCACGTCCAGGGCGACTGCAACAAGCTCCTCAGCCGGGGCGGACACGACGACCTCGTCGCCCGCAAGGCCCTCATCGAAAAGACCTTCCCCGGCCGGTTCAATGTCCTCTTCTCGGCGCCGACGTTCCTGGAAATCATGCCCCAGGGCGTCGACAAGGGCGAGGGCATCCGCCGCCTGGGCGAGCTCTACGGCATCGGGACCGATGAAATCATGGCCCTCGGCGACTCCCAGAACGACCTGGATATGCTGAAGGCTGCCGGTTTCCCCGTAGCTATGGCCAACGCCGCCGAAGAAGTGAAGGCCGCAGCGGCTTATGTCACGGCGTCCAACGACGACGACGGTGTCGCCGCAGCTGTCGAGAAATTTGTATTATAACTCATTTAAAATAGGAGGTTCTTATGGACCATTTTCATTTGATCATTGTCACCGGCATGTCCGGTGCCGGTAAGAGCCATGCCGTCCAGGTACTGGAAGATATCGGCTATTTCTGCATCGACAATATCCCGCCGGTCCTGATTCCCAAATTCGCGGAATTATGCATCAAAGGCGGCGAACGGGTCCGCCACGTGGCCCTCATCGCCGATATCCGGGGCGGTGAATTTTTCGATGCCATGAGCCAGTGCCTGAAAGACCTCAAGGCCGAAGGCATTTCCTACGAAATCGTCTTCATCGAAGCCTCTGACCAGGCCCTGGTACGGCGTTACAAGGAAACGCGCCGCGTCCATCCCCTGGCCCCGCACGGCCGCATCAGCCAGGGCATTGCCGAAGAACGAAAGCGCCTGGCCAGCCTGCGCCAGAAAGCGGATTTCATCATCGACACGTCGAACCTCAAGCCGAAACAGCTCAAGGAAATCCTGGTCAAGCGCTATGCCATTACGGACAGCAAGAAGAACATGACCGTCACGGTCGTCTCGTTCGGCTTCAAGCACGGCATGCCCATCGACGCGGACATCGTCGAAGACGTGCGCTTCCTGCCCAATCCGTATTATATCGATGAATACCGTCATAAATCGGGCCGCGTGCCCTGTGTGCGCGACTATGTCGAAAGTTTCCCCATTACCCAGACGTATAAGGAAAAGTGGTTCGACATGATCGACTTCCTCCTGCCCAACTACGAACGGGAAGGCAAGAGCCAGCTGGTCATCGCTGTCGGCTGCACCGGCGGCATGCACCGCAGTGTCTGTATGGCTGAAGCCATGTATAAGCATTTGCGGGATAATGGTGTCGACGTATCCATCGAACACCGGGATATCCAGAAGAACGACGTCGAAGAAGATGCGCCGGGGTACGAAGGCGAAGCGTAGGAGGTGCTGTCATGCGTTTTATGAAATGGCTGCATCCGGGCTTGCACATCAAGCGATGGCTCTTCCTCTTCGGCCTGGGCATGATGTGTTCCAGCTTCGGCATTATCCTGACCTTTAACTACCAATGGCTGGGAGAATTGGAAGAATGGGCTTTCCGCCTGCTCTACGAAATGACCGGCCATTATAATTATACCATCCTGGCCAGTCTGGGCATCCTGGTCATCCTCCTGGGGCTGGTCGTCATGGCCTGGGCCACGCGGCGCCTGATCCGCACCATGATCGGCGTCGTCATGCCCGGCGAATCGGAGAACCTCAGCGACTTGATCTTCTCCAACCTGCAGCTGTCCAAAGGGCCGAAGGTCGTCGTCATCGGCGGCGGCACGGGCCTGTCGGTCATGCTGCGCGGCCTCAAGGCCAAGACCTATAATCTGACGGCCGTCGTCACCGTTGCCGATGATGGCGGCTCGACGGGCCGTATCCGCCAGGACCTGGATATCATCGCGCCTGGTGACCTGCGCAACTGCCTGGTCGCCCTGGCCGATAAGGAAGGGCTCATGGAAAAGCTCTTTGCCCACCGCTTCGGCGGCTCCGGCAACCTGACGGGCCACAGCTTCGGCAATCTCTTCATTGCCGCCCTTATCGAAGTCCTGGGCGACGTCGAAGAAGCCATGGATGCGACGAGCAAAGTCCTGCGCGTCCGCGGCAAGGTCATCCCGTCGTCGGCGGAAAAGATACGCCTCAACGCTGAAATGACCGACGGCCGCATCGTCGAAGGGGAATCACAGATTCCCCATGCCCACGGCAAGATCAAGCGCGTCTTTACGACGCCGGAACATCCCAAGGCCATCCAGTCCGCCGTCCGGGCCATCCAGGAAGCCGACGCCATCGTCCTCGGACCGGGCAGCCTCTATACGAGTATCATGCCCAATCTCTGTGTGCCCGATATCGTCCAGGCCGTCCGCACCAGCAAGGCGCCGAAAATCTATATCTGCAACGTCATGACCCAGCCCGGAGAAACCGATGATTACACCGTATCCGACCACGTCAAGGCCATCAACCGCCAGGCCGGCGGCAGGGTCATCGACTTCGTCATCGCCAACAACGGTGACGTCGATCCGGCCGTCCTCCAGCGCTATGTCGCCACCGGGTCCCATCCGGTCATCATCGACAAGAAGGAAGTCAGCCAGGCCGGGGCGACGCTCATCCTGTCGGATCTCATCAACAAGGAAAACAGTGCCACCCACGATACGAAGAAGCTGGCCAACGTCCTCTTCGACCTGATCAATGCCTTGCGGACCGACTTATCGCCGGAACTGTTGCATTACTATTTGAAACGTTACACATTTACCCATCGTTAGGAGGCGGCATCTTTTGTCTTTTGCAGAAGAAGTGAAGAATGAAATCGCCCACTGCAAGCCGGAAAATGCTGCCTGCCGCTTTGCCGAACTGGCGGCGCTGCTCTGCATGGGCGGGTCCCTCATCCTCGGATCGCGCGGGACCATCGGCATCGAATTCAGTACGTCCAATAATGCCGTCGCCCGCAAGGCTTTGAAGATGTGGATGGAATCCTTTACGGTCCGGCCGGAAGTCCGCGTCCGCCAGGGATTGCGCCTGCGCAAGAAGAACTATTACATCCTGCGGGTGACGCCGTCGCCGGAGAGCACGGCCATCTTACGGGACCTGTCCTTATTTCCGACGGATGCGGAATTTTCCGCCATCGATCTCCGCAAGGCCGACTGCCAGCGGGCTTTCCTGCGGGGCGCTTTCATGGGCGGCGGTTCCGTCAACCAGCCCAAAGGGGACTATCACCTGGAACTGGTGACGGGCAATGCGGCCTTTGCCGAAAAACTGTTGAAAATCATGCGCCGCTTCCATCTGCCGGCCAAGACGACAGACCGCAAGGGTGATTATCTCGTATATATCAAAGAGGGAAATGGCGTGTCCCAGTTCCTGCAATATATCGGCGCGGCCCAGGCTTATCTCAAGTTTGAAAGCGTCCGCGTCGTCAAGGGGATGCGCAATAACGTCAACCGCGTCGTCAATTGCGAAACGGCCAATCTTCAGAAGACCGTCGACGCCGCTGTCCGCCAGCGCCGGGCCATTACCTGTATCCAGGAATCGGGCCTGTATCCGCGCATGTCCCCGAAGCTTCGGGAAGCGGCGGAACTGCGCATGGCCAATCCGGAAGCGTCCATGAGCGAGCTGGCGGCCCAGTCGGGACTGACGAAATCCGGCTTGTCCCACCGATTCAAAAAAATCGCTGATATAGCGAAACAGATAGAAGGTCAAAAAAAAGATGAAATTTAAGAAACTATGTACTTATATAGCCGGCCTGCTGACGGCCTGCCTGCCTTTGGCAAGTGCCCTGGCGGCGGACCTGCCGGCTGTGGACGATCCGGAGGTCATGGACCGCGTCGTCGCCCAGCGCATGCTGCCCATTTCCATGACGGCCCCTGTCGATACGGGGACGCTGCTGCTGTCAGACAGTCCGGAATACGCCGATGGTGACGGTATCCTCTATGGGGATATGGTCAGCGGCGACGTGCGCCTTTATTTCTATCATGTCAACCAGCATCCGTACAACCGGAAAATCGTAGCCATGCTCTACAACCCGCATCCTTATCCGCTGGAAGCCGTCCTCCAGGGCTATCAGTACACGCGGCCCAGCACGGATTACTACCAGGTTGGCAAGGAATTGTCCACCATGTATTATGAAGGCAATATGACGGTCAATAAGATTACCGTCCCGGCTCATAACTATGCCGTCGTCGGCCAGCGCCTCAACGAGACCGTCGTCCGTCCGGACCAGCTTTTTTCGGGCATCGTCAATGTCAGCCTGCCGGAACCGATGATCCTGTCATCCATGATCCTGCCGCCGCAGGAAGACCCTGTCGCCTTCATCCGCAAGCAGCAGTACCTGGCCAGCGACTCGGTTCAGCTGCGCGGTACCTTCCACGGCAAGGACCGCTATCTGAGTACGCTCATCCCGTACTCGACGGACAGCGGCATCGGCTATATCCTCCTGGCCGACGGCGTCTGGGACCGTTTCCTCCAGGGGCGCGACGTCATGGACAACCGGGCCTCGGAAGACACGGGCAACTACGGCGTCGATTACACCATCCACCTGCGCACGACAGGAAACGGGGATGTCCACTTGTATTTCAATCCCCAGGGCGGCGAATATGCCGGCGTGACGGAACTCATCTACAGCGACCACAAGCGGGGGGAAGACAAGAAAATCGTCGAACTGCCGCGCCACCGCCATTCTATGGGCCTCAATGACCCGTATGCCATGGAATACGTCGATACCTTCCCGGCCGGGACAGACATGACCATCCGCATCATGCCGCCGGGAGCGGCCAACCTGCCGGTCCGCTTCCTCGTCGTCCCGGACAATAAACTCCAGCCCATCCGCGAAGCCGTCCAGGCCGAACGGACTGCCAAAGAAAAACGGACTGCTGCCGCTGCAGAAGCAGCTAAACGGAAAGCCGCCTACAAAGACACAACCATCCAGCCCGAAGCCGAACTCCAGTCCGACAACCAGGGTGAGTTCACATCCCTGAAAGACCGCTTGGCCAAACTCCAGCAGAAGGATAAAAAATAAGTGGTTCGTGGCTCGCAAAGCCTCCCCTCATAGGGGAGGTGGCCCAACGGGCCGGAGAGATTCTTTTGCCTTATTGCTGCAAACTAAAAACTACAAACTTAAAACTCAAAAAGGCGCTGTCTTCATGCGACAGCGCCTTTTTTTACGTGCGCCCGGCATGGGCGCACTCTAATGGGTGAAAGTCCCTAAGCCGCCCGGTAGCGGGAAGGCTATAGCCAGAACCAAGGGTGTCCATCGTGAGATGGAATCTGAAGGAAGGTCGAGGCAAATCTC
>Ga0256406_1000193_pt1 | contig 117212 bp, 106 predicted proteins | sample RumenRJG_03DNA_FD_185986 | JGI IMG/M metagenome (GOLD analysis project Ga0256406, IMG submission 185986) | Bovine rumen microbial communities from Lethbridge, Alberta, Canada - RJG_03 | ecosystem: Host-associated > Mammals > Digestive system > Stomach > Rumen | place: Canada: Alberta...
CCTGCCTTCCCGACGAGGGACGGGTGTGGGCAGAGCCCACAAAACCCAAATCAGCCCCAGCGAGAAGCCGGGGCTAATGTTTCAATTATTTTGGGACATTTTCAAAAATGCTTGACAGGACTTTTTTCATTCTTTTTTATTTTTTTTGATTGACATAATGTGGGACTCATGAGATAATGCAGATATCGAATAAAGAAACGGAGGTGTCCGTATGGATATTGCATCTTTATCAATGAATCTGAGCCAGTCGAAGACGATGGGCGAGGTCGGAACCCTGATGCTCGCGAAGTCGCTTGACAGCGCGAACAGTCTCGCAGCCGGCGAGATCAATATGATCAATTCCGCTCCATCCCCTTCCGCAGCTGCAATGGAGAATTCAGTGAATCCTGCAGTCGGCTCAAATGTAGACGTCTATTTATAAGACAAGCACCGTCGTAGAGGCGGTGCTTTTTTCATCTGAATTCAGACACATGATTATCTGCCTTGCTCTGTGCCAGCCTGACATAGAGCAGGGCATTTTCTTTATTGCTCTCTATCTCCCCGGGAGTCAGGGGCCTTATCAGCCGGCACGGATTGCCGAAGGCCATGTAGCCGTCCGGTATCACCATCTTGCCGGTCACGAGAGAGCCGGCTCCGATGATGCAGTCAGAGCCTACCTTAGCGCCGTTTAAGAGAATTGCACCCATACCGATTAGCGAATTGTCGCCCACGGTGCTTCCGTGAACTATTGCAGAATGACCAATCGTGACACCTTTGCCTACATGTACGGTAAATCCATTTCCGCAGTGAAGCACCGCACAGTCCTGGATATTTGTATCCCTGTCCACGAATATGGCTCCCTCATCACCGCGTACAACAGCATTCGGAAACACTGATACATTTTCCTTCAGCGTCACATCATCGCTTACAAATGCGCCTGTTCCGATATATACCGACTCATCTATATCCATTGCATTATCCTCTGACTAAATCCACATGACTGACAGTCCCGGCAGTTCCGTCTGATTCATGCAGGAAGATTCCTGTCTTTCTGATAGCTCCATGCATCGTATTCATCGGGTCTTTAAGCGAATACTGGGTAGATGCACTGCCGAGATAAATAGCTCCGACATCTGCATCCGCAAGGCTTATCAGGCGGTTATTGCCGTTTTCGTCATTAGTCCATATCTTTAATTTACTGAAAACGTCATCATTTTCGTCGATCCACCCGTTTCCGTCATCATCATACTCAGCCAGATCCTTAAATCCATCACCACTCTTCGTACCAAACAGTTCGCTGCCATCATTTATCCGGCCGTCACCATTTTTATCAAGTGCCAGAAAGCCACTGCCATACGCTGTCTTTGAGATCGTATCTTCTTCTCCATCTGAATTAATATCAAAGAAAAATTTCTGGTCACTAAGCTCTGCCGAAGGCGCATCGTAATTGATGACAAGAGGATCTGTCATGAATCCCTGTCTCATTTCCTGATCTGAGAGCACATTGGTCTGCCTGATGAATTCTCTCGAGAGCCCCAGCTCCACATTGAATGAAATCTCTCTCCCATCAGTGGTCTTCGCGGTTCCTGTTGCTGCAAATGTGGTACTCTCCGCCTCTATATCAAAGGTGTCCTCTGTATCAGTTCTCTGCCAGTATGTACCTGAACTGCTGTCAGTCCCCAGTGCCAGGGTATACAGTTCCTGCGCTGAACCTCTCTCACCCTCCGTGTATCCAGCAGACTTCAGCTCCGGCTTCTTACCACACAGCATATCTATGAGCCACATCAGAAGGTCCGCCTTCATCTCATCGGGATTCTTCACATCAAGCGACGATATCTCATCCTCGCACTGAGTCTTCAGTTCCTTCATCCGCTGTTCAAAGCTCTGCATCCGGCCCAGATTCGTCGCCAGCTGACTGTACTTTCCGGAATCAGTACCCTGTGTCTGAGTTCCGATACTCAGATTGAGGAATCCTCCCGTCTGAACAGAACTGCTCCTCACATGCTGCGTGTATTTCTGCTCTACATGCGCAGACTGCATTGTTACGTTTCCCGCTCCGATTTTCATTGTGAGCTCCTTTCATCCTTTTCAGGAGAAAAAAGCCATCCATGGCGTCTGACATTTCCATCCGTAGAAATGCATAGTTACATGCCAGCACAACATGTCACACTTATAGTATCGGAACTTTTGTTATTTCTTTGAGCTTTTCTCTATCTCCTCCTGCAGGCGGCGGTGAGCATTTTTCTCTACTTCCTCATACTCGTCCTGCGCCTTCTTCGCCTTCATGACTGCCTCATTCAGAGACAGCATCTTGGCATCGAGCATTGATACGATCTGTGAGCATTCACGCAGATCACGGCTGATGTAGTCAGGCGCAGAGCCCTCGAACTTGTAATAGATCTTGTGCTCAAGACTCGCCCAGAAATCCATCGCCATCGTGCGGATCTGGATCTCGACCTTCGTATCTACCACCGCATCCGACAGAAATATAGGAATGCTCACTATCATGTGATAGCTCTTGTAGCCGCTGGCCTTCGGATGCTTGATGTAATCCTTGATCGAGATAACATTGATGTCAGACTGCCGACCTATCATGTCTGCAAGCCTGTATATATCAGAGGTAAAGGAGCACACAATCCTCGTGCCGGCGATATCATTGCAGTGCTCCACCATATTTTCTATATTGTCCTCATAGCCGTATCTGCGGAGCTTCTTAGCGATACTCTCAGGAGATTTGACCCTGCTCTTCACGTACTCTATGGGATTGTAACGATGGGTCTCCTGAAACTCCTCGTTTAAAATATCAATTTTGGCACCAATCTCCTTGATTGCGGAATTGTACAGAAGCATAGTCCGCATCCACGTGTCGACTTCCTTCTGCCCCGCGAGCTCGTGCACATATTCTACCTGGTCCATAACCACTCCTTCAAAAAGATGAAAAAGGGGACGGGTCCCTTTTTCATCTCAGTCTTCCTCTAAAACCTCAATCTCCAGATAATCCGCATACAGCTCTTCCACGAAAGCATCCTGTGTAAAACGTGCCCTGGCAAAACGTTTGAAATCCCTGACTGTGCTGTCAAGCCAGATCGGGATACCGACATCGAACTGATGGCAGGCCTCCTCGAGCGCACGGAATATCTTGTGGGTCCTTGTATCACAAGAATCATCGGTGATCGTAGTATCCTTTACGATATGATGATCCTTCATCAGCTTAAACCATATCTTCATTGTCTTTGCCTGTGGGCCTCGTACATAAGGATGCCTGCTGCCATAGCTGCATTAAGCGACTCTAGCCCGTTCTCCATAGGAATCTGCATCTCTTCGTCACAGACCGCTATTGCTTCATCAGTCAGGCCGTTGCCCTCATTTCCAATGAGAAAAGCAGTCCCGGCAGTGTAATCACAGCTGTCGTAGCGCTTCTCCCCATGCAGCGATGCTGCGAAAAACCTTACCTCATCCCTCATATCATCATGCAGGGAGACCACGTCCCTGACCCTGTAATACGGAAGCCTGTATATAGCACCCATCGTGGCTCTCACGACCTTCGGTGAAAAAAGATCCACGCAGCCGTCTGTAAGCACTATTCCGGTCGCTCCGGCACCCAACGCCGTGCGTATCATGGTACCCAGATTCCCAGGGTCCTGTACATTCTCAAGTACCAGAATGAGCGGCACATCCTTCATCAGATCAGACATCGGATATACCGGACATTTCACAAGCGCTGCGATACCCTGGCTGTGCCTGGTATCAGAGATTTCTGAAAAAACTGCACTGCTGACAGTAGTGGTTTCTCCAAAATCCTTCAGCAGCGCGTTCAGCCTGTCATCAGCCTCTGTATCTCCATAGGCAAAGTCCTCTGACACGAATACCTGCGACAGAAGCTCCCTCGGGGTCTCTGACAGAAGCCGCCTTCCCTCCGCGAAAAACAGGCCCTCCTCACGTCTCGCGCGGGCCCGTGTCTTAATCCTTTTTATCTGTTTTATTATATCATTATTTTTTGATGATATGAACATTTTTCTTAAAATTCCATAAAAAAGGAGCTGTGAAAAATGACCTTCACAGCTCCCAGACATTATTCTATGTTTACTGATATCAGTTCTTCCTGTCAACTGGTGGAAGCTTGTAGTCACTGTTTCCAAGAGTCTTGCAGATCTCGACCTGATACGGATCAAGGGTCTTTGTCATGGCAAGTGCCTCATCGATATCGAAGTCTACGAAGTCGCCATGCTTATGAGCAACGAGCCTGTCTGACTTGCCCTCACAGAGCAGATCAACAGCCATAGCACCCATAGTAGAGGCATATACCCTGTCCTTGGCTGTAGGTGAACCACCACGCTGCATATGTCCGAGGATAGTGGCACGGGTCTCAATGCCTGTAGCAGCCTCGATACGCTTTGCCATAGATGCTGAATGACCGATTCCCTCGGCATTTACGATGATATGATGCTGCTTGCCGCGGCGTCTGCCATCGATGATATGATTCACAATGGTCTGCTCATCATAGTCATAGAGCTCCGGAAGAAGCACATCCTCAGCACCATTTGCGATACCGCACCACAGAGCGATGTATCCGGCTCCACGGCCCATAACCTCGATGATGGAGCATCTCTCATGAGATGTAGATGTATCACGGACCTTGTCAATAGCCTCCATAGCGGTATTCACTGCTGTATCAAATCCAATCGTATAGTCTGTGCAGGCGATATCAAGGTCAATGGTCCCTGGAACTCCGATTGTATTGATACCCTGGGCTGAAAGCTTCTGGGCACCCTTGAATGAGCCGTCACCACCGATTACTACGAGACCATCTATATCATTCTTGCGGCAGATCTCTGCTGCCTGCTTCTGATACTCAAGCTCCTTGAACTCAAGGCATCTGGCAGTCTGAAGGATTGTACCGCCTCGTGAAATGATATCTGATACGCTGTGGGTATCCATAGGCTCGATCTCCTCATTCAGGAGACCTGCATATCCTCTGCGGATTCCCATAACCTTCTTGCCTCGTGCTATTGCCTGACGAACCACCGCACGGATACAGGCATTCATGCCCGGTGCATCTCCGCCGCTGGTGAGAACTCCGATTGTATTTACTTCTTTTGCCATAAGAAAAAATCCTCCGTAAATCTTTTTTCTAATCTTCCATATTCTAAGACTTTTCAGCTTAGTTTTCAATAGTATAATCTGAAATTCATCTGAAAATCAGATACCTGATGATACCTCCGACCACACACGCAGCCACGATCGAAATGATCATGATGAATGTCTGGTACTTCACTTTTGACTTTCCCCACTTCGTATGCATGATGCCCAAGTATATCAGGACTCCGCCGATCAGGCAGATAAAGCTTGTAATAACTCCGATCCAGTTCATATACACCTCCTGAAAAAGATGAAAAAGGGACCCATCCCCTTTTTCATCTGCCAATGGCGCCGAGCAGGCCGTAGCTCAATGAAGCAACGATGACTGTCGCTATGGCGACCCCTAAGAGCTCGGCGATGACTGCCTTCTTCACATCCATGTCGAGAAGGGATGCGATCAGACTGCCTGTCCATGCTCCCGTGCCCGGAAGAGGAATGCCAACGAAGAGCATCAGGGCGACGAACTCACCATTCTTGAGCTTTCCGCTTCTCTTCTCAGCATGACGCTCAACCCAGTCTGCGATCCCATGCAGTCTCGTGCCCTTCATCCAGTGCAGGATCTTCTTGATGAAAAGAAGGATAAAAGGAATCGGAATGATATTCCCTATGATACACAGTGGAACCGCATGGGTGATCGGAACCTTGAGGAGAGCCGATGCTATGAGGCCTCCGCGGCATTCAAGTATCGGAAACAGGCTCACTATAAAGACTGCAAGCTCCTTTGATATGTACTGTCCGAGTGTTCCTGCGAACCAGTTGACAAATGCGTTCAATTCAGACCTCCTTCAGATATTTCCCGAGGAAGGCAAACAGCGCATTCATCTGTTCCTTCGTGCCGATAGTCACTCTCAGATGATCATGTACACGCTCGCCGTCAAAGTGACGTACAAATATATTGTTTTCACGAAGCGCTGCAAAAATATCACAAGCACTCTTTGACGGATGATGCACGAAGAGGAAATTGCTCTTCGAATCAGGGAAATCAAATCCGAGGCGGGTAAACTCTTTCTTGGCCCTCTCTCGCTCATTGATGATCTCAAGACATCTCATCCTGAAAAAATCCGGATCAGAAAGCGATGCCATTCCGACCTGCTGGGTAATGTAGTCCATCGTATATGAGTTGAATGAGAACTTCACATCATTTAAGTACTTAATGAGCTTTTTGCTGCCAAATGCAAATCCTATACGGCTTCCGGCAAGTGCTCTCGACTTCGAGAATGTCTGTGTCACCAGGAGATTGTCATACTTATCTATCAGAGGAAGCACTGACTTGGCACCGAAATCCACATATGCCTCATCTATTATCACGACACACTGCGGATTAGTTCTGATAATCTGCTCCAGGGCATCCACCCCTGCATCAAGTCCTGTCGGGGCATTCGGATTCGGAATCACGATCCCGCCTGCAGTCCCCTTGCAGAAGCCATCCACATCTATTGAAAAATCCTCTTTCAGAGGAACCGTGTCAAACGGGATCCTGAACTCATCGGCCCAGACATCATAGAAAGAATAGGTCACATCAGGGAAGAGGATTTTCTCTCCCGATGTAAAAAATGTAAGGAAGCTCATTGCAAGCACATCATCAGACCCTACTCCGACGAAGATCTGGTCACGCGGAACTCCGTATGTATCTGACAGTGCTCCGATCAGACCTGCTGCAGCCGGATCCGGGTACTTGCGAAGTGCCTCGTAATCAACCGAATCCAGAATCTTCTTCACAGCCGGTGCCGGAGGATATGGATTCTCATTCGTATTCAGCTTTATCACATCCTGATTCTTTGGCTGCTCACCTGGTGTGTAAGGAGTGACCTTGTGGACTTTTTCTTCCCATGTACTCATCATTTAATCTCTTTTCTTATCTGTTGCTGTTGTTTTCGTATCAGTCTTTTTATAATCTGTGGTCTTCTTCTATGTATTCTCTGTCTTCTTATCACCGCCATCGGCATCGTACTTGTAGACAAGAACCGGCATACCCTTGTACACATAGCCAAACAGCTTCTTCGCAACTGAAGGAGGCAGGTTGATACACCCGTGAGAACCATTGGTCTTGTAGATGGTTCCGCCGAAATTGCCATGACGCCACGGTGCATCATGGAAGCCAATTCCACCATTGAATGGCATCCACCACTTTACAGGCGTGGAATAATTCTCGCCATTCAGGGTAGCATCTTTTTCCTTATACTTTACCGCATATGTACCGGTAGGAGTACCGCGCTTCAGGCTCGTATTGCCTGAGACGAAATCGGACTCGAGGACTTTCTTTCCTTTTACAATGAGAAACATATGCTGCTCGGCCAGATTGACCTCTGCATAGGTATCTCCATAGTCAGAAGCCGCAGGACCGTGATTGGCTGCCTCGCTGTGATAGATGAAATCACGCTTCACGTCCTTGCCGGCCTTGACATCTGCCTTCAGCTGCCTGGTCTCGGCATCATAATTGATCCACCAGCCGTAGTCGCCGCCCTTTACCGTGACGGTCTTGCCGTACTGGGTCAGAAGCTTCCTTGGCAGTCCGAAGGTATTATAATTATATCCGCATTTCCTCACAAAGGCCGAAAGTGCATCATCATCGAATGACACCTTGCCCTTTTTGCTCACCTTGAACCACTTGGCCTGATCCTCCTTCGAGACCTCATAGATCTTGCCATTGCCAAGCTTGTATGTGATCGTGGGCTTCATGTATTTATTCAGAGAATCCACGGTCTTCTTCAGAGCCGCATTATCCTTCTTTACCGAAGGCTCCTTGTAGCAGCCGCTTTCACGTAGATCAAGAGTCTGGGCAAGTGATTTCATTGACTTTATTACATTTTCACTCAGTGCATCCTCTTTTATCTCGGTGCCGTAGACCTCGGGAACAATCTCGAACCTGTCACCTGAAAGAGCATAGGAGGCGTTCTTCGACTTCTCCGGCTTTGCTGTAGTAGCCGCAAGACCTGCAAGCTTCGAATCGAGCTCTGTCTCATCGATCGAGGCAGAGAGTGCAGGAACCTTTACCTCCTTCTTCTTTCGGAAAAAGGATAGCGGCCACTCTGCCACCTTCTGTGATGAAAGGATCTGATCAGCGGCCTTCTCTCTTGCATCCCTGTCAAGTGACAGGCCGACCTCCTTCCCGTATATGACATCTGTAGTCGTGTCGCCGTCAATCTCAAGACTGTATGCATCGGCGTCCTCATCGAGGATGGACATGACACCTGCCCTGTCCTTATAAGCGGATCTCTCGCCTACCAGCTGTGTATCCGGCATCATATGGCTTCCGAAATACGCGCACCCTCCGGCATACACCGCTGCTGCAGCAGTCACCACGGCTATTGGTATTATAATCTTCTTTTTCATAATATTTTTCCTAACGTGCCTATCGTACTACAAAAGTCTCTTTTTTTCAATCGTACTTTATGATAGAATACCTTTCATGCGTATATTAGTAAATAGCTTTTTATCTAAAAGGAAAAAAAGAATTCTTATCCTGCTGTATTTCGTAATTTACATTATATGTTTCTATCTGGTCGAGCATGTCTTTGTCAACCGTCATTACTTCGTGCTCGACACCCCGATCGACCGCGCAATTCCGTTTATTCCGCAGTTTGTGCTGGCATACTATTTCTGGTTTGTCTACCATGTATGGGGAATGCTCCCTGCATTCATTCATGAGGATCAGAACGAGTATTACAGGATAGCATTTGCGCTGTTCTCAGGAATGACGGTATTCGTCATCGTCTCATTTATCTTCCCGAATATGCAGACGCTGCGTCCTACACATCTGGAGAATGATATTTTTTCAAAAATGATCGCTGCGATCTACGTCTCTGACACCCCGACAAATATCATGCCGTCGATCCATGTCTACAATGCACTGGTCATCAACACCGGCATCTGGAGAAGTCCAAAGGCCGGGAAGCATCATGCACTCCGCGGCCTGTCGCTCTTCTGCTGCATCATGATCATACTCTCGACCGTATTCATCAAGCAGCATACGATAGCCGATATCATTGGCGCATTCGTGATGTACCTGGCATTCTACCCTTTCTTCTTTACCAGGCGCTTCAGACTGCCGGCACTATTCAGCGAGCCTGCCACAACTCTATAGATCCTCTATCTCATCAAGCCAGATACGCGCAGATGCATCTGACGGCATACGCAGATCGCCGCGCGGTGAGAGTGCGACAGTACCCACCTTCGGCCCGTCAGGAATCGCGCTTCTCTTGAACTGCTGCGCGAAGAACCTTCTGTAGAATACCTTCAGCCACTTCTTTATCGTCGCATCATCATAAGCATCCTTAAATGCAGTCCTTGCAAGGATATATATTTTCTCCGGAGAAAATCCGTATCTCAGCAGATAATACAGGTAAAAATCATGCAGTTCGTAAGGTCCGACGAGGTCTTCTGTCTTCTGGGCAATCTGACCGTTCTTTTCAGGCGGCAGGAGTTCTGGAGAGACAGGCGTATCGAGCACATCGAGCAGGACCTTTCTCAGCTTCTCATCATCTTTTCCATAATAGTCTGCATAGAAGCGGACCAGATGACGGACCAGAGTCTTCGGTACCGAACAGTTCACGGCATACATTGACATGTGATCGCCATTGTAGGTAGCCCAGCCGAGTGCCAGCTCCGAGAGGTCTCCTGTTCCGATCACGAGACCGCCCTCTTTATTCGCTATATCCATCAGGATCTGGGTTCTCTCCCTGGCCTGTGAATTCTCATATGTCACATCATGGACATTCTCATCCTGACCTATATCGGAGAAATGCTGTCTGACTGCCTTGCTGATACTGATCTCACGGAAGGTCACGCCGAGCGTCTCTATCATGGTGACTGCATTCTCGTATGTCCTGTCAGTCGTGCCGAAACCAGGCATTGTGACTCCGATGATGCCCTTCCTGTCGAGTCCTAAGATATCAAAAGCGCGGACAGTCACAAGAAGCGCAAGCGTTGAATCAAGTCCTCCAGAAATGCCTATCACGGCAGTCCTGGAATGCGTATGTTCAAGCCTCTTGCGAAGTCCATAGGCCTGGATATTCAGAATCTCCTCACAGCGTTCCCTCAGGTGTGATTCATCTGAAGGCACGAAAGGATGCGGATCCAGGGGCCTTGTAAGACTCACCTTTTTCGGAGTCAGCCTGAATGTGATACGCTCATAATCATCTTCGGGCACATAGGTAGTCATCTGGTCGCGGCGCTTTATAGATTCAGATACATCAATCTCTGTAATCGTCATCTGACCCTCAAATGGCTTCGTCTCAGCAAGCACACGGCCATTCTCTGCAATGATGCCATGTCCTGAATATACGACATCCTGAGTTGATTCACCAATACCGGCATTTGCATAGATATAGCTGGTATATGTCTTTGCAGACTGCATCGCCACGAGCTGCCTCCTGTATGAAGCCTTGCCCGTGAGCTCATCTGAAGCAGAGAGATTGACTATGATACTGGCACCAGAAAGTGCGGCATGGGTAGACGGAGAATCCGGAACCCACAGATCCTCACAGAGCTCTGCAGCAATATCAACTCCCGGAATACTGTCACATGAAAAAATAAGGTTGCTTCCAATCGGAATCTCACCATTCGGAAGTGCAATCGTCTCTGAGTACTGTGGTCCCGGTGCAAAATACCTGGCCTCATAGAACTCACTGTAGTTCGGGAGATTAAGCTTAGGGACGAATCCTAATACATGCCCTCTGTTGATAGCGGCAGCGACATTTCTCAGATGTCCGGCATAGAAGACCGGCAGACCTGCGAAGATGATCGCGTCAAGTGCCTTTGTCTTCTCAGCAATGAGTCTGAGCGCCTGTATTGCGCCCTCCTGCAAAGTATCCTGAAAAAACAGTTCGCCACACGTATATCCCGTGATGCAGAGTTCAGGGAAGGCTATAATCTGTGCCCCGTCATCAGCGGCTTTCTGTGACCAGTCTATAATGCTTAGTGCATTAGCCTTTGTATCTGCAACCACAGTATCCGGTGTGATAGCAGCAACCCTTATGAATCCATGTGCCATTAGAGTATCTCCTCCGGTGTAAATGTATACTTTTTCCCACAGAATCTGCATACGACTTCGATTGGCTCACCGTCAGATGTCAGGTCATTTTTATCCTGCTGTGACAGAGTCTTAAGCTTCGCAGCGAACTTGTCATGGCTGCAGTCGCAGTAGAACTCCACCTCCTGCTTCTCTGTGAACTCTATATCAAAGCCGTCAAGCACCGCCTTCAGGATATCCTCCGGTGTGAAGCCTTTCTCAAGCATATCTGTGACTGAATCAATATGAGCTATGTTGTCGCTTAGCCTGTCAATCGTCTCATCATCAGTGCCAGGCATCAGCTGTACAATGAATCCGCCAGCCTGCTTTACAGTGAGGTCAGTGTCTACCAGTACTCCGAGACCGACCGATGACGGCACCTGTTCACTTTCTGCATAGTAGTAGGTCAGATCCTCTGCAACCTCGCCCGATACCAGATTGATGGAACCGCTGTATGGCTCCTTGAGGCCCATGTCCCTGATCACACGCAGATATCCATGGCCTATAGCCCCGCCGACGTCGAGATGTCCATTTGACTTCTCAGGCAGATCTACATGCGGGTTGTTGACAAACCCCTTGGCATGGCCATGAGGGTCCGCAGTCACAGTAACTCCGCCAGCAGGACCGTCTCCTATGAGCTGGAGAGTGATCTCGTCATTATCTCCATCCATCATGAATCCCATCATGAGGCCGGCGCTAAGCGTCCTTCCAAGTGCTGCCGTGATGACAGGCCACGTATCATGATCCTTTCTTGCAGTCTCAACTACATCTCTGTCTGAAATTGCAAATGCGCGTATCTGGTCGTGAGCAGCGATGGCTCTCACCATGTAATCGTTCATAACGTTAATGATCTCCTTGTTTTCTACCATCTTTATAATATCCCGGCCTTTCGGGATCTTTAAGATATTCTCTTGCAATAAATGTGAGCTTCTCCGAGTCATCACGTGGTTCTGACAGCGTATCCGTGTCAAGCGCTTCGATCAGCTCGAGTCCGGATTCTTTAAGCAGTGCCTCAATGTCCTCCCGTGAGTACCCTCTCTGCACATGCTGCTCAAAGAACTTATTGTAACGGCCATCTTTTTCTCTGATAAAAAGCGTCAGATCGTAGATATTGAGCTTCGTATCAGGATCATATCCATTCTCCCAGATGAAACTTCCCTCGTCACGGTTCTCTGCGAATGTATTGTCTGCCAGCTCTTTCTCATATTTGTAGAGAGTATTGATATCAAAGATAAATATTCCGCCCGGATCGAGAAAGTTATTGACCCTGTTAAAGACCTCGAACAGATCATCCCTGTCCGTGATGTAATTGATACAGTCACAGACGCTCACCACAGCATGATATGTCCCGAACAGGTCCAGCTCACGCATATCCTGACAAATGTACAGAATAGAGTCGTCAGTCTCATGAGATCTGGCAATCTCAAGCATCTCATCAGATCCGTCTGCTCCAGTCATATCGTAGCCCAGATCTCTCAGGCGTCTGGTGATCTGTCCTGTGCCACAGCCCATATCAAGGACAAGAGGCTTCCCATCAATTCCAGATGGCAGATATTTTTTTAATAGAGAGTCAAGCCCGTCTGCCCATCTGTCATATGGCACATTGTCCATGAACATATCGTAGACTTCAGCAAACGAAGTATATGCATCACACATGTTTCTTTATCCAGTCATATATATAAGCGTAGACATCCGCTCTGTCTGTCTCGTTCAGGATCTCATGTCTGTCGCCTTCAAAAAGCTTCAGTGTCAGATCCTTTATTCCGGCCTGTCTGAATTTTTCAAAAGCAGTCCTCACGCCCTTGCTCATTGATCCCACCGGATCATCTGCTCCAGATGCAAAAAGGATTGGAAGATCCTTCCGGATCAGCCTGACATTTTTCACAGAGTTATCGAACAGCATTGCAGATGTAATGGCCCTGTATCCATTGATTGAGAACAGGAAGGTATCAAAAGGATCCTTGTAATATTTCTTCACGCTCCAGGCATTCTTCGACAGCCAGCTGTCCCGAGGAACCGTGCCATCCATATTGAACTTGTGATAGTCGCCTGCAAACATGAAGTCAGACACACCTTTGCTCTTGTAATCCCATCCATGGAAAAGCGCCGTGACCTTGAGTACAAATCTGGCAATATGGATGGCTGCATTCGGAGTAGTGCCGGTTCCTACGATAATCGCGCCACTCAGTCCCTTCAGCTTGTCATTATATACAGCCAGGAATCTGCGGAGCATGAAGCTTCCCATCGAATGACCGAGGATGAAATACGGCACATCAGGAAACTTCTTCTTTCCATACTGATATACAGAGAGCATATCCTCACACATCGTCACATCCGGCTCTTTCGAATGCATGACGCCAAGCTCAGCCGGATCATTCTTCGGCACCGAATGACCATGCCCGATATGATCATGGCCTATCACTACAAATCCCTTCTGTGTCATGTAGTCGGCGAACTCCTCATATCTTTCGATATACTCGATCATGCCGTGGACAAGCTGCACTACCCCGACAGGCTTGGCATCCCCGTCTGCCTTCCATTCCACGCAGTGCAGAGGCGTTGCCACCTCATCCTTTGACTTAAGCGAAAAAATCTCCTTTACCATAGTGCATTCCTCCTTTATCCCTTTCTCACGCGGAAGTCTGAAATCCGGGCCTCCGCGCTCCGGTTCCCCATATATTCATTTATATCAGGATAATAGACAATGTCAAGCTTAATATTATTTTTGAAGCCGCCTATCGCCTTATCGAGCTGTGCCTTGCCGAATGCCTCCCTGATGGCATCATCCATAGCTGCACCTTCCCCGAAATACAATGCATCCACTACTCTGCCATGAGATGAGAGGCGCAGCTTCCTGTACTGCTGCTCCTTGCCGATAAGCCTGTAGGAGACTACCGACAGGTCCTTTTCTGCAAAAACCGGTCTCGGATTGCCATTGCCGAACGGCTCAAGCCTTTCGAGCTCCTCTACGAGAGGAATCTTCACATACCAGAGAGGCATCGGAACATCTATTACTATCCGCTTCTCGAGATCCGAGTCGTCAAGATCACAGTGCTCATTTAAAAATTCATCGAGCCACTCTACATCTTCCTCTCTCATCGAAAGGCCTGCTGCCATTGGATGACCTCCGAACTTTGTAAATACGCCGCCCTTGTCAGGGTTCTCCTCTGCATAGGCTTCGTTGGCTTCGACCATCTTTTCATACATCGAATAGGCCTCGATGCTCCTGCCGCTGCCCTTTACATCTCCATTTTCTGTTTTGCACAGGACAAACGTAGGACGGTTGTACTTTTCCTTCAGCTTACCGGCCACAAGACCGCATAGGCTCTCATGCAGGTCATCCATATAGATGACAAGCACCTTCGGTATCTCCTTTTCCTCGCTCAGCATAGCAAAGGCCCTGTTCACGCCCATCGTCGTCATGAACTTGCGCTGTTCATTGAGCTTGACGAGCTTGTGGGCGATCGAGGCTGCCTTCTCCTTATCTGTCTCAAGAAGCAGTTCAACTGCAGTCTCTGCGGTATCGATACGTCCTGAAGCATTGAAGCAGGGTCCGAGAACGAATCCCACATTGTATGCACTGATGCGGTTTCTGTCGAGATCTGAAGCCTCAATCAGGGCATCAAGTCCCGTATTTCCTGAATCGGCCATCGCCCTTAGGCCATGCCACACTATCACGCGGTTCTCATCTATGAGATCCATGATATCTGTCACTGTCGCAAATGCTGTCTCCGGCAGATAATGCATATATTCAGAGCCCATACCCTTTTTCTCAAATATGACCTGAACCAGCTTCCACGCCACTACTGCTCCACAGATGCCTTTGAATGCATATCCGTCATCATGCCTGTGCGGATCCACGACGCAGTCTGCATGCGGCAGATGGTATATCTTTTCATTATAAAAGGCATCATATACGCCTGCTGCCGTATCGAACCTATCCGGCAGCTCTTCATCTCCCTCCGACGGAGTAGAGAATGGTATCTCGTGATGGTCTGTGACTATGACTGTCATTCCCTTTTCCTTCGCAAGAGAAACGGCCGGAGTAGCTGCTATTCCGTTATCACAGGTCACGGCCACCTGAACTCCGTCCTCTGCTGCCTTTTCTACCATCTGCGGATTCAGTCCGTATCCGTCCTTTATCCTGTCAGGCAGGGTAAAGTCGCAGTCCGCGCCGCACCTTCTCAGGGCATCCACCAGTATATATGTGGAACAGATACCGTCTGCATCGTAGTCACCGAACACACGGATCTTCTTTTTCTCATCTATAAGCGTGATCAGGAGTTCTGCTGCTCTGTCTAGGTCTGCCATCTGATGTGGGTCATGAAGATCCTTCAGATCAGGCTGCAGGAAGGCATCCATCTTATCCTCCGGCACATGCCTGTTCACGAGCACCCTCGCTGTCACCTGGTCTATACCGTGCTCTGCTGCTATTTTCTTGAAATCAGCCCTTTTCATAAGGCTCATCCATTTTGCCATTACTTCTCCTTCAGATGAAAAAAGGGACGGGTCCCTTTTTCATCTTTTCTAAAAAAAGACCGCTGTCGCCAGCGGCCTGATTCAATCATTATCGCAATTACAATTATTGTCCAGGAACTTGTACAGAAGCCTGTAGAGCTCCTTCGCCTCATCGTCATCGAGCCGTACGCACTTTGACATCTGCTTTGGCACCTCAAGTGCCTTGTCGCGAAGCTTCATGCCCTCATCCGTAATTGATATCAGAAGATTCCGCTCATCCTTCCTGCTCCTGTGCCGCTTGATATATCCCTTGGATTCGAGCTTCTTCAGAAGCGGGGTGAGCGTACCCGAGTCGAGATACAGGCACCAGCCTATCTCCTTGACATTCATCTGCTTCTTCTCCCAGAGTACCATCATCGTGATGTACTGGGTGTATGTCAGATCGAGTGCCGACAGATATGGCTTGTATGCCCTCACTACTTCCTTTGCACATGCATACAGCGGAAAGCACAGCTGGTTCTTCAGCTCCAGACATGCATACTTATTATCTTCCATAATACATATTTCTCCAGTCAGATAAATTGTGCTATTTAAAATAAAGCACTATTTCATTGTACACAATCTTTCTTGTGCTGTCAAATGTCGCCCGTGCAGAGGCTTTTTCACGGCGCTTTGCGGCTGTTTTTCAAGACGCCTGTCTTTACTTAAATATGCTTTAACATATATTCCACTACCGCCGCGCAGTGTCTTGCTGCTTTTTTCTCAAACGACGGATAATCCTCGGAGCCTGAGTTGTCAGCCTTGTCTGAGATTGCGCGGATGATTACGAACGGAACCTTATTGAGATATGCCACCTGTGCGATTGCAGTTCCTTCCATCTCTGTGCACATTCCGCCTACGAGATCACGGATAGCCTGCTTTTTATCATTTCCTGCTATGAACTGGTCACCTGATACTACTCTGCCTGAGAATACATGGATATCAGGCGCTGCCTCCTGAACTGCCTTTACCGCGCAGTCATGGAGATACTTATCTGCCGGGAAGCTCACTGTCTCTACTCCCGGAACCTCGCCCGGCTTGTATCCCAGTGGTGTCACATCAAAGTCATGATAGATTGCATCCTCTGATACCACGATATCACCAATATCTATCCTATTGTCCATTGAACCCGCAACACCGGTATTTATCACATGAGTCACATCAAAGCAGTCGCAGAGGATCTGCACGCAGGCTGCTGCATTTACCTTGCCGACTCCACACTGTACCACAACTACATCTGTGTCTCCGATTTTTCCCTCGAAAAAATTCATTCCGGCACGCTCTACCGTGCGCTCAGTCGTCATCTCCGCCTTGAGGTGGTCAACCTCGATTTCCATAGCTCCGATTATTCCGATTCTCATCAATAACTCCTTTCACGGTCATGTGTCAGAGCCGATGACGAGCTTCTTCCGGGGCGGCTCTCGCCTCATGCCGCTCACGTAGCGGCACATAGATGGCTAAAAAACAGCCATCAAGTGCCGACGCTCGCTTATGCCCGTCAGAAGCTCTCATCGTCTCTTCCACCTTTGCATTTAATTTCTTATTATCTTCGTCTCAGAAGGCATATACTAAATCAGTCTGGGTAAACCAGATTCGCTTCTGTAGCGTTCTGAAGCACCTCGAGGTACTTCTTTGCCAGGTAATGTGCCATATTCAGATTCTGATCGAGATAATTGCCACAATCCCTTGGCGCTGCTCCCGGGATATGGCCCTCGAAATCCCTGATGAATTCGAACATCTCTATGACAAGTGGCAGCATATCCTTCGAGTCATAGTCGCCTGCCAGAAGCATGTAGAATCCTGTCCTGCAGCCCATTGGTCCGAAGTAAACCGTCTTATCTCCAGACTCCTTATGATTCCTGAGAAACGTAGCTCCCAGATGCTCTATCGTATGCACCTCTGCCGTATTCATGACCGGCTCCCTGTTCGGAGCCGTCATCCTCAGGTCAAACGTCGTGATGACTGCATCACCGTACTTATCCTTCCTCGACACATATACGCCAGGAAGCAGCTTCAGATGATTGATCGTAAAACTCGTGATTTTCTCCATAGCATTCCTTTCCTGGATAAGAGGGGACAGATCCCGCTTTTATCCTCTTATAAAAAATAAGAGACACATCCGCACCGGTCGGTGCCAATGCATCTCCTTATTAAATGTAGTGCGGATAACAGGACTTGAACCTGCACGGTCTCCCACCAGAACCTAAATCTGGCGCGTCTGCCAATTCCGCCATATCCGCCTATGATCACAACGCGGCGCCTCGGCCATAATCAGTCAGTAACCGTATTCGCTGCGTGTTCATGCCTGCTCAGTCATCATCATCGGACAGGCTGTTCAGTGCATTCAGAAAATCCTGGGTGTCTACATCAGCAAACTTATCCAGAACCTGCTCCATCTTGCCGAACAGAGGCTGCTCCTCTTCCGGATCCTTTAGTCCCAGATTCTTTCTGAACTGTCTGATCTCTTCTTCAGTCCTGCTGTCCTGATCCCCTGCAGGTGTATTCTGTGTGTTCTTATCTTCTGCCATAGCTTTTCCTTATGATAATCAGGGACAGGAAATCCATCCCGGTCTTCGTGAAGCATTGTCATCTGACAACTCCTAATATGATACAGGATTGGCGATCAGATTTCAAGTGACATTTGTTGGTTTGTGTCCCGATCATATATAAAGCCCCGCCGGTCGTGGAATCATCGTTTATAATATCAACAGCTTATCAACATTTTTATTTACATCATGTCCGGATCAAGAGATTATTACGCATATTTACATCATGACTCACAAATCAACTAAATCTATACACCCGAATTTTGTGGATAAAGTGGATAAGTACGTTGAGAAACTCTTCACCCGTCAAAAATCCTATTCTTTTTCCACAAAATTCTGTTGAAAAAGGTGAATAAACGATCATTTTTATCCCCGTGGGTAATGTGGAAAAGTCGTCATACATTCAGGTTTATTTATTAATCAACCATTTCCAGGTGCTTTGTCAGCATACATCAAGTGCTAATATAATATTATTTTGGCAGACATGTTGATAATATTGATAAGGTTATCCACGTATCCGGGCATAAAAATACCGCCTGCATATACCCTGTGCAGACGGTACCGTCATTGGTTCTTATATTTCTCTGCTATCTCCATTTCCTCCTCATTAAACTCCCGGTACTTCCCAGGCTGAGGGCCATTATACAGATTGAAGTCGCCTACCGATACCCGGTGCAGCTTCACTACCGTACATCCGACGGCCTCCATCATCCTCTTCACCTGATGGAACCGCCCCTCTGATATAGTCAGATAGCCTTCATTCGGAGTCTCCTCAAGGCAGACAAGCTTCGCCGGCCGTGTCGGCTTGTCATCACCGATATCCACCCCTTCCGCAAATGCATCCGCGGCGTAGGAAGGGATCGGCCTGTCACAGGTCACATGGTACGTCTTCTCTACATGCTTATTGGCGTGCATCATCTTATGAGACAGGTCGCCATCGTTCGTGATGATAAGCAGACCGGTAGTATCCTTATCGAGTCGGCCAACGGTAAACAGATTCATTTTCTGATAGCGCTCATCCAGCAGGGCAAATACAGTCGGGTTCCTGCCTTCCCTGTTCGTGCACACATAGCCGGCAGGCTTATTCATAAGTATGTATGTGAATTCATGGTACTCCATTTTCTCTCCTAGAAAATAAACCACCGACTTCACATCCACCTGAGTCTCAGGCGCAGAAACCTTCAGTCCTCCTACGACTGCCGGATTCTTCTGCAGTGCCTTCTTTATTTCTCTTCTGGTCATCACCGTGCATGATGCCAGGTACTTATCTAATCGCATAATTCAGTAGTCCTCAAAAAATAACTTATCCTCAATCAGGAAATTTCTGAAATATATATCATAACCTCAATTTTGTAATTTGTTACACTTCTGTACAATTATCCGATCTGCACGGCGTTATCATTGATTTCCCTGATCTTTGCTACCAGTGCTGACCTGTGCTTCGGATCGAAGAGCTTTATAAAAGATGTCGGTATTAAGAGAAGCTACAAGCCCCAGACAGTCATTTATCAGTTCACTTCGCCAGTTCTGAAAATTATCTGCAGCATAGGCCGATGTCTGAAGGCGCATGATGAGTTTTATCTTGTCATCAAATATTGTCTCAGACACATTCATCGGTGCCCTGCCGCTTTATCACGGTAATAGTCATCCTCTGTCTCATCCTTCGGAGCGCTCTCAGAGACCCCGTACTGCTTAAGAAAGGCATCATAAAGAAGACCGACGATGTCACCGGCCTGAATCGACACCTCCATCTCATGTGAGATCTGCTTTACCTCTTTTTTCACAAGGAAATCCAGCATCGGGTACTTCTGCTGCAGCTCGACAGTCTCGATCTTCGTAGGCTCGGCAGTAGGATTTTCCATGTCATAGATCCATATATCGGTAAAATTGCATGTCACGATCCATATGGCGTTCTCTGAATGGGCAATATTGTCATTGTATCTCTTCGCCTGCTCGAACGGAGTCAGCTCCTCCCCACCAGACTGATGCTCTTTCACATCCAGTCTGTGGTTTGAACCCTTCTGCTCGATAAGCACTTTCACATCAGGAATGTATCCGTCAATATATCTCGTGTGTATCTTCCCATCGCCCTCAAAAAGCCTCACAGGCTTCTCGAACTGGATATAATCTGTCGCGTCGTGCACCCCGAGGACATTCTGAAGCAGCTGAATCCAGAAAGCATGACAATCCTGCTTCTCATCCCCACCAGCTTTCCATTTATTTGCGAACTGCCTTGCGGCTTCTCTCTGTTCCGCGTCAGTCATTATCTTCCCTTCCTATCTCCCAGTGGCCGCTATATCCTCTGCCGACATAGTGTACATCATCCATTTCTTTGATTTTTCTCTCTACAGTCTTCTTGCTAACGCCAATTTTATCCGCCATCTGCTGCCGTGTGATTTTATTATTTGCTTTTACCAGCTTCCTTATGGAATCCTCCACATCATCTTGAGCGACATCTTGAGCGACACCTTGAGCGACATCTTGAGCGACACCTTGAGCGACATCTTGAGGGACATTCCCGTAATTGAGATTATGAATGGTCAGAACAAAACTGTCATACGAATCATTGAATACCGGTTCTTTATCTTTCGTAAAGTTCGGCTGCTTTTCATAATCTCCTATGATTTTCTTAAAACCACTGCCACGGCGTTCCATATACTTAAGACGACTGAATATGTCAGCAATCACCGGATTGCGCCTTTTCGACGGGATTTCAAGGATGTTGTCTCTGGTAAGAGGTATCCCGCTGACCATTCCGCCCGGTGAATATGCAGCCATATCATTTACCTCGTAACAGAAGATAAATCACCGACCAATTTATCTAACCTTCCGCAAATCCCTACTAAATTTTTATCTAACACTCTCATGAAAAGAAATTTTGTCAGCACCAAAATGACTTTTCCACATTGCTTATTTTCTCGGCTCCCACCCACCATTTCGGAGCATCGGGAGAAGGATTCTCTACGCACACATGGATATGTACAGGTTCCAGGACTCCCGATTTATGATATTCTTGCTCTAGAAAAAGAAGGTGAACTCCATTACCTTGAACTTAGGCATCTACTTTACCAAGCCTTTCAAGAACAATATCAAGATTATTACCGATAAGCTTCGTAAGATACGTAAGTTCCTCAGTCGTGAAACCCTCCGCGTTTGTCACAAAAAGCTTTGGATAGGAGAGTTTTGCTGTCTTAAAGCCATATGTTGCATCAGGTTTTTCAGCATATAGCGTACCATTGCCCTCACTGTCAGGCATTGTGATCATTATCTCTACATGATTGTCTTCCATTGGAAATGATCCAAATGGAACATAATGATAAGTCTTAGCCATAATTCGTTCTCCTTTCTATGTCTTGATTATATCATGTCTAAGGATTGTGATAAATATTGTCTTTGCACTCACTACCCGAAATACTTCTGCATCAGAGAATCAAATAGCACCTGCGTTTCATCAAGTGACTTCTGAACGACAGATTTTGATTTGTTGACATGATGGACGAAGTCGGCAAACTGGTTCTGGAGTCCAATCGGTACATCATACACCATCATTTTTGAAAGCCCTGATATTGTCAAAGCTGCATAAGCCGTACCCGATGACATCTCATTTTTATAATTATCAATGAGTGACTCCAACAGATATTTCATGAATACCGAATTGAATTTATCTGACCTATCCACTTTAATGATGTTTCCATCCTTAAAATAAAAATCCCTACTTCCATCAACAATCCATATTGTTCCTATTGTACCCACCGCCGATATTAATAAATCTCCTCTTTCTGGCACGCCATATGTGGATTTTATTTCACGGTATCTTTCTCTAGTAATATAAAGTTCAGTAGTAATGGGTTTATGAGAAGCCAGTTCAACAATCTCTTTTGTCCTATAGAACGGAATTCCTTCATCGACATATTCCTTTTCAAATATTCTCTTACTTGAACCTACATCTGTATAGTCTCCTAGGGAATACATTCTCCATCCCTTAGGATTTTCAACGGGGTCTCCGAACGCCTCGACAAATCGGGCTTTGATGAGGGTGTCAAGCCGCTTAAGTTCTGTTTTACGCCTGTCAATAATCAACGATATTTTATTCAGTAATCTCACAATTTCTTTCTGATCATTCAGAGATCTCCCCGGTATCCTCATTGTTCTCATTGATGCCTGAGTAAGCTTCTGGCGCGTCGCCCCATTTACCATTCCACCAACATTGTAGAACATTAATGAATAGCACAAATAATCTACATCCAAACCAGCTTTAGGTTTAAGAACATGTGCATGATTATTAATCCAGCATTTACCTGACACACGATACGCAATCGGTTTATCCTTGGAACCGAAATTTCCACCATCCTCAGCCAACAACACTAAATCATCATCAAATATATAACCATCTACATAATCCTGAATTCCATTTGCCCCATAATAAGGATATGGCCCCGCTTTTCTATCTGCTGCAGTGATCGGTATGCGCCTTGAATCCAGTATTTCACAACAATCCTCTAACTTTACCCATTCCATTTAAGTCTCCTCCAATTGACCTTCACATCAGTCCATGATAATATGTCTTTGTCGTTTCCTCCTATAAGAAAGGAGGTGAATCCAATGTCTTACCTTATCACGGTAATAGCGACTATCACGGCAAACGTAGTCAGCTACTACATTTGCAAGTGGCTGGATAGCCGTCACTAAAAACGACCAGCCTGAACGGATTGACTCACCATAAACGAGTAAGAGCCCCGGTAGTTCCAGCTACCGGGGCTCGTTTGAATCCTAGCCTTTTCCTTATCACTTTGCTAGCTGACTGTATTTTAACACAGATCAGCATAAAGTCAAGTCAAAGCCGAACCACTCGCCTGCCGGCGTCAGCATCATGGTTAGTTCTTAGTTCTAATTGAGCGGTGCTCATTCGCATTCCGCTTCGCTCCATGCTCATGCGCGCTTTCGCGCTATCGGTATAAGATGCATGCCGCCTTCGCGTCCGCAAGCGGCCGCCGGCGTCAGCATCTTATACCGGCACCGCTCAATTAATCCGCGACAAATGTTAATTTATCTACGAGTTACTGTAAATCATTATATGTATTTCAGCACATTATATCAAGCATTCTCAAATTACATCTGTCACTAACTGCCGGCATCCAAAGTTGACAAACCCGCTATTCGCTACTAGAATAAGCACGGAAAAACAAGCAGGTTCAGGAATGGCTACAATATTCCCTTTTCAATTGACAAAACAGCGCCGCACATTTAGAATATGCACGTACAAATAGCTGAAAGAAAGGATTACTTATGCCTGGTTTTCGTACACACTATGTGTTCGGGATCGAGTCCCGCAACACCCTGAAGAAAATACATACACCTGAAAGCCTCTCGATCTGGGACATGGTGAGGTCGCATCCGGGAGCCTATGCAATAGGACAGCAGGGACCGGATATTTTTTTCTATAACCCCATGTCATACGCCCACAAGAGAAATACCGGTGAGCGGATGCATCATGAGAATACGCTTGATTTCATCTGCAATCTGATAAAGGTCTCTGAATCCGTAAATAACGCTGATCTGCGTGCGATAGCACATGCTTATACGGCAGGCTTCATAGGGCATTACACTCTCGATACGAGCTGCCACCCGTATATACATTTCCGCACCTGCAAGGATACAAATGACCATTCGAACAGGGGCTTCTACAATCACATGTTCCTGGAAACGGACATCGATGTAGCGATGACAGCCCATTTTCTGAAGCTGCGTCCGTCAGAATTTTCTCCATCTGCCACTATTCATCTGACCCGTGAGGAGGCAGTCTTCCTGTCCGCAGTTATACAGAGGGCGATTACTATGACCTACCATGAATCGGTGGTACTCTCACCCGAAGTAACATCGGCATTCCGCTTCACCCGTATCGTTTATGACCTGATGGAGGATAAGAACAAATGGAAAAAGAAGCTCGTCCGCTCCCTCGAGGATGATTTCCTTCATCACCCGCAGTTCTCAGCGATGATCGCAGATGATGACCAGACCACCTATACGGACCCGTGCAATCTCCGCCATCTCGAGTGGCAGAATCCGTGGGATACAAGCATCCATTCGACAGAGTCATTCTATGATCTGTTCCGTAAGGCCGAGAAGCAATATATCAGGAGGCTCTATCTGTTCTTCCGGGTGTGCTCATCCGACTTCGGATCGCGTGACTACTATGCCTATGAGCTAAACCTCGAGAAGGAGCTCGGAAATCTCTCGTATGACAGCGGGCTTGCACTATGAAGAATTACAAGCTAAAGATAGAGTACGACGGCACCCGCTACTACGGCTGGGAGCACCAGCCTGACAGGCCCACGATCCAGGGAAAAATAGAGACAGTCCTCGGCCGGATGCTGACAGGTGAGGATGAGCCGTCAGAGGTCCCTGAGGTAATCGGAGCAGGCCGCACGGATGCAGGTGTTCATGCCCGTGGAATGGTCGCTTCGGTAAAAATGGACACAGGCCTCTCATGTGACGACATTCGCGATTACTGCAACAGGTATCTGCCTGATGATATTGCAGTCCGCGAGGTAACGGTTGCCTCAGACAGATTCCATGCCAGATATAAGGCTGTCGGCAAGACCTACCGGTACACAGCCTTCTACGGCCCGGTACATCCTGTTTTTAATAGAAAATATTACACTCCTCTCGAGCACGATGTAGATACAGAAAAAATGCAGCAGGCTGCCACTTACCTCGAGGGCGAACATGATTTCAGGAGCTTCTGCGGAAACTCCCATATAAAAAAATCGACCGTACGTATCGTCGACAGGATCGAGATACGCAGGTCAAAGGGCTACATCTATTTCACTCTGCATGGCACTGGATTCCTGCAGAATATGGTCCGCATAATAGTTGGTACTCTGCTCCTTGTGGGTGAGGGAAAACTCGCTCCATCCGATATGGAACAGATTCTCGAAGCAAAGGACCGCAAGGCCGCAGGTCCTACGGCCCCGGCAAAAGGTCTCATGCTCATGAGTGTGGATTATTAAATATCAAGATTTTTAATGACATCGCAGGTTTTTGCGATGTCTTCTTTTGTATGGACCGCTGAGACAAACATAGCTTCAAACTGCGACGGAGCCACATATATCCCATTTTCAAGCATCTGATTGAAATATTTCGTGAACCTCTCAGTATCAGAGGTCCTGGCGCTCTTCTCATCCGTCACCGGCTCATCAGTCATGAATACTGACAGAAGCGAGCCTGCACGGTTTACATTGAGTCCCTTGTCCCTGAAGGCCTTCTCAATGGTGGCTGCCTTCTGGTCAAGCCTCTCATAGATCGACGGATGGCTCTTTAGTATGGCAAGAGTCTCAATGCCTGCTGCCACAGCCACCGGATTTCCTGACAGTGTACCAGCCTGATATACAGGTCCATCCGGAGCTACCTTGCTCATAATCCATTTCTTACCGCCGTATGCAGCTAGCGGCATACCGCCGCCGACAATTTTTCCAAAGCAGACCATATCCGGCTGGATGCCGAAAGCCTGGGCAGCGCCGCCATACGACAGGCGGAAGCCTGTGATCACCTCATCGAAGATCAGCAGAGCCCTGTACTTCTTCGTGATACTGCGAAGCGCCTCGAGGAAGCCCTCCTTCGGAGGAACGACTCCCATATTTGCAGCGACAGGCTCCACGATCACGGCTGCTATCTCATCCTTATTTGCTTCAAAAAGTGCTTCAACAGATGCCGGATCATTATAGTCCGCAAGAAGAGTATCCTTCGTAGCATTAGCCGGAACTCCTGCTGAATCAGGAAGAGAATCGGTGAGCACTCCGCTGCCAGCCGATGCCAGAAGAGCATCGGAATGTCCGTGGTAATTGCCGCGGAACTTGATTATCTTGTCACGGCCTGTAGCACCACGGGCTGTACGTATCGCACTCATGGTGGCTTCTGTACCGCTGTTTACCAGGCGGACTCTCTCGGCTGCAGGATATGCCTCACTGATCTCTCTCGCAAGAATAGTCTCTGCAATTGTAGGAGCGCCATAGGTCAGGCCCTTCTGCGCGGCAGCGCTGACGGCGCTTACCACCCTGTCATTGGCGGCTCCGATGATATTCGGTCCCCATGAGCCCACATAGTCGATAAACTCATTACCATCGATATCCCATATACGGTCACCCTTGGCCTTGCTGATGAAGAGCGGTGTCCTACCTACATTCTTATACGCTCTGACCGGTGAATCCACTCCACCCGGGATATACTGCTTTGCATCGTTAAATGCTATTTCTGAATTCTCTGTATTTATAGCCATCCTATACCTCCCTGACGCAGACCTCGTTGATTCGCTGCATTACCGTGTTTCTGTCAAGACTCTCCCTGCCGAAGCGCTCTGACGGGTCATTCGACAGTATCACATTCGCCGCAAACAGGTCAAATCCATTATCCTTCAGATACTTCCTCTCTGATTCCTCTACATCCTCGCGCCTCGACAGATGTGACAGCGCTATGAACGCTTCCTTGTAGAAATTCATGAGAGCCGTAAGGTCATATTCTCTCGTGAAAAAATTATCCTTACCCTCACTCTCATCATGATCCTTGATAAAAAGGATCTGCTTCGTAAATTCGATATTTCCACTCAGATCAGAGGTTATAAGCGCTACCTCAGGACGCACCTTCAGGATCTGCGTAAGCATCTCCTTCGCCTCATGAGTCTTCTTCTGGTGCAGAAGCTCTGTGATGGCGAGGACAACCTCCGTGGTCTCTGCCTTTTCGCTCGTATATACAACCTGGCTCTCGTAATTACGCAGCCCACGGGCCTTAATATATACAAGCGGCAGATTCTCGGTCAGGAATCCGTACACTCTCTGCTGATAGGCATTGTAGCCGGTCATATCGATAGCAGGCATTGTCTCTGTAAGTATCGTAAACATCCACTCACAGTATTCATCGAACAGCTTCCGAGGCATCACGAACAGATTGCCGAAATACTGGTCATGCCCCGCCATCACCTCATCGAAGGCCTCCCGGTACTCAGGATACACCCTCTGTATGGCATCTCCCACAGCATCGAGATCGGCTGCATTGTGTGCTCTCGCAAAGCTGTCGCGGTATGAGATCTCAGTAGGGATATTCTTCGATGTGATGAGATCATATTTCTCCAGAATCTCATCGTACTGCGCACTCGTCAGCTTCTCAAGACTGTCATCCGAAAAATATCTGCGGTAATGACAGACCCCGATATTCTCCTGACCTGTGTAGTTCTTCCATACCCAGTAGATACCAGTGAGCTCCGAAAAATACGGATTCAGATCAGAAATATTATCCTCACCTGCATCATCTCTCAGGCATCCCGGCATGATATCGGGCTTGCCCTTCGCTCCGACAAATACCGTCCTGTATGTCGGATCATCAGGCTCGCTGTATGCCTTGTGCGCCATCACAAAAACCGTCGTTGACATCTCTTAAATCCTTTCCGAAAGTTTCTGCTATGATTTTACCCTAGTTGTCCTTCTATTTCAACGAAAGAATCGTTTCCGTGAAATGGGAAAAATCATCAGAATCCGATACCTTCTTGTAATCAAAGAGAAACCTCTTAAACCCGTCTCCATACCTGGCTTGGAAATCTGCAAGATACGGCATTACCCTCTTTATATAAAGCTCCTTAAATAGCGTCTGCTCCTCTTCATCAAGTATCTGCTGAGCCTTCTCTATCGCAGTAGCCTTACGGTCATTATTCTCCCTTGCAAGCCTGCGGAAGTCATCGATCGTGATGATCTCTGACTCAGGTATGTCTGCAACCGACGGATCTATATCTGACGGAATGGCAAGATCCACAAATAGGCGTTTCTTCGATGGTATCTCCTGCTCCATGAATCTCGTCTTCGTCACCGTATAGTGCGGACTCTTCGTCGCAGAGATGATGATATCATACTCACCTATCCTCTGATAGCGGTCGTGATAATCGATTACCCTTATATCCTTCTCACTGAAACGGCTCCTGTGGACCGTGGCTGTAATGTCACAGTCCCCGTATGACAGCAGATCCTTGCGAAGTGAGCTTCCTATATCACCGCCTGCTCCGATCATCAGAACCCTCTTCTGTCCATCTGAAAATCTATGGCAGTATGAGGCAGCTATCGTGGCAATCGATACCGACGTCTTCGACAGGACGGTATCCGTCTTCACCTTCTTCGCAGCTGCAAAGGCCGCCTGGAATATCTGTGGAAAGGAATTGCCGTAGGTGCCTGCTGTCCTTGCAGTCTTTGCGGCATTTTTTACCTGTCCTAAAATCTCATCCTCGCCTATCACCATGGAATCAAGGCCTGCACAGACCTTGAACAGGTGTCTGACTGCCTCTTCATCTGTAAAGACGAGACAGTGCTCACGGATGGCAGACGAATCGACCTGAGTCTCCTCTGAAAGCCTGTCTACAGTTTCATTCAGATCCTTCTCTCCGTAGATCTCCGTACGGTTGCATGTACAGACAACCACTGCATCATGCTTATCATCACTTATCTCATGAAGAAAATCCGCCATTTTCTCATCGGGAATTGTGAGCCTTCCGCGGAGCTTATCATCAGCTGTTCTGTTGTTTATAGATATTGCAAACATTATTTTTCCTGCAGCCAGTGTGCTGCCTCTATCGCATGGTAGGTGATGATGCGGTCTGCTCCCGCTCTCTTCATTCCTGTAAGAGTCTCCAAAGTGATGCGCTTCTCATCAATCCAGCCATTTGCAGCAGCTGCCTTGATCATCGCATACTCACCGCTCACATTGTAGGCGATCAGAGGTACGTTGAATCTGAGTCTTGCTTCCTTGCAGATATCGAGATAGGCCATTGCCGGCTTGATGATGATCATATCGGCACCCTCATCGAGATCATCTGCTATCTCTCTCATGGCTTCCCTTCCATTTGCAGGATCCATCTGGTATGTCTTCCTGTCACCGAACTTCGGTGCTGACTCTGCTGCATCCCTGAACGGACCATAGTAGGCACTTGCAAACTTTGCACTGTATGCAAGTATAGGTGTCAGCTCAAATCCTGCTGCATCGAGTCCCTCACGGATTGCTGCCACACGGCCGTCCATCATATCTGAAGGTGCCACAATATCTGCACCGGCTCCTGCCATGCTCACAGCCGTTGCTGTAAGAAGCGGCAGTGTCTCGTCATTTAAGATATGACCCTTGTCATCTACCATTCCGCAATGACCTGTTGATGTGTATTCACAGAGACATACGTCTGCTATTACAATGAGATCAGGATATTTATCCTTGATATGCCTGATGGCCTCCTGGGTGACTCCATGCTCATCATATGCTCCTGTTGCCTTGTCATCCTTATGATCAGGGATTCCGAAAATAAGGATTGCAGGAATACCGGCAGAGGCGACTTCATCAATCTCCTCATCAATTCTGTCGATAGAATACTGGAATACTCCAGGCATTGAGCTCACAGGAATCTTCTTGTCCCTGCCTGCAACTACGAATACCGGATAGATAAAATCCGATGCATGCAGCTCATTTTCTCTTACAAAACTTCTCATGGCTTCTGAAGTACGAAGTCTTCTGAATCTCCTGAATTTTTCCATTATGAAATTACCTCCAATACGCGCTCAAGGTCTGACTCCTGTGGCACTAAACACTCTCTGCCATAGGCCTTTGCTGTCACCGGTCCTATACAGATCACCTGTGCACTGCCCACTGAACCGCCGCTTTCAAAATACGTCTTCACTCCGTTGGCTGAGCCGAAGAGTATATAGTCCGTATCAGGCACGAATCCCTGAATCAGGCGGTTATCGACCCTTGTCCTGTATATGCATATATTTTCTGTCTGAATACCTGCGTTGTCAAGGTTTTTACGAAGTTCATCAGATGCATTGTCTGCTCTCAGCAGATAGACCTTTTTATTCTTCGCCACCTTTATCAGTACTTTGCTGAGTTCTGCTGTAGTATATTCTCCCGGTATATAGTCAGCTCCGAAACCATGCTTTGACAGCTCAGCTGCAGTTGCCGGCCCTATGCATGCAAACTCAGTATCTGCCAGATTCCTCAGGTCCCTGTCATATACCGAAAAGAAACCGGCTACTCCATTTGCTGAGGTAAATGTCAGGATACTTTCCTTTTCAAAATCCATCTGTGCATCATAGGCTGGTTCTACAACCAGATGTGGAACTGTCTTTACGACAATCCCGGCTTCTTCAAAGGTCTCTCTGGCGCGCTCTGTAAAGCTCTTCGTTCCTGTCACTGTTAGAGACTTTTTCCGGCCATAGCGTAACCCTGATGCTGCATTTTCTCCAACGAAAATAATTCCCGGCATCGGTGCGTCCTTGGCCTTTTCGGCAATATCTGAGAGCCTTCCTCTGATGATCTGCTCATCAGCTGAATAACCCCTGCTCATCACAGCGACTGGAGTATCAGGAGATGCACCGCCCTTAATCAGCTCATCTACGATGTGTGGCAGCTGCGTAATGCCCATCAGAAAAATACGGCTGCCGTCAATTTTTCCAAAATCAGATAGAGACTCCCCGTTCAGATCAGGTGCCGTATGCCCTGTGATCACCGAGAAGCTCCTGGCACTACCACGATTCGTGACTGGAATTCCGAAGTGCTCAGGCACTGCTATAGCTGTCGAAATGCCTGGTACTACCTCATAATCAATTCCTGCCGCCTCGAGAGCCCCTGCCTCTTCGCCACCGCGCCCGAATACATACGGGTCTCCGCCTTTGAGGCGTACCACATTCTTTCCTGCTTCTGCCAGAGTCACAAGAAGATCATTTATCTGCTCCTGCCTGGCTTTTCTTGAACCAAGCCTCTTTCCAACCGCATGGAAAGTGGCATCTGAAGATGCCAGCGAAAGAATGGAAATATCTATCAGGTCATCATAGACTATCTCTTCTGCATGCTCTATCAGGTATTTCGCGCGGAGTGTCAAAAGGTCATATGACGGGCCGGCACCTACTATATATACCTTTCCCAGGAGCTTTGACACCCGAACATTCTTATTCACCTGATGACTTGGCGGTACATGTCCACTCTGACTCAATCCAAGTAATCTGTTCACATTTTCAGGTGTCAGATCTCTTTCAATAGACCTGACCACACCATTAAAAGTCCCCCGTATGCCCTCGTACATGGCAGGCATGACATAGGAAGACATATCAGGTGAAACATGACCTGTCAAAGAGCCCCCGCCCCTCAGATAGCATCTGGCAGCAGCTGGAGCCGTACAGTCAGCTCCGAGAGCCTTTACAAAGAGGCGTTCTGCATTGAAGCGTTCATGAGTCATCGGATCATCTATAAGAGATAGCAGTGCTCTGAGCTCTGTACTGTCACTACGGCATTCAACAGCCATTATTCCCTGTGTGGCAGCAGGCAGGCATTCATCGTCACCAAATACGCGCACTTTGAAATCTGACACATCAATACCGAGTCTATCCAGACCTGCCTGCGCTACGATTATAGCATCGACCTCGCCGTCTCTTATTTTTCTGATACGGGTATCTACATTGCCTCTGATAGGAATGAAGCAAGCGTCTGGAAATACCTGCTTCAGCTGACATATCCTGCGCAGTGATCCGGTTCCGATCTTCTTCGGGGTATCAGTGAATGAGAGCATCACATCCCTGTCGGATGCAGCTTCAGGCGTGGCAGCGATTACAAGCCCGTCAGCAATCTGAGAAGGCAGATCCTTACCGCTATGAACCGCAATATCAGCCTGGCCATTCAAAAGTACTCTCTCGATTTCTTTTACAAAGACTCCACGGCCTCCAATCTTTGCAAGTTCTGATCCCTGATCCCTATCCCCTTGTGTCCTCACCACTTTTAGTGTAACTGTCATACCGAGCTCTAAGAGCTTTTCTTTTACGAGCTTTGACTGAGCCATAGCCAGCTTTGAACCACGGGTCGCAATCACAATCTCATGAGGATAGAATACTGTTGGATCACCACCTGACAGACAGACATTAAGCATCTTTTTATATACTCTCTTCCGCAGCCTTCCATCATGGACGCTTTTACTTATGACATTACGAGCTTCCTTCATTGAAGATGCAATGTCACCTATATCATCAGGCAGCATATCTTCTGTCTTCCTGCGGAGATACTGTGACAGCGCTGGCGACGAACCATTGGTAGATATAGCAACAGTCACGTCATCTTTTTTCACTATGGATGGAAAAATAAAATCACAGAACTCTATATCATCAACTGTATTGACAAAAATGTGCTTCTTCCGGCACAGCTCTCCGATCTCACGATTGGCTTCATGATCATCCGTTGCCGCTATTACTACATCAAATCCATCTATATCAGCCGGTTCCCATGCCTTTTTTATCGTCTTAAACCCATCCGACCGGAACAAAAAATCCTCTGCAAGCAGCGTAATAGAATCAGTAAAATGCTTCAGTTTATTGAACTTCTCAGCAGCAACCCTTCCGCCCCCGATGATCAGTATTTTTTTATTATCTGTCTGTACAAAAAATGGAAAATAACTCATCTGTCTTCCTGTTTTCTTTCCATAAAACTGCAAAAATCCTCCCCCTGACAGGTGGAAGGATTTTTTGCATTGATAATATCAAATCTTATGAAAGTATTGCCTGATCGTTGGCGAACTCTTCTCCGCTTGCTTCCTCGAACTTGTGGAGCAGATCTTCGACCGTCAGATTCTTCTTTTCTTCTCCCTTGATGTCGAGCATTACCTGGCCGTCATTAAGCATTATGAGACGATTGCCATGAGCTATTGCATCACGCATATTGTGAGTGACCATGATTGTAGTCAGATGATTCTCACTGACTATACGGTCAGTTGCCTCAAGTACAGTAGCAGCAGTCTTCGGATCAAGAGCAGCTGTATGCTCATCGAGGAGCAGTGCCTTCGGCTTCACGAGAGTAGCCATCAGGAGTGTAAGTGCCTGTCTCTGACCACCGGACAGAAGTCCTACCTTTGCAGTGAGTCTGTCCTCAAGTCCCAGATTGAACTTCGCGAGAAGCTCTCTGTACTTTTCCTTCTCAGCCTTGGTGATGCCCCAGCCGAGGCCACGATGCTTTCCACGCCTTGCAGCAAGAGCAAGATTCTCTTCGATCTCCATATCGCCACAGGTTCCGGTCATAGGATCCTGGAATACCCTGCCGAGGAATGGTGCTCTGCGGTGCTCAGGCAGTCCCGTCACATCGGTTCCATCAATTATGATCTGACCCGAATCAACAGGCCATACGCCTGCGAGGGCATTGAGCATTGTTGACTTGCCCGCGCCATTGCCACCGATTACAGTAACGAAATCTTCGTCCTCAAGCTTCAGTGAAAGGCCATTTAATGCATGCTTCTCATTTATTGTTCCAGGATTGAAGGTCTTAGAAATATTTTTTAGTTCTATCATTTCTCTTTACCTCCCATCTTCTTCGCATGCGCAAATGAATGTCCGAAGCTGTTCTTTAAATACGGGATGGCAAGGAAGATTGCAACGATTATAGCTGTGAAGAGCTTCAGGTCGTTCGTCGGCATACGCAGCCACAGAACTACTCCGATGACAATGTAGTATATGATCGAACCAATGACTACGAAAATGAGACGCAGTGCAAAGTTCATCCTCTTGCCAATGATGGCATTTCCAAGGACCTCTCCGATGATAACTGCTGCAAGTCCGATGACGATCGAGCCACGGCCCATATTGATATCCGAGAATCCCTGATACTGTGCGAAGAGTCCGCCTGATAATGCTACAAGCCCGTTGGATATGGAAAGCGCAACGACCTTGCACACCTTGATATTGATTCCCTGTGCACGGCTCATAGCCGGGTTATTACCTGTTGCCCTGATAGCAGAACCAGCTTCAGTTCCAAAGAACCAGTAGCTAAGGATAATAACAGCTGCTACAAATATAAGCGATACAACTATAGCCTGACTCACGTCACGGAGACTGACTATCAGATTGTACTGAGTGGCCGATACAGCCTTGTTCGCGCCCTCATCCATTATATGAAGATTTATGGAGAAAAGTGCTATCTGCATCAGAATTCCTGAAAGGATATCAGGGATTCCAAGAAGTGTGTGCAGAAGTCCTGTACACAGTCCTGCAATGAGTCCTGCAATTGTCGCCATGATGAGCGCCGTTGCTACCGAATGTCCTGAAAGTATCTGCATTACGGCGACAGCTCCGCCTGTTGCGAAACTGCCGTCTACTGTAAGATCTGCAAAATTAAGAATCTTGTACGTGATGAAAACTCCGATTGCCATCACGCCCCAGATGAGTCCCTGGGCTATATCTCCCGGAAGAGCTCCGATGAGAGTCATTACATTAAGGTCCATACTTATATCACTCTTTGCTGATTGCTGTGTAATCGTCAGGAATATCTACACCGAGCTCCTTGGCACGGTCTGCATCATATTCCTTTGTAAAGGTCTCTGCACTCTCCACCTGCATGTCTCCAGGGTTCTTGCCATTTACAAGGATATCGTAGGCCATTTCGCCAGTCTTTCTTCCGAGATCCTCATAGCTGATAGAAAGAGTAGCAACTCCGCATCCTGAGCAGATTCCCTCCTCGCCTGTGACGATAGGAGTCTTTGCAGGAAGCGCTACGTTATTGATATTCTCTGCACAGTTGGCTGCTGTATTATCTGTAGGGATATAGAGTACATCACAGTCAGCGCATGCCTGCTTTGTCACCTGTGCTACATCATTCGAATCTGAGAATGTATATTGTGTAACTGTATATCCGTACTTCTCAAGGAATGGTGTGATCGTATCCACCTGATACTTACTATTGGCCTCTGCTGAGCAGTAGAGGATTCCAACCTTCTTTGCATCAGGGAAGAGCTCATTGAGCATTGATGCCTGCTGATCAAGTGGTGCCAGGTCTGTAGTACCTGATACGTTCGTACCACTCTTCCCGTTCCAGTCCTTTACGCTAAGGGCTGAGCCATAGTCAGTAACCGAGGTACCAAGGATAGGAATGGTAGTCGTAGCCTGTGAAGCTGCTGTAAGAGCTGCAGTGGCATTTGCCATGATCAGATCATCACCGGCTGATACGAAGCCATTACAGATAGTAGAGCAGTTGGCTGAATCGCCTGCTGCATTCTGCTCGTCGAACTTCACCTTATCGCCAAGCTTCTCTGTGAGGTAATCCTTGAATCCCTTGGTCGCTGCATCAAGAGCCGGATGCTGTACCAGCTGACAGATGCCGATATTATACGTCTTGCCTGAGCTCGAAGCCGTGCCTGATGCAGATGACTTCGATGAGCTTCCGCCGCAGCCTGCAAGCGCAGTCACAGCCATAGCCGCCGTAAGGACGAGTGTCATAATCTTTTTCTTCTTCATGATAAAAAATCTCCTTCTCTGAAGCTTGCCTATAATCTTTTCCACTATAGCACTTCAACGCATTGAAGTCAATCAGTCAACAGGATGCAGGTTCTTAAGCGACAGATCAAGTATCGGCGCAGAATGTGTCAGAGCACCGCTTGAGACATAGTCTGCTCCGAGGTCCCTGATCTGATCTACATTATCCTCAGTCACATTTCCTGATATCTCCGTCTCAGCACGGCCGTCTATCATTGCAATAGCCTGCTTCATAGTCTCATGATCCATATTGTCGAGCATGATGATCTCTGCTCCGGCATCGATGGCCTCCTGCACCTGTTCGAGGGTCTCAGTCTCTACCTCTATTTTTCTTACAAAAGGAGCATATTCGCGGGCGAGCTGCACTGCCCTCGTGATGGAGCCTGCTGCTCCGATATGATTGTCCTTTATCAGAACTCCGTCTGTCAGATTGTATCTGTGATTCGTGGCTCCGCCAACCTTTACCGCATATTTTTCAAAAATACGGTTATTCGGCGTGGTCTTTCTCGTATCGAGAAGCTTCGTCCTCGATCCCTCGAGAAGAGATACCATATGATGGGTCATCGTGGCAATACCGCTCATTCTCTGAAGGTAATTAAGAGCTGTTCTCTCTCCGATCAGAAGAGTCTTGATATCCCCGAGCACTTCGGCAATCTTCTGTCCCTTATGAATCTCTTCTCCATCTTTTACAAAAACCTCAAACTCTGTCGAATCGTCAAGAAGCGTAAATACTCTCTTGAACACATCGAGTCCGCATAGGATTCCGTCTTCTTTTGCAATGAGATCCACCTGTCCAGGACAGTTCTTCGGCATGATGGCATTCGTCGTCACATCCTCACTAGTGACATCTTCTCTCAGCGCCGACAATATATAAGGATCCGCATTAAGCTTAAGTGTAATATCAGTCATTATCTATGATTCCTTTCATAGTTCATAGTTTAAAGTTCATAGTTTAAAGTTCATAGTTAAAAGCTATTGATCATAGTCATCGAAGGACTGCGAACTCTGAACTCATAACTTTCAACTTATAACTTCCAACTCACACCGCATTCTCCCTGTCAATCTCATCCCATATCAGCTGCTTGTTCTCCTCATCCTCTTCTTTCGTGTCGAGGAGCTGGTCAGGATCAAATCCGTAAATATCTGCAAGCTCGCTAAGGGACTTATCTGTATTCTTTATGAAGCGTGGCTGTCTGCCCTCCCAGGCACGCTGCCCGTCTATAAGTATCATGTGCTCTGCTGCGTTCTTTGCAAATACAAGGCTCTCGAGCAGTGAATTGCTTGCAAGCCTGTTCTTTCCGTGGACGCCGTTGCAGCAGGTCTCGCCCGATGCGTAGAGATGATCCATAGATGTATGCGAATTCAGATCCACATAGATGCCGCCCATGAAATAGTGCTGCGCCGGAACCACCGGTACATACTCCTTCTTCGGGTCAATGCCGCACTCCAGACAGTGCTCCACGATATGCGGAAACCTCTTTGCGATATCGAACTTAGTAATCGCCATCATATTCAGATGCACGTACTTCGTGTGATCCTTTTCCATCTGCTTCAGGATCTCGGCCGTCAGCAGATCACGAGGCAGAAGCTCATCCGTGAAACGGTTGCCGTTCTTATCGAGAAGAGTAGCACCCTCTCCGCGGACAGATTCTGATACGAGGAAGCGTCTCTCCTTTTTCTCACTATAGAAGGTCGTCGGATGGATCTGAACGTAGTTTACATGCTCCAGGCGTATATTGTGCTTCAGGCACAGCGCCAGTGAATCTCCTGTGAGTGAAGGATAGTTCGTCGAATTCTCATAGATACCGCCGATACCTCCGGTCGCGAGTAGTATATGCGAGGCAAAAATGGTCTGCAGCTTTCCATCAGAATCGATCACTACAATTCCGTCACAGCGGTTGTTCTCTGTCAGTAGATCGACCATTCTCGTATATTCATGGATCTCTACATTTGGAAGCTTCTTCACGGCTGCCTGCAGATGTGTCGTGATCTCCTGGCCCGTGATATCCTCGTGATGGAGGATACGGTTCGTAGAATGTGCGCCCTCACGCGTGAACTCAAGCGAGCCGTCAGGATTCCTTGCGAAATCTACGCCTATCTCCATGAGCTCCTCGATCACGCCCTTTGACGAGCGGATCATACAGTCCACCGACTCCTTGCGATTCTCATAGTGTCCTGCCTTCATCGTATCCTCGAAAAAGGCATCATAGTCCGAAGGGTCCTTCAGCACACAGATGCCTCCCTGTGCCAGATAGGAATCACATTCTTCGATTCCTTCCTTTGTGATCATAAGAATCTGTCTGTCAGGAGGCAGATGAAGTGCTGCAAAACAACCGGCGACTCCGGCTCCAACAATAATTACGTCATACTGTTTTTTCATTGTGCAAGCCTCAGCATTTCTTCCATTGGTGCCTTTGCATCTCTCATCAGGTCATCCGGAAGAGTGATCTCCGAATCCTCGAACTGCAGTACATGAAGAAGCTTTTCCATTGTGAGCTTCTTCATATTCGGACAGATCTGCATAGGACCTGCAGGATAGAATTTCTTATCCGGATTTCTCTTCTGAAGCTCATGCATGACCCCGAGCTCAGTCGCTACTATGAATTCCTTTGCATCTGATTCGGAGGCATACTTTATGATACCCGATGTGGAGCCTACATAATCAGCCTCTGCTACGACCTCGGGCCTGCATTCAGGATGAACAAGCACCGGAGCATCAGGCTTCATTGCCTTTGTCTTCTTCAGCACATCGAGCCTTATAGAATTGTGCACATGACAGAATCCGTCATTAAAAATAAAATGCTTGTCCGGAAGCTGGTCTGCTATATAGTGAGCCAGATTCTGATCCGGAATGAAATATATATTCTTCTGCGGAAGGCGGCTTACGATCTTCAGTGCATTAGCGCTGGTAACACACACATCGCTTGCAGCTTTCAGGTCAGCCATGGAATTCACATAACAGACTACCGCGAGGTCATCATACCTGCTCCTCATCTCGTCAATGCCATCTGTCGTTGCCATATGCGCCATCGGGCAGTCGGCAGCCATCTCCGGGATGAGAACCTTCTTGTCCGGGTTCAGAACCTTCGCACTCTCTCCCATGAACCGTACTCCGCAGAGAACTATGATGTCAGCATCAGTCTCTGTAGCCTTCTTTGCCAGAAAAAATGAATCCCCGACAAAATCCGCTATGTCCTGTATCTCATCAGCTACATAGTAATGGGCCATGATGATGGCATTCTTCTTTTTCTTGAGAGCCGTGATCTGGTCTGCTATTTCTTTTGCGTCCACAATTATTACCTTTCTACCTACTCTTCATCTATTTCATCTATCATCGAGTAGAATATCTGCTCGCTGACATTGCTGCGCATGTAGTATAGTCTCATGCGTATCCTGCGGTCTCCGCTTTTCGTGACAAATCTTACGGTGCCCTTTGCACCCTTATCCTTGTTTTCGATTGCCTTGTCGAAAATGGAGCAGAACCTTTCCTTATCCTCTTCCTTAACCCGGTCTGAGAACGGCACATCTGATGCCGGATCCACAAGATCCGTCAGGTCTGAATCCCTGTAGTGATCGAGCAGCGACCAGCCGACCTTCACTATGCTTCCCGTGCGATTAAGGATCAGGGTCGATCCGAAGATATTTGCCACCATATCATCTGATATGTAGTTCGAATCAAAGATCTGCCTCACTCTGTATGCCTGTGGGACTGCGATCGTAAGCCCGGATGCATCGACATTCTCTGGCTCACTGGTGAGCCTCGTGAACTTGTCCGCAGGCATCGGTGTATGATAGTAGAAACCCTGTGCATACACGCATCCCATTCTCTTCAGGAAATCAGCCTGGCCTTCGGTCTCGACTCCTTCTATGATCACCGGCAGCTGGATCTGCTGGGCCATTGCGAGGACAGGCTCAAGAATAGTCCTGCTCCTCTCAGGGGCATCCGGCGTCATGCGCAGAAAGGTGGTGTCAATCTTTAACATATCGACATCCATCGACTCTATCGTTGACAGCGGCGCGTATCCGCTTCCGAAATCATCGTATGATACGCTCATCCCGAGGTCATGGAATCTCTGCACGACATCTGCTGCCCTCTCAGGTGCACGCATGAAGGTGGACTCTGAAAGCTCAGCCTCCAGCAATGCAGGCGGGATGTCATAAGCTCTTATTATCTCACTGAAAAATTCCGGCACATCCATCGTGAATATATCAGTCTTCGAAATATTTACAGAAATCGGGATCGGGGTAATGCCCTCTCCGATTATCTTCTTGATGTAGCGCGCCGTCCTGTCCCAGACAAGCTTGTCGAGAGAGGAGATAAGTCCGTTCTTTTCCATTACCGGCACGAAGAGTCCCGGCGAATATACGGTCCCGTCATGAATCCATCTGGCAAGTGCTTCACCACCGAAGATGCGTCCTGTATTCATATCGACCTTCGGCTGGATATAAATAGTGAACTCGCCATTCCTGATACCGCTTCTGATATTCAGCAGCCTCTTGTACTCGTCCTGCTCCTTCTGTATCATGGCCGGATCATAGACCGTGACATTCCTCGTGTAGTCTCCTCTGATCGTCTCGAGTGCGATTGATGCGAGGTCATACAGCTGTCTGGCATCATGGACTCCGGCAACATCTATCGGATATACTCCGAAGTTCGTGCGGAACGTAGGCTCAAAGCTGTTCTCTGTAATATATCTGTTCAGCTGCTCAGACAGTGAATTCACAAGGTCTATCCTGGCCGGGCACAGTAGTGCGAAATCATCTCCGCCCAGATATCCTGCCACTCCTCCATGCCTCTGGGTAGCCGAGGCGAGGATCGAGCCTATCTTCCTGATGTATTCATCTCCACGCTCCCAGCTGTAGTAGCTGTTGAACAGCTTGAAGTGGTCGATATCCATAGCCACCATATACAGGCTGCCAAGATTCGGATTCTTAAGCTGTGTATCTACCTGGTTGAAGAAATTCTTCTTGTATGGAAGTCCGGTCCTCTTGTCGACCAGCTCTTCATCTGCCTTGTACTGACGGTCTATCTTGTTCGCAAGCTGTGTCTGCTTCTGGAAAAGGCTTATCGTGGTAAGCACTCTTCTACGGACTATCCTCTCGGAATACGGTCTCGAGATGAAGTCGAGGGCTCCGAGATCAAAGGCCTTCTCGATATTTCCGGGGTCATCGGCCGTAGAGATCATGATGACAGGCACATAGTCAGTCATATGCTCCTTTTTCATCTCGGTCAGCACATCAAATCCGCTGATACCCGGCATGATAAGGTCGAGAAGCACTATACCTATATGGCTTATCCGGCTCCTTATGATCTCAAGGCCCTTCTCACCGTTCTCTGCTTCTATGACATCGACCTCATCCTTCAGAATATTCTTTAGCATTGCTCTGTTGGTAGCTGAATCATCAATGATCAGCACACACTTGTCTCTACCTTCTGACATGGTCTGCCCTCCTTTCCAACAGGCTATTTCCTCTTGAAGCACATCTCCGGGCCTGTGTAATTATTCAGCCCACTGAACTTATAGCCCTTCTTCTTATAATACCTGATGAGAGCCGCAGTGACATCCGGAGTATGATACTTGGAGTTCGCATCATGCTGCAGAAGCACTATAGGATCAGATCCCCAGTGCGAGGTCTCACCGTACTTTATCAGCTGTGATGCACTGTAGTACTTCGCTGCCGCATCCGATGTGCCGCAGTTCCAGTCCATCTCCTTATATCCTTCCTTATGCAGCTCCTTCAGGATAGAATTACGGAGCCTGGTGGACATATAATGATTATTCCCGCCACCCGGGAAACGGAAGTACTTCGGCTGCACTCCGGTATAATCCTTTATCAGCTTCTCTGTCTTGTGAAAATCCGCCAGATACGCCTTCTTGCTCGAATATATCTTCTTATAGTCATGCGTATATGTATGGATAGCCAGCGTATGTCCGTCCTTTGCTATCTGCTTCAGAAGCTTCTTCTGGCCCTTGGCCTGTGAGCCTACTATGAAAAAGGTAGCCTTGACATTATTCTTCTTCAGAACCTTGAGAAGCTTCGGAGTCACCTTGCTTCCCGGGCCGTCATCAAAGGTCAGGTAAACCGTCTTCTTCGGCTGCTTCCTTGCTGCCTTCTTCTTTTTCTTCTTATGCTTTTTCTTTCCAGGCTTCACATCGATGGATGAGCCGCTGTTGGCTATGGCAGATCCGCTCGTGGCTATTGCTGAGCCGCTTGCTGCCTTCGACGTACTGACCGGCTTCTTCGCCGCCTCTGCCACTACGCCTTCCTGTGGCATCATTGTAAATAAAACTGTTATCGCTGCTACTGCTGCAAGAATCCTCTTTACCATTACATTTTCTCCTCTCCGGTAAATCCTTCTTCTATAAACTCCGCTGTATCATCCTCTGCGCTGTCGGCCAGATCTGCCTGTACTATCGCGCAGTTTAGAACCTGCTGCTTCCAGAAATCCTCCAGATCCCTGTGCCATAGCAGAAGGAGCATTCCATGCAGCACCCCTCCGTGCGTAGCACATACTATTGTCTTGTCTGCCAGAACAGCTCCGGGTCTCGTGTTTTCCCTCAGGTACCCGATGAAGCTCCTGCACCGCTTCAGCAGCTCGTGATATGATTCTGCTCCCGGCACCGGCTCGTAATTCGCCGGATCCTCGAAGAAAATCTCTGCAAAATCATCCGGCAGCTCGCTCATCGGAATCCCCTCGACCTCTCCGAAGCTCATCTCTATGAGCCTCTCATCAGTCACTCTCGGGATCTTCTCCCCCTGATAGACCAGCGCCTCTCCGAGTGTCATGTCTATCGGCTCGAGGCTGTTTACTGCAAGCGCCTCTTCTACTGTCTCCCTCACCCGGTTCAGTGGGGAGGAAAAAATGATATCCGGCCTTATGCCATCCCTTTCTAATGCCCTGCCGGCGCTCCTTGCCTGCCGCCTTCCTCTGTCATTCAGGTCTGTATTCGTCCTGCCCTGCAGCATATGGGAGATATTCATATCTGTCTGGCCATGACGCAGAAAATAAATCTTAGCCATAAAAAAACTCCGTTGGATCACAAATCCTTCGGAGTTATTTTACCATATTCAATTGTCTTTTGCACGTCTATTATACGTTGATTTGACGATCCTCTGAACACGAGTGAAATATCCTTCTTATCCTCTTCAAACTCGCCATCCACGAGCACATCGATAAGCGAGAGTATCTCGTCCGTCTCTTCGGTGTGGCATCTCTTATCTGCAGGATCCGTGAGCTCCTCCCAGGTATAACCGCTATATACCCAGATTGTGGCATGCGGTATTTTTTCTCTTATCTTCCTGTACAGCGGGAGCAGGGCCTTCTGATTCGCAGGCTCCATAGGCTCTCCGCCAAGAACCGTGAGGCCGTCGATATATGATGGCTTCACGGATTCGAGTATCTTATTCTCTGTTTCCTTAGTGTATTCATGGCCATAGGAAAAATCCCAGGTCTCTTCATTGAAACACCCCTTGCAATGATGCGTGCAGCCGCTCACGAATAGTGAGGTGCGGCAGCCCGGGCCATTGGCAACGTCGGTGTAGTATATCTGTCCGTAGTTCATGTTATATTTCTTTATCGTGTTACTTCGTGTTACTGTCGATGTCAGCCGTGCAGAGGCTTATTTCACGGCGCTTCGCGTCTAAGGCTCTTCGTTCGCCTCATTGACGGCCGATTGCGCGCGTCTCCTCGTTGCTTCGCTCCACTCAGCAACTGCGGTGCGTGCTCACTGGCCTATTCGGCTCCGAACAGCCTAAGAGCTACGCTTATTGTGAAATAAGTCCTCTGCACGTCTTCCATCTTGTATAGTATGTATCGTGGGGTGAAAGACACATGCAGTTGTTCGAGACACGCTCTCGCTCAGTTCTCAACGCAGCGGGCGCATAAGGCAGCAAAGAACGCTGCCTAAGCGCCGGCGTTTCGAAAGGTCTCTCACAACTCATGTGTCTTTCACCCACTCTTAATTCAAAATTTACCAGCTAGATCACTTTACTGAGGCGTTGACGTTCATCTCTTCTGTGCCTTCGAATTCTGGGATTGAGAGATGGAGGACACGGTCACGGATCTCCTGTGTACGGCCCTGGTTCCAGAACTGGGTTCCGATGTAGCCACAGGTACGACGGGCTACGCTCATCTTGTTCTGGTCACGGTTGCCGCACTTCGGGCACTCCCATACCAGCTTGCCGTTGTCATCCTCTACGATACGGATCTCGCCGTCATAGCCGCAGACCTCGCAGTAGTCACTCTTGGTATTCAGCTCAGCGTACATGATATTCTCATAGATGTACTTCATGATAGAAAGGACTGCTGGTACATTGGTCTGGAGATTCGGTACCTCGACATAGCTGATTGCTCCGCCTGGTGAAAGCTTCTGGAACTCGCTCTCGAACTTCAGCTTCCTGAATGCATCTATCTCCTCTGTCACATGGACATGGTAGCTATTTGTGATGTAGTTCTTGTCGGTCACATGAGGAATGATTCCGAATCTCTTCTGCAGGCACTTTGCGAACTTGTATGTAGTCGACTCCATCGGTGTTCCATAGAGTGAATAGCTGATATTCTCTGCCTTACGCCACTCTGCGCACTTGTCATTGAGATGCTGCATGACCTTCAGAGCGAATTCCTTGCCCTTAGGATCTGTATGGCTCACTCCCATCATCTCATATGTCATCTCTGAAATTCCACAGTATCCGAGGCTGATCGTAGAATAATTGCCGTACAGAAGCTTGTCGATCTTCTCACCCTTCTTCAGGCGGGCGAGGGCTCCATGCTGCCAGAGGATCGGAGCTACATCAGATGATGTGCCCATCAGACGGTTGTGTCTGCACTGGAGTGCCTCATGGCAGAGGTCAAGCCTCTCATCGAATATCCTCCAGAACTCATCGAACTTGTCTGTTCCCTTTTCCTGTGATTCCCTGACTGCTGAGCAGGCCACATCCACTAGGTTGATCGTCACGACGCCCTGATTGAAACGGCCGTAATACTTGTGCTCGCCTTCCTTATAATCAAGAGCTCCGCTCTTATTTCCTGCATTGCAGAGGCCCTCTGCATTGTCTTCATTGTCCGGTGTGAGGAAGCTGCGGCAGCCCATGCAGGTATATACATCGCCCTTCAGCTCTCTCATGACCTTCGCCGAGATATAATCAGGAACCATCCTCTTCGCTGTGCATTCTGCCGCGAGCTTCGTCAGATCATAGTACGGTGTGCCTTCCTCGATATTATCCGCATCAAGCGTGTAGATGATCTTCGGGAATGCAGGCGTCACCCAGACACCCTTCTCATTCTTGATACCCTGAATCCTCTGCCTGAATACCTCCTTTGCAAGACGAGCGAGGTCATCCCTGGTCTGTCCCTCCGGCACCTCATCGAGATAGATAAACATTGTGACAAACGGTGTCTGTCCGTTCGTCGTCATGAGTGTCACGAGCTGGTACTGGATCGTCTGGATCCCTGACTCGATCTCCGACTGAAGCCTGTGGTCTACGATCTTCATGACCTTTTCTTCATCGAGATCATCGCCGACCTCTTTTCTCTCCTCTATGACCTGCTTCCTTATCTTCTGCCTGCTCACATCCACGAATGGTGCAAGGTGTGCCAGTGAAAATGACTGGCCGCCGTACTGGTTCGAAGCCACCTGGGCCACGATCTGTGTCGTGATATTGCAGGCTGTATAGAAGCTCTTCGGCTTCTCGATCATGGTCTCCGAAATGACCGTGCCATTCTGAAGCATATCCTCAAGATTAATCAGATCGCAGTTGTGCTCTCTCTGTGCAAAATAATCGGCATCATGGAAATGAATGATTCCCTCTTTATGTGCCTTGACTATCTCTTCAGGGAGCAGTACACGGTTCGTGAGATCCTTTGATACCTCACCAGCCATATAGTCACGCTGTGTGGAATTGATGACCGGGTTCTTATTGGAATTCTCCTGCTTTACCTCCTCATTGACCTGATCAATAAGGGCCAGGATTCCATTATCCGTGGTATTCGACTTACGGGAGAGCTCACGCTTGTATCTGTATCTGACGTACTTCTGCGCGACCTCATAGCATCTCATCTCCATGATGCCCTTCTCGACGAGATCCTGAATGTCCTCGACATTGACGGCATGAGGCGACTCCGCTACCTGCTTCGAGATACCGTCAGCCACTGCCTGAACCTGTGCGTGATTCAGCTGGTGGATTCCCTCCACCTCCTTATTTGCTGCCATGATCGCATTGATGATCTTCTGCTCGTCGAAGCGGACCTCACGCCCGTTACGCTTGATCACATTTGTCTTTACCACGATTGTGTCCATTGAATGTAAACTTCCTTCCCTCGCTCCTTTTGAGTCTTTCTATAACCCCTGCCGGAACTTCTGATTTCTTTGTGGATTCATGCAACAACTAAGTGTAGTTGTGTTCTCACTACAAAAACACTAGATGTTGTGTACGGGTTATATGATAATACATTCGTGATAATAATAAAAGGGGTAAATTGAAAAAAGTGTGGAAGTCGTAATTTTCTGAATATTATGTCAGATCTCAGGAGCCCTGCATTTCAACAAGCTCCCTTAATGCGCTCTTGTCTTCTCTCATCGCAAGCGACATTACAGCTACCCCTGCTGCCCCTGCCTCTATGCAGGAAACGGCATTTGCCGTATTAATCCCGCCAAGCGCAATGACCGGTATATCCGTGACTCCCGTTATTTCTCTGAGGAACTCCGTCCCCTTCGGTTTCCTTCCTCTCTTACACTCCGTCTCAAAGATATGACTGGCCGCGATGAAATCCGCATCGGAGCGCACGGCATCGGAGAGCTCTATCATACTGTGGCAGGGCAGGCCATACCTTATCCCTTCCCGCTTCAGCTCCCTGAAGTCCGCCCCTGTCATGGCTTTCGCCTCTCTCCCCGAAAAAAAGGCCTCCCGCGGCCACTCTTCTCTCCTGTGAAATCTCATGAACAGCCGCAGAGCCTCATAATGATCATGCCATATGATGAAAGTATCCTCTGCTGCAGTCTTTCTCAGCACCGCTTCATACAGATTGGTGTAATCAATGCCTGAGAGCAGTTTTTCACGAAGCACTATGGCTTGTGGATGACAGGCTGCAATCCCGTCATAAGCATCAACATATGTATCTCTCCACGCCTTGTACGACATCTCTGCCATCTTCTGGTCAGGCAGAAGGTCGTGATTTGTAATACAGATGACTCTCATAAGACTAGATCCTTTTCGTTTTTTCTAATATATCATTTCTTACGAATTCTTACAACAAAAAACCACCCACCTCATAACAAGGTGAGTGGCGTCTCTTATTCTTTTAAAAAATTATCAGAACTTGCCAGCCTTTGCTGCTTCCTCTACAGAAACTGCTACTGCAACTGTTGCACCAACCATAGGGTTGTTGCCCATTCCGATAAGCCCCATCATCTCTACATGAGCAGGAACTGATGAAGATCCAGCGAACTGAGCATCTGAATGCATACGTCCCATAGTATCTGTCATACCATATGAAGCCGGACCTGCTGCCATATTATCAGGATGAAGTGTACGTCCTGTGCCGCCGCCTGATGCTACTGAGAAGTATGGCTTGCCAGCCTCGATACGCTCCTTCTTGTATGTACCTGCTACCGGGTGCTGGAAACGTGTAGGGTTCGTTGAGTTACCAGTGATTGATACTCCAACGTTCTCATGCCACATGATGGCAACACCTTCCTGAACATCATCAGCGCCATAGCATCTTACCTTGGCGCGGTCGCCCTTTGAATAAGCAGTCTCGCTTACGATATTGAGCTTGGCGTTCTTGTAGTCGTACTGAGTCTCTACGAATGTGAATCCGTTGATACGGCTGATGATCTGAGCTGCATCCTTGCCGAGTCCGTTGAGGATAACACGAAGAGGCTGTTTACGTACCTTATTGGCATTATTTGCGATACCGATGGCACCCTCTGCTGCTGCGAATGACTCATGTCCAGCAAGGAAACAGAAGCACTCTGTATCCTCCTCGAGGAGCATCTTGCCGAGATTACCATGTCCAAGACCTACCTTACGGTGGTCAGCAACTGATCCAGGAATACAGAATGACTGAAGTCCTTCTCCGATAGCTGCTGCTGCATCTGCTGCACGACGGCATCCCTTCTTAATGGCAATGGCTGCACCAACTGTGTATGCCCACTTTGCATTCTCGAAGCAGATACCCTGGATTCCCTCTACCTGATGGTATACATCAAGTCCGGCATCCTTAGTAACCTTCTCTGCTTCCTTTATATCCTTGATTCCGTATTTATTTAATGTGGCATTGATCTGATCGATCCTGGCCTCATAATTTTCGAATAAAGCCATTATAGTCTCCTTTCTTTATTCTAAAAATGATCACTCTTTACGTGGATCGATAAACTTCACTGCATCATCAATACGGCCATACTGACCCTTAGCCTTCTCCCAGGCTGTATTAGGATCATCACCCTTCTTAATGAAGTCGGTCATCTTACCGAGGTTGACATACTTGTATCCGATTACTTCGTCGTTCTCATCGAGTGCCATCTCTGTGACATAGCCCTCTGTCATCTCAAGGTAACGAACACCCTTTGCCTTGGTGCCGTACATTGTGCCGACCTGTGAACGAAGTCCCTTACCAAGGTCCTCAAGACCTGCACCAACTGAAAGTCCGTTATCTGAAAATGCTGACTGTGAACGGCCATACACGATCTGAAGGAAGAGCTCTCTCATAGCTGTATTGATGGCATCACATACAAGGTCTGTATTCAGAGCCTCAAGAATTGTCTTGCCCTGAAGGATCTCTGCTGCCATTGCTGCTGAATGAGTCATTCCTGAGCATCCTACTGTCTCGATAAGAGCTTCCTCAATAATGCCATTCTTGATATTCAGAGAAAGCTTGCAGCATCCCTGCTGAGGAGCACACCAGCCTACTCCATGAGTAAAGCCTGAGATATCCTCGATTTTCTTGGCATGGACCCACTTACCCTCTTCAGGGATTGGAGCCGGCTCATGCTTTGCGCCCTTAGCAACCGGGCACATGTTCTCCACTTCGGTTGTGTAAATCATTACGATCTCCTTCCACATACATACTTTTGAAGTCCGACTTATGTCAAAACCTCTTGTATTTTCTCACATAACCGCAAAAAAATAAAGAGGTTTCATAAAAGTTTTTGAATTTATTCAGTTGTTGTGACTCAGCCTACATATACATAGTCATTGGTGACAGGCTGCATTCCCTCGCCTTCGAGGTCGCCATACATATCATCAAATGATCTGGTATCTGCTATCTCAAACTGCTCATCGCCTGTACCTTCTTCCTCGGTATGGGTGTACTTGGCCTCATGGTCGCCGATCCCGGTAGATACGCCGGCTGATACCTTTGTAGCTGCTATCTTTACAATGCCGTTTCTGAAACGCTTTGTCTCACGGGAGCTCACCACAATTCCTGCAAATGGAAGGAAAATCCTGTATGCGCACAGTATCTGTGTCAGCTGTGCCTCGCCTACATCGAGAGGATTGATCTTCTCATTATTGATGATCGGACGCAGACGCGGGCAGGACAGGGAATACTCGACCCACGGATATTTTCTCTGGAGATAATATACATGAAGTCCTGTTGCAAGCGCATCCTTTCTGAAATCAGAGAGTCCAAGGAGTGCTGAGAAGCCAACTCCTCTCATGCCGCCCATGATCGCTCTTTCCTGTGACTCGAATCTGTATGGGAAAATTCTCTTGTGGCCCAGGAGATGCAGAGTCTCATATTTTTCCGCATCATATGTCTCCTGGAATACTGTCACATAGTCGGCTCCGCATTCATGCCAGTACTTGTAATCCTTTATATTGGATGGATAGACCTCGAGGCTTACATTCCTGAAATATTCCTTTGCAAGCTTGCAGGCCTCTCCGATGTACTCAATTGAGCTCTTCTTTTTGCTCTCACCGGTAAGGATCAGGATTTCTTCAATGCCTGTCTTTGCAATGACTTCCATCTCGTGACGGATCTCGTCCTTGTCAAGCTGCTTCCTGTGGATATCATTGTAGCAGTTGAAGCCGCAGTATATACAGTAGTTCTCGCAGTAGTTTGCGATATAAAGCGGTGTAAACATATACACCGTATTGCCGAACTGTCTGGCAGTCTCGTATCTCGCGCGCTCTGCCATCTCATTCAGATGTGGAAAGGCTGCCGGAGACAGAAGTGCCTTGAAATCCTCGACATCAATCCTTCTCTTTCGAAGTGCCCTTCTCACGTCCATATCCGTGTACTTGTCATAATCATATGAATTCATCTGATCAAGCACGGTATTCCTGATAGTCGGATCGATCTGGTCCATACCCGGCATGAACTTCATACAGTCCGTTCTTGTGGACGGATCAGTCTCAAGCTCATGTTTTCTCTTAAGCGCAGCACCACTCAGCTGCTTGCCATCAACGTAAAACTGGTTTTTCATTTTGTATCCTTTGTATAGTCATGAGTTGAAAGTTGAAAGTTAAAAGTTAAAAGTTAAAAGTTGAAAGTCACATATAAGCCTTAACTATTAACTTTTAACTATAAAACTCACCTCAGAAATCCCAGCAGTGGGTCAGATGACTCTGCACCACGCTCGAGCACACGTCCTGTTCCTGCGAGATATGCCTTACGGCCAGCGCTTATTGCCTCTGCAAACGCGCTTGCCATCAGAGGAATGTTCTCTGAGGTGGCAATGGCGGTGTTGCTCATGACTGCGGCAGCACCCATCTCCATTGCGGCAGCAGCCTCCGACGGCTTGCCGATTCCGGCATCTACAATGACCGGAAGATCAATCTCATCGATAAGGATCTGGATGAATTCTTTTGTTGAAAGGCCTCTGTTCGAGCCAATCGGTGATGCAAGCGGCATCACGGCTGCAGCACCGGCATCGCGGAGTGCTCTGGCTGCATACAGATCAGGATACATATATGGAAGTACAGTGAATCCTTCTTTTGCAAGGATCTCTGTAGCCTTAATAGTCTCATTATTGTCAGGAAGAAGGTACTTCGTATCTCCCATTATCTCAATCTTTACGAAATCACCGCATCCGAGCTCTCTGGCCAGATGTGCGATCCTTACAGCCTCCCCAGCATTCCTTGCACCCGAGGTGTTCGGAAGAAGAGTCACATTGTCAGGAATATACTCAAGTATATTCTCATGCTTCTGCGTATTTGTCCTGCGTACGCTCAGCGTAATGATCTCGGCATGAGCCTCATTCACAGCCGCCTTGATCAGGTCAACTGAATATTTTCCGGAGCCAAGAATGAATCTTGACGTAAATTCTTTTTCTCCCAGTTTAAATGTGTCAGACATACTTTTCCTTTCTAGGTACCTTCGGGCAGCCATTCGCAGGCAGTCATCTCAAGGCACGCTTTCGCTAATGCTTAGACGCAACGGCGTCACGCTATTGCCTTTCGATGCCTCCTGCGCTGTCTGCCCTGACTCCAGTTAACGGCCCCCACCCATGAACTGTACTATTTCGATTACATCGTTTTCTTTCGGAACATAGCTTCCGTATTCACTCTTCGGCAGAATCTTTTCATTGAGCTCTACCGCCACCATCTCTTTCGTCAGTCCCCTCTCCTTCAGAATCTCTTCGATATTCTTCCCATCAGGAATCATTTTTTCTCCGTTTAACTGCATTGGTCATCTCCTTTTAGTGTATGAGCGGTGCGATTCGCACTCCGCTTCGCTTCGTGCTCATTCGCGCGTTCGCGCTATTGAAATGGAATATCGGCCGCCTATGCGTACGCAAGCGTCCGCCGGCACCGATATTCCATTTCAGCACCGCTCATTTATTACGCGTAAAAAAGAGCGCACGAAAGGACTCACACCCAAGGTGGTGTGCCCCTTCGTGCGCTCTCGTACACTCTGCGTAATATGTTAACTTTTCATGAGATGATAGTCAAGCATTTATCTCTGTACATTAAAAGCTTTCGGGCCCGGATAAACAGCTGCATCGCCAAGATTCTCTTCAATACGGAGAAGCTGATTGTACTTGGCCACACGCTCTGATCTGCTCGGAGCACCTGTCTTGATCTGCTTTGAATTCATGGCTACAGCGAGGTCTGCAATTGTGGTATCCTCAGTCTCACCGGATCTGTGTGAAACGATCGTAGCATAGCCATTGTCATGAGCAAGCTTTATGGCATCAAGAGTCTCTGATACAGAACCGATCTGGTTGAGCTTGATAAGAATAGCATTACCAGCGCCAAGATCAATACCCTTCTGCAGTCTCTTCACATTGGTAACGAAGAGATCATCGCCGACCAGCTGGACCTTGTCACCAAGCTCCCTGGTGATCTTTGCCCAGCCATCCCAGTCTTCCTCATCGAGAGGATCCTCGATAGAGATGATAGGATATTTGTCAACGAGCTCTGCCCAATGCCTGATGAGCTCATCTGTGGTGTAGTCCTTATTAGCCTTTGGAAGGTGATACTCACCCTTCTTGCTGCCCTTCCACTCAGAAGAAGCAACGTCCATAGCGATCTTGAAATCAAGGCCAGGCTTGTAACCAGCCTTCTCAACAGCCTTTACGATGTACCGGATAGCCTCCTCATCGCTGTCGAGGTTCGGTGCGAAACCACCCTCATCACCTACTGCTGTAGCATGGCCATCAGCCTTGAGAAGAGCCTGCAGATTGTGGAAGACTTCTGCACACCATCTGAGTGCTTCCTTGAATGAAGGAGCTCCAACCGGCATGATCATGAACTCCTGAGCATCAATATTATTGGCTGCATGAGCACCGCCATTCAGAATATTCATCATTGGAACAGGAAGGTTATTTCCCTGTGAACCGCCGAGGAACTTATAGAGAGGGATCTCAAGTGAAGTAGCTGCTGCACGTGCTGCGGCGATTGAGACAGCAAGGATTGCATTGGCACCGAGCTTTGACTTGTTGTCTGTGCCATCAGCATCGAGCATGGCCTTGTCTACTGCGTATGTATCAGTGGCATCAATTCCGATAACGGCTTCCCTGATCTCATTATTGACATGCCGAACGGCTTTCTGAACACCCTTGCCCAGATAACGGTCTCCGCCATCACGCATCTCGATAGCCTCGAACTGACCAGTTGATGCACCTGAAGGTGAAGCGCCGCGGCCTACTGTACCGTCTGCAAGAGTAACCTCAGCCTCAACTGTAGGATTGCCTCTTGAATCAAGGATCTCTCTGCCTTTTACGTCTGTAATTTCCTGTAATTCCATGAAAAACCTCCTTTAAGAATTTTAATTTAATCCGGATTTTTCGTTCCTCTATTAGTTTAGCAGATTGAATATCGTTTTTCAAGAGTTTTTGTTAGGAACGCCTTATTTTCGGTTAAGCCTGTTCTCAAGCTTGGCAATTCCCCTGACTTCACCAATGACCTGGTTCTGGTACTTTGATGATATGAGCCTGTAAAAGGACAGCAGCTCATTCTCATTAGATGTGTGTCCGTTGTCGACATTCGGGTTGTCGCTTCGCCCAAGCATGTAGTCGGCGCTCACATCAAGCTGCCGACATATAATGTCAAAGGTCACGAGATCCGGTGAATGCTGACCCGTCAGATAACCGCTCAGGGTATTCGGTGCAATGCCTATGCTCTGTGCGAACTTTTTCTTGCTCAGATCACGTTCGAGAAGCACCTGCTCGAGCCTGTCTGCGAAGGTACGCTCAATTCTCTTCGCCTCCTTCTCCTTCTTCTCCTCCATAGTCTCCTTCGAGTCTGTCTCCTTGAAAATACCCATTGCTGCTCCTTTCCTTCTTCCTTGAAAAAATGGTTACAGCAAAAGAATACTCATAAATATTCGAGATATTCGAATTCTGCTATATAGTAGAACTACAATTCTATTTTCTCGAATTTTAAATTTGTGCTTGACAAGGCCTCTATGTTGTTATATACTGTTACTTGCGTTTCGGAAGAAACGAATTACATATCGAGGTGTGGCTCAGTTTGGCTAGAGCACCTGGTTTGGGACCAGGGGGTCGCAGGTTCGAATCCTGTCACCTCGATTTACGCAGGTGTAGTTCAATGGTAGAACACCAGCCTTCCAAGCTGGATACGTGAGTTCGATTCTCATCACCTGCTTTTTAAATGTTTACATGCATTTATGTGTGTCTGTAGCTCAGTTGGATAGAGCAACGGCCTTCTAAGCCGTGGGTCGGGGGTTCGAATCCCTTCAGGCACATTACCAGGCAGCAGGTCCTGGGGTTCCCACGAGGGTGCCCTCGCAGGGAAAGGGAGACGCAGCGGAGCCTGCGGCGACGTGGTGGGTATAGCGCAGCTGGTTAGCGCGCCAGATTGTGGCTCTGGAGGCCAAGGGTTCGAATCCCTTTATCCACCCTTTACTATCATTTCTATATATCAGTTGGATTCGTTGGGCTATCGCCAAGCGGTAAGGCACAGGATTTTGATTCCTGCATTCGCCGGTTCGAATCCGGCTGGCCCAGTTACGGGGTTATGTATCTATCGCGGGGTACTAGCTCAGTTGGTAGAGCACTTGACTTTTAATCAAGTTGTCGCGGGTTCAAATCCCGCGTGCCTCAGTACATTCAGGAGTTGCGGATATTTGTCCGCAGCTCTTTATTTTTTCCCTCCATTATAGTAGAATAAGAATAGATTCTGTTTATAAAAAGGAGGGATCGCTATGTTTTCCCAGTTATTCGGACACTATCTCATAGATAAGAGAATCATCACCCCGGATGAGTACAGGGCGACGATAGAGAACCAGCTGAAGGTAAGGGTAAAGCTGGGCACCATCGCCATCGCAGATGGGCTGCTCACCGAGGAGCAGGTAGATGATATCAACCGCCTGCAGATGCAGCAGGACAAGCGTTTCGGGGATATCGCAGTAGAAATGGGACTGCTCACCGAGGAGCAGATCAGTTCCCTGCTTGCGAAGCAGGGGAATCCATATATGCAGTTTGTAGAATCGATCACGCAGAGCACAGGGCTGTCGGCCGGAGTCATCGAGAAGACTCTTGCTGTCTACCAGAAGGAGAACGGCTTTACAGACCAGGATATGGAGGCTCTGAAGAATGATGATATCGGTGCTCTGATCCCTGTATTTGCAAAGTCAGATAATCCTCTGGTCACGGCAATCGCCGGTCTCGTAATAAAGAACGTGAACCGTTTCATCACGAGAGATTACTATGTCGGCCATATAAGCAAAGCAAAGTCACTCTCCTACCACTGTCTGGCAGGCCAGAGGATCACAGGCTCAGGCACCTACTATGCAGCGCTTGCTGCATCTGCCGATGATGAGGCGTTCCAGCTGGTCGCAGGAAGGTTTTCAGGAGTGAAGGCCGCCAGAGGCAGTGCAGACAGCTTCGACGGAGTCTGCGAATTCATCAATGTAAATGACGGTCTTTTCGCTTCAGACCAGAGTGAGAATGCCGGCAGAGAATTCGAGCTGGAGCCTGTGGAAGCTTACCAGGATCAGAAGGTCACAGGCGACTTTTACATTCTCCCAATATATATAGAGGAGCAGCCAATCACCCTGGTCATCGCAGACCAGGATATCACTCCGGGGCAGACGAGGTTCGAGTTCGAATCAAATACCAAGCAGGTATATCAGCCGGCTGATGACAGCAGGGCTTCAGTCATGATAGTCGATGACTCGCACATGGCAAGGACTGTACTGAAGGATCTGCTCGAGAGGAATGGCTACTCTGTCATTGCAGAGGCTACTAATGGTCGGGAGGCAGTCGAAATCTTCCACGACAATTTCCCTGACCTCATCACCCTTGATATCACAATGCCAGAGATGGACGGAGTCGAATGTCTGAAGAGGATCCTCGATATCGATCCTGACCAGAAGGTCATCATGATCACGGCCGCAGGCCAGCAGTCAAAGGTCGTCGAGGCTCTGAAGCTCGGAGCAAAGCAGTTCATTACTAAGCCATTTGAGAAGGATGTAGTCCTGCGCAGCATCAGAGAGGTTCTTGATCAATGAAGAAATTATTCAGGGCACTGGCGTTTTTCCTATGTATATTATTTGTGACAGCCTCATGCGTTCCAGCAATGGCGGCAGAATCCCTTACCGTAGAGCAGGTGCAGCTGTCGCCTCCGGACATGGACTTCTATGTATATTCCGATGGTGCAGATATGTCCGGCATCACGAAGGATGATGTGTCGGCAACGGTCGGAAGCTACACCTTTGATGTGGATTCAGTGAAGGCACAGGATCGCGGCACAGACGGTATTTTCTATGCCTTTCTTCTCGATATATCCGGCTCGATCCCGCAGTCATCACTCGACGCAGCTATCAGATCCATATCCAGGATTGCAGATGGCATGGGCTCAGATGACAAGCTGGCTGTGATCACCTTCGGTGATAAGGTAAAGGTCATCTCAGACGGTTCGAGAAGGCCGGCTGACACGCTGAAGGCGCTGAAGGGCCTGAAGGCAAAGGATCAGACTACGAAGTTCTACACCGCAATGGACAAGCTGATCTCCGTATCAAAGAAGGCAAAGGGCATGCGTACCGTCGCCATCGTCGTATCAGACGGAGTCGATGACACTGATGCCGGTATGACCGAGCGCCAGCTGACCGACACCCTGAAGAACAGCGGTATCGCCGTGTATGCCATGCAGGTCGGTAAGGTGACGAAGAAGCAGACACAGCACCTGAAGAAATTTATCAAGGTATCAGGCGGAGAGGTTTACCGTTTCAGTGAAGACAATGCCACGAAGGTCGTGAACTCACTCGTCGGACACATTGATGATGTGGTAGCCATACATCTCGCAGGAGAAAAAGATATAAAGGTAAAGGACGGAGACGAGATCACTCTAATAGTAAAGGGTTTCGCTCCTGTAAGATGGAAGATCGACCAGAAGAGCTGGGAGACAGCCGCAAAGGTAAATCCCGGTGTAGGAAAGGATGACGGCAAGACCGAGGAAGAGGCTTTTGCCTCGTCCGCTGAGAAGGCCGCCACTGACGAGAGACTTGAAGCTGAACTGAAGCATCAGAGACGTCTTGTTATAATTGCAATCGCCGCCGTAATACTGGCAGCTGCCGTAGTCGTGATCATTCTGCTCCGTATCAGAAGCAGGAATATAAAGAAGTCTTACTACGAGATGAATGGCATAGATGAGGATACCATCGAGAATCTGAACAGGGAAATAAAGAAGAAAAGAAGGATGAAATAATAAATGCAGGCATTTCTTGAAATACTAAAGGCCGCTCTCTTCGGCATCGTCGAAGGGATCACCGAATGGCTTCCGATATCAAGCACAGGACATATGATCCTGCTCAACAGCACTCCACTGAAGCTGTCGGTTTCCGATGAGTTCTACAGCATGTTCGAAGTCGTCATACAGCTCGGAGCGATCATGGCAGTCGTCATCACGTTCTGGGATCAGCTGTGGCCATGGTATCTGAAAAAAGAAAAGATTCCCGGACGCATGGCTTCGAAGTCAGTGCCGGCCTGGAAAAAAGGTGCTATAGATATGTGGCTCAAGATTATTATCTGCTGCATACCAGCCGCTGTTGTCGGAGTGCTCTTCGATGATGAGATCGACAGGCTCTTCTATCACCCAATTCCTGTAGCACTCGCACTGATCATCGTCGGAATAGTTTTCATCATTGTAGAAAATACGATAGCGAAGAACAAAGCACCTGAAGCCTCATCCATTGCAGAGATGAGCTTCATGATGGTATGGTGGATTGGTGTGGCACAGACGATAGCCGCAATTTTCCCAGGAACCTCGAGATCTGGTGCCACTATCATCGGCGCTCTGATCGTAGGCGCCAGCCGCGAGGCTGCTGCTGAATTCACATTTTTCCTTGCAGTACCTGTGATGCTCGGCGCATCACTGCTCAAGGTAGCAAAATACCTCCACGCGGGAGTCCATATGAGCGCCCTCGAAAGTGCCGACCTTGCAGTCGGCTGCATAGTGGCCTTTGTGGTCTCAATGATCGTCATCCGCTTCTTCATGGGCTACATCAGGAAGCATGACTTCAAGGTCTTCGGATGGTACCGTATCGCACTTGGTGCGCTCGTGATCGTCCTTGCTGCGTCAAAGGTGATCTCATAGGGTAATTCAAATGACTGTTTCACTATGCATGATAGTAAAGAATGAGGAGCATGTCCTTGCCAGATGCCTTGATTCGCTTAAGGATATCGTGGATGAGATTGTGATCGTTGATACCGGTTCTACCGATGCCACGAAGGAAATCGCCCATAGATATACTGACAAGGTATATGATTTCAAATGGATGGATGATTTTTCCAAGGCGAGAAATTTTGCCTTCAGCAAATGCACCTGCGACTACATATACTCCGCCGATGCGGACGAATATATCGACGAGCATAATCAGACGGCCTTCAGGAATCTGCTGTCCGTGCTCGATCCGGCTATAGAGATCGTACAGATGCACTATTATGAGCCCAGAATATCGAGCGTGCTGAATGCGAAATCAGAGCTGCGTCCGAAGCTGTACAAGAGACTGCGCACCTTCAGATGGGTAGATCCGGTGCATGAGACTGTATCCACTGAGCCACTCGTCTTCGATTCTGATATCGTGATCACTCACGACCCCGAGAAGCCTCATACCTCAAGGGACTTTGCTATTTTTGAAAAGGCATATCACGAGAACGGAAGTCTGTCCACGAAGCTGTATTCAATGTACGCGAGGGAGCTTTACAGAAATGCGACTGATGAAGAGCTGCGTCATGGTGCTGAGATCTTCAGGGAAGTGATAAATACGACTGATCTGGATGAGAATCTGCTCGTAAAGCTGCTGTGTGTGCTGGCGCTGGATGCAAGAAAGGAAAACAATGCCCCTGCAATGCTTAAATACACGTCAAGGCTTCTGGCTGTTGATGAGCCCTGCTCTGAGGCCTGCTACGAGCTCGGACAGTACTTCTATGATGCAGGCGACTATCGTGAGGCTTCTCTATGGTACTACAACGCCACGCAGCAACAGCCGGCCCTCGACATTCATTCAGGCACAGACCTGGCTTACAGGGCTATCGGCATGACCTATGCACATCTATCAGAGCAGACTGACGGGCAGGAGAGCGACCAGTACCGTGATCTCGCAGAAGAGTATGAGAAGAAGGCGGATGAATTTGAGTTACCTGAGGAATGATCAGTAACTGAGTGATGCATTCGCAGACGCTACGCGGATACTATCAATTAATACGCATAAAAAAAGGAATCCCACGAGGGGATTCCTAAAAAGAGGGGGAGTATGAAAAACGAAAACAATTTTCATCGAAAGGCTTTGTTCCTTTCGACAGTTATAAGTATATCAAGAGAATGTGAAAAGAATGTGTTCACCATATGAAAAGTTTATTAAATATCACATCTCAGCCTGCTATCGTATGATACAGGAGTGATGCACATTCTCTCGTGGCATAGGTTGCCTCATTCCACCAGTCGATCGGTGCGGTATAGCCTGTTGCTTCTGCACCATTCTGTTCTGCTATCCTGTCAGCACGATAAATATGGTATCTCTGAGTCACGATCACAAGGCTTGTAGAATCGTATCCATGCTCCGATAGAGTCTGCATCGAATTCACAATATTCTCTTCTGTATTTGTGGCCTCGGCCTCCATCAGAATCCTGCTCTCATCGATCACCGGGACATTCCCACTATTCTCTGAAAGAACCTTATCATAGTCGACTCCGTGAATCTCACAGGCCGCTCTGAAGTATGCACTGTCCTCATTCGCCTTGTCCTGTTGTGTCAGGTACTGCTGCATGCAGCAGGCCTCGGTGATATCCTCACCAGCACCTTTTCCACCTGTAACAACAGCCATATCCTCTGCAGCTTCATCGCTCAGGAGTGCCACTCTTGCCGCCTCGATACGCTCACGCAGCATCCTCGTAGGCCTCTCACCTCTGACGCCACAGCCAAGTACAATTATGCTCCTGTCGCTCAATGTGCTCCTGCTATCGGCATAGGTCCCAGCAGTGTACATTCTGCCAAATCCCTGAGCATAGAAAGCTATGATAAGTGCAAATATGATAGTCCATATAATCGCACCTGCATGGCTTTCCCTGTCACCGTCATACCCTATCGATCTGTCAGCCGTGAACTTGCCGAGTCCGCCACGTTCGATGAGCACGGTATTCCTGCCCATATCATGATTGAACTGGTGATGCAGCTTTCCTCTGGTGCCGCCGGCCTGGGAACGGTCATAGCTTCTCTTCGCAGCTCCGGCCGAATCCTTTATGAACTGCTGAATTGAGAAAACCAGCACCAGGGCTGCTACCACGAAGCCTATGATATTTCCTATATCAAGGATTCCGTACAGTATGAGCGGCGGCAGATAAAGCACAAGTAATATTGCTGTAATTATGATTCCAATAATTCCGGCAACTCTATGTCTCATTTTGTCTCCTGATAAGTCGGGAGTTATAAGTTATGAGTTATGAGTTATGAGTTATGAGTCATAAGTCTGATATCTTTTAACTTTCAACTTTTAACTTTGAACTTTTAACTTTTAACTATAAACTTCTAACTTCTGACTTTAAATTATAAACTTAGAAAGTGAACTTATCCTCAAAATACGCATCCAGCTCGTCGATGGCGATTCGCTCCTGCTCCATAGTATCACGGTCACGGACTGTCACCTTGTGATCCTCCTCTGAATCGAAGTCATAGGTCACGCAGAATGGAGTTCCGATCTCGTCCTGACGGCGGTATCTCTTTCCGATATTGCCTCTGTCATCATACTCACAGTTGTACTTCTTTGACAGCTGTGCCCAGATCTTCTGTGTCGGTTCAGCCAGCTTCTTTGAAAGAGGAAGCACACCGATCTTTACCGGTGCGAGTGCCGGATGGAAATGAAGCACTGTACGCACGTCAGGCTTCTCCTCAGTTCCGATATTTTCCTCATCATATGCCTCGCAGAGGAAGGCAAGAACCACACGGTCTGCGCCGAGTGATGGCTCAATGACGTATGGCAGATACTTCTCATTCTTTGTATCATCGAAATATGTGAGATCCTGTCCTGATACTTCCTGATGACGGCCAAGGTCATAGTCTGTACGATCTGCGATTCCCCAGAGCTCACCCCAGCCAAACGGGAAGGTGTACTCGATATCTGTCGTGCCCTTCGAATAGAATGCAAGCTCTGCAGGGTCATGGTCTCTGAGACGTAAGTGCGAATCCTGTATCCCGAGAGAAAGAAGCCAGTCATGGCAGAACTTTCTCCAGTAATGGAACCACTCAAGGTCTGTTCCCGGCTCACAGAAGAACTCAAGCTCCATCTGCTCGAACTCTCTTGTACGGAAGGTGAAGTTACCAGGTGTGATCTCGTTTCTGAATGACTTACCGATCTGTCCGATTCCGAACGGAATCTTCTTTCTTGAAGTACGGGCTACATTTTTGAAATTGACAAATATTCCCTGGGCTGTCTCGGGACGCAGATATACAGTATTCTTTGCATCCTCTGTGACTCCCTGGAAGGTCTTGAACATCAGGTTGAACTGTCTGATCGGTGTGAAATTGTGCTTGCCGCATGATGGGCATGGTACATCGTGCTCATCGATCCAGCTCTCCATCTGCTCATTCGTCCAGCCATCGACAGAGCTCTCAAGCTCTATACCGTTCTCCTGTGCGAAGTCCTCGATCAGCTTGTCAGCTCTGAATCTCTCGTGGCACTCCTTACAGTCCATAAGAGGATCTGAGAAGCCGCCGAGATGTCCTGATGCTACCCAGGTCTGTGGATTCATGAGGATAGCGCAGTCAACACCTACATTGTATGGACTCTCCTGAACGAACTTCTGCCACCAGGCCTTCTTTACATTGTTCTTCAGCTCTACACCGAGATTACCGTAATCCCAGGTATTTGCGAGACCTCCGTAGATTTCTGAACCCGGATATACGAATCCGCGGTTCTTTGCAAGCTGGACGATTGTGTCAAGACTTTTTTCCATGATAAAAAATTCCTCTCTGATTCTTTAATCTATACTTTAACGATATAACAAATATACTAATGAAGCCGGCGCATCGGTTGACGACTTTTTTATCTCCGCCGTGCCCGGAGCCGTTATAGAAATGCCACTTCCCGAATAACCTGTTATTGTTCCCGGTACATTCACTGCTGTATATTCTTTTATCACAAGTATCCTTTTCGGTGATGACTTTGTCACCTTAGTTACGGCTATATCTGAAGTATCGTATCCTGCCTTTTTTGCACCTGCCACTGTTCCGACGTAGAGTTCGTACCCTGTGAAGTCGGTGTAGGTCGCTGCGTCCTTGTAGGAGGTGCGCAGATAGATATGGTCATCATCGGTCGAGAAGCGGTCGAGCTTCACGTCCTCTGAGCCTTCCTTCTGATTGTATGCCTCAATCTGCTTCTGGGCGAATTCCTTTATCTCTTTTGCATTGTCGGTCGACGGCTGGACCTCTTCATAGATGATGGTCCCATTCTTTTCTACTGTGAGCATATTCTCGCTCGCTCTCGTCTCGAACGCGCCCCGCAGATATGCTATAAAGAAAATGATCACCACCACTATGGCGGCCAGCAGGATCAGCAGAAGCTTCCTGTTCCTTCTCTGCTTTCGCAGCTTCTCCCGGCGTCGCTTCAGTCTTCTGAGTCTTAATTCTTCTTCCGTATAGTGTCTATCCATAGCCTTTTTATTATACGCCGTTTGCCATTTTTTTCAAGGTGAAAAAGGGGACAGGTCCCTTTTTCATCTTTTGGAATATTCTGACATCTCAGTCCAGAAACCTCTCAGAATGAAAGGTATGCCCGAAAAATACGGCTCTCATTCTTTTCGCTATATATTTGAGATCTGCAAGCACCTGTCCTTTTACCTCGAAGGAAAAAAGCCTCGTCATAGGCAGGGAAAAAATAAGCTGCAGCGTATATAGCACCGTTGGTGTGAGTTCCATCGCGGAGCCGTGAATCTTCTGCCGGCAGTCGCCATCATAGAAAAAGCAGTCGCCCACGCTGAAATAGTTCACCTCATTCACATCGAGATGCTTACCACAGTGATGACAGCTGAACGAGTCAGTGTAAACACCATTGACCATCATGGTGCGAAGCTCGTACACGATGCGAACCATTTCCCGCTTCGGTTCATGCCTGATCAGTGCCTTCAGTGCCGCATACAGCAGGTTCAGTCTCTCACTCTCATCGATTCCTTCTTTTCCAAAAAACTGTGCGATCTCAAGAAAATATGTACCCATGTAGGTATCATCGAGATCCGACAGGATCTCATCGAATCTCGCCTTCTGCCTGGCGCTTCGCAGAGTGTAGCTGTTCGTTCCGGCATAAAATTCGAATTCCCCGAAGAAAAAAGGATTAGTCGCCGCAAGCAGCGGACTCTTCGGCTTCGCACCGCCACGGACGAAGGCAGATGTTTTTCCGAGCTCTTTGGTGAGGATTTCGATACGCCTGTCAGTCTCGCCTATGGGCATCGATGAAATGACGAAGCCGTTTGCTTTGATGAAATGACTGTCGTCAGGCACTCTTTATTCCTCGTCTTCTTTCTTGAAACCGTAGTTGGCAAGAAGTACTTCACTGTCACGCCAGTTTTCTTTTACCTTGACAAAGAGCTTCAGATTCACCTTGCATCCGAGCAGACGCTCGATCTCATATCGGGCGTTGGTTCCGATCTTTTTGAGCATCAAGCCATGCTTTCCTATGATGATTCCCTTGTGCGAATCCTTCTCACAGATGATCGTCGCATCTATATCACAGATATGCCTGTCAGGCCTGTCCTTCATCGAATCCACCATCACGGCGATTCCGTGCGGCACCTCGTCAGAAAGAGCCTGCAGCGCTTTTTCACGGACCATCTCCGCAACTATTGCCTTCTCAGGCTGATCGGTGATAGTGTCAGGATCGAAGAAATATGGCCCCTCAGGCAGATAATTATAAATTGTCTGTACGAGATCGTCGATTCCCTTTTTCCTGAGAGCAGACACCGGGACTATATCCTTGAAGTCAAGCAGGTCCTTGTATGCGGCAATCGTGGTCAGGATATTCTCATGAGGGATCGTGTCGATCTTATTGATCACAAGAATGATAGGTGTCTTGCTGCTCTTAAGTCTTTCCGCAATGAACTCATCTCCGCCGCCAACGAATTCGTCAGGCTCGATAAGCCAAAGTATCAGGTCAACACCTTTCATGGCAGCAGCCGTCACCTTCTGCATATACTCGCCAAGCTTGTTCTTTGCCTTGTGAATGCCCGGCGTATCAAGGAAGACGATCTGTCCCCTGTCATCCGTGAATACGGTTTCTATTCTGTTTCGGGTCGTCTGCGGCTTGTTGCTCGTGATTGCGATCTTCTGACCGATGATGCGGTTCATGAGCGTTGACTTGCCGACATTCGGACGACCAATTAAAGTTACAAATCCACTTCTCATAGTATCCTTTTTTTAGTTTTTTATTCAAAAAGGTTTTCAGTTCTATCAAAGAGTTCTTCGTTTTCAGCTATGGCATCTTCAGATCCGACCACTGTAAGCACCGGATCCTTCAGTGCTGCCTCGACTGTATCTGCCAGATTCCTGATGTCCTGCTGCGTAGCTGACAGGACCTGGTCACGGGTCTTCTGGACTGCCTCATCTGATATTCCACCGATCACGGCTGAGAGTGCTCTCTGGCCCTCCATTGACGGCGTGAGAGGAGTATCGATATTGCTGATGGCTCCGATCACATACTTTGTCATGTCACGGTCTGACACATCGAAATTCCTGATATAGTCAGGTGTAGCGAGAAGGATGTCCCGTGACTCCTTAAGATGCGGATCACGGTATGTCATTAGCGTTGTATTGCCGCTTCTGGCGAAATTGGCCATGCAGCCATAGGCTCCTCCTTTGACACGGATATTGATCCACAGATAGTCATAGCTCAGAGCTACTTTCAGTATCTGAAGTGCTCCATTGTACTCGAAGCCCTTGTCCCTGAAATTGCCTACTGTACTTACAAAGTTCACTTTGGATGCAGACTTGAAGCCTTCGTTCTTCGTATCTGTATCGAGAACTATCTCTGCGGCCGGCAGATCATTTACAGGATTTAAAACATTCTTTGCCTTCTCCTGATATGTATCGATGATATCCATGACATTATCACGGCCTGTAGTGCTTATGATCATCGTATTCAGTGAAAGTGCTGTCTTTAACTCTTCCTTGAACCTTGCCACAAAGCCATCTACCTTTTCATCGAAATGCTCTGCGAAGTCCTGAATGAACCTCAGGTATCTGACTCCGCCAACAGCGTCCGAAAGTGCTGCGCTCTTTTTGATATGAGACAGTCCACGCATAGCCGCTGCCGAATGGCCTGCTGTCAGGAAGTGAGTCTCGATACCATTTTTCTCTTCCATGAGGACTTCACGGATCCTCTTCTTATCAGAGAAATCAGTCTTAAAGAGCATCTGATACAGAAGCTCCATTGCAGAATCTGCTTCCTCGTACACGAACTTCGTCTTGATATCTGCAAAGAACCGATACCCTTCTGTCTTGCTGCCAGGAAGCGGCTCTATATCACCATTTCCAATGCCTGCTGCCCGTACATCTGCTGACAGGGAACCGAGATGGAGATTTACCTCTGTCGCAAAATCCCTGTAGCTGTACTTTTCAGTATCGAGAAGGCCTAAGAGCCTCATTCCGAATGCAAATGCAGGCGCATCGTCGAGTCCTATATTTCCAATGTCAAAGAGGATGTTCAGGTAATCTATTCCATTCGTCTCTACATCTGTGAAAATGACTGGCACGCCCTCACGGATATATATCTTCTTGTTATGCGGTCTTGCCTTTTTCTCGAGATCATCACGTGAAAGTACCGGTATCTTTGCCAGATCTTCCTGTGAAGACGGTGTTCCCTGATACTCCTTCAGATGCTTCGTATCAGCAACTATTTTTTCAATCTCTTCGTCGGAAAGCGAAGCCTTTTTCTCAGCCATCTGCTTCCTGAATGCTTCGTCCTCTTCCTTCTGCAGTCCTGCCTTTGGATAGCACTCCACCAGCGAACTGTGCGAATTGCCAAGCAGATACTTCTGTATCAGATCCTCAAAATAATTGCTGTCGATATCCTGCTTCAGCTCTGCATATATCGGAAGGACACTGAGCCTCTGGAAGGCTGCCCTGTGATCATAGAGCCATGAATCAAGAATTCCGAGTCCCCAGATAAGCCCCTTCGGATAGCCGCCGAAATCAGCCTCACGATACTTGAACTCATCGGAATTGATTCCTGCGAGAAGTGACCTGTGGTCGAGACCATTTTTCGCCAGATCAGCAAGAGTTTTTTCTACTAATTCCTTAAACAGCTCCTTCTTCGACAGGTCGCTGCCCTTTACCGTTATAGAAAAATACGGCTGCTGTATCGTCTGCATGCCGCCATACACATCGGTTCCGATACCTGCATCAAGGATTGCCTGACGAAGCGGTGCTCCGGGTGCTTCAAGAAGTGCGTAGTCAAGTATATCAAAAGCTGCAACGAGCTTGGTATCAAGAGCATCTCCTATAACGTAATTGAGAGACAGATATGTCTTCCCAGCCTCACTCTCATCCGCAGATACAGGATAGGCTATAGACTCCTCGTGCTGCTTATCAAAAGGAGCCTGCTGCTTTATCTCAGTCTTCGGATCTATCGCATCATAGTGCGACAGATATTCGCGGTCGAGGTAATCAAGCTTCTGTGCCATGTCACAGTCGCCATAGATGTAGATGTATGAATTCGATGGATGATAGTATCTCTGATGGAAGGCCTTGTACTCCTCATAGGAGAGCGTCGGGATATCCTTCGGATCTCCGCCGCTCTCCACGCCGTAGGTCGTATCAGGATAGAGTGAGTGCGTGATCTCCCTCTCAAGCACATCGTCCGGTGAGGAAAAAGCTCCCTTCATCTCATTGTACACTACACCATTGATCGTGAGCGGAGAATCCTTGTCCTCCATCTCATAGTGCCATCCCTCCTGACGGAAGATCTCCTCATGCTTGTATATATTCGGATGAAAAACTGCATCCATATAGACATCGATCAGATTGTCGAAGTCCTTGTCATTCGTGGATGCCACCGGATATACAGTCTTGTCAGGATAGGTCATCGCATTGAGAAAAGTATTCATCGAACCCTTGACGAGCTCGACGAAAGGGTCCTTTACCGGATACTTATCTGATCCACAAAGCACTGTATGCTCTATGATATGCGGAGTTCCCTTTGAATTGTCAGGTGTCGTACGGAATCCTATGTAGAATACCTTATTCACATCATCATTCTCTATCAGTGTGATCCAGGCACCGCTCTTCTTATGACGCAGAAGCCTTCCCTTAGAATGAATATCAGTTAATTCCTGCTGTAAGATGAGTTCGTATTGTTCTGGTATTTTTTCCATGACGTCCTTTCTTTATATAGCTGCGAGTTATGAGTTATGAGTTGCGAGTTATGAGTTATAACACAACTCTTAACTCTCAACTCTTAACTCTTAACTCTTAAGTGTCACATCCAGCTGATTATACGGTATCGTGATGCCTTCCTTATCGAATGTCAGCTTCACCCGTTCATTTATCTCCCAGAGTACGCTCCAGTAGTCATCCATCGGGACCCAGATTCGGAAGCCCAGGTTCACGGATGACTCAGCGAGTTCACGGACGAAGACCTGGATATCTGTGCCCTTCACCCGCTTCTCTGTGGTCTCAGCGATATTGTAGAGGATCTCCTTTGCCTTCTTCAGATCATCCTCATAGCTGATCCCGAATGTCAGGTCGATCTGCCTGCGATCGGATGTCGTCACATTGGTAAGCGATGAATTCGCGAGAGTTCCGTTCGGGATCACGACTATCTTATTGTCTATCGTGCGGAGTCTGGTGTAGAAAATAGAAATCTCTGCCACTGTTCCTTCGTTCTTGTGCGTGTCCTCGATGATATAATCACCGACCTTAAACGGCTTCAGCACCAGTATCAGCACTCCGCCAGCGAAGTTCGACAGGGAACCCTGCAATGCAAGTCCGGCTGTAAGTCCGAGCGAAGCTACCGCAGCTGCGACTGATGATGTCTGGATCCCGAACAGATTTAAGATAATAAGGATGAGCACCACATAACAGGCGACATTCAGCACTCCGTCGGTGAACTGCGCTACCCCCTTATCGACCTCTCTTTTCTCCAGGGCGGTACGTACCACCTTTCGAAGGAACCTGATGACCTTCGCACCAACGAACCAGACGATCAGGGCGATCACCACGCTCCAGAAAAAGTCCAGAGAGCCGGATAAGAATTTCTTAAGCCAGTCCGTCAGGACTCCGCTATTAATTGCCAGATACATTTTCTAAAATCTCTCCTGCGAAATACAGTGACCCGAATGCCACGATTCCAAGCGACCTGTTCTTCGTGGCAAGCTCCATCGCAAGCGTCAGCGCATCACTGAGGTTTCCAAAGGGCTCGGCCTGCGCACCTGCGTCTCGAACCATCCCTGCAAGTGCCCCGGCATCCAGGCTTCTAGGATTGTCAGCCTTCACACACAGATACATCTCTGCTATCGACCTCGTGCGCCCTATCATGTGGCGCACATCCTTATCCGCCATAGCCGCCATGAGAAAAACAAACTTCCGGCCGGGATAAGCCTTTTTTAATGTATCAGAAAGAGCCTTGACTCCCTGTGGGTTGTGGGAACCATCTACGATAAAAAGCGGATCATCACTTATCTTCTGAATTCGTGCCGGCCACTTCACGGAACGGATACCTTCCATGGCCTTCTCTGCATCACAATGTGACTCAGAGAATTCAAGCGCTGCAAGTGCATCTGCCAGATTGTCATACTGGAAATCACCCGCAAGCGGCGGCTCCATCGACGGATCGCGGAGCTGTGCCTTCATGGATGCCATGATAAGCGGCGCTGAGACTGAATCATGCACTGTCTTGTCATAGGCCTCATCACACTCATAGTAGCCATTTGTATAGCTCTCAAGGGTCCTTATTACCGTTGGCAGATTATGAGCAAATACCATCGGCATATTCTCTCTGATGATGCCGGCCTTTTCCCCGGCAATCTTCTCGAGCGTATCGCCAAGGATTGCTGTGTGGTCGTATCCGATAGCCGTGATCACACCGACCACCGGAGTCTCGGATATGCCTCGCGTGGAATCAAGCCTCCCACCGAGACCGGTCTCCAGGACTACATAGTCACATTCCTGCTCCCTGAAGTACAGAAGCGCAATTGCCAGACATATATCAAAAAACGTCGGCTCATATCCTTCATCCATCTGAACCGAAAGCACCTTCTCTGCAAGTCTTGCGAAATCATCCTCACTGATGTACTCACGGTTCATCTGGATTCTCTCACGAATCGTGATCAGGTGCGGAGAGGTAAAGAGTCCGGCCTTATAGCCATTAGCTTCAAGAGCCGCAGCGATATACATAGCGACAGAGCCCTTGCCATTTGTTCCTGCAATATGGAAAATCTTCATCCCCTTATCAGGATTCCCAAGCCTAGGCAACAGACGCTCTGTCACCTCGCGACCGGATTTGTTGCCGAACCGTTTAAAGTTTTCTATTTTCTTTACAGTGTCGATGTATGTGTTCATGCAAATCCTCATGTAGTCATTATCCGTTATAGTCCATACAGCCTGGCCGGGCCTATACTGCCATAATAACCCCACCAGGACCCGCATACATCGATGCAACCCCGTCTGTATCCAGCACGAACACGTCCTTGAAGAGCCCTGTCCGCTTCACCTTTTCCTTGAGAGAGGAAGCCGTGTCCGGGGCGTTGCAGTGTGAAATCGCCACGACCTTGTCCTGTGGATGTGCCGTCACCTGCACCATACACTCGACCATCTTGTCAAGTGACCTTACCATTCCTCTTGCCTGGCCGAGCTGCTGTATCGAACCCTCAGGAGTCGAGCCCATTACAGGCTTTATCGAAAGCGTTGTTGCAAGCATTGCCTTTAGCGACCCCAGACGTCCTGCTTTTCTTAATGTATCAAGGGATTCAAGTACGAAAAATGTGTGCTCTTCTTTTATAAAAGCATCCACCTTTTTTATCACTTCATCAAATAACAGCCCTTCTTTCTCGGCTGCCTCTATATGCTGAGCAATGAGCGTCTGCCCAATCGACGCAGACTTCGAATCAAAGACATGTATATTCTTCTGCTCATCCTCTTCATCCTCATGATCCTCTTCGTAGAGGCTCTTCGCAAGGACTGCTGCATTGTATGAACCTGAAAGCTTTGCTGAAAGTGTGATTATATATACATTCTCTGCGTCAGTATCCTCAATCGCTGCGAGATACGCTGCCGGTGATGGACAGGCAGAATGTGGCGGCTCTTTGGAGTCTTTCATCTTCTTGAGAAAAATCCTCTGGTCAAAGGTCTCGTCATCGATCTGTTCCCAGCTTCCTACCTGAAGCGTCAGAGCCACATGTGCGAAATGTTCTTTATCTTCCTTCATATGCGGCGTGAACTCACCGCAACTGTCTATAATAATCTTATACATCTGTTGTCCTGTTTCTTTTCATTTGCCAGTCCAACTTATTATATATGATTTTGATGCAAAAAAAAAGATGAAAAAGGGACCTGTCCCCTTTTTCATCTCATGTTTTACTTGACTACCTTGACATTGACTGCCTGAGGTCCCTTGGCTCCTTCGGTCACATCGTACTCGACTGTGGCGCCCTCGGCTAAAGTCTTGAATCCTTCTCCGGCGATTCCTGAATAGTGAACGAATACGTCCTTTCCTTCGCCGTCAGAGATGAAACCATATCCCTTCTGGTTATTAAACCACTTGACTGTACCTCTCATTTCTTTGATCCTCCAAAAACCGATGCTTTAATTATTAAAACATCATAAACTTATAACATACTTATTGTAGTCCACTTTTCGTTCGAAGTAAAGTACATTTTCAAAAATCTATGTTGTTTTTTGTCAGAAATCTCTCAAAAAAACTGTCCCAGGCTTCGTCAAGTGATCTGTCCGGCGAGAAAACCCTGTAGTTCGTGCCCGTCACAATCGTCACTTTTCCGCCTCTGAAAGAAACTGTGGCAGTCAGTGAATTCACATCATCCTTTGTAAAAGTTGATCCACTTTTTTCGATAAGACGCTCAATGAGCAGTGAAGGTGCATGAAATACAAGCTTCATGTACGTCGGAGTCCTCCTGCCCTTTATTATCTCAAACAAAAACTTCCTCACGGAAGCATATCTTACAAATGTCTCCGTGGGGAAGTTGTCACTTTCTTTTTCTTCTTCGGTAAAAAAATCCGGCTGGAAAGTCCCGTCGATAGTATAGGTTACAAAAGTCCTGACCGTTGCCTCGCTGACAATGAAACCGTCAAACGTCTCACGTGTCAGGAGATGGGTCATTATGCTTTTTACACCTTTTATTTCGATACTGTTCATTCGTTTACTGCCAGCTTTGGCACTACATCGCTTGATCTCATTGTGATCTTCGGCGAACCCTTGCCCTCTATATAGTCCTTTGTGATAGTGACTTCACCTATATTCGGATCCTTCGGGATCTCATACATGATATCATTCATGAATTCCTCGATGATCGAGCGGAGGGCACGGGCTCCAAGCTTTCTCTTCTGGGCCTCCTCGGCTATATAGTCGAGTGCTTCCGTCTCGAAATTGAGCTTCACTTCATCAAGAGATAAGAGCTTCTGGTACTGCTTGATAATAGCATTCTTCGGCTCTGTCAGGATCTTGACCAGCATCTCCTTGCTGAGTGGCTGAAGCGTGCAGATCACAGGCAGTCGGCCGATGAACTCAGGGATGAATCCGAACTTGCGGAGATCCTCAGATGTCACCTTATCGAGGATATTTTCATCATCGTCGTACTCATCGCCCAGATCTGAAACGAATCCGATAGAACTCGACTTCTTGAGTCTCTCCTTTATCACATCGGTAAGCCTTGGAAAAGCGCCACCACAGATGAAGAGGATATTGCTCGTATCCACAATCGTCATCGGAACCATAGCATTCTTTGATGATGCTCCGACAGGAACCTCGACCTCTGCTCCCTCAAGGAGCTTCAGCATTCCCTGCTGTACAGACTCACCATTGATATCACGGTTCGTAGCTGAATTCTTCTTTGCCAGCTTGTCTATCTCATCGATGAAAATAATGCCCTTCTCGGCCTTCTCCACATCATTGTCAGCTGCTGCAAGAAGCTTGCTCACGACAGACTCTATATCATCGCCGATGTAGCCGGCCTCTGTAAGAGAGGTCGCATCCGTGATGGCAAGAGGCACATCGAGAAGCTTCGCAAGGGTCTTTACCATGTAGGTCTTTCCTGAACCGGTAGGACCCAGCATCAGGATATTGCTCTTCTCGATCTCTACATCGTCGTCATTATCAAGGAGATTCTCACTCTCGACAACTCTCTTGTAATGATTGTAAACAGCGACAGACATGATCTTCTTGGCCTTATCCTGGCCCACTATGTACTCATCAAGCTTTGCCTTTATCTTATGCGGAGGCGGGATGTTCCTGATGTCGAGTGCAGGTGCTTCCTTCTCCTCGCCGTCTTCATCCTTCTTCTTTTTTTTCTTCTTCAGCTTCTGATTCTCGGGAACTCCGGGAGTGGTCTGAAGAAAGCTTGCTATGTCATTCAGGTTGAAGAGCGGAATGCCATTGTAGTTCGAATTGTTCGTAGAATGCGAGTCATCCGGATCAAGCCCGGTAAAGCCGCCACCAGGAAAAAATGATCCCGGCGCGTAGTTTCCCATCGTATCAAACGTCTTCTGCATGCAGTCATGGCAGATTGAGATGCCTCCCGGCATATGTATCATCTTCCCGGCGACATGCTCCGGACGTCTGCACATATAGCAGATGTCCTCGTAGTCGCTGTCAGATTCTTTTTTATCTTCCCCGGACACATCTGTTATCTCGTCATCAGGTACTTCTCTGAAATCATTATCACTCATCGACTTATCTGTCACTCCTCATCAGTAAGTGGGGACACAACGACATGATCGAGATGCCAGATGTCGTCCACATACTGCTGTATCGTCCGGTCTGAGGAGAACTTTCCACAGCATGCGGTATTCATCATTGCCATGCGTGTCCACTTCTGCTCATCCTGGTAGGTCTCGGAAATCTTAGCCTGTGCATCGGCATAGGATCTGAAATCCTTGAGGTTAAAGTACGTATCAGCGTACTGGGTATCATTCGTATTCAGAAGAGAATTGTAGATCGGTCTGAACAGCTCAGTATTGTCAGGGCTGTAGAAGCCATTGATGAGCTGCATCAGAACCTTTCTGATGTCCTGATCGGAATTGAAGATATCCATAGGATTGTAATCTCTCTTCTGCTCATGCCCGATGACCTCATCAGCACTCATACCGAAGATGAATGCATTCTCCTTACCCATCTCATCTACCATCTCTACGGTAGCTCCGTCCATAGTACCGATGGTTATTGCACCATTCAGCATGAACTTCATATTCGAGGTTCCGGAAGCCTCCTTCGATGCAGTAGAAATCTGCTCTGATACATCAGCAGCTGCGAAGATGAGCTCAGCATTGGATACCTTGTAATCCTCGATGAATACGACCTTTATTTTTCCATTGATGCTCTTATCATTATTGATGACAGCCGCTACATTATTGATGAGCTTGATCGTAAGCTTGGCAATACGATAGCCTGCTGCTGCCTTGGCACCGAATATGTATGTCTTCGGATAGTAAGGGATCTCAGGATGCTCCTTGATCTGGTTATACTCATACATGACATGCAGGATATTAAGGAGCTGTCTCTTGTACTCATGAAGTCTCTTGACCTGGACATCGAAGATGGAGTTCGGATCTACATCGATTCCATTATGCTCCTTGATATACTTAGCGAGACGGACCTTGTTCTTGTACTTGATGGTACGGAACTCCTGCTGTGCCTTTTCATCATCTGCGAATACCTTGAGCTTGCTCATCTGTGAGAGATCTGTGATCCAGCCGTCGCCGATCTTGTCTGTGACCCATGATGCAAGAAGCGGATTGCCGTGGAGAAGGAACCTTCTCTGGGTGATACCGTTCGTCTTGTTGTTGAACTTCTCAGGGTACATCTCGTAGAAGTCTTTCAGGGTCTCCTTCTTCAGGATCTCTGTATGAAGCTTTGCCACGCCGTTTACTGAATATGCAGCTGCGATAGCGAGATATGCCATTCTCACCTGACCATTGTAGATGATAGACATGCGGTCTACCTTGCCCTGGTCGCCAGGATACTTTTCCTGAACCTGCAGACAGAAACGACGGTTGATCTCCTCTACGATATTGTAGATACGTGGAAGGAGTCTTGAGAAAATCTCGATTGGCCACTTCTCCAGTGCCTCGTTCATGATAGTGTGGTTCGTATATGCCACGCAGTGAGTCGTGATATCCCACGCCTCATCCCAGCCTAAGCCCTCGACATCCATCAGGAGTCTCATAAGCTCTGCGACTGTAAGAGTCGGGTGCGTATCATTCATCTGGAACACAACCTTCTTCGGGAGGTCATGGATATCATCATGATATTTCTTGAATCTCTGGATAGCTCTCTGAAGTGAAGCTGATACGAAGAAGTACTGCTGCTTCAGACGAAGCTCCTTTCCTGAGATATGATTATCATTCGGATAGAGGACCTCTACAAGTGATCTCGCAAGGTTCTCATCCTCTACTGCCTTCTGATAATCTCCCTTGTCAAATGATTCAAGAGAAAATACCTGCTTCGGCTGCGCATCCCATATCATCAGGGAATTGACCACGTGATTTTTGTAGCCGACGATCGGCATATCATACGGTACTGCTAGTACTGAATTGTAATTCTCCTGGATGAACTTGATATTGCCATCCGGGCCTACCTCTGAGCGGACATAGCCTCCGAACTTTACCTCGAAGGTATATTCCTCTCTCTTCAGCTCGAACGGATAGCCTTCCTTGAGCCAGTCATCAGGGACCTCCTTCTGATAGCCATCCTCAATCTTCTGCTTGAACATTCCGTATCTGTAACGGATTCCGCATCCGTATGCAGGATATCCGAGAGTAGAGAGCGAATCAAGGAAGCAGGCTGCAAGCCTTCCAAGTCCTCCATTTCCGAGAGCCGGATCAGGCTCCTGATCCTCGATCGATACGATATCGACTCCGAGCTCATCAAGTGCCTGCTTGAACTCATCATATACACAGAGGTTGAGCATATTGTTTCCTAAGGCACGGCCCATCAGGAATTCCATCGACATGTAGTAAACGGTCTTCGGGTCTTCCTTTTCCATTGCCTTCTGGGTTGCGAGCCAGTCGTCAATAATCTCGTCCTTTACCACCAGGGAAACTGCCTGGAATATCTCCTTCTCTGTAGCTTCCTTAAACTCCTTACGATAAAGATGCCTGACATTTTTCTTTATCTCATCCTTGATAGTGTCCTTGTCCAGTTTCTCTAAATGGCTCATTGTGTCCTCCCTGCGTACTGGTCGTCTGTGTCTCCTTGACTTAGTTCTTTTTAACCGAAAGTGAAACCTTCTCTCCGTTGATGTTCCACTCCTTCTTATAACCTTCAGGTATATCTCCTTCCGTAATGCTGTCAGCTAAAATTTCACCACTGATGATACCACTACTCTTTTCAAAAATCTCCCTTATCCTGTCATTTCCTGAATATCCTACGGAAATGCGGTCCATAACCTCGAAGCCCGCTTCCTTTCTCATGGTCTGGATCTTGGAGATAAGCTCTCTGACAAAGCCCTCCTCGATAAGCTCCGGTGTGAGGTTCGTATCGAGTACTACTGTTACTGGGCCATTGGTATTTGTCACGTAGCCTGGCTCTGCTTCCTCTGTGATGAGCAGATCCTCCTTCGCAAGCTCGATACTGCTGTCGATCTCAGGGAACCTGAGCACTCCGTTCTCATTGAGCTCTGCCATTGCCTTATTTCCATCGAGCTCCTTCAGTGCTGTCTGAATCTTTCCGAGGAACTTGCCGTACTTCGGTCCGACTGTCTTCAGCTGAGGCTTGAAGGTATATGTCGTGAGGTCTGATACGTCATCCCTGAACTCTACCTTCTTCACATTCAGCTCGTCTGCGATGATATCTGTATAGAACTGATCGAGCTTCTCACAAGCCTTGATAAACATCTGAGCGAGAGGCTGTCTGTTCTTGATATTGCTTGCATTACGGCAGGCACGTCCGGCTACTACTATCTTGAGCAGCTCGCCCATCCTGTCCTCGAGGTCCTTGTCGATGTAAGCCTCATTAACCTCAGGGAACTTACACAGATGGATTGACTCAGGTGCTGATGCATCTACCTTTCTTACGATATTCTGATAGATCTCCTCTGTCATGAACGGGATCATCGGTGCTGCAGTCCTGGAGATCGTCACGAGACAGGTATAGAGTGTCTCGTAGGCATTTATCTTGTCCTGCTCCATGCCCTTTGCCCAGAATCTCTCACGGCAGCGGCGCACATACCAGTTCGAAAGCTCATCCACGAAGGATTCAAGTGCTCTTGCAGCCTCAGGGATCTTGTAGCTTCCGAGGTCATTATCCACTTCACCAACCGTGGTATTGAGTCTTGACAGAACCCATCTGTCCATTACAGGCAGCTTGTCATAGTCAAGCGTGTACTTCGTCGGGTCGAAATTGTCGATATTTGCATACAGCACATAGAATGCGTATGTATTCCACAGTGTAGACAGGAATTTCTTCTGACCGTCCTTTACTGCGTCCTCGTGGAACTTGTTAGGGAGCCATGGTGCTGAATTGATGTAGAAATACCATCTGATAGCATCTGCTCCGAACTTATCAAGAGCCTCGAACGGATCTACTGCATTGCCCTTGCTCTTGCTCATCTTCTGACCGTTCTTGTCCTGTACATGGCCAAGCACGATGACGTTCTTGTATGGTGCGCAGTGGAAAAGAAGTGTCGACTCTGCCATCAGTGAATAGAACCATCCACGGGTCTGGTCCACTGCCTCTGAGATGAACTCTGCCGGGAACTGCTCCTTGAAAGTCTCCTGATTCTCGAATGGATAATGATGCTGTGCAAATGGCATTGCGCCTGAATCGAACCAGCAGTCAAGTACCTCCGGAATGCGGTGCATTGTCTTACCACACTTCGGGCACTTCATCGTCACCTTATCGATATATGGTCTGTGAAGCTCGACCTTTGCATCATCAGGATTGCCGCTTCTCTCAGCAAGCTCTGCCCTGCTTCCGATAGCCTCCTGATATCCGCAGTCCTCGCACTCCCAGATATTCATCGGGGTGCCCCAGTATCTGTTTCTTGAAACGCCCCAGTCCTGAACGTTCTCAAGCCAGTTTCCGAATCTGCCCTCTCCGATTGATGGCGGGATCCAGTTGACTGTCTTATTATTTGCGACAAGCTCGTCCCTGACCTCTGTCATCTTGATAAACCATGACTCACGGGCATAGTAGATAAGCGGTGTATCGCATCTCCAGCAGTGTGGATAGTCATGCTCGAACTTCGGGGCATCGAAAAGGAGTCCTCTCTTGTCGAGATCCTTCAGAACCTCCGGGTCTGCCTTCTTTACGAAGAGTCCTGCGAACGGGGTCTCCTCGGTCATATTTCCCTTGTCATCCACGAACTGGACAAACGGCAGATCATACTTCTTGCCGACCTTGCTGTCGTCCTCACCGAATGCAGGAGCAATATGTACAATTCCGGTACCGTCTGTCATAGTGACATAGCTGTCTGCAGTGATATAGAAGCCCTTCTTGTGCTGCTTGTCGGCTCTTGCCTTTGCGCAGTCATAGAGCGGCTCGTATTCCTTGTGCTCGAGATCGATTCCCTTGTATCTCTCAAGGATCTCGTATGCAGGCTTGTCATCCTCAGCGAATTTTCCTAATACAGTATCAAGAAGTGCCTCAGCCATATAATAGGTGTAGCCGTCTGCACATTTTACCTTCACATAGCTCTCATCCGGATTCACGCATAGTGCTACATTCGACGGAAGCGTCCACGGTGTAGTCGTCCATGCGAGGAAATATGCATCCTCACCGACTGCCTTGAAGCGGACGATTGCCGAGCGCTCCTTTACTGTCTTATATCCCTGTGCTACCTCCTGTGCTGAAAGAGGGGTTCCGCAGCGAGGACAGTATGGTACTACCTTGAAGCCCTTGTACAGGAGTCCCTTGTCCCAGATCTCCTTCAGAGCCCACCACTCGGACTCAATGAAATTATTATCGTAGGTGATGTACGGGTGCTTCATATCTGCCCAGAATCCTACCTGGTCAGAGAACTTTTCCCACATCCCCTTGTACTTCCAGACGCTTTCCTTACACTGCCTGACGAATGGCTCGATTCCGTACTTCTCGATCTGATCCTTGCCATCGAGGCCGAGCTTCTTCTCTACCTCGAGCTCTACCGGAAGTCCGTGTGTGTCCCAACCGGCCTTTCTCGGTACATACTTACCCTTCATGGTCTGGTATCTCGGGATCATGTCCTTGATCACTCGTGTCAGTACGTGTCCTATATGTGGCTTGCCGTTTGCCGTCGGCGGTCCGTCATAGAAGGTATAGGTCTCCCCCTTGCCTTTATTATCTTCCTCTGACTTCTCGAAGATATTCTCATCTCTCCAGAACTTCTCGACCTGGTGCTCACGGCCGACGAAATCCATGTCAGTATTTACGCTGTCGTAGATAGTTTTCATATACGCAGATCCTTTCATTTATTTTAGTTCATAGTTCTTAGTTCTTAGCTATTAACTAAAAACTCAGAACTACGAACTATTAAACCCTGAATGTTAATTCTATGTGCTTAAGGCTTCTTTGTCAAGGCTTCATCTCATTTATGGTGAAATGCAGCTCTCCGTCTCTGTCCACATCTATCGTCGCAAAGGTCGGTATCCTGTCCGGCTGGCGCGGAAGGGAAATGGATCCGGGATTGAGGATCGTCATTCCGTCTGCCTGCACAAGCTCCGGTATGTGCGTATGCCCGTATATTGCCACATCGCAGCCTTCCTTCTGTGCAGCCTCTATCAGATCATAGTCCGAATACTTCACATCATACATGTGTCCATGGGTCAGGAAAATCTTGTGCTTTCCGAGTGAAGTCACCTGATACAGCGGCGCATCGCTTCCCCAGTCGCAGTTTCCTCTCACATAGAAAAATGGTATGCCGCACTCTGCTCTGATCTCATCCTCATACCCCTGTGCATCTCCAAGGTGATAAATGATATCCGGCTGCGTCTGTATGATGGCACGGTCGAGATTTTCCTGCCTGCCATGTGAATCGCTTACTACAAGGACCAGTGTATCTGTCATATAGGTCTCCTTTGTGAGGGATTAGGGGTCAGGGGTTAGGGACAGCCTATCCCCTATCCCCTATATCCTAAATCCTCTTAACCAGCTCTTCCCTCATCGCTCTCATCGCCTGTCCCCGGTGTGATATCGAATTCTTCTCATCCGGTGAGAGTACAGCTGTTGAGCAGTTCTGCGGCTCCACGAAAAATATAGGATCATAGCCAAATCCGTTCTCACCCTCCGCATGGTCTCCTATATAGCCTTCCATCACACCTGTCTTCGTAAATGAATCTCCATCCGGCATGATGACTGCCATTGCACAGACGAATCTCGCCGTGCGCTTTTCTCTTGGGACACCCTGCATGCGCTCAAGTATTTTTGCATTCTTGATATCATATGAGGTATCTTCTCCAAGATATCTCGCAGAATAGATCCCAGGCTCACCATTTAATGCATCAACCACGAGTCCTGAATCATCTGCTATCACGATGCTGTCAGGTGCCAGATCATGGACTGCCTTCGCCTTTATCATCGCATTTTCCTCGAAGGTGCTGCCATTCTCATCTATATCCGCCTTGAGTCCGGCCTCCTTCATCGAGACGATCTCGTCAGCCACGTCCTTCAGTATCTCATGACATTCACGGACCTTGTTTTTATTTCCTGTTGCAAAAATAATTCTGTTCATAAAACCTCCAACCAGTAATCACACCTCTCACCTAATCCCTGTCCTCTGAATCCTGACCCCGTTTAAGATACTGCTCTATCGAATCCACGAGTGACTGTGCAGCCTTCTGCTGGTATGAATCTGAAATCAGCTTCTTATGCTCGTCCGGATTCGTCAGGAATCCGATCTCTGCAAGCGCGCACGGCTCGGCTGAGGTACGTATCAGATACATCTCATCTCCGGCTATGGTTCCCTTGCTCGTACACTTCAGATCCTTCAGCAGGTTCTTAAGGATGAGGTCTGCAAATTTCTTTGACTCGCCGGTCTTGTCACCAGCGCGGTAGAGGACGCTTGCGCCATTGATATATGAGATCCTGCCTGTCGACGTCGAATTGATGTGGACTGACAGGAACAGATCCGGATCAAAGGTACGTGCAAATTTGCCACGTTCTTTCAGGAAGACCTTCCTGTCAGTCAGTCTCGTATAGAAAAAGCCAACCTTCCCGACTCCGTCTATCTGCATAGCCGAAAGCTCATCACCATACTCAGTGAGTTCCGGCATCGCATCGGTACCGGTGATGGCCTTTATCTTTTTTGCAATCGCAAGGGTAATATCCTTCTCATATACTCCCTCGCACTCTGCACCCTTGTCGCGGCCGCCATGACCGGCATCTATGACCACTATCTTGTCGAAATAATCCCTCGGCGCAGTGAAGTCAAAGAAGACTCTCTTCCCATCAGATGACTTCTTTATGAAAAACGGCTGGTCAGTGGTGATATTTATCGAGCCACCCTTGTGGGTGACATTGTAAGTCATGTCGCTTATATTTCTTCCATTTCCTGATACCGGATAGTCCGCGAAATACGAGGCATTGATGCCCGGTATGTGAATGATATATCCCTTATACTCATCCTTCGCCTCAATCGTAAAGTCCGATGCCTTGTGGCCTGTAGGGATATGCAGCTCGAGCTCATGCAGCCTGTCGTATGCAGAGGCATTCTTCTGCTGCTGTCTGATATATGCGATCAGCGATCCGCTCTTGTCCGGCACACGGGTGCGGGCAAGCATCGGCGTGCCCTGCATAAGGTAGATGATAAGGATACCTGAGACTGCGATCGCTGTCACTATCACCGTGATCAGGGCCATAACCCTTGTCTCAATCCTTGTCATCGAAATACCCCTTCGGCGGCCGTGGCCCCGGATACTGATAGTAGTACGTCTTCATCATGCCATTGTATATCTTCCTGTTCTTCACCGGCCTGCCCAGATACCTCGGTGCATCCTCCCACGCCGTGATCACATACATCGACCATCTGTCAAGCCCTCTGTATGCCTCAGCAAGCTTCCTGTACAGCTCCGGCAGCTCTTCCTTTTCTGAAATCCTCTCACCATACGGCGGATTCGTAACGATGAATCCGTACGGCTCCTTATTGGAGAAATCAGCCACATCCGCCCTTCTGAACGTGATCATCCGCTCCACTCCTGCGCGGCGGGCATTTTCTCTCGCCACAGTGATCATCTCCGGGTCCGTATCACTCCCGTACAGATGAGTCGGCACTGACTTGTTCACTGCCTCGAGCAGCCACTTTTTTTCTTCCTTCCATATCTTACTGTCTATGAGATTCGTCCACTTCATCGAGGAAAAATCACGGTACAGTCCCGGTGCGATGCCTGCTGCCATCTGAGCTGCCTCTATGAGAAAGGTCCCGCTGCCGCAGAACGGATCAGCAAGGATCCGCTCTGCCCGCCACGGAGTAAGCATCAGAAGAGCCGAGGCAAGTGTCTCTGATATCGGAGCCTTACCTGTCTTCTTCCTGTAACCTCTCTTATGCAGCGCCTCTCCCGATGTATCAAGAGTCACCGTCACCACATCCTTGTACAGAAAAAGCCTGACCGGATAATCAGCCCCATCCTCCGGGAAATGGTCTATACCATATATCTGTGAGAGTCTCTTCACCATCGCCCTCTTCCCGACCCTCTGCAGATCGGTCGTTGAAAAAAGCGCACTCTTCACCGTAGTAGCCTTCGTCACCCAGAATCTCGCATTCCGCGGAAGGTACTTCTCCCACGGGAGTGATACTATCCCCTGAAAAAAGCTCTCGTAATCTCTTGCTGTAAATCTGCCGACAACTAGCAGCACTCTCTCCGCCGTCCTGAGGCACAGATTTGACAGCACTATCCCCTGCTCATCAGCCGAGTAGCAGACATGCCCATCCTCCACGCTCGTGATCTCATATCCCAGATCATATATCTCCCTCTTGAGCACCGCCTCCAGGCCAAAGTGACATGGTGCCATCAACTCGTACATATACACCTCTCTGAAAGATGAAAAAAAAGGACGGGTCCCTTTTTCATCTGATGATAAAAAATGAACCCGTCCCTACGCTATACTTCACATATTCACGCAAACTCGTCGTAATTCTTCCCTACAACCGGGTATGCATATGAGCTGCCCGAACCATCATATCCACCTACATTGAAGCTCGATGCCAGATTATTGAAGCCTGCACTGGCTTTCTTTGATTCTAAAGCCTTCTCTCTGCCTCTGGTGGCTGATGCATACTTCACCGGGCTTGCCGGGTCTACCGCCTGTGACGGATCAATCCCTGATATCCGCTCGGTGTAAACATCACTGACTTCGCTCCTGTTCGATACATTATATGCATAATTCCTCGTACCTACAGAAGATACTGAAGAAGTCGAAACCCCGCTTACTCTTCCTACTGAAAGACTCATTGAACTATTTCCTCTTATAACTGCTCCTGCTATTCTTTCACAACTGCTGAGGGAAACCCTCACGTAATTTTTATTTTATAATAAAATGCATCTGATTTCAAGCACTTTTTACTGGATAAGCGGCGGAGTGTCCACTCCCTTGAACACCTCCTCGAGCATATACAGATACTCCTGATATGCCGGAAGATACGACAGATTCTTAAGCACATGCGCTACGCTCTTGTAATACCACGCCTGCTGCGCTTCGTCCTTCATATTGAACTTGTCCCAGATATCTGAGCCGCTCTGGCGGAAATCCCTGACAGTCGCACGAAGATTGCTCACTTTGTCTGCAAGCATGATCATCTGCGATTCGACCGGAGCATCCTTCACGTGCTCTAAGTTCTCTTCTTTTCTGATCTTCCAGGTATCGTCCTTCGGCTGGCCTTTCCGCTTATTCTCTGACTCCGATGCTACAAGCTTAGTGATGCGCTCTCCGAACTCACGCTTCAACTCGTCTGCCGTACAGTCTGTATCTTCGAGTACATCATGAAGGGCTGCTGCTGCGATGACATCTGTATCATCTGTCATCTTCGACACGAGCATCATGGTCTCTATCGGATGGACGATATACGGTACGTGATTGCCCTTCCTGTAGGCACCCTTATGCGCCATTGCCGCAAACCTGATAGCCCTTTCTACTGTCAGCTGTCCTTCCGTGGCATCCTCCTCGATGAATTCCGGAAACTCCCCGGTAATACCCGTCTCTATGAAATCATGGATACGGGTCATCTCCATCTCCGGTGTCGGGTACAGCTGCTCATAATGATCCTTCGGATCATCGAGATCAAAGTACCTGCAGTCATTCTCCGGATAATTCCCGCTGCATAGCGGACAGTCCGTACATATAGCAAAGTCCGGTTCAAGGACTGTATTCGCTGCCCTGCAGTAATACCTGCCATCCTCATCTGCTATCAGGCGATGATCATACATCCTGTACGCGAGGGTCTGATTCTTCTCGAGTATCTGCTGCATAGCTTCTCCTTCTCCTGAAAATATCAGGCTGTCTTTCTGGCTGCGTATGTTGGAACCACGTGTACCAGTGCTCCGGCAATAGCTGCAACGATCACGGCTGCAAGAACAGCCTCGATCACGCCATTAAATCCGATGACTCCGAGAATTACTCCAAGAAGTGCATCCTGTGCCACATTTGCAGCCTTTGCATAGGCATCATGATAAAGTATATAGATCGATGGCATTACGATAAGTGTATTCGTAAGTGCACCTGTAAGCCCGGCATATGCATATCCAAGCGCTCCCGAATCCTTTGTCAGCGAGAGTGCAAGAAGTGCTGCAAAGACTGCTGCCGCAATGACAGCAGACAGTACCATTGCTGCCGTCCCGTTTTTCATCTGTCTCTGTAATAGCTGTGACAGACCGATAAAAGCTATCACACTGATAACAGCATCAAGGACTGTTACTTTCGCTTTAGCTGCATTTCCACCCGAAAGCTTCTTCACCAGAAGAAATACATAGTATGGGAACACTCCTACGAGTATCCTCGGTACGAAGCAGATAAAAGCGCTCTTGAATACTCCAGACACTCCGAACTGCGATGCCGCAAGCACCGGCGAGAATACAAATGCACTGACCGTCGCAGGTGTGACTGTGTTCTTGATGAAACTGGTCAGACCAAAGACAAATCCCAGAAACGATCCTTTCTTCGGTCCCAGAAAAATCGCACCCAGTATTACCGGGATGTGAATGATCGTGGCATTGATGACACCAAGCGGGATGTATCCGAGCGGAGTGAATGCCATGATAATAATGATTGCCGTAAACAGTGCTGTAAGCACCAGACTTAAGGTCTCTTTTTTCGTGTTCATGAAAATAAAAGCCTTCCTTTCAAAAAATATACGCCTATTCTACATTTTTCTGTATATATTTGCAAGGGAAAACTGACTCATATCATGGACTCAAGCGGCCTGTCACTGTCAAAAAACCTCACATATCCCTCGAGGGATTCCGCCTTCGTAAGAAGGTGTCTTGCGCCCTTCCACACGTAGATACGTGCCTTGCCCTTGCCGTTCTTCGCTTCCTGGATCATATTCTCTCCGGCGGAATTGCCATCCATGGCTATAAGTATCGACGGACGTCGCTCGTAGATCTCGTAGTTCACGCTCTTATAGATTCCCATTCCTTCGAGGTCAGGAGAGATCCTGATATGCACACCTGAGTCCCTTAGTGCATTTCTCTCCTTTGTCGTAAGAAGCGACGGGACAAACGCATATATATCAAAGGGATGTGACAGCTGACGGTTCATCTCCACCAGCTGCTTCTCATAGCCGTTCAGCTTATGTCCGATCACGAAAAAGTATTCTGACGCGTCAAGCTTATCCATAAGCCCGCGCAGCTGAGAGATTCCCTCATCCGTAGCACGTGTCGTCCTCTTCTCTGTATTGAAGCTGCCTCCGACGAGTATCACCGGAGTCCGGTCCCATGGCAGGTCGTCGATCTGGCTCTTGAGTTCTGTCACAGCGTCCAGATGGCGGTTCTTATTGATATAGAGACCTTCGATATGACTCTTGCCCATATGTGACAGGATGGTCTCCTCAATCGAATGGTCTCCTTTTATCTTCTCAAAGCGCTTCTTCTTACGTTCGAATCCTTCCACGCTATTGTCTATAATATACTGGTCTGTATGCTTCATAGACGCGACCTGATCAGGGTCAAGTCCAAGAAGGTACATAAGAGACAGCTGTTCATCACGCGGTGATGTACCATAGATTGCGGCTCCATCTGTTCCCTGGACACACATGATCCCCTCCTCGAGATACTGCTTCAGGGGATGGTTCTCAAGTGAATTCAGATTATTCAGTCGTACATTCGAGGTGATCTGGAATTCAAGAACTATGTGTGAATCCCTGATTGCCTCCATCAGCTCACGTCCCTTCTGCGAGCTCAGCGAATAGGTGTAGAGTCCATGACCTATACGCATACGCGGCATTTTCTGACCAGATGCCAGCGAATCTCTTACACACTCTATGGAATGAGCTATATTTTCCTTCTGGCTGTCATTTTCGCCGGCATGAACCCTTATTACGAAGTCAGGATCATCGGCTGCTATTTTTGCAATCTCCCTGAAGACAGGCTTCAGGGAAATGATATCGTTTATCTCTTCACCGACGAAGTCCACACCTGCCACATATGGATCCAGTGCTGTTCCCTTAAGTGCTGCGATATTCTGTGACAGATAGTCATCAGGTGTCACGGCATCTTTTACGATTGTGAGCGGAATCCTTCGGATTGCTGCAAGGAAACGCAGCATCACACCGGTCTCCTTGTATATCTCAGGCATGACCGCATGGACTTCTTCAAGCATATGGATGGACTCGTATTTCTTCACGAGAGTAGTATCACTGATCTCAGCATATACTATTCCCTGCGACTGATATGTCCTGGCAATCCAGAGCAGCAGGTCCTGAAACAGGGAATTCCCATGATACCGGCTGTCCTCCCTGTCCTTCATCATCTGATAGATGTAGTGCCTGATATCATCATCCGGGATCTGTCCGACATTCTCCAGACGGAAGGTATCCTCTGCCTGCCTTCCCTTACAGAATACATAGCGATAGAGGTAAACTTTCTCGAGATTAGTAAAAACTGCCTGACCGTCCTTAAGTATTGATAGTGAGGCGCGGATCTTCGCGATATTCTCCTCAGCATTGTCGAGATTGTGGAGAATGAGGTCTGCGAAATTGATAAAGGTATTGTCATTTATCTTTCTCGCAAGATACTTGCCCTGCAGATCAGAATCCACGAACTGCTTCTCTACCCTCGCGCGTCTCTGTGCCATCAGTGCTTCCTGCGCAGGAGTCAGCGCCAGCTCCAGCTTCCTCACATAGTAGAGAGGATATCTGATCTGATGGATGATTCCGAGAGCGATCAGAATATCGCCCGACAGATTCGCATTCATATGGGTATGCAGGTCGGAACGGAACTTGTAATCACGAGGGATATAGTCCTTGAAAATGGTGCGCCATAGGTCTGTGCTATAATCCTTTGTCTGGCTCATCAGAGTCTTCGAAATGGCAGGTATCCTGGCCTTGAGTTCGACCCTTCCATCGGCATGTATATTGGCGACTTTCATATTGCCCATTCGGAAGACCCAGACATCCTCATTATTGCCGTCCACATAGCATGGCACCTTTCCGCGTATCACAAGGAGGCCGTTCTCGTCCTCTGAGAGCGGCTCGTCAATCAGGCGTGCGAGATTCCGTATCAGGTTTCCAGTGTGATGATTCGGGGTCGCCAGTTCGTAATATAAATCGTCCAGCTCCCAGTAGAGAGTCACGACGATGTCCTTTTCGTTATCCAGATAGAATCTGGTAAAGTATGTCATTTAGAATCCGTGTCCCCCTCCTGACGAGCTGCTCCCACCTCCTGAGAATCCGCCACCTGATGATCCGCCACTCGATGACGAGCTCTGCCTGCGTGTCCTGTGCATCACGACGTTTAAGAATACAGGATTGATCATGCCATTGAAGGTTGCTGCCCTGAACTGGGTTCTGCCGATATTTTCAGGGATTACCGGTGCTACCTTTCTGTTCTTTCGTGATGAAACCATCACGATAAACATGATAAAGAACCCGAGAAAAATCCCAAGCAGAATGGCAACTGCATATCTCATCGGACGCAGAATAAAACCATTCTCAACAACATCATTGATCTGTGAAAAAGCCTCGCTCAGACACTCATAGTAATTACCATTCGTTGCATACCTGTAGACATTGTCGGTCACATCACGCGCATCTCCGCTGGTGAATTCCTGACGACAGCTGCCGAATCCACCAGTGTAGAGCTGTCTGTCAGACATATTGATAATGAAAGCCACACCATCCGAATCACCAAACTTCTCATGATAGCATTCGTCCATCTCTCCATGCATGCTGCTGGCCCCGGACATGTAGTCATTCTCAGTCACAATCAGATAGTGCCTGTCCTTCGAATAGCCTGACAACTGGTTCTGTAATTCCTGCTCCTCGGAATCCGTCAGCAGTCCAGCCCCGTCATAGATGTAGACGTTACCGCTGGCAGCGAAGACAGGAACTGTCTGAAAGAAAAGTATGATCACCATAGCAAGCAGGCAGACGGCACAGCAAACTCTGGCAAGCGTGAAGCCACTCGGTTGGGTGGCTTGGCGCATTGTAATCCTGGTGTCGTCTGCCTGCGGTGTCCTGTTAATATTTTCCATTCAGATTCCCTCCAGTCTTCCTGAACTGCGGCAGCGGCTGCGTCGCAATCCTGTTGTAATCCCTCGCCATCTGCACCGCCACAATGACCATGACAACAATATTTATAATGACAAGTCCGTACATGAACACATCAGAATGCGGATCAAGCACCAGATCAGCCAGTGACAGCATCGAACCGATCATAGCAAGAACAGCAGTGAATGAAGAACTGCCTCTTGCCTTCACGATCATCACGATCACTGCCGCCACAAATATGATAAATGCAATACCCCTGAACAGATACCCGATAGCAGTCCCACTCATAGACAACAGAATAGAAATCATAATCAGCACAAGACTCGTAACAGCTCTGGCACTCAGACCGTCCTTCTTTTTGTGATCCACTGCATACGGGTCATTCGGTATTTTAATACTTTTGTTTCCGGAATATCCTGCATCATCGAGATGATTCTCTTTTCTGTATATCCTGTTCGACTGGAAAGACGCAACAATCATCAGAACAGAAGATAAAAGAAGTGTCACAAAAGGCACCGCATGCATGTCGATAGTTCCGAAAACTCCAGACAGCAGGAGCAGAATAACTGCACAGATTGCCGAAGCCACAAGAGATCCCCTCACATATTTTCCTATATCTACCGGCAGATCAGCATGAGCAGCACCTGTCTGGCCATTGATGACAGTGTAGGCCACGCGGTTATTTTTCCTCGTAGTCAGAAACCACAGCGGCAGATATGCCCCGGTATTCTCAGATGCCCTGCTGACATACGGATCAATCTCCTGCCGCTGCGCATCTGCACTCTCCTCGAGATAGTACCCGTCATGATCACCAGCTGTCAGATCCAGCTTTCTCCTGATGATATCTATGCATCTCGTCTTCGTCTCGCCATCGTACACATCCGGATCGACCGTCGAATTCTCCGCATAGAAACCAGCCATATAATTCGGGTTGAAATCGTGCATCTGCTCATAGAAAAATGGTTCGATCTGCTCACTCACCGTATCATCAAGAGTCTGTGATGCATCCTGTCCCACACTGATCTCACAGTCAAGGTCAGTCTCCATGTCTGCCGTGTAATGGTAGTCATACAAGGCGTCGGAATCGTCCTTTGCGATCGGCACAGACAGCCTGCCTTTTGCCTCGTAATTATAAATCCAGTATGGAGTGTAGAGTCCCACAAATGACTGGAGCCCATCCGACGTCTTCAGATCATCCGGCAGGAACGGCACTCCGTCCACCATCCTCTGGTATCTGTCAATGCAGTCCTGCTTCGACAGGGCAAAAGGAATAATTTTCTCCGGATACCCTTTTGCGGAAAAATGCTCCGCATTCGCTATTTCTGCTCCACAGTACGGACAGAAATTCATCCCGTCAAGAGATGGAGCTGCCACCTCCCCGCCACAATTCGGACAGGTGACTACCTCCCTGGTATAGTCGAATTCCTGTGAGCGATATTCATCAATGGGAAAAAAAACGCCACACGACTGACATTTCATCTGGTGACTCTTAACATCGTATATAAGCTGCCCGCCGCACGACGGGCATGGAAACAGATTCGCCATACGCTCTCTCCTTAAAACTCCGGCTTCGGTGTGCCACACTTAGGACAGAAATTGCCATCGGATCTCGTGCCGCACCTCGGGCAGAACCACTCGCCAGGCTTTGGCGCTTCAACGCTCTGCTGCTGAGGCTGACCATTGTCCTGATTCTGGAAGAACTGGTTCGCATTGATGCCGCCGGCATTATTTGCCATATTAAGTCCTGCAAAGCCCATCATGGCTCCATTTGCATTGCCGGCAGCAGTACGCATTGCCTCAGCCTGAGCCTGCACGAGAGCAGCACCGGCCATGCCCTGATTCTTGTACACGGCCTGTCTCTGTACATCCTGCAGCATCTTCTGGTCTTCTTCAGGAATCGTAGCTGAAAGGATCTGGACTGAGGTAAGAGCCAGTCCATAATGCTGTCCCCAGGACTCATCAAGCTCCTGCTTCATGGCATCACTGATAGCCCTCGTCTGACCCGGAAGAGCAGACGGGCGTATCCCTATGCCGCTCAGCTGCGCAAATGCAGGCTGCAGGGCCTGCACGAACTCAGCCCGGAGCTGGTCATTCATCTGATCTACTGTGAATTCATCTGACACATTTCCAGCAATTGCAGTATAGAGAACCACAGGATCAGATACATGCATAGTATATGTGCCATTGCATCTGACAGTAGTATCGAAATCCAGACCGATATTCGCATCAACAATACGGAACGGTACAGGCTGCGGAGTCCCGAACTTACAGCCCAGGAGCTCCTTCATATTCACATAGTAGATACGCTGCTGTACCGGGTTCTGACCTCCGTATGAGAATCTCTCCCAGCCCTTCTTCACGACGTCCGAAAGACTTCCTGAGAAGAATGACGGCGAGGTCCCGTCATCCCAGGTATATGCGCCCGGCTCGGCAGCAACATCAAGAATCTGCCCCTGACTAACGAAGATCGCACACTGACCTTCATTTACAATGACCGTGGACCCCTTCGAAATATCATCGGCATCAGCCCTCTTATTCGATGATCTGCCGCTCACCATATGAGACGCGCGTCTGATAAGAACCTGCGCCGGCAGTGAGTCACAGGTATAGAACTCCTTCCACTGGTTCGCAAGCTCACCGGATACTGAGCCTGCAAATGCCTTTATAAAACCCATTAATTTCCTCCTTTTCCTGAAATATCAGGCCTTTGCTCCATAGTGCATCAGATCAGCCTTTGACAGAGCGACTCTGAGCGGATTGCCGACGATCATTGCGATAGCGATCTTGATAGCATCGAATGGCAGGAACGGAAGCACGCAGAGAGTAAGGCTCGTCATGAGATCACTTCCTGACTCTATCATGAACCATGCAGTACCGAGCGCATAGCATACGAGAACTCCGATAGCCAGACCAAGGGCCTGGATCACATACTTCAGAGCACCCTTCCTCTTCTCAGAAATGGTGATGAATGCTCCTGCGATAAGGATCAGAGGTATGCATCCGATCAGGTATCCGCCTGTAGGTCCGGCAAGCTTCCCGATGCCACCCTGCCATCCTGAGAACACAGGCATTCCTGCAGCTCCTAAGAGCAGGAAAATGGTAAAGGCCACAGTGCCGAGCCTGGTCCCGATAGCAAACACACACAGCAGGGCTGCAAGCACCACTAGCGATACCGGAACCGGTCCGATAGGAACCGAAATCGGTGCGAGTATGCAGCATACTGCTGCCATCAGTGCAGTAAAAGTAATCTCTTTGATCTTCATGTAAACTCCTTTGCTGAATAATAAATATAAACTTCGTGTAAATTCTATTATTTTTCTCTATCCGTGTCAATTTTTATAGAAAAGAGTATATCATGTGAACATACGTTTGTCAACATTTTTCTCTGAAATATGTTATAGTACATATCATGAAAGTGATTTTTGTAAAACTGTTTGGATCATACTTCGATGTCTCGGTGCCTGCTGCAATGAAGCGGTTGGGCTGGGAGGTCGAAGAAGAGACTTTTTATACACCGTCAGACTTCGTGCATGACGCCCGTCTTCAGGAGATGGTGCACGACAGGCTTAAGGGCAGGTCATGTGACTTTGTATTTACTGTGAATTTCTGGCCGGTACTCGCTCCGGTCTTTGATGACCTCGGCATGAAGTATGTGTCATGGAGCTATGATGCGCCGCTTCGTCTGACCGGAACTGATGAGATGGAGAGGGAGAATAATTTTATCTTCCTATTCGACCGTGGTCAGGTCAGTGATTATCAGAGCAAGGGGATCACACGTGTATTCCATCTTCCGCTCGGAGTTGATGCGCCGACCTTCGAAAAGGCTCTCTCTGCGAAAAGCAGCCGTTCATACGGTGTCAGCTTCATCGGTTCTTTCTACGCTTCTCCATATGTCCCGATCCTGTCGGCGATGGACGATTATCTCCGTGGACTTCTGCAGGGAATCCTGAATGCGCAGAAGAATCTGTTCGGCTATTACATCCTGCCTGAGCTGATCACCGACGATATCGCATCGAAGGTCAATGAGCGTCTTCTTTTTGTAAAAAGGCATCCTGCCGATTTCAGTCAGAACGCTGTTCAGGCAGCGAATGACTTTGCAGGACAGGTCAGCAGACAGAATCTCATATACACGATGGCGACACGCATCACCTGTCTCGACAGACTGACGCTCGTTGCCGCTGCTGCAAAGGTCACAGACACCTTTGTCTGCACAGGCGATACAGAATCGCTTAAGAAGACTCTGCCCGATGTCACTGTTCATGGTCATGTCGATTACTATACAGAGATGCCTCTCATCTTCCGTGACAGCGCAATAAGCCTCTGCCCGTCGCTTCGTTGTATCAGCACCGGAATTCCGCTCCGCGCACTGGACATAATGGCCTGCCATGGTCTCGTGATGCTGCCCGCATCTGAAGAGGCCTACGAATACCTTTCCAATGGTGAGGACTGCCTGATCTACTCTTCATACGATGAGGCTTTCGAACTCATGAAGTATTACACCACGCATAACACTGAGGTTGCGGCCATGAAAAAAAAGGCATATGAAAAGGCGACCACAGAGTTCTCAATGGAGCATAGACTCCAACAGATAAAGGACGCAATAAGATGAATACAATAAAGATATATGACAATTGGCCATACGACACCGACTTCTTCGCAAGGATCACAGCAATAGACGGAAACACGATCACTCTCGACCGCACGCTTTTCTTCCCTGAGGAGGGCGGTCAGACCTGTGACCATGGGGTGATCAGGTGCAATGGAAACGAGTACTGGGTCACTGATGTGCAGATAAAGGATGACGTAATCTATCATACGCTTAAAAGCACCGACGGTTCTCTGAACATCGGCGACGAGATCGAGGGCCATATCGACTGGGCACACCGCTTCGACAACATGCAGAATCACACCGGCGAGCATATTTTTTCAGGGCTCGTTCATTTACTCAAAGGATATGACAATGTAGGATTTTCTCTGACAGAGAACACCTGCCAGATGGACTATAATGGAAAGCTCACTGATGATGAGATCACACAGATTGAGGCACAGGCAAATGAGGTGATCTGGAATGCGATTCCTGTTGACTGCCGCTATCCTTCTGCTGAGGAGCTGGCCACAATTGATTATAGAAGCAAAAAGGAGCTGACAGGCCCAGTACGCATCGTCACTATTGCGGATGTCGATATCTGTGCCTGCTGTGCTCCGCATGTACGCACGACTGCTGAGGTCGGACTGCTGAAGGTCATCTCGCACCTCAACTACAAGGGCGGCACCAGGCTATACATCGCCTGTGGAAAGCGTGCCTTTACTGACTATGTACAGACCTTCGACTCGCTCACGGATATAGGACATCTCTTCTCTACCGGCCGTCCTGATGCCCTCGAGGCAGTAAAAAAGCTCATCTCCTCCGATCAGGAACTTCGCACGAGGCTGGCTGATTCAGAGCGGGATGAGCTTATGAAGCAGATTGATGATAATGATACAGGTGTCATCCTTACGCAGATCACAGACAGGAATATCCTGACTGCTGCGTTCAACCATCTGAAGGAGACTCATGACGGCGCCTGCTATATTTTTTCAGAAAAAAATGACGGCGGATATACCTTCCTGGCCGGAGGGCGTGACATCGATGCGAGGGAATTAATGCCTGCACTAAAGGAGCTCGGTGCCAGAGGCGGTGGAAAGGCTGATATGGTGCAAGGCTCCATAAATGCAACAGCAGACCGGATCATGGCAGTCATTTCACCGACCTGATCACGGAAAGCACTGAATCCGCAATGCGGTCATTGACCTCGTGTGCCTTCTCCGATGAGTCCTGGCAGGAATAGAAGTAGAACTTGATCTTCGGCTCTGTGCCGCTCGGGCGGATGGCAAACCATGAGTCGTTTGCAAGGAAAAAGCGAAGGCAGTTCTGCGGAGGGATATCTTCGTAGCCATTGATATAGTCGATGACCTTCGACACTTTTATCCCTGCGATTTCTGAAGGGATATTGTCCCTTACATACTTCATCATGCGCCCAATCCGTTCAGAACCCTCGATTCCTTCGAGGACTATATTCGGCTCCTTTTCAGCGAAATATCCATACTTCGCATAAATTTCCTGAAGCACGTCCCACAGGCTTTTTCCCTGCCTGCGATAATAGGCGGCCGCCTCAGCCACGAGCATACCGGCTGAGATCCCGTCCTTGTCACGGATGTCCTCACAGGCCGCATATCCGACCGACTCCTCATATCCGAAGAGATAGGTATATCCATGCTCATGCAGATACGGGATCTTTCCACATATATTCTTGAAGCCTGTGAGCGTCTCAAACATTTCCACTCCATAGGCATTTGCAATCCGTGTGGACAGAGTGGATGTCACGATCGACTTCACCATCGCGCCCTTCTCTGGCAGAGTGCCTGCGGTTTTTCTTCCCTCGAGGATATAATTCACGAGCAGATATCCTGTCTGGTTCCCGTTCAGCGGCACATAGTCACCATTGTCATTTCTTATCTCTATAGCAAAGCGGTCCGAGTCAGGATCGGTCGCCATCAGAAGCTCAGCTCCCATCTCACGGCCATACTTCTCGCTCAGTGCAAAGGCCTTCGGGTCCTCCGGATTCGGATAGCCGACCGTAGTGAAATCCGGGTCCGGATCTGCCTGTTCCTTTACTATCTCCCAGTTCGTGAAGCCACGTTCCTCAAGCATCTTCCTGAAAGGAATGCTTCCCGCACCATTAAGTGGTGTATAAATAAAAGGTATGGAAAGATCAAGCTCATTACCTGTATGTATGGATAATGAGAGTACCTTGTCGAGATAGGCACGGTCATACTTTTCATCAAGGACAGTGATAAGCGACCCATCTGACACGTCTGAATGAATGCCGGTCCACGGGTCCACTTTCTCTATAAAAGAGGTCATCTGATCCGCAATCTCTGCCGACACCTGGCATCCGTCATCCCAGTAGGCCTTGTAGCCGTTGTACTCCTTCGGGTTGTGGGAAGCCGTGATATTGATGCCGGATACAGTTCCTAAGTACCTGATCATGAATGCGAGCTCTGGTGTGGGCCTCAGATCAGGAAAGGTGTAGACCTTGATGCCATTTGCCGCAAGGATGTGCGCAGCGAGCTCTGAGAATTCCTTCGAATTGTGACGCGGGTCATGGGCTATGACGACACCCTTCTTCATAGCCTCAGTACCCTGTGCTCTGATGAAATCAGCGATCCCCTGAGTGGCACGGCCTACCGTGATACGGTTCATCCGGCTGGTGCCTGCTCCCATCTTCCCCCTGAGACCGGCTGTACCGAAGCTTAAGTCCTGATAAAATCTGTCTTCTATCTCAGCCTCATCCGTGATTTCTTCTAATTCCCTGTGGAGCGGGTCATCAGCTGATAAATGGCTGAGCCACTCCTCGTATTTTTCTTTATACCCCATACAAGCTCCTTCAAAAAATTGAACAAGATGAAAAAGGGACGCGTCCCCTTTTTCATCTTCTGTAAACGCGCATACGGTGAGTCTGGCGCTTTGACTCAGGCGGAAGCTGCATGTAGTCCTTGCCATACTTGCCGCGCAGATACTCATCATACGAGCCCGGAATGAAGAACTCTGTGTCCTCGAACTGAGCCCTCTCGAGGCGGCGGGTAGCAGGGCCATCGCAGCGCTCTCCCATGCCTCCGGTGACGCAGGTGAGCGAGCCGACATAATCGGCCGTGTCATAGTCTGCAACAGAGGCCGCCCAGGTGCAGAAGTCATGCACTATCCTCTTATTCCCGCGGAGCCTCTCAAGCAGCACCACAGGAGTCTTCAGAATTTTCTTCGCAAGGGTCGTGCCGTGAAAGCACTTCGCGCGGGAATTCTGTATGTCAAAAAGGTACTTTTTCCCTTGAGACACTACACTCTCGCACTCCGCATCCGTCGAAGGCCAGCCGTCCTGCGGGAAAATATCGAGAAAAAGATGCAGTATCTGGTACTTCTCAGCTATGTACTCAGACGTATCACGGTCGAGCACCGTATCCATATCTACAAGCTCTGCAAAAGGAATCGAAAGTGTGCCACGATCCCCCGACAGCACCTGCATATGAGGATCGACAGGTTCCTTTTCTACGAGATCCAGGAACCTCTCATAGTCAGGCCTCGGCATTCCTATATCCACGTCATCATCCCACGGTATAAAGCCGTGGTGGCGGATCGCACCGAGCAGCGTGCCCCCGACCAGATAATACCGCAGGCCATGGGCATCACAGTAGGAAGCGAATTTTTTCATCATGGAAAGAAGCTGATCGTGAATCTCATCAAGCGTCAGCGGTTCTGTATTTTCTTTATTCATGTAATTCATGATACCACATTCGTGATGGTTGTGGCAAAAATCTGTTGCTATTTACCTTAAAAAAATCTATAATTATTTCGTATCTGTTGATAGATCAGAACCGAGGGACTTATGGGAATCAAATACAAAGTAAATGAATTAAGACCTGACATGGTCCTCGACAAGGACATCGTGACGCTGCAGGGGCAGACGCTCGCGAAGGCCGGCGATAAGCTGACGAGGAATCTCATTGCGCGGATCAGCTTCTACTCCATCTTCGATGTGGAGATCAGACCCGAGGAAGAGGTGAAGAAGGAGGAAGAGGCAAAGAAGGAAGAGCCTGCGAAGGAGCCTCCGAAGTCAGATAATAAGACTATACCGTATTCCCAGAAGATGAAGAGCACGAAGGTTTACCAGACTTTCCAGATGGACTATTCGAGAAATCTCGCGACAATGCGCGGAGTCTTCTACCGTATCCAGAAAGAGGACCGGCCGAATGTCGATTTCAATTCTATTCTTAGAGATGTGTCGGCACTTTTCGCCCAGAAGACAGTACTTGACCTCTTCGATATTCTGCACACCATGCATTCGCTCGATGACGCAGTATATGTACACTGCCTGAATGTATCTCTCATCGCCAGAGGTATTGGACGCTGGATGCAGGCAGACACAGATACGCTCAATCTCCTGACGCTCGCAGGCTATTTCCATGATATCGGTAAGATCACTATTCCACCCGAAGTACTAAATAAGACCGGCAAGCTCACCGATGAGGAATTCGCGATGATGAAGCAGCATCCTCTGAATGGCAAGAAGCTCTTAGAGAAAGTTCCTCACATCGATTCACGTATTCTGTCCGCTGCTCTTCAGCATCATGAGAGAAATGACGGCTCTGGCTATCCGAGAGGGCTCTCCGGAGACGAGATCGATCCGGTAGCATCAGTGATCGCTGTCGCAGATGTGTATGATGCCATGACTACAGCCCGCGTCTACAGAGCTCCGCTGTGTGCTTTTCAGGTGATCGGAGCATTTGAGGAAGACGGCCTGCAGAAGTACTCACCGAAGATCGTGATGACCTTTCTCTCAAGACTCGCAGGAGCATATCAGAATGCCCGAGTCATCCTGAGCGACGGTCGCCGCTGCAAGGTGGTTTACATCCATCATCACCAGAACTGCATGAGCCGTCCGATAGTCCAGTTCGACGATGGCGAGATCCTCGATCTGCTCACTCAGCCGAAGAGCCTCTATATCAGCTCGATTCTGTAGGTCACAGCCTCTCGAATTCATCAGCTCTTCTATCCCAGGTGTGCTCTTCTGCCGCCTTCTTCATGCCATTGTATGCGATCTCAAGAGTCCTGTCCTGATCAGACAGCAGTTCATTAACACGCGCAGGGATGGCGGCGATATCCTCATCAGTCAGGCGGAAGGTCGCTATATTTTCACCATCAGTAAATGCTTCATCAATGTACTCGGTTCCCTCGGTAAAGCACAGCGCCCCGCCCAGCATGATATCCGCAACCCGCTCCGTGAACCCGGCCTTGTGCCCGGTCATCACGTTGAGCGAAATAAGAGACTGCCTGTAAATCTGTTCCACATCATTGTAATCCACGCCAGGGTGAATGTGGAGATTCGGATATTTTTCAAAAATGCGAAATGAATCACTGAACACATGAAGCTCGACACCAGCATCCAGAATAGCCAGGATCACTTTTTTGCGGAGATGCTGCACGACATCCCTGCCAAGGAATGCCCACGACTTGCAGAACCGCACGAATTCTTCATCTGAGAAAAAATCATCCCTGCCGAAATACTGCCTCATCACATCCGGATCTGAGAGCAGTTCGTGAAGTACAACATCCTGAGGCTTACTGACGTCCTGTATCATTTTCTGCACATAAATGCAGGCAAGCGGATACAGCGTCGGCTGCTGCTCATGGATCACAGACAGATCCTCATCCAGACTGTCCGTACAGGTCCCCATGAACGAAACAGGATAGGTGATGAGTGACAGCTTCGTGTCCCTGAACTCAGCAAATGATATGTCGCACAGATCAGTCTTCTCGCCGGCAGGCGGGAAGAACACCGCACGATGATGCAGATATTTATCAATGTAAGCGGCATAATATCTGTCCACACACAGGAACTCCACCTGCTGTGGCATCCCGGCAAAAGTATCCCCATACCAGCACGGATGGTCAAAAACCATATCATACACCGGTGCATCGATCAGATCATACAGATATCTGCCGTCACTCAGTCTCAGACCGAAGGACATATTCTGAAATCCGATGATCCCCCTGAAAGTCCTGCCCACAAGTGAATTCACGAAATCTGGCGTGATCTCATCCTTCCCAGCGTAGACGACCTCATACCCTGCTCTCTCAAGTGCCTCCCCGAACTGATATGCAAATGCCTGCAGCGCCCCGAAACACGTCCCATCCGGCACATATATCAGATACGGCGCCACTCTCCTCCTGAACTCATGAAACTTCTCCCCCTGTCCCGACAGCATCTCCTGCAGGAACGGCATCCTGCCATCGATATCATCACCAAGGACAGCAAGTACGGTCTCGTCCAGCCTGCCAGAAGATACAAGCTCATCCCTGAGCCAGGAGATCAGGAAGCAGGAGGATTGCCAGAGAAATGTATCAGGATCTGAAATATATCTGTTATCTGAATTCAGCTGTCGAATACCACTAGCCTGTGCTTCGGTCATATCTCACAAATCACTCACGCTCTGTACTTTTTTGCATCTATGTACTCTTCTACCCTCTTATTCATATCCTCTAAAAAAGATTTCACAGAGTGAAATTCTATGTTAATATCTCCTATGCTTTTCTGCTTTAGTGCATCAATAAATGTCACCTGACCGTGTGCAAGCTGGTTTCTATGTTCCTTGATACTTGACAGTATTGAGTCCTGTCCCTTTGAATAGTCTATGTCTATTGTAATTCCTATTCTGCTAAAGTTATTCTTAATACTGGAACAATCAAGATTGCCACCATCCACAGTGTTTCTGGCATTTAAATTGATTACATCAGATTCAAGTATATGATTGATAATTTTCTCACACTGATTACTTATGGTAGTATAGTTAGAATTAGGGTCCTTTAAAGGCTTCATCTGAACATTTCTCCACAGTTTTCTTATGGATTCACTGACTTGAGAATATGATAAACCCTCTTCATTTATTTGATCATATATCGCTGTCACTGAATTCATAACAGTAGACTCAATAAGATTATATATCATGAGGGATGCATTAGACTTTAATATATTGATAAGAGACTGATAAGTAATACTAATATTTTTTTCATCATGATGAAATATCTCGTCAAATCCAGAGCGACCATCCTCCAGTCTCTTGTTTTCAAGATTCTCAAAGAACTCCATTATCTCAATAAAATCTGAGATTTCATTCACGCGTTCTTTAAATCCATCACTTATCATATCACCCTTTCAATAGTCTGTTTTTGACAAAATCTATTCTCGCCTTCAAATGACTTTTGTTGTTTGCCGCATCTGATCTAGTAACTTTCTTGAATTCATCACTATCAATCCAATCTGTATCTGCTACAGAGAGTTTCGGATTCTTCTCTAAAGCCAATGCTATTCCGACTGCCAATGCTTCATACCTGGCATGTGGTGTTGATCGTGATTTTTCGGTCTTTCGAAATCCTCTAGAACCTAATAACTTATTGGCATACTCAAGCATATCCTCAAATCTTTTTTTACATGCAACAATTCTCTCTGGAGCTTTTTCACAAACAGTATTCTGTTGATCCACATATGAATCAATATACCTTGCAACGTTGCCTCCATATCCTTTAAAATTATCATGATATCCATCAAAATATGCAAAAAACCTTGCAGCAAGTTCAAAGCCTTCATATCTGGCTTCAACATCAGCAGTACGCGGTGCTAACTGATTGAAAAGTTCATTTTTAGTACATTCTTCAAGAAAATCTTTAAACTTTCCTTCATATGACCCTCTTCGCGCTTCCGATGCTGTTAGTTTCTTACCACTAGTATTAATTCTCTTGAAAATTTCCTGTCTGACTGATTCAGTAGTACCCTCCTCAAGATATACAACCCGGATAATTGTCTTAAGGAATCTCCGTCTGACAGAAATATCCATGTCATCGAATGTCATACCATTTGATTCAGTAAGAATATCAAGCCCTGACAATCGCAGATCATTCTGCACGAACTGTACCATAGTCTGCATTCTCTGTGCGCCATCAACTATCTCAGTACGTCCATCTGATGTATCTGCAAAGAACATCAAAGGAATTGGCAGTCCCATAAGTACAGATTCAATAAACCTACATTTAGTCTGCTCGTCCCATACAAAATTCCGCTGATATTCCAACTGAACATAATACTCATCATTATCGAATTGTTTCACTAGATAATCAATCACGAAATCACGAGTATCATATTTAATGTCTGTTTTTCTCTCACTAATCTGTTTGGCCGCTTCTTTCTGTCTGCTTCCCATTCTACTCTTCCTCTACACTTTTTCTGATACTTATTCCGATAGCTTTACCTAGTTCTACCGGCACAGCATTGCCTATATGAATTCCTAATTCTCGTTTATTAACAGGCTCTCCATCCTTCACAAACTTATAACTATATGGAAATGATTGTAGCAACGCACCTTCTCTTAAAGTGATTGCCCTGTCTTGTTCAGGATGACCAAAACGTCCATTACCATATCCATAAAACTGTGTGGTAATAGTTGGAGATGGTTCATCCCATTCCATTCTACCATATACCGATCCATAGGTTTGTCCAGACTTTTTCTTATGACATTTCAGCTGTAATGATTTATCCCAGTCTTTCCATGAGCCTCCTGGCTTTGAGTTTTGAATACGAAACATGTTCTTTTCTGATAATTTTCCTGCTGTATGTAATCTATCTTTCGGATCTGTCTGGCCTGCACTGAGAGGTGGAAGACTACCTATTGCATTTCTTACGGTTTTATAATTTCCAATCTTATATATAGGGTCAATAAGCTTTATTTCTCCAATCCTTGAAGCCAGCAGTACCAGCCTTTTTCTCTTCTGAGGGACTCCATAGTCCGGGCAGTAAACAATATGATAGTCTACATCATAAGCGCCATTATATAATATAGCTAGAAAATCCTGAAAAACTTTTTCATTTCTCAAAGATGGGACATTCTCCATTGATACTATATCAGGAGCAGTCTCCTTTATCAACCGTCCAAATTCATTCAGCAATTTCCATTTATCATCATGTCTGCCATCTTTTCTATATCTTAACGAATATCTTGAAAAAGGCTGGCATGGAGCACATCCTACCAGAGCATGTACCGTGTCATGGGGATATAATCTTTTAATAAAATCACCATCCACATCCTCAATATTTCTGCAATAAAATTTCGCATGATTATTGGTCTGATAAGCATATTCACAGTTCTTATCATTATCAATACCAGCAACAACTTTTATTCCAGCTTCCTCCAGCCCCTTAGTCAAACCTCCTATTCCGCAAAAGAGATCTACCGCATATATTCTGTCCATTCATTTCTCATTTCCTTATCTTAATGTTCAGACATAAATCACAAAAAGATTTTAACATGGTCTCGATAATATTGTCAAGACAAGTAGCTTTGATCTTCTCTCTTCATTTAGTTTTTAGTTACTGTTCAAACCCCATGTAGACAATAAAAGACCGATAGTGTAGACTCAGACCATAAAGATAATGAGTCTGTGCTATCGGTATTCTTTTCTGGCACCGGTCTAGGATGCCTAAATATATCCTTCACTGATTCAATTACGTTGCAGTTTTCTTTTTGTCGCATCAAAACCAGCATGCTCATGCCTTTACAGAGAGACTCAACGCTCTCGTCGCTTCTGAAAGTCATGGCCTGCGCCTGTTTTCGCTTATAAGATCTGAGAAGCCGTTCGGCTTCATTATTAGTGGCGGGCACACGGATATCATGGAGGAACAGCAGGTGGTTATCACGGTATTCTTCCATTCTCCGTTAAAGGTTATATCCCTCTTTGTAGTAATCGCTGGGTGGTGAATCGCTGTATTCTTCACACGCCTTTGCGACTGCTTCATCGTATCTTTTCTCGAAGTCCGCGACTTTATCACTATCCGGTTCTTCATCATCAGGAAGGCTGTTCCTGTAATGGATCATCTCCTGGATCAGGGAATGCATCTCCCTGCTCCATGTGAGCTCCGGTTCATTGTCCATGCTGTCCGCAAACTCCTTTAGGAGACTGTTGACCATGCCTTTTGATATGTTGAGCTTTCCGCCTGTGAGGTCAGAGAGGAACTTTCTTGATTTATCTATAGAGACATTGCAGTCATTGTTAAGAAGATACAGAAATGCTCTTATGCTGGCATCATAGTTGACTTCGTTTACATAACCTTCAGGGAATTTTGCCCATAGGTACTCGTTAGTCTTCGGATTATAATAGGTATCTGCTGTAAGCTCATTGACCACAAGTCTGAGCTCTATGCTGACCATCTGCTTGGATTTTATCTTGCTGGCAGGTCTGAAATCAGGGTCGTCCAGCACTTCCTGTGGCGGCGGGAGTTTATGCGATGAAGTTGGTTCCTGCCTCTTTCTGTGATGTCCTTCATGACCTGGCTGTGCGCCAGGTTTTCTGCCGGTCTTTTCACGGCTGTTGGTTATCTTTTTGGGCTTTCTGGATTTTGATGAAGGGATTGATGAGTTCTCGAAATCACGGTTGAGCTGTGCCTGGAGTTTCTGGTTTTTTCCTTTCTCTTCTTCGAGCTCGGATGCGGTCTCGTAATACTTTCGGTGAGCTTCCATGAGCTTTTCAAGAGCTTCATCACGCTGTCTTTCTGCACGAAGAGCGCGTTCTTCCATCTTTTCAAGTGCGCGAGCCGCATCTGCGAGCTTTTCCTGATATTCAGCATCAAGGTCATCAACAATCCCTGACCAGATTTCGCGGACCCTCTTTGTCTCTGCGTGGGCAGCCTCAGCCTTTCTTTTTTCGTCTTTTATGGCACGATTATAATACGCGGCGTCCTTCTGACGCAGCGCCTGGAGCTCCCGGTACTTTTCACCGGATTCAAGCTCACTGATCCTTTTCTTTGCAGCCTTCAGGCGGCATTCCAGCGTATTATAATCGCAGTGATCCATAGGTCAGCCCTTCTCCTTCAGCTCTTTGATCTGTTTCTTGAGAGAGGCTATAAGTGTTTCCTGAGCCTCACATTTGCTGACGAGCTTTTCATAGAGCTTCTTGTAATCCGCAGCAGAAGAGACTTCAGTGTTCTTCTTTCTGCGGTTTCTGCCATCAGTTGGTATGATCTCGCCGGTTTCAGGGTTGACCCTGCCTATGAGCTTCCTTTTTGCCCTTGTCATTTTCTTTTCCGGATCCCAGTAGGAATGGGATTCGTAGGCATATGTTATGCCTGAGCGTTTGTCATACTGCTTGATTATTGCCATGCTTGACTCCTTTCACATTTGACAGGTTCTATATGGTTATGTGTATATTGTATCGCATAACCATATATCTGTCAAGCAGAAAATCCAAGAAAACATTGATTTTTCAACGTTTTCTTGGATTTTGATAGCAATATTTTTAGTGTTAAATCTGGTTATGATGATCAGATTTTAGAACTTATAGATGGGTTTGAACAGTAACTTAAAAATTATATTTTATGATATCATGAATGCTCCTGTTATATCTCAAGCCTTATCTCTTTTGTGCCAACTATATCATTATCAAAGTAAAATGCTTCAAGCACATCCTGATCTATGATGCAGCTTCCTGACAGCATCATAGAAAATAAATCATCCGCAATGTCCGGAGTCTGAAGTCCGAGTGGAGCAGCAAGCGACATGTAATCATCCATGTACTCCAGCACGCCTTCATTTACTTCAATCTTCCTGTCAAAATTTCTTTGGTTCTTCTTCGGTCTCTCGCACACGAATTTGCAGTTGCTGTCAATACATCTGATCATACCATACGGTGCGGTAAGAAAGCTCTCCAGGAACATACTCTTCTGACCGACCTTACCATCTCTGCCATTAGGGAGCGATATATCATTAAAACATGCCTTTGCGTCACACTGATGAGCATAGATATTGTTCTTATCGAAATTGAAAAAGAGATAGTAACCCTTGATTTTCCTCCTGATATGCTGCTGATATTTGAACTGGTTCGTACCATTAAACCCCAGATCTACAATAGCATCCTCATGTAGCTTGGAAAATCCATATTTATCCAGATATCTGTCATAATTCTCGGTCTCAATAGCCAGCTCTGTTCTGATCTCCTCTCTGTATGCATCTATTTTCCTGTAGATATTCTTATCAGACGAAGGATCAACCTGTTCATCGTTTATGGTCTCTGATCTGTCATCTACCACTATATTGAATCTTGAGAGCATGTATTCTCTGAAAGTTCCCGCAAAAGGAATCCGCGCAAACTCTTCAAGGTCTGCCTGACTCTCCACATTTGTAGCAAAAATCAAACGTCTTGATGCTGGCAGATACTTTATCTCAGGAAATGAATAGTCCGGGCAGATCTCCTTCAGATGCTCTAAGTCTCTTGTCAGAAACCACCCATCCCTTGCACAGAACAGAAGTCTTTCAACACCATCAGCATTGGAAGTCCTGATAAGCCATATTAGAAACTTCGTGATCACAGGTCCTAAGACCCATCTTCCAAAATCACGACATGTCTTTATCTCCGGACGGCCTTTATTCTCATTCAGGACAAATGGAGAATTCAGGATATCAGATACAAATACTCCTTCTGCAACAGAATTGATGATTCCGCCCTTATCATCGTCCATCCTGATTGATGAAATATCCATCATATCACGGGTATTGAGCACAGGATAAGTATCTATCCCAAATTCCTTTGGCACACCATAGTCACCAGAAGGATCATCACCTATATGAAGCTTCGTCGTGCCTGCTGGGAACTTATGTCCGAAAGAAATCCAGAAATCATTGCTCTTCTTCCGTCTCTTCTCCTCACAGGAGATACGGATGTGATCATCAGAAATCTTCTCAATCAAGCTCTGATAGAGCATTCCCTTCTCTCTGTCCTGGAACTTATCACAGGCAGCTTCAAGAATATCAAGTATGATCTGCTTCGTCAGATACATATCGCTTAATAGCCATACATCCTTGCCACAGGACAGCGCAAAATCAAGAGCATCAAAAATATCTTCCCTGATGACAGCAGAGTCCTTTTCTGTATCTATTTCAATCTGCAACAGCTCATCACGCTGTTCACCGGTGATACCGGTATTATCCCTCAGTCTGTCATATACATCAACGATGGTATAGTATGGATCTTCCTGTTCAGCAGCAGCCTTCAGTCTCTCATTGTAAAAATCAAATGATACATCTGACCTTACCTTCTCTTCGACGAGCCTGAAAATATCCTGCGGCAGCATCACCTTTCTTAGAATCAGCGTATCGAAGATATCAAAAGAGACCACGTCATGCCTCATGATGCTATCCAACATGGCATCAAGTGAACGTCTCCAGTAAGGATTCGACTTGTCTGCTATCTGCTGTTCAGTGAGCTGCGCCTTCTGACCATTGGCATAATACACAGGCAGTTTCGTGCCTCTGATACGCTTGTAAATCGTCTCATAGTTCGACGGATCAGAGCTGATCACGATGATTACAGCCTTCTTTTCTGCCTCTTCTAGCGAGATGACAGTCTGCCCGCAGTACCGGGTCCCGATGTTCGCCGGATCTCTGTCCAAGAGTCCTACAATATTGAAGTCCGGAATTCCCGGCAGAAGCATTGCCGTCCGCTGCCCAATGCCATAGATGGCAATGCCAAATGACTTGTACCTGGCGAAAGAACGACGGAATATATCTATTTCATTTTGATAGATAGAGGTTGTTTTCATCTACAGTTCACCTAACGCCTTAAACTGCTCATGAATCAAAGGGAAATTCTCCCATGGAACGTTTTTAAGAATATCCTGTCTCTCAGTGAATTGCTTTGCAGTCGTCCTAACAGAAAAATATACATCAAACTCTGCTTTAATTTTATCTCTTCTGTGCTTTAAATATTTTCCTTTTGGATCTGCGTTTTCAACAAAATCATGGCCTTTTGCTATTATTGAGGCATCATAGGTATCTTCAGCTTTGATAGAATCGAGCAGGAATGTTTCGAGAGCACCTGTATGTTTTTCAGGAATAAGCAGAATATCTATCTGGAAAGAGATTTGTTCATCCATATCATTTTTCTGTACACAGTTGAACAAAAGCCCATTTGAAGAAAAAGTAACATTATTCCCTGACAATTCATTTTCAATTTCTACCTTCCAGATATCAGCTGTCCACTGTTCATCATGGTCTGTAAAAATCACAATCCAGCTAAACACTTCACCACCATATCCTTGTGCTGAATTGCGTTTAAGCACATCTGCTAAGGCAGCCTTCAGATTAGAAACACCTCCTACTGAAGCGATTGTAATAGTATTATTGCCTCTAAAAAATCTTCTTGACTTTTTATTTTTAAAGTTATACAGATCTTCTGTCGATTCATCTACTCTGTCCTCCCATGAATACACACGTCGCATATAATACTGAAGCAGAGTAAAATCAGTTGCACCCTCACATAATATAATACTGTTCATAGAAGTGATACCCCCATTTTCACTACTTCACTCGCTTTGACAGCATTCATTTTTCTCACATGAATAGTATCATTGTGATATAAAGTATATATATTCACCTTCTCCTTATAATCATCACTCAAGCTACAGATATCAAGAAGCGTATCCATACTATGTGTAGACATAAATACCTGGACATTGTTCGCTAAAGCCGTCTCTACGAGCCATTGCAGCGTAGCTTTAATCACCGTTGGGTGAATGGAATTTTCTATTTCATCTATCAGTAAGATACCATTATGAACCAAAAAAGTAGCAGCAACAATATCAACAGCCTTCTTAATTCCATCTCCAAAAAGACTTAGTGGTACCATTTCTGCCTTATTCCCTAACTGCAGAAAACATTCTCTATCTATGAGCTCAAATCCGGTAATATTATTATCATAACATTTTAACAATCCTACCATTGACTTTTTGAATTCCGGCATCATAAGTACCTGAGCTAAATACAGATAATTACGTATAATTGTTACTTGCGGTCCTATATACAAAATATTAATATCAAATGACTTGTCTTTAGGCGTTTTCATTGCCTGCTGAACATCAAAAACAGAAAAATCGGACGTTTTATCGTCTTTAGAAATATGCATTTGCAGGAGTCTGGATGGCATCATATCATCATCTGTTGGTTCACGATCCCCCTCTCTTACATAGCCATTCAGACGCATTAACTCCTTCTGGGAGACAAGACTCTGGCTTATATCAGCAGAGAGGCTTATTATATGCTGCTGATTATCCTTATTAGTATAATCATAATCTATTATTTTGTCATCCTGCCCATATGGAAACATCCTCATTAACTCTTCATAAATCGATGTTCCACCAAAATGAGAACCAGTAGACACGGACTGCCATATATCAGAGCGCAAAGGATTACTTATTGTACCTATCAGCTCAAGTATGGATGTCTTTCCTGTATCATTTTTGCCAGTAAGAACATTTATATGATTCAAATCTTTCAATGACAGATCACTAATTCCTCTATAATGACCTATATGAAATTCCTTAATATTTATAGCCATGTTTTCTCCAAAATCAAAAACGATCTACCATGTTTCTACTAATAATCCTTAAAAAATTTGTGATGTCTACAGTTCCATCTTCTTCATCAGGAAATCACACACATGCTGTCCACAGGTGCCATCAAGATTTACAGCGACTTTCTTGAATGATTCAAGTGCTTTTTGTTTGTCGAATGGAGCTCCATATACAATACCTGCGAGAAACGAACCAAGTGAATTAATAGAGTCTTCTATCATACTATACTGAATACCCCAGGGTGCATTCTCACTGAAACCATATGCATTCTGTCTCAACTCATCAATATCAAAAACAACCTGTGCACCCTCCGCGGTATTTACGGTCTCTTCAGTCATGGCACTCTCTGTTCCTGGTTCAACTCTTGCAGTTAAAGAATCAGTATCCAATACCAGTTTCTGACTTTTATCTACTGATTCTATAATCAGATCATTATCCTGAATCCTGCACACGCCACACCGTCTAATATAATTCTGGTCTTCTGATACAAATACAGATCGGAAATCATCAGTATACTTTATTTCTTCCGTATCCATATCAATCCTCACAATATATGGATACTCATCAGGGATCAAAAAAATACACCTGTCCTTGCGGCGTGCACCAAAGAATTGCTGTGGCTGGTCCGTATAATATTTTAATTTAATTGCATAAAGAGAGCCATCTTTATGATATATTAGAACATCATCTGTCCAGACAGGCGTAATATACAGCTTATCATTATACAAGAAACATACGCCATACAGCTTGAAACTATATTCAGATAATTTCTTCACAAAATGAATATCGACTTGATATTTAGAAACATGCAAACCTTTGAACAACAAATTACCACAGGTAATCATATACCCACTCTGCTCTTCATATGGAGTATTGCTGAAGTACTGCTTCTCAATTGTTTTTTTATCAGGCTCCTGATGTATATAATCATTCAGGATAAATAACGGCTTTCCTGCTGCATTAAAAAGCGACGTGACAGACGTTCCGCCATCGCCAATAAATACGTCACAAAATGCAACAGACAATGAAATATCCGGTGTATCATCAAATATTCCTAAACCACTGTTAATAAATTCATTCCTAATCGACTGATATTTGTCATAATACTCGGGTCTCATAGCCTTAAGAGTACTTTCAATAAGAGGATGAGGACGCCATAAAATAATAGCATCAGTGTGACTTGAAAATGTGTCAAACACATATTTCATTTTGTCTAGAAATACATTCGTATTTGAAAGTAAATTTGTGAGACTCGTATTATAGAAATATATCTTTCTACCCTTCGATTTCTTTAACCATTCATCAGGAATTCTGGAGTAAAACTTTTCGGGCTTTGATATTTTCTCTTTTTCAAGTCCAATTACTTTATCAAATTTCGGTGATCCCATTGGAAGAAACTTGTCTCTAGGAATTGCCTTGTCATAGAAACCAATCTGATATTTATTCTGCGTCAATATATAATCTGCATACAGATATGCCTTGCAGAGGCTCTGGCCTTTAGGAATACCCCCCTCAGTTGAGTAATAAGGGCAGTATACCAGACAATCCGTATTTTTCTTGATTTCGTATGAATAAAATCTCGGATCGACAGTTGTGACAAAATTCATATCATCATAAGGATTATGAACAAATGCAATATCAGGCTTTATCTTTTCAATATCAAAGGCCTTCCAGTCTGTTACTGGTTCATTTGTAGGAAACAAATCACTTTCACAGTGCATCGATTCGACTGTCCCATCATTTTTTCTATTGTAGTATGGAATAGGTACAAGATAGACATTTACATCATTTCTTTCCTTAAATGCAAGATATATGCTCTCCATCGAATCCCACATAGAGGCCTTGTATGGAAAGAATACAACTTCAAGAATAACAGATATTTCATCTCGAATTGTATTTCTTATATTTATCAGATCTGTGTCAAGACTTATTCCTCTTTTCCGCTGGCTGAGCTGATAAAGATCCTCACAATATTTTTCAAGCAGCTTTACACTCTCTGTATTATCTCCCTCTGCCTTTTCTATAGCATTACCTATAGAAACTGCTGCTTCCTGACACGAAGTAAGAATTGAGACGCAATCATCCCAATCACCACGTTTCTTGAATTTCTTATATTCCTTATGAGCTTCTTCAATGGTATCAAGCATATGAAGAATAGCTTTTTTCTCAAACCTTCTCATATATTTTTCAATTCAATCCTCTGAATTCTTTTGTGAACCATCGTATCTTATCTTCCGGAACGCCTTTACAGATCAGATACATTCTAATCGAATCTGCTATACCCTCCGTGATATTAGCTATCAGTATATAGTCATAGTCCTGCTTTACAGAAAAAAAGACTTCCGGATTCTCAACCGGAAGTCCCTGATCTGAATAAACCTTATCGTTCTTATCGAGCCAGGCTACAATATGTGCTCGTCCATCCTCATTAATATATGAATATATCTTGCTGCCGAGAACACCGGCACCATATATTACTACCTTATCACTGGTTGTCACGCCGCCATATGGTGACAGTATCTCCTTATCCTTATCTTTGTCCAGATATCTGATATCTGTTACAGCTGTGATGAAATTCTTATATACCTTAAGGCTTGGCGCCATCTCATCCCATACGCCCCTGTCCTTAAATGACTTTTCCAGGTAATCAGTAAGAACCTGCACACGGTTAATCTCGTCTGACTTCATCTGGGTGGTAAGAGAACCAGGATGGCGGATATAATTGTAGCCAGAGCTATCAATTATCGTTATCGTTGATGAATCACATATACTAGGATATGTGACAGCAGCATCTTCACCAACAACAATCGAATCAGGTACAGACAACTGATTGCGGATTAAAATGTCTTTTCTGAAAATCTTACTTACAAGTACTGGTAGTATTCCGTATTCATAAAACTGCCCTGCATATAATGATGATTTCATAATTTGTTTTTCGACATAAGTACCTGCTGGAATTTCATTTTTGAAAACAGTTGTCCTGTCTCCAAGTATATTTCTATATCCACAACAAACGATATCTGCATCATCTTTTTCCCGGGCACAAACCAACCTCTCAAAATAATCCTGATCAATGTAGTCATCAGAATCCACAAATCCTATGAATTCACCTGATGCTGAACTAACTCCGACCTTCCGAGCCGAAACCAGGCCTTCATTTGATTTATGAATCACTTTAAAACGTTTGTCATCTACAGCATATCGATCACAAATCTCAGATGATCCATCTGTAGAGCCGTCATCTACAATAATAATTTCAAGATTATCGTACGACTGCCTCATCACCGATGACAGGCATTTTTCCAGATATTTATATGAATTATACACCGGAATGATTATACTGAGCAGCATACCTATCCTCTCCTAGGAACTGCATAAAATACAGTATCATACCATTCAAAAGAATAATGCCTTAAATAATATGTGTAATCCAATTCTAGCGAAGCAACAAAATCCGGTATTGTATGGATATCTTCCATTTTATGGTATATGCTTATTGCTAATAATGGTCTATCTCTCTTAATAGCATCTTCTGCGCCTGCTAATGCTTCCAGTTCTGAACCTTCTATATCCATTTTTATCATAGATATCTTATGATTTTTGCAAAGCTCATCTATAGATACAGCGCTTATATTACCATTTGCCCCAGTATCTGTAATTTTTGTACCTACACCTGCACTCTCAGAAATACCAAGTGTACATGAATGCGACCACAATGCCTTATTTACAATAGTATACCTATCCGGATAAGCATTTAATTTTACTCGGATCAGATCGACATTTTTTCTATCTGGTTCAATACATATTGCTTTTGAATTATCAGCAGACTTTTCAAAAAATGTCAGAGTATTTGCGCCATCATATGACCCACCATCTACAAATACACCATCCATTCCTGAATAGACTTCTTCTGGTAAGTCAAAGTATATAGCCCCTTCAGTTTTTGCATTAATTTCTTTGCCGGCGTTTATTATCTTAACAGAAGGAATCCCGATAGATATCAGGTCACTATAAATACTTTGAAACTTTTTGTAAGACGACACCACGACATATTCACCATTATAATCATTCTTAAAATCTTCAAAGGAGATTATATCCAACTCTGGAAATCTACGATATGCATGATTTGGCTCTCTATCGACAGCATACTGCCATCTTATTATATCTTTTGTCTCATTGTACAGAATATATCCCCATACTCCCATTCCATACAAGACCATTTTTCCATTTTCCTGAAGATTTTTTAATTGATCAACGAAACCTTTCCATTCTGAGCTTCCCCGGACAGTCAAATCCACCAGCTCATTAATGGCCTTGTTTTCTTCATCTGTGGTTACCGCATTACTATATATACACCGTAGATCATATATTTCTTTGGATAAATCATCTGAAAGTTTGTTCCTAAAATTATCAATCTTCATGAATTTATAATATAGTCCATAAAGCTTCCCGCTTGATATCTATAGCCATACCAGGAAAGCTTATGAATCTGACACCTATTACATATTTTCTTATACTCTTGTTTATCAAATGTGCTCTCTAGTCTTCTTCTAAGATCCGACGGATTACCATTCCTTATTGGCACCTTATCAAATTGCCCTAATACTTTGGGAAACAATTTAGTAGCCAACGCTATTGTATAATCAATCTGTAAGTAGAATAGCACATTGTCATTTCTCATCAAATACCATATTAAAGACTCATATACAAATCTGAATAACAGCTCGCCTGGTCTTCCTCCCATAAACCATACTGTCCATGATGTATCTGAACCGTAATCATGTGATGGCAGGTGATATGTATAGATATCATAATTCTCTATCTCGCTGGCTGGAAGTTCAGCTGTAAGATACGTCGTAGAATCCATCCAGATCCCACCATATCTGTATAGCAACTGCATTCTTATAATATCAGTCACTGGTTGAAGCTTTGTAACCCCTTCTACCACCCTGTTCATAATATCATCTGGAATATCAATATAATCCCTGTAATTATCCTGAGTGATAATTTTTATCTCATAAGAATTGGGGATATATCTTCTCCAGCTTCTCCAACACGCCTTTACCAGCTCTGGTGCCTGATCTTCACCCTGCCACCAGCATGACCATATAATTCTTGAATATCTGGTGCCATGAGCAGACTTAGCATCAGGATTAAAATGATGAATAAATGGTTTCAACGATTTTTGTAACGACCCAATGTGCCCTTTCCCTTCTAGTGACTCATCTATATAATAAACATTTGCATTACAATTCGCATCCGAAATAAATTCCGCTATGTCATCCCAGTATATAGACATTGTGCTTACCAGAATTACATCATTTTTATTGATAACACAATCATTTAATGCTTTTACTGACGCTCCAAATAATGATTTAAAATTTGATTTACATTCCGATACAATGATCGCCTTTATATCTATATTAAGTCCATTTATGTGAGAGGCCTCTACAAGAAGCATGGTTTTCATTCCTGCTCCCCATATATATACTGTCTTATAACGATTTATTATACCTGCAAAGCTATTCCAATCTGATATTATATATTTGTCCATTAACTAAGATCCTATAATTTCTGCCATTGATTCTTATAAAAATTTATATCATTCTTTTTTATCATATACTCTCTAGCTGCAATCCCCAATCCGGCTATCTCGCTTCTATTATCATTCAGGAATGATATTTTATCAGCCATAGTTTTGTAATCCCCTATTGGAACATCAAGACCATTTATATTGTCGCTGACATCTGCTATTGATCCATATGTGTCCGTAACAACCGGAACTGCACCATTTATCATTGCTTCAATATTCGAAATTGGGCGTCCCTCATTATCAGATATATTTACAAAAACATCCTGATTCTGCCAGAAATCATACATATCATTATGATTCAGTTGTCCATATATATGAACCCTATTATTAAGATGCCTGTTTGAAACAAATTTCTGTATAGTGTTAAGCAGAGAACCACTTCCTGCGATTGAGAAATAATAATTTATTCCTTTTACCTCCCCTGCCCTGTTTCTTCATGAAAATATAATATCTGCCAAATCTATGATCTTTTTACAACCATGCTCTTTTAATCTTTCCTTTTGCTCATCATTTAAAACATAATAAGGAGATACAATGATCGCATCCGCCTCAGAAAATGTTTCTCCAGGTTTGTATACGTGGTATGCATCCGACAACTTCTGACCGCATCGGTCAATCAGGAAACGAATTGGAACTCCCATCTTCTCAAGGAACCTAACTAATCTTTTCCCTCGCCCACCGTAGCCATACACAGCAACGCTGTGAATTCTGTTTTTATCAAGGAAGTCAGCAAAACGCTCCACACCGTCAGCTCCCTGCCATCTTCTGGAAACCGAGATTTGAGAATCATCACGTATAAAAATATCCGAGGAAAGCGGAAGTCTCCGTTTTTGAGCCTCAGCATCTAAGTACGCGCCCTCTTCCGGTAACTGTAATCGACAGCACAGAAGAGCCATGTTCTCAATTGTTACCGCCATACTCTTTATGTACTTCTTCCTTCCGAGATCCACAGTGTATTTATCGATCATTCTGATTTCATTATCCGCAATATTTTCAAACTTTTTGATCCTCAGTTTTCTTTCTTCCCCAGTAAAATTCGAAAGCGATTTGTCAGTGACCCGATAGAGTACATACGGTTTATTAACATACTTATGCTGTATCCCGGCACGGCTAAGTTTAAGCCACATTGGATGATCTTCTATCCAGAAATCCTCATCAAATCCTCCGACCTGTTTCAGCAATCTAGTTTTATATAGAGCACTCGGACCAGGAAGGAAATTCCCATACAGTAATTTATCAAAAAGCAGACCCGGTTCTTTTGGAACGAAGCTGTTCACAAAACGGTTCTCCCAGTCATACACCTGTTGTCCGTACCTGTAGCTGCCATTTACCATGACCATATCAGAAAAAGCATATCCGATTTCTGGATCGGAAGCGAATACATCTGACATGACTGTACAGTAATCCGGCAGCAACAGATCATCGCCTCCGAGAACTTTGAAATAGTCCCCGTGCGCATTCTGAAGGAGTTCATTGCAGTTTGCCGAGATATTTCCGGAATTTTTCTCATGGATGATCAGCTGATAATGAACAAATCTTTCCATCATCCTATTTTCAAGATTGCATATTCTTTCCACCGTATGATCAGAAGATGCATCATCCAAAACGAGAAGTTCGATATTTTGATAAGTCTGCTTTATGATGGATATTATTGTGTCTTCTATGAAATTTTCCTGATTGTAAGACATCACCCCGATCGTAATGCACTTGTCCTCTGTCTTTTTTAGGGATACGCTCTCCATTCTGCTGCCCTTTCCGAAATTTTTGGTCATTTCATACTGATATAACACATTTCTTCCATTATCATGATTTCCAAAATGCATCCATGCATAAAAAGTTATTCCTTAGTTCTGCCTTCTCAACTTCACGGAAGATAATTCCTCAAGCTGTTCCAAAACACGATCTAATGTGAAATGTTCACTTACAAAGCGATTACATTCTCTCACAATCTGCTTTCTGGCTGTCTCATCCCGCAGAAGCCACTTGCAGAGATCTCTTGCTTCAAACGGATCCCTGTATGTTGGAAAATAGCATCCCTCCAGAACTTTTGAAAAACCACTGTGATAGTCCGAAACCAGGCATGCATTGGAGGACAGAATATCAAGTATTCTCCATGGGAAACCATCCAGAGCTTGGACATGTGATACATTGATTCCAATTTTTGCGTGATTGTAGATATTCTGATTTTCTTCAACAGTCCAGACTTCCTCATCGACAAAAGCTAGATTCAACCTACTGTCGTAATGATATTTAGTCAGCCAGGTTCTGGTGCCATAGAGTGAAAGTCCGAGGTCGACAATTGCAGAAAGTAGCCGGACCCTCTTTTCCGCTGACAGCAGGCTCACCATATCGGGTACATTGATCCGTTCCTGTAGCCACGGATCCATAACATTGCAGTCATTAATCAGAGTATCTTTGTCTGCCAGCGGATGCGCAGCTGCGTATGCCAGACACTCTCCGTACTTTCTAATCACTTCCGCCCCCTGTTCCGATAGGTTCTTCACCTCGGCATTTGCCGGAACCCCAAAACGGGATCCGATAAAGGCTATATTAGTATCAGGTTTCACAGAATCATCAGGCTTGATGGCTGTGTAAGGCTGTGAAATAAAAAGCCTGTTCCGGTCAATCCCTGCCTCCGATAAATACCTGAGATCAGCTTCCTGAGCACTTCCAATGATCAGATGATCATTCTGTATCAAATAAGACCTATTGGTAATATAAGCCAAACTATCAACAATGATCACAATCTCCGGGCAATCCACTACTCCTCCTAGTTTAGGGAGTACATTATTAAAGGACAGGGCCAGATCCGGTGAAAAAGCTCTGATTTTCTCCTTGTCCTCTTCTGAGAAGAAGGTTTCCTTTTTTCCAAATTCTCTGATCTGCCAGATGTATAGTTCATTTCCGTCAGAAAGTCCCTTGATCAGCCCATCATACCAGCAGGCGAATTTCAATGGAGTCTCCTCCGAATATAGACCGTTATATAGTCCTATGAGTATTTTTGCCACTTGTCATCATTCTCCTTATTTTAGATAAAAAATATCATTAAATATACTGATCTCGGGAGAATCCTGCTTTTCTTAAATTTTCATACAATGTACTTCTATCTGTGGCACAAGTAACGACAAAATAGTTTTGCTTGTCTGCCAACTGTTCTGGACGGTATACCTTTTTTCCTTCGAACGTGCCACCCTCTGCGTAGCTATCCAAAAAGCAGGAGATTTCCACGTCTGCCTGAACTCTGTATTTTTTGTAAAGACCTCCCCTTCCGTATACCGCGATCTTTTTTCCGCTGCGAACCATCTCTGATACTTTTCGCGACAGGAATGGATTTCCTAATTTACTGTTCATCAGTTCATTTTCCAGTCTTCTGATCTGAATGTTCTTATTAGCAAGGGTAATCTCTGCTTCCTTCCCGGGAGTTTCCCGTCCGTAAATCTCATCGAACTTTACATCCAGTTTATCCCTGATATATTCCGAGATCATTCCTTTCTGATACAGCAGCTGTCCAAAGCTGTATTTTCCCGGAAAAGCCGGAAGGATGTTTTCAGAGAAAAAATTATACTGTAGACAGCAGGATTCAATAGCGCAGCTCATGCCGATAGGCATTCCCCACGAATAAGGTTTGTCCACATTTTCATAGAAATTCTCATTATCCTTTCTGAAATTATGACACTTAAGAGTATGTCCGGTTGCCATATCGATTCCGAGACTCCATCTCCCCGCATAACAGAAGGTATTCTGTACATCTACTTCCTTATACCGTACGCATTCCCGGTAAATTCTTGTATCGAAATAATGGTCCAGTTCCTCCATGAGTTTCTCTGTCGGCTTCGGATCAAATTCACTGTGAAATTGCAAATCAAATTCATTATTGATGGAATTACAAGGGCTACAGTGGGCTTTGATTCCCAGATTCTCTGTAATCAACTCCCCGATTTCCTTTATGTGCTTAGAGTATTCCGGACTGATTACAACGAAAGTATAAGCAGATGCACCATGTGAAATCGCATTTTTAATATTTTGAAAATAGACATCCAGAAGCTGGCGTCTTTTCAATTCCTCATAGTGAAAAGACGCCTTCAGAATCAGATTTTTCAGATCCTCTTTCGGACAATCAAGCAGTTCATCGACCCTGGCCGGAAGAGTAGCGTTGGAAACCACAGTTACAACATGTCCAAAGTGAAGAAGACCATGGACAAATGGAACCACTTCCTTTGCGAGCAAGGTTTCCGCACTTCCGATCACCGTTACCTCAGCAATGCCTCCTATACGCCTCGGGTCAAACGCGCGCACCATCTGTTTCAGCGGATACTTAGTGTCTGCTCAATAAAAGCCTTTTTAAAAGTTACAACCGCCGGATTCTGATAACACCGATATTTACGCTGCCTAAAATTCCATGAAATGGTAACTAGTCGAGCCATCTTCGCTGTCAGCAAAGTA
>Ga0256406_1000194_pt1 | contig 116823 bp, 99 predicted proteins | sample RumenRJG_03DNA_FD_185986 | JGI IMG/M metagenome (GOLD analysis project Ga0256406, IMG submission 185986) | Bovine rumen microbial communities from Lethbridge, Alberta, Canada - RJG_03 | ecosystem: Host-associated > Mammals > Digestive system > Stomach > Rumen | place: Canada: Alberta...
TCGTAGAATCACCCTGCTGGAAAAGCTTTACATACTCAATCAGCATTTCCACCGGAACCCCGGCACTTCTCATACAGACAGCATTCTCAACCCATTTCAGATCTTCATCGGAATAATCTCTGATGCCGCCTTTCGTTCTTCTGACTTCCGGAATTACACCTGCGCGCTCATAGTAGCGCAGCGTGTCCGGAGAAAGATTGAATATTTCGCAAACTTCTTTTATCGTCATTGTCATCACCCGTCTTTACAGTTTGCCGCTTGCTTTGATATCTGTAACTGGACTATACTCCTTGGAGTTAACTCCAAGTCAAGTACTATTTTGAAATTAATTTACTAAAACTTCCCATAGCAAAAATGGGCTTGATACAAAATGTCTTTTCCGCTTTTTCGCCCCATAAGAAGAATTGCGAAGCATCTCAGCAACAACATAGTTCTCAAGATCAATTATGACTCACGCCCTGTAACGATCACGCGGATCGTACCTCATAATCACCTTTTGAAGAAAAAAAGGGTTCCCTCTGGTCCGTTCTCGCCGGATACCATCAGAAACCCATCTCAGGAAGATCCCGTTATTTAAGTATGACACAATCGGAAGCGGACCATCAGAACAGACCGGTAATCCTTCCGTTCTCATCGACGTCGATATCGACGGCTGCCGGATGCTTCGGAAGTCCCGGAAGTGTGTTGATCTCTCCCGTGAGCGCGACGATGAAACCCGCGCCTGCCGACAGTTTCAGATTCCGCACCGTGATGCGGAAGTCCTTCGGCGCGCCGAGCTTCTTCGGATCATCGGTCAGGCTGTACTGGGTCTTTGCCATGCAGACCGGAAGATGCCCGCAGCCTGCCGCCTCGAGCCGCTCAAGCTGCTTCGCCGCTGTGGACGTGAAATCGACGCCGTCGCCGCCGTAAACTTTCTTTACGATCTGCTCCATCCGATCCTTCAGCGTGCCGTCCAGGTCGTATGCGTAGGTGAACCGGTCGTTGCCCTCTTCGCACAGGCGGATGACTTCTTCCGCGAGAGCGGTTCCTCCCTCGCCGCCTTTCGCCCAGACCTCGGAAACCTCGACGTTCGCTCCCGCCTCGCGGCATTTTTCGCGGACCAGTTCAATCTCGGCCTCTGTGTCGGTCGGAAACGCGTTGATCGCGACGACACACGGAAGGTGAAAGACGTTTTTAATATTGTCGATGTGCTTCAGAAGGTTCGGAAGTCCCTTCTCAAGCGCCTCCAGATTTTCCTCGCCAAGATCCTCTTTCTTCACGCCTCCGTTGTATTTCAGCGCGCGAACCGTCGCGACAATTACAACCGCATCCGGCCGGATGCCGCCCATCCGGCACTTGATGTCCAGGAATTTCTCCGCGCCCAGATCCGCGCCGAATCCCGCCTCCGTGACGACATAGTCCCCGAGCTTCAGCGCGGTCTTTGTCGCGATCACGGAATTGCAGCCGTGGGCGATATTTGCGAACGGTCCGCCGTGAATGATGACCGGCGCGTGTTCCAGCGTCTGCACCAGATTCGGTTTCAGAGCGTCGCGAAGAAGCGCCGTCATCGCTCCCTCCGCGTGAAGATCTCCGGCTGTAACCGGTTTCTGTTCCGACGGCTTCCCGTACGTATATCCTACGACAAGCCTTGCCAGTCTTTTCTTCAGATCCCGGATATCCGTCGCGAGGCAGAAGGTCGCCATCACCTCCGATGCGACCGTGATGTCATACCCATCCTCTCTCGGCACGCCGTTGATGCGGCCGCCGAGGCCGTCGACGATCGAGCGGAGCTGACGGTCATTCATGTCGACGCACCGTTTCCACGTCACCTTCCTGGGATCGATGCCGAGTTCGTTTCCCTGATAAATATGATTGTCCACCATCGCCGCCAGCAGATTGTTCGCCGCGCCGATCGCGTGAAAATCGCCTGTGAAGTGAAGGTTAATGTCCTCCATCGGCACAACCTGCGCGTAACCGCCTCCGGCCGCTCCGCCCTTCACGCCGAAAACCGGACCCATCGACGGCTCGCGGAGAGCGCCTGCCGATCGCTTCCCCAGCTTTCGCAGCGCATCGATCAGACCGATCGTCGTCGTCGTTTTTCCCTCACCCGCGGGCGTCGGGTTGATCGCCGTCACCAGAATCAGTTTCCCATCCGGCCGGTCTGTGTTCTTCAGGAAGCCGCTGTCGATCTTCGCCTTGTACTTTCCGTAAGCCTCCAGATAAGTTTCGTCAATTCCCGCTTCCGCCGCAATTTCCGCGATCGGTTTCATCTCGCACGACTGTGCAATCTCGATATCCGATTTCTGTGTGCTCATGATAGTTGATCCTCTCTGTGAGTAAAAGTCCGGTACTGTTCGGTATGATCCATGATTTAGCATATCGCATTGATATAAAAAGTTAATAAATACGAAAAGAATTTTCACAGGTTTTGTGATACGATCTCTTTCATCCTGCTGAAGCATTCCGGCCCGCGGATCGGAGAACCGTATCCGTACGTCCCGGAAGAATATCCGGCGGCGAACGCCATGGTAAATAGTCTATGAATGAAACGATTCCATCCTCTGTCCTTGCTTCCGGCTGTGAAATGCCGCTTCTCGGACTCGGTCTGTTTAAAATATCCGATTCGCAGACAATGAATACCGCAGTCCGCTCCGCACTGGACTCGGGTCTGCGCCTGTTTGATACTGCATCCGCGTACGGAAACGAAGAACTGCTCGGAGATGCGCTCGCATCATCCGGCGTTCCTCGCGGGGAACTGTTCGTCACGACCAAAATCTGGAACAACGCACAGCGGCTCGGTGATACGGCCGGCGCATTTCACCGGAGTCTGAAACGTCTCCGCCTCGAATACCTGGATCTGTATCTGATCCACTGGCCGATTGCCGGCTGCTCCGTCCGCACGTGGGAGGAGATGATCCGCCTGAAAGAATCCGGTCTTGTCCGATCCATCGGAGTGAGCAACTTCGATTCCGCCCAGCTGGAAATGCTTCATCAGGAAACCGGGGTGTTTCCGGATGTGAACCAGATCGAATATCACCCGCTCTGGGATCGGAAATCGCTCGCGGATTACTGCAGAAGCCGCGGGATCGCCGTGCAGGCATATGCTCCGCTCGCGCGCGGCGCTTATCTGAACCGCCTTCCGCTGGAACATCTCGCGAAAAAATACGATAAGACGCCGGCTCAGATCGGTCTTCGCTATCTCGTCCAGATGGACATTTCCGCGATTCCGCGCTCGGAGCGCCCGGACCGGATCGCTGAAAACGCAGCGATCTTCGATTTTGAACTGACCGGGGCCGAGATTGAGATGATCCGGGGACTCAACGAGCATCTTCGTGTCGCCAGCATCCCGGAAGATATCGCCGGATCGTTCTGACCTGTGACCCGCACCGGATGCGGATCACTTCCAGTCTTCGATCTCATCCTTTCCCTCACGCATCATCAGCTGCCGCACCCCTTCTTCCGGCTTCATTCCGCCGAAAAGAACCGCATTGACCGCCTCGATGATCGGCGCGCAGACCTGATATTTTTTGGAAAGTGCCAGCCCCGCTTTCGCGGAATACACCCCCTCGACCACCTGATGAACCTCTTTCATCGCCGCTTCCATCGTATATCCCTGACCGATCAGATACCCGGCGCGCCGGTTTCTGCTGTGCACACTCGCACAGGTCACGATCAGATCGCCGATTCCGGAGAGTCCGAACAGCGTCTTCGCGTTCGCGCCCATCGCCGTTCCGATCCTCGAGATCTCGGTACTGCCGCGCGTGATGAGCGCCGCCTTCGTGTTGTCGCCGTATCCGATCCCGTCTGCGATGCCGGCCGCGAGCGCGATGACATTTTTCAGCGCGCCGCCGATTTGGATTCCGAGCAGATCAGAGCTTGTGTATACGCGAAACACCGGTGACATAAAGATGCTCTGGATATATTCGGCAGTCTCACGCGTACGTGCGCCGGTCACGATCGTCGTCGGAAGATCCCGCCCGACCTCCTCCGCGTGACTCGGTCCGGAAAGAACCGCCACATCCGCCTGCGGGATCTCCTGCTCAATGACAGCGGACATCGTCATCAGCGTCGATTCCTCGATTCCCTTCGCGAGACTGACGATTTTTCCGCCCTCCGGTACGAAGGGCGCAAGGCTCTTCGCGGTGCTCCGCACCACCGGTGACGGGACGACGAAAACCAGAAGATCCTGATCCTTCGCGGCGGTTTCGAGATCCGACGTGAATTCCATATCATCCGGAAGCTTTACCCCCGGAAGTTTATCCGTGTTCTCGCGGTTTGCGAGAAACATATCCGTCTCCTCCCGGAGATAGGACCAGACCGTCACGTGATGTCCGTTCTTCGAAAGGAGATGCGCGATCGCCGTCCCCCAGCTTCCTGATCCAATAATACCGATATTCGCCATGGCATTTACTCCTTCCGCCCTCTTGTATCGCACCCGCAGTTGTCATTTAAAATTTTCTGGTTTTTGAAAGATACGTTTTTCTCTCATTGCCGTGAACCAGCCGCACGATATTGCCGCGATGACCGTAATATGCCAGTGCGGTCAATGCGATCACAAGGAGATACATCTCGTTCAGATGGTTCTGTGTCATTCCGTAGCTGCCGTGCTGTCCGAAGGCGATGATACCGATCAGAAATTCCAGCGACAGGCACAGCGATCCGACCGACACGTAATGCGTCAGGAAAAACAGTCCGAAGAACACCACGATGCCGACAGCGATCAGACGCAGATCCCCGAAGGAAATGATCATCCCGGCCGTCGCGGCGATTCCCTTTCCGCCCTTGAACTTCAGATAAAACGGGAAATCGTGACCGAGAATAACCCCGGCGGCGGTCCATATCTTGATCAGCGGCACCGTATCCGGATGGGATCCGCGGAAAATAAGCCATGTCACGATGACCGCCAGGATGCACTTTCCGATGTCGCATCCCATCGTAATCAGCCCGGCCTTCAGTCCCAGCGTTCTCAGCGCGTTCGTCGTCCCGGCGTTCCCGCTGCCCGTTTTCCGGATGTCGATGCCCTTCGACTTTCCATAGAAATAGGAAGTCTGAAACAATCCGAAAACGTAACCGATTAAAAGAGAAATCACGCGTTCCATGACTAACTATCCTTTTCCTTCCGTTCACGTACCAGCATACGGAGTGCGGTGCCGGAAAACCCGAACGATTCACGGATCTGGTTTTCCAGATAACGCAGATAAGAAAAATGCATCAGCTGCTTGTCGTTTACGAACAGTACAAAGGTCGGAGGTTTCACCGCGACCTGTGTCATATAATAGATGCGCAGTCTTCTTCCCTTGTCGGACGGGGGCTGCTGCATCATCACCGCCTGCGTCAGCAGTTCGTTCAGCACGCCCGTCTGAATCCGGAGCGTCTGATTTTCGAGGACGGCGTCAACCGTCTCAAACAGCTTCGGCAGCCGCTGCCCGGTCTTCGCCGAGACAAAAAGAACCGAAGCGTACGGTGCGAACGACAGAATCATCCGGACCTTTTTCTCGAATTCGCGCGTTGTCTTGTCGTCCTTCTCGACCGCGTCCCACTTGTTGACCGCGATGATCAGCCCTTTTCCGCGATCATGGGCGATCCCGGCAATCTTCGCGTCCTGCTCGGTGACGCCCTCTTGTGCATCGATCACGACGACCGCCACGTCGCAGCGCTCAACCGCACTCACCGTGCGGATGATGCTGTACCGCTCGATGTCCTCTTTCACCTTGCTCTTCCGGCGCAGTCCGGCCGTGTCGATCAGAATATACTCCTTCCCGTTTCTCGTGATCGTCGTGTCGATCGCGTCCCGCGTCGTGCCGGCGATATCCGAGACGATCACGCGGTTTCCGCCGACGAGTTTATTGACGATCGAGGATTTTCCGACATTCGGCTTCCCGACGATCGCGATTTTCGGAGTATCGTCTTCTTCCTCCTCTTCCGTCCGCTCCGGGAAATATCCGATCACCGCATCGAGCATATCCCCGAATCCCTGCTTGCCCTCAGAAGAGACCGGGTACGGTTCGCCGATTCCGAGATTGTAGAATTCGTAGACGTCCATCTCCTGTTTTTTAAACTGATCCACTTTGTTGACCGCCAGGACGACCGGTTTGTGGCTTTTCCGGAGAATTGCCGCCACCTGCGTGTCCGTGTCGACCAGTCCGGTCTTTGCATCGACCATAAAAATAATCACATCCGCCGTCTCGATCGCGATCTCCGCCTGCTCCCGCATCTGTCGCAGGATCACATCGCTGCTTTCCGGCTCGATTCCTCCCGTATCGATCAGCGTGAATGTGCGGTCAAGCCAGTCGACCTCCGCGTAGATACGATCACGCGTGACGCCCGGCGTATCTTTTACGATCGAAATCCGTTCGCCGGCCAGCGCGTTAAACAGCGTCGATTTGCCGACATTCGGTCTCCCCACGATCGCTACTATCGGTTTGCTCATATATCATTCTCCTGTCATCATCCGTCCGGCCATCCCCGCCCATGACCGCGTCAAGAAGCGACGCGCCTGCGGTGCCGACGGCCAGAACCGGAACGCCGAGCGCCCGCCCGGCTTCCTCTGTTGTAATATCATCCAAAAACACCGATTCCCCGCTGCGAAGCATGTTGCAGGGAATCAGCACACGTTCTCCGAGGTCGCTTCCGGAAAGCTGCGCGATCAGATCCTGCCCTGTGATCAGTCCGGAGACGGTGATCCGTTCCCCGAAAAAGTCATTCCGGATCGGCCGGATGCTCACGTGGCAGTTCGGGTATTTTTTCCGGGCATCTTCGATCAGGCCCCGTATCCAGTCCGCAGCCAGATAACCGGTCGCGATCGTGCAGGTGTGCGCCCGACCGTCGCCTTCCTTTTCCGCGAGTGCCCCGTGAAACTCCCTCTCGAGAAGCCGCAGCATTCCGACACCGTTCTCAAGCTGCGGATACCCTTCGTACTGTTCATCACCCGGTATCTCCTCACCCGCGAGCAGATACCACTCGTCGGACGCGTGCACGAAGCGTTTCCCGTATTGTTTCAGAAAATGATCCTGCCACGTCCGTATCTGCGTCAGAAGCTCTCCCGCGCTTTTCTGATCGAAGGGCTGAAGGTCATACAGTCCCTCCCGGTACTTCGTAAGTCCGACCGGAACGACGGAAACGCTCGCAAGGGCAGGCATATACGATTCCAGATCACGGATCGTCCGGTCAAGTTCGGCTCCGTCATTTAAGCCTCTGCAAAGAACGATCTGTCCGTTCAGCTCAACACCGGCATCCGCAAGTTTCCGTACCTTCGGAAAAACATCTCCCGCGAAGCGATTGTGCAGCATGAGCCGCCGCAGTGCCGGATTCGTCGTATGAAACGAAATATTGATCGGCGCGAGATGATACGCGATGATCCGGTCAATATCATGATCGCTCATGTTCGTGAGTGTCACATAATTGCCCTGCAAAAAAGAAAGTCTCGAATCATCATCCTTGAAGTAGAGCGTGTCCCGCATCCCCGAGGGCATCTGATCGATAAAACAGAACACGCAGTTGTTGCTGCAGGAACGATAATCGTCCATCAGCCCGTTCTCAAAGACGATCCCAAGATCCTCATCCTCGTCTTTTTCGATCTCGAGGACCCACTCCTCGCCGGAATCCTTTTTCCGTATCGTCGCCTCGAGATACTCCGACTCCATATGATACTGATAATCGAAGATATCCTCAACCGGCGCGCCGTCCATCGCGACAAGCATGTCGCCCGCCTCGAGCCCCATTTCCTCGGCGATGCTTCCGCGCCGGACCTGTTTTATCACATGTGCTTTTTCCGCCATCTTATCCTCCGATTCTCCTGTCAATCATAGCAATTGAACCGGTAAAAAGCAAGCATTGACACTTTCTTCCAATGATGCTATAAATGGACTTGATTAAATGAGGTATTTTCGCATTTAACCGTCCTTATACACCCAATCCGGAGGAATTCATGTCCAATAAATACGAATATCTTTCCCGGGCCGTACCGGTCGCTCCGCTGAAGCTGATCGGCCTTCCCGGCACTGAAAAGCTTACGGAAAAAATCAATTCTTATCTTGTGAACAGCCGGAAAAAACTCGTGCGCGAGTATCCTGAAAAGAAAAATATCCGCGGCCTCACGGAAGAGAGCTATATCATTGAATGTGACCTTCCGCGATTCGGCACGGGCGAATCGAAGGCGCGGCTGCGCCAGTCAGCCCGCGGCGTCGACCTGTTTATTCTCGTCGATGTCTGCAATCCGACGATTACCTATAAGGCATTCGGCGAGCAGACGATGATGTCGCCGGATGATCACTTCCAGAACCTGAAGCGCGTGATCGCTGCCGTCACCGGAAAGGCGCACCGCATCAACGTAATCATGCCGTTCCTGTACGAGAGCCGTCAGCACCGCCGCACGTCGAGAGAGTCCCTTGACTGCGCCTTTTCTCTTCAGGAGCTGGCGAATATGGGTGTCACGAATATCATGACGTTTGACGCCCACGATCCGCACGTGATGAACGCGATTCCGCTCAAGGGGTTCGACAACTTCTTCCCGAATTACCAGTTCCTTCAGGCTCTTCTTGAATCGGATCCTGACCTGAACATTGACAAAAATGACCTTGTTGTCATCAGCCCGGACGAGGGTGCGATGCCCCGGGCGATCTATTTTGCAAACATCCTCGGCGTCGATATCGGAATGTTCTACAAACGGCGCGATTACTCGGTCGTCGTCAACGGGAAGAACCCCATCGTCGCACATGAGTTCATCGGCGATTCCGTCAAGGGCAAGGACTGCGTCGTCATGGACGATATGATTTCTTCCGGCGGCAGTATGCTGGACGTGGCGAAGCAGCTCAAGGACCGCGGTGCGAACCGTGTATTCGTCTGCGCGACGTTCGGTCTGTTCACCGACGGTTTCGATGAGTTCGATGAGTATTATTCGAAGGGGCTGATCGAAAAGGTCATCACGACCGACCTGATCTACCAGCAGCCGGAGCTGTTTGAAAAGCCGTGGTACGCGACCGCAAAGATGGAAAAGTATCTGGCAAACATCATCGACACCCTGAACCATGATATCTCAACGGAGAAAGTCCGTGACAACACGCACAAGATCAATAAACTGATGAAAAAATACCACCACCGCCGAAAAGATGGATGATGCGGCAGGAGCAGGATAAACCGGGAGCCGGCGCTTGTAAAAGCCCGGCTCCTTTTTATCCCGCTCTTCGATTTCCGCCGGTTCCCCGGTCCGATGTCAATATCCCATGTAGGGAAACGCATCCTTGTAGTGGCGGATCTCCTCCCCCTCGACCGCGATGACGTCGAACCGGCACGGAACACTCTCCGGAACACGGTACCTCACGCGGTAATAGTCGGCGACCCGTGAGATCGTCTGCATCTTCTTCCCGGATACCGCTTCTTCCGGGAGACCGTTTCGACGGTTTCTCCGGTACTTGACCTCGACAAATACAAGCCCACCGCCCTCCGACGCGACCAGATCGATCTCGCCGATGCGGCAGCGGAAATTCCGCGCGAGAATCACATATCCGTTCTGCTCAAGATACCGCGCGGCCTCTTTTTCGTATTCGGAACCGATCTGTCTCCTGTTCAAGAAAATCCTCCCTGTGGACTCAGATATACTTTGATAGAAACGTCCTGCGGTGAATCGGACTCGGCCCGAACTTTTTCAGGGCCTCGATGTGTTCCTTCGTCCCGTACCCTTTATTCGAAGCGAAATGATATTCCGGAAGAATTTTATCATACTCACACATCAGACGGTCCCGCGTGACTTTCGCGACGATGCTGGCCGCGGCGATGCTCTGACTCTTTGCGTCTCCCTTTATGATAGAAACCTGCTTCACATCCAGTTCCGGAATATGAACGGCGTCGATCAGAAGAAGATCCGGACGGACGGACAGCTTCGATACTGCCTCCCGCATCGCCTCATAGGTTGCCTGCAGAATATTGATCTCGTCGATGCGCTGGGGTGTTGCCGCTCCGATTCCGACTGAAACCGCCTCTTCCATGATGATGTCATAGAGTTCTTCGCGCCGCTTCGGACTGAGTTTTTTCGAATCATTGATGTGCAGGATTCTGGCATCCTTCGGAAGAATCACCGCTCCGGCCATCACCGGACCGGCGAATGGTCCGCGTCCGACCTCATCGATCCCGCAGATATTCGCGCAAAAATCATACTGCTTCTCGATTTCGCAGAGTGCCTCAACCCGCTCCCGCTCCTTTTCCAGCCTCAGCCGGCGTCTCTGCTCCGCTTCTTCTTTTTTCGTCATAACCGTTTCCGCCTCCCGTCATCCGCGCCCGGTTTCGATCATCGACGCGCCGGGCCGTTCAAGTGAAATGCGGCCGAGACGGCCGTTCCGAAACTCATCGAGCAGAAGGTCCGCCGCCTTCGATTCATCCGGAGCGCCGCCCTTCGTGATGCATCCGCGTGCCTCCGCGATCGATGTCAGGATTTTCTCCGCCGGCCGGTCCTCTTCTGACTGATAATGCTCCGCCAGAGTGCCCGGATATTCACGCAGAAGGAACCCGATCAGTTCGAGCGCAAGTTCATCCCGGTTCAGCACATCCTTGCTGATCGAACCGATCAGCGCGAGCGCCGTTCCGACTGAGGGATCTTCAAATTTCGGCCACAGAATACCCGGCGTATCGAGAAGATCCAGACCTTTCCCGAGATGAATCCACTGCTTTCCCTTCGTCACACCCGGCCTGTTCCCTGTCTTCGCGGAAGCGCGGCCGGCGACCGTGTTGATGAACGTCGACTTTCCGACATTCGGGATTCCCACGACCATCGCCCGGATCGGCCGGTTTTTAAATCCTCTCCGGATGTTCCGTTCGATCCGCTCTTTACACGCCTCGTCGATAAACGGCCGGAGGCTCCGGAGATCCGCCCGTCTTCTTGAATCCACCGTCATGACGGGAACTCCCTCATCTTTGAAGCAGCTTTCCCATTCAGCCGTGGCGCGCTCATCCGCCAGATCCGCTTTATTCATGATGATCAGGCGGGACTTCCCGTTTCCGAGTGAACGGATGTCCGGGTTTCTGCTTGACGCGGGTATCCTCGCATCCAGCAGCTCGATAATCAGATCGATCAATTTCAGATCTTCCTGCATCTGTCGTCTGGCCTTCGTCATGTGGCCCGGGTACCATTGAATTTCCATCCCGATTTCCCTCCGTATCATCGGCAGAATCAAGAAGCGGGAAGGCATCCCGCCTTCCCGCAACATTCATCTCTTATCGTCTTATCGAATCCGCTCTTTGACCTTTGCAGCTTTTCCGACACGGTCTCTCAGATAGTAGAGTTTCGCGCGTCTTACTTTACCGCGGCGGACAATCTCTACCTTCTCAACGTTCGGAGAATGCAGCGGCCATGTCTTTTCGACACCGACTCCGTTCGACTGCTTGCGGACCGTGAATGTCGCGCGGTTGCTTCCGCCCTGCTGCTTGATGACAACGCCCTCGAATACCTGTACTCTCTCGCGGTTGCCCTCTTTGATCTTTCCGTAAACACGAACCGTGTCACCGGTGCGGAACTGCGGAACTTCTTTCTTCAGCTGTTCCTGTTCGATCTTCTGAATGATTTCGTTCATGATCTATCTCTCCTTTAAAAATATAGGATGTTCTTATCACCGATAAACGTGACAGCGGACCATCTGATTGACACAATATTGAGATTATATCCGAAAACACCGGGAAATGCAAGTGTTTTCTTCAATCTGCCATGTTATCCAGCTCTTTCCGGATCGCAAGCGCCGCTTTCCGGACCGCTTCGTCCGAACGGAAGGAAAAATTCATCCTGTCCGCCCCCCGAAGGCAGAATCCCCGGGACTGAAGGATCCCCGCGGCTCCGTCGTCCTCCGCAGTCTCGTCCGCGAACAGAAAAAACGAAGTCCGCGTCCCCGACAAATTTCGGAAACGCGCCGCCGCTCCCGGATCATCCCCGCCGGTTCTTCCGGAGACTAGGACCAGGAGATCCTGCCCCGTCAGCGAATTCTTCCGTTTCTGCAGGGTTTTCCGGTTGTAGTTCTCTACAATCCCGAACCGGCTCAGCGCCCCGGTCAGCGCCTCCGCCGCTTCTCCCGCCTCCGGTGCCCCGTACCAGATCGTGTGGATCCGGCGGAATTTCCGAAGCAGATCCGGTCTTCGCTCTTTTGTCCGGATCAGAGACTGTCCGTGCCGCCACTCTTCAACCCTGCCATGATCGCCGGAAAGCAGGATCTCAGGAACCTTCTTCCCGTGCCACGTCTCGGGACGTGTATAGTGCGGATACTCCAGGAGATTGTCCTGCAGCGACTCAAAGTAGGCGGACTCATTGTTCCCCAGAACGCCCGGTACAAAACGCGAAACCGCGTCGATCAATACGAGTGCGCCCAGCTCCCCGCCGGTCAGCACATAGTCTCCGATCGAAACATAGTCCGTGACCGTCTCGGCGAGAACCCGCTCATCGATGCCCTCGTAGTGGCCGCAGAGCAGAATCAGCGCGGACTCGCCGGCAAATTCCTCGACCTTCGTCTGTGTCAGAACCTCTGCCTGGGGTGTCAGATAAATGACGCGCGTGTTTTCCCCTGCGCGCCGCTTCGCTTCCGCGACGGCACGGAACACCGGCTCCGGCTCCATCACCATGCCCGCGCCCCCTCCGTACGGATAATCATCCACACGCATATGGCGGTTGCACGAGAAATCGCGGATATTGACCGGATCGACCGTGATCAGACCATTTTTCACCGCGCGGCCGGTTACGCTCGTCCGCACCGCCTGCCCGATCATCTCGGGAAATAATGTCAGTACTTCAAACTTCATCTGAAACCGCCCGTCCTGTAAAGAGCCCGGCATAAGCCCTCACTTACCGCCGTCATCGATCAGGCCGGGGATAAGATGAACCGTGATCATACCGGCCTCAAGATCCGTCCGGATCCTGCAGTCGGGAATCGCCGGGATCAGGATTTCTCCGTGCCGGCCCCCCGTCACGACATACACATCATTTGCACCGGTCTGCATCACGTCTTCGAGTTTTCCGAGTTCCTCGCCGTCGTCGCTGCAGACCGAAAGGCCGATCAGATCTGCGATGTAAAATTCGTTTTCCGCAAGCGGAAGCGCCTGATCGCGCGTGATGAGAATATCACAGTTCCGATACTGTTCCGCCTCCGTGCGGTCGGCGATCCCCGCGAGCCGCAGCAGAACCAGGTTTTTCTGATACCGGACCCCTTCTACCGCGCGTTCCGAGACCCCAGATTTTAAATCCAGATATACCTTTTTGAGATCCGAAAAGCGCTTCGGATCCTCCGTCGTCGGAAACACCTTCACCTCTCCGCGTACACCGTGAGGCGAAGTGATCACGCCGACTCTCAGATATTTTATTTCACTCAACGATATCTACTACAACTTTCTTATCGCTTCTGGAAGAGGCTGCCTTGACGACAGAGCGGATTGCCTTCGCGATTCGGCCGCGTCTCCCGATGACCTTTCCCATATCGGAAGAAGCCACCTTCAGCTCGACCCGGATCATATCGTCGGTTTCAGATTCGGTCACGGCAACCTCCTCCGGTTTCTCGACCAGCGCCTTCGCGATGACCTCTACAAGCTCTTTCATACACTGACCTCCCTGGATCGTTCCTTCTCAAAGTGCCAACGGCGCGAAATTACTGGATGCCGGCCTTCTTGAAAATCTTGGAAACAACCTCAGTCGGCTGTGCACCGTTTGCGATCCATTTTTTCGCAGCTTCCTCGTTCACGGAAAACGTACTCGGATCCGTATTCGGATCGTAGGTGCCGATCTCCTCGATGAATCTGCCGTCGCGCGGAGACGTCGCATTTGCGACTACGATTCTGTAGTACGGCGCCTTTTTCTGTCCCATTCTCTTTAAACGAATCTTAACTGCCATCTTTCTTTCCTCCAATTATATATTTGATACTATGACAATGTATTTATTTTAGAAGACGGAAACCGTCTCACTAAACGATCGTACCGACGTCCGCATCCGAAGCGGGCGTCAAAACGGCATACGGAAACCGCCGCCCATCCCCATGAGTCCGCGTTTCCCCTTGCCCTTCATCATGCCGGGCATCTGCTTCATCATCTTCCTCGTCTGGTTGAACTGTTTGATGAAACGATTCACCTCTACGAGTTCGACGCCCGCGCCCTTCGCGATCCGCGCTTTTCTGGAAGTATTCAGAAGATCCGGGTTTTCCCGTTCCTCCGGCGTCATCGAGTGGATCATCGCTTCTTTCCGGGCGAGATCCTTCTCGTCGATCATCCCTTCGATGTCTTTTTTCTTCGCGCCTACACCGGGAAGCATACCGAGAACGCTGGAGATTCCTCCCATATTCCGCATCTGCTCCATACTGTCGATGTAGTCATTAAAATCAAACTGGGCCTTCCGGACTTTTCTCTCAAGTTCCTTCGCCTTATCCTCGTCGATGTTCGCCTGTGCCTTTTCGATCAGACTCATGACATCGCCCATGCCGAGGATCCGGTCCGCCATACGGTCCGGATAAAACTGCTCGAGATCCGAGAGTTTTTCACCCATGCCGACGTACAGCAGCGGCTTTCCCGTGACCGCTTTGATCGACAGCGCAGCGCCGCCTCTCGTATCACCGTCCAGCTTCGTAAGGATGACACCGTCGATTCCGACACGGTCATTGAATGTAGAAGCCACATTGACCGCTTCCTGTCCGGTCATCGCATCCACGACGAGAATCGACTGATCCACCGTGACGTTTTCACGGACTGCGATCAGCTCTTCCATCATCGCGTCGTCGATCTGGAGGCGTCCGGCGGTATCCAGAAGAATGACGTTGTAGTTCTCCCTCTGCGCCTTCGCCATCGCCGCCTTCGCGATATCGACGGGGTTCTTCTGGTCCCCCATCGAAAAGACGTCGACGCCGACTTTCTCTCCGTTCACCTCCAGCTGCCTGATCGCCGCAGGACGGTACACGTCGCAGGCCACAAGCAGCGGTTTTCTTCCCTTTGATTTCAGCTTCGCGGCCAGTTTTGCCGCGGTCGTCGTTTTACCTGCACCCTGAAGTCCGATCATCATGATGACCGAAATCTCCGAAGAAGGCTTCAGAGCGAGCTCCGTCATCTCGGAACCCATCATCTCGACAAGCTCGTCGTGAACGAGTTTGATGACGGTCTGGCCGGGGTTCAGTCCGTTCAGGACGTCGCTTCCGACCGCTTTTTCCTGCACGCTTTTCGTAAAGTTCTTCACGACACGGAAATTGACATCCGCCTCCAGCAGGGCGATCTTGACCTCCCGAAGCGCCTCTTTTACGTCCGCTTCCGTGAGTCTGCCCTTGCCGCGCAGCTTCTTGAACACATTCTGCAGTTTATCGGTTAAACTCTCAAATGCCACTGATCACAGCTCCCTTCGGATCTCTTCCGCTATCGTTCGAATCTTCTTCAGGTTCTCCCCGGCATCCCCGCCGGAACAGTCGGTCAATCCGCGGATCTGATCGATCTGAGCGCGGATTTTCAGAAAACGGTCCACCAGATGCAGCCTCGCTTCATACTCTTCCAGCGCTTTTTCCGAGCGCCTGACCATGTCGTGCACCCCCTGCCGGCTGATTCCCTCGTCACGGGCAACCTCACTGACCGAAAAATCATCAAAAACGACTTCCTGAAAAATCTTTTTCTGATGATCCGTCAGGAGTTCTCCATAAAAATCGTACAGCAGGGACTCCCTCACGAATGATTCCATCTTCGACCGCCTGTTTTCTGAAAGTGCCCGCAAAAAAAGACAGGGCAGATAACACTACCCCGTCATATTACTCTGTGGCACCGGCGTTGTCAAGTAAAATCTCTTTACATTCCGCTGAAACCGCCCATCGACTCGACGCGCCGCTCGATGGGTTTGTATTTTCTGTGATGCCCGACGTATTTGTACGCGGGACGGATGATCTTCCCGGCGTTCACCATCTCTTCGATCCGATGCGCGGACCAGCCGCTGATCCTGGCGATCGCAAAGAGCGGCGTATACAGTTCCACCGGAAAATTCAGCATACTGTAGACAAAACCGCTGTAGAAATCGACATTCGCGCAGACGGGTTTGAAGAGGTTTCTCTTCTCGATCGTACATTCTTTTCCGATCCGCTCGACATTTTCATAGAGATGAAACTCCTCTTCCATCCCCTTCTCGATCGCGAGCTTCTCCGCAAATTCCTTGAGGATCACCGCTCTGGGATCCGACAGCGAGTAAACGGCGTGTCCGATTCCGTAGATGAGTCCGGAGTGATCGAACGCCTTCTTGTCGAGAACCTTCATCAGATAGGCGCGGATCTCCTCATCGCTGTCCCAGTCATTCACATGCTCTTTAATATCTTCGAACATCTTCTGAACCTTCAGGTTCGCGCCGCCATGACGCGGGCCCTTCAGTGATCCGAGCGATGCGGCCGTCGTGGAATACGTATCGGTTCCGGTGGACGATACGACATGCGTCGTGAAGGTCGAGTTATTTCCGCCTCCGTGCTCCGCGTGGAGAATCAGCGCGACGTCCATAACCTTCGCCTCCAGTTCCGTATAATTTCCGTCCGGATGGAGCATCTGCAGCAGATTTTCCGCGAGGGAAAGCTCCGGGTTCGGATTCCGGATGATCAGATTCCCTCCAAGACAGTAATGACGGTATGCATGGTAACTGTAAACCGCCATCAGCGGCATCTTCGCCACCAGACTGAGCGACTGACGTACGATGTTCTGCACGTCGAGTCCCTCCGGGTTGCTGTCATAGCTGTACAGAGAGAGCACGCATTTCTGCAGTGAATTCATGATATTGTCCGCCGGCATACGCATGATGATGTCCCGGGTGAACTCCTCGGGCAGCTGACGGTAATCCGTGAGAATTTCGATGAAATCATCCAGTTCCTGCTGTGTCGGAAGGCTTCCGAACATCAGGAGATAGGCGACCTCCTCAAAGCCGAACCTTCTTCCGCCCCGGCCCCGGATCAGATCCTTCACATTGTACCCCTGGTAATAAAGCTGACCTTCACACGGAGCACGGTCCCCCGTCTCCGTCGCCTGCATTCCGATGACATCCGAAATCTCGGTCAATCCCGTCAGAACGCCTCGTCCGCTGGAGTCGCGAAGACCTCTCTTGACGTCATATTTCTGATAAAGAGCCATGTTGATCTTACCGGAGCGCCGCCCCTTCTCAACCAGCTTTTTCAGTTTTTCCTCCCGTTCTGTCTTCTCCATCGTCTCAAGTCCTTTCTCATATGCCGATTTCTGACCATTTTACATGATAATCTGTCCTCTGTCCACCGGCCGCCCCGCAAATTTTACGGTGTCCGCTGATTTTGCGGAAAAACTTGAGATTTACGGAAGACCAACGTATAATGGTGGAGTCCGGCAAAAGGGTACAAAAAAAGCCGGAAATCAGACTCGAACTGACGACCCCTTCATTACGAGTGAAGTGCTCTACCAACTGAGCTAATCCGGCTTGTGCGTGGCACAATGATCATTATACATATTTTCAAACAAATTTCAACAGGTAATTTACTTTTTTTCAGAAAGGAAGAAGAATGAGTGAATTAACGGATCTGGAGAATCTTGATCTCCTGACCGCCCATTTTCACGAAGGATGCAAATTAAACTGCATCCAGAAGCTCGGACTTGAGGAGGAGCACTTCGTCCTGCACGACGGCACCGGACGCAGCGTCACCTACTATGAACCGGGAGGCGTGGAGGAAATTCTCGGAGAACTGGCGGAACGCTTCCCGAAGGTTGTAAAAAGTGAGGGACATCTCATCGGCTGTTCGAACAACGACTACTCCGTTTCACTGGAGCCGGCGGCGCAGATCGAGATCAGCATCGCGCCGCGTGAAAGCATCGCCTGTATCATGGAGATCTACCGGTCATTCCGTGATGCGATGGAACAGGTTCTCTCGAAGAGAGGAGCGCATCTGACCGCCGCCGGCTATCAGCCGAAGGACCGGGTCGCCGATCTGCCTCTGATCCCGAAAATGCGCTACGAATATATGGATCGCTACTTCCAGCTTGTCGACACCCGCGGCCGCAATATGATGCGCGGCACAGCTTCGACCCAGATCTCCGTCGATTACCGGAGCGAATCTGATTTTATCCAGAAGATCCGCTGTGCATACCTGATCATGCCCGCGATCCGTCTTCTTACGGACAACGCGCCCGTCTTCGAGGGCCATCCGTCTTCCGACCGGCTGATCCGCGCCCGCATCTGGGAACATGTCGACGCGGACCGCTGCGGCATCATACCCGGACTCTTCGACGATTCGTTCGGATTTGAATCCTACGCCCGGTACATCTGGAATGTGCCGCCGATTTTTCTGCCGACGCCGGAAGGTCCGGTCTACACAGGAAAGAAACGCGTCTGCGATCTTTTCGCCGACTCCGTGATGACCGAAGATGATGTGGAACACGTCCTCTCCATGGTTTTCCCGGATGTACGCCTGAAGCATTACGTCGAGATCCGCGGTGCAGACGCGATGCCCGAAAAATACATCGCCGCCTACCTCGCGCTGATCAAGGGGATTTTCTTTCACAGTTCCGCCGTGCAGGCGATTCTGGATGAATTCAGTCACATCCGCGAATCGGATCTGACCGCGGCAGATCACGCCCTGATGCGCGGCGGATTTGACGCAAAGATCTACGGAATGCCGGCAGATAAATTGATCGACCGGCTCTTCCTCCTTGCGCGCCACGGACTGACCGAAAAAGAAAACGCCCTTCTGGATCCGTTCCGCGAACTTGTGCAGCAAAAAAAGACACTCGCAGAGACGCTCCCGCTCCCCGAATAAACCGGCCGGGAGCGGATGGCGCTCTCTGCCATCCCGCAATTGCCATAAAACCGAAAGGACATCATGAAAGAAATTTACCAGCAATATCAGTCTTTTATCGAAGAAAACATGGAGGAAAATGCGAAAGGCGCCCTCGCCGTCCGCGATTTTCTTACCGATAAGAACCTCACATACCATGGAAATACGATCCGTACTCTCCAGATCCCGAAGATTTTCACAAAAGAAGATCTGGACCGCTTCCGGAAGATTGTTTCCACGACGTACGGGATTTTTCAGAAGGTCATCAATACGTACCTGGAAGATCCTTCCTACCGGAATCTTTTCCCGTTCGGGGGTGAACTCCGGGATTTAATTCTGACGCCCCGCGGCTACGATTCGGTACTTCCGATCGCACGCTTCGACATTTTTTATAACGAGGAAAACGGGGATTTCAAGTTCTGTGAGATCAACACGGACGGAACCAGCGCCATGAACGAAGACCGCGTCCTGAATCTGGCACTCTCAAAAAATCCGGCACATCAGCACGTGTCACAGTCCCATACCTTTTCGGCGTTTGAACTGTTCGACCCGTGGGTCCGGACATTTTGTGAAATCTATGCGACGTACAAAAAGCGTGTGGAACATCCGCATGTCGCCATCGTTGATTTTCTCGACGGCGTGGAGATCGCAGAGTTTTATGAATTTCAAAGACGATTCGAGACAGCCGGCGTCACGTGCGAAATCTGTGAAATCACACAGCTCTCCTATCACGATCACCACCTGTATTCTCCGACCGGGAAAATCATCGACGCGGTCTACCGCCGCGCGGTCACAACCGATTTGATGCAGCACCGGGCCGAAGTCCGGCCGTTTCTCGACGCGTTCAAAAATGAAGACGTGTGCGTGATCGGCGCTCTGAACACGCAGATCGTTCATAACAAATGGCTGTTTCACCTTCTGCGCGGCGAAGAAACGCTTTCTCTTCTTACCGCCGAAGAGCGGTCTTTCGTTCTGGAACACATCCCGAAAACCGGTCTGCTCTCCGGGGAAAGCCGCGATTTACGGAACGTTCTTTCCGACAAAAACCGTTATCTGATCAAACCGCTCGATTCCTATGCTTCAAAGGGCGTGTACGCCGGAATCGACTGCACACAGGCGGAATGGGAGGCGCATATCCGTACCTTCGGGGGAAATACCTATATCTATCAGGAATACTGCCCGCCGTACCGGACCGCAAACATCGATTTTCTTGAAAAAAGACCGGCCTTTCAAGATTACTCGAACATGACCGGTCTATATGTCTATAATGGAAAATTCTCCGGCATCTACTCACGGCTCGCCGGCGGCGCCGTCATTTCGAGCCAGTACAACGAGCGGGACTGCGCGACCCTCATGCTCCGTGACGAATGAAAACTTCCCCGGCCGATAAACGGTACGGGAAGTTTTATATTCAGTGCTTCGTGCCCTTCCTTGCGCGGGCGGAGAGTTTCAGTTTTGAGAGCGATACCTCTTTGTCTCCGCAGGGAACGGCATATTCTTTTCCCTTTGCCAGGAGGTATGCCGCCTCGGCGTGATCGCCCGCCGAAAGCAGGATGCCCCGGTCTCCCACCGCCATTTTCTTCTTCTCACCGACTTCGCTGACCGGAAATTTGAGGAAATAGCCATTTGCACTCTGGAGCACCAGCGCATCATATCCCTCGACATCGCCGACAAAGATCACGCGCGCAGTTTCATCCGGAAGCTTCGTCGCGATCGCCGTGCGGCGGGACACATCGAATTCCGATCCGTCCACAATTTTCACCATGCCGGAGGATGTGACGAACAGCAGTTTCTGCCGTTTCAGTCTCGAAATCGCATTGACATGGACGATGCCTTCGGATCCGCTCTCGTAGTTGCAGAGATTGTCGACCGGCGTTCCCTTGTCTCTGAACTTTCCGAACGGAATATCCTTCACTCGGAGTGTATGGAAATTTCCCACATCCGTGAACAGAACGAGGCGGTCGTCCGTCGACGTCCGGATAATATAGCGGCTCTCGGAGTCCGCCGCCTCGCGGTTTCGTTCATAGACGGACGGATCCAGAGATTTCACGTACCCGAACCGGTCGATCAGAATCACCCGGGGAACGTTCACCTCGGCCACTTCCGGTACGGCCGCCTTCTGCGCATCCCGGATCTCTGTCTTTCTCGGGGTCCCGTACTCTTTTTCTATATGGTCCAGATCCTTCAGAATCACTTCGGCCATCGCCCCGTAATCATTCAGAATCCGCTCATACGTTTCGATCTTTTTCAGGGTCTCGGCGTTTTCCCTGTAAAGCGCGTCGATCTCAAGACCGATCAGCTTCGCGAGACGCATCTCGAGAATTGCCGTCGCCTGACGCTCCGTGAAGCACAGTTTTTTTGCCTGCGCGGCGCTTCCTTTATGGCGGAAGCGGATCCCTTCCGTCTCACCGTGCGTGAGGCAGGCGCGGACCATCTTCTGATCACGGCTCCCCCGGAGTATCTCGATGATCAGATCGATCACATCGACCGCCTTGATCAGGCCTTCCTGAATCTCTTTTCTTTCCAGCTCTTTGTTGAGCAGCGTCTGATATTTCTTCGTCGCCAGATCAAACTGGAAATCCACATGATATTCAAAAATCCGGCACAGTCCCAGTGTCTCCGGCCGTCCGTTCGCCACCGCGAGCATATTGACGCCGAATGTATCTTCCAGCCTCGTCTTGCTGAAGAGCAGATTTTTCACCCGTTCCGGATCCGACCCGCGCTTCAGTTCGATCACGATGCGGATTCCTTCCTTCGAGGACTGGTTCGAGATATCCGTGATCTCCGGCGCCTGCCGGTTTTCCACGAGGGATGCGACGTCGTTCAGGAACTTTCCGATATTCGCGCCGATCATCGTGTAGGGGATTTCCGTGATCACCAGATTGATCTTCCCGTTTTTCCCGTTCTCGATCTCACATTTACCGCGGAGACGGATCTTGCCGGTTCCCGTCTCGTAGATCTCTTCGAGTTCACTCTTGTTGACGACGATGCCGCCGGTCGGGAAATCGGGACCGGGAAGATATTCCATCAGCTGCTTCGTTGTGATTTTGTTGTTTTTGATATACGCCTTTTCCGCCTCAATGACTTCGGAAAGATTGTGCGGCGGAATGCTCGTCGCCATTCCGACTGCGATGCCGTCCGCTCCGTTCACGAGAAGATTCGGGATGCGGACCGGCAGAACCTCCGGTTCTTTCTCGGTCTCGTCGAAATTCGGGAGAAAATCAACCACATTTTTGTCAAGATCGCCCAGGTATACATCCTGCGTGACCTTTGCCAGCCGCGCTTCCGTATAACGCATCGCCGCGGCGCCGTCTCCCTCGATGGATCCGAAATTGCCGTGACCGTCGACGAGCGGCACCTCTTTTTTGAATTCCTGTGCCATCACGACGAGCGCATCGTAGATCGAGCTGTCGCCGTGCGGATGATACTTACCCATCGTATCGCCGACGATACGGGCCGATTTCCGGTATGGGCGGTCGTAATAGGTGCCCAGCTCAAGCATGTCGTAGAGCGTTCTCCGCTGCACCGGCTTCAGACCGTCCCGCACGTCCGGCAGCGCCCGCGCGATTATGACACTCATCGCGTAGTCAATATACGATTTCTGCATCAGTTCGGAGTATTCGGTCCGAATGATACGTTCTTCTGTCTTTTCACTCATAATTCTCTTCCGCCGTCAAAAAATGATGATGCCAGAGTCATAAGGCCGTTTGTCCGCGACAAAATCACCTCAAACATCCAGCTCCGCGTCCGTTGCGTGCTCATAAATAAATTCTCTGCGGGGAGGAACGTCCGATCCCATCAGCGTCTCGGTGACGTCCGACGCGAGCCGGGCATCCTCGATCTCCACCTTGCGGAGACGCCTCGTCGCGGGGTTCAGCGTCGTATCCCACAGCTGCTGCGGATCCATCTCGCCGAGACCCTTGAAGCGCTGCAGCGTGAATTTCTTTCCCGCGTGTGCTCTTCGATAACGGTCGAGCGCCTTGTCGTCATACAGATACTCGCCCTGCCCCTTTGCCGGAACCGTCCGGTACAGAGGGGGCATCGCGATATAAACATGGCCCTCGTAGATCAGCTCCGGAAGGAAACGGTAAAACAGCGTCAGCAGCAGCGTCGAGATATGTGCTCCGTCGACGTCGGCATCCGCCATGATGACGATTTTATCGTAGCGGAGCTTTGAAATATCGAAATCGTTGCCGTACCCTTCCGAAAATCCGCAGCCGAACGCATTGATCATCGATTTGATCTCCGCATTTGCGAGAACACGGTCCATGCTGGCCTTCTCCACGTTCAGGATCTTGCCACGGATCGGAAGAATCGCCTGAAAATTCCGGTCACGGGCCGTCTTCGCCGAACCTCCCGCGGAATCTCCCTCGACGATAAAAATCTCACACTTCGACGGATCGCGGCTCTCGCAGTTCGCGAGTTTTCCATTTGAATCAAACGAATATTTCTGCTTCGTGAGCATATTCGTTTTTGCCTTTTCCGCGTTTTTCCGGATCTTCGCCGAGCGCTCCGCGCAGGCGAGCACTTCTTTGAGCACATCCAGATGGCGGTCAAAATACAGGACCGCCTCATCTGCCGTCACCTTCCCGGCCGCACGCGCGGCATCCGGGTTGTCCAGCTTTGTCTTCGTCTGACCCTCAAATCTCGGATCCGGATGCTTGACCGAGACGACCGCCGTCATCCCGTTCCGGATGTCTACGCCGGTGAAATTCGCGTCTTTCTCCTTGAGAATGCCCAGCTCCCGCGCGTACGTATTCATCACCGACGTAAACTGCATCTTGAAGCCGGTGATATGCGAACCACCCTCCGCATTGTAGATATTATTGCAGAAGCCGAGTACATTTTCCTGAAACTCCCGGACATACTGAAACGCGATTTCAACCTCGATCCCCTCGGAGGTGCCGGTCAGATATACCGGTTCGTGAATCGCTTCTTTATTCTTATTCAGATCGCGGACGAAGCCGATGATGCCGTCCGGCTCATGAAATTCCGTGACGAGTTCCTTCCCGTCCCGCCTGTCCGTGAACAGAATCGTCAGATTCGGGTTCAGGTACGCCGTCTCATGCAGGCGGCTCTTCACCTCCTCAGAGGCGAACCGGGTCTTCTCGAAAATCTCAGGATCCGGCAGGAAATTCACCGTCGTTCCCGTCGTTTTCGATTTTCCGATGACCGGAAGAAGTCCTTTTTCCAGTTTTTCAACCGGCTTGCCCTTCTCATACCGGTCGTGATAAATCTTCCCGTCCCGGGCGATCTTTACATCGGTGTAAACAGACAGCGCGTTGACGACGGAGGATCCTACGCCGTGAAGACCGCCGCTCGTCTTGTACGCATTATTGTCAAATTTTCCTCCCGCATGCAGCGTTGTGAACACAAGCCGCTCCGCGGGCATCCCCTTCTCGTGCATCTCGACCGGAATTCCGCGTCCGTTATCCGACACCGTACACGATCCGTTCGCCTCCAGCGTCACCTCGATCCGGTCACAGAATCCGGCGAGATGCTCATCGACCGAATTATCTACGATCTCATAGATCAGATGATTCAGTCCCTTCCGTCCGGTACTGCCGATATACATTCCGGGGCGGACGCGGACTGCTTCCAGCCCCTCCAGTACATGGATGCTCTCCGCACCATAATCATTTTTTGCCATGATCAACTCTCCGATTCTACTTATGATTCCTCTTCAGCGGGCAGGAGCTCGGAAAAAGAGCGGATGTACAGATCGGACTCGGTCTGTACCTGCCGGAACGGAACCGGATCCTTTCTGTAGCTCGCTTCATAGACGCCGACGGTATAAAATCCGCCGGCCTTCGCTCCGCGCACCCCCTGTATAATGTCCTCATATACCGCGCACTCATCCGGCGAAAGCCCCATCGCTCCGGCGCAGGCAAGATAAATATCCGGCGTACCCTTCGGACATCCGACCTCAGCCGAAGTCAGGACCATCTCCATATCCCCGAGAAGTCCCGTTCGCGAGAGCGCGGCTTCTACCAGTCTTCGGTCCGAAGATGAGGCGACGCACATAAGGACCCCGCGGCTGCGCAGATATTGTACATATTCCCGCACATACGGTTTGAGCGGAAGCTTTTCATGATATTCCTGATATGCCATTTCCAGCCATTCCGCAAGGATCGAATCCGGAGATTCATCAAATCCGAAACGGTCCACCGTATATTCCGCGGCTTTTTCCGGCTGCATCGCGGTGATAATTCCCTGATAATCCGGAGGAAGCTCCATGCCGCGTCTGGCAAAAAAATCGACATCAATCTGATGCCATACCCCCATCGAATCAAGGAGCGTACCGTCCAGATCAAATATTGCGCCCTGTTTTAATCTCAGTTCTTTGCACATACCGTTTATTATATGGAAATTTTTCTTGAAATCAAGCGGACCTGTTTTGAGGAAAGAAAAAAGAGCAGCCCGTAATGCTGCTCTTCGTGCAGTTGATATGGGAATCGAACCCATGTTTCCGCCGTGAGAGGGCGGCGTCTTAACCCCTTGACCAATCAACCGTGTATCATCATACCGTACGTTTTCCGAAAAAGCAAGCATTATTTTTACGTTTCGCAAAACAAATGTTCCGCTCTTGCAATCTCCCCCGATGAACACTAAAATATCTCTGTCGCGCCTGTCTTTTCAATTTCCTGGCAGGCAGGACGAACCACAAAAGAAAGCGGGAAATCCTCATATGAATAAGAAAGAAATCTCTGAAATCAAGCGCCTTCTGTCGAAGGATCACTGCAGGGTCGACCGGATCGCCGGCTGCTACGTCAGCAATGAGAAGAAAAAAATCATGACCATGGAAGAGGCTTTTCTCTCTCTTCCGGACGAAGAAACACACAAATACTGCGATCTGCTTCGGAAGGTCCTCTCCGGAACGATCGGGAAACAGCTCCACACGCTCGATTTTCCGAACGAGGAGGAACAGGAGGGCGGCAGGCAGGCGGAGCTTCTCGCGCTTCGCGACTCCGCTCTGACCGACAGCGATGAAACCGAAACATTTTTTGACCGCGTGATCGAATCCTGCGACATCGCCGGAAATTATCTGATTCTCCTGGCGGCGGGAGCGTACGACATCCCCGCACGCGGAAGCGACCGGGAAGAACAGTTCGATGCCTCCGAATATGTCTACAGCTTTATCGTATGCGCCGTCTGCCCGGTTACGCTCTCAAAGGCCGGTCTCTGCTACGACGCGGGATCCAACTCCTTCGTCGACAAACTGCAGGATCACATGGTCGATCCGCCGGAGATGGGATTTCTGTTTCCCGCATTCACCGACCGGAATTCGGATATCCACAGCGTGCTATACCACGTAAAAAATCCGAAAACACTCCACCCGGAGTTTACGGACGGCATCCTCGGCGCGCCGCTCCCGCTCACGGCAGACTCACAGAAACTGACATTTACGGAAGCAATCGAGGATGTGTTCGGCCGCGACTGCGACTTCGAGGTCGCAAAGACCATTCACGAAAGCCTCCGCGCGATGATTGACGAGCACAAGGACGATCCCGATCCGGCGGTTCTCGATGAAACGGATGTCGAAAAACTGCTCACACACTGCGGTGCGGACGAAGAAAAGGCCGGGGCATGGAAAGCCGGCGAAAAAAACGGCGGTGAAGACCTGAAGCTCATGGCTTCAAATCTGACCGCTGGAAATAAATTTGAAGTGACCGCCCCGGATGTGAAGATCAGTATCAGTTCTGACCGAACTGACCTGATCAATACACGCATCATCGACGGGGAAGAATTTATCATGATCCCTTTGACAGGCGACGTGGAAGTCAACGGCCTGCGCATCAGACGGAAGCGTGAAGACGATCCGTCAGCGCCGCTGTGATGTCCTCCCTGCTCTTGCCGAGCGCAATGGAGAGTTCGCTCGTCAGTCTCGCCATCGCCTCGCCGAGATAGCGCTCATCCACGGAGGTAATTTTTCTGCCCTGTGCGATCCTCTTGTGCCGCCGGTCCATCAAAGTCCGGACCAGAGCGACCGCGCGGCGGCAGTCCCCGCTGCGGAGCACATCCTTATACGTTTCTTCCCGGAACTTCTCACTGCGCACCTCAATCTCACCGATCGTGCCCGCCTCATCCAGCAGGTTCTGCGCCTCTTTCTTCGACATTACCGCCCGGATCGCGACCTTGTCGTTGTCCACCGGCGAGTAGATCGTGCTCCCCGACGAGCCGGCAGGCTGCAGAACATAATACTTGCGCTTCCTGTCACACCCCGGAACATTCAGACAGGTGATATTCACGATCCTGCACGGTCCGTTCATCCCGTATACTACATACGAATCTTTCTGAAACATAATACCTCCTTTCGTCAATTTATCGTTGCATAACGACAGATAAACTCGCTTAATATATTTTATCACATTTTTTTATATTATGTAAGCGTAATATTCTACATAATTTTTTTCGCATTTTTATAGAACATCCCTTCCCGAAATGATAAACTATGTTATAATGTAAACCGTTAAATAAATTGTACACAAACTTTTAGATAATGAGGTGTTGTTAATGGCAAGTGCCGCTGCTGCGGATTATGGCAAAAAACGAAAAAAAGTAAGCACAAAGTCTCTCAAAATCATCCTTCTGATATTGATCATCGCTCTTATCGCCCTTCTGGGCGGTATTTATGCCAGTTTTACGATGCAGTACCAGAGGGAATTCTTCCAGGGCACGAAAATCAACGATCTGGACGCCGGGAATAAAACCCCCGGAGAAATTGAGTCAATTTTCGCCTCACAGGCAAAGGATTACAAGATTGAGATCACATTCCGCAACGACCAGACCGAATCGATTTCAGCGGACCAGATCGATTACCAGTATGTTCCGGACGACAGCATCCAGAAGCTTCTGAATTCTCAGAATGCGGTTCTCTGGCCGAAGGGATACTTTCAGACGACTCAGTACACCGTCACAACCCAGACGAAGTTCGACGAGCAGAAGCTGACCGACGCAGTCATGGCGCTCCCCGAGATGCAGGACGCGAATATGACCGCACCGACGAAGACGCATGTAGCATTCGAGAACGGTTCCTTCGCCGTGAAGGACGCAGACGCGGGAACGGCGCTGAACAAGGACACGGTTCTCGCAGCCGTAAAGGATGCGGTCTCAAAGTCGGAAACCTCCCTTTCCGTAAATGATGTGGACGGCGCCTATGCCTCCGTCGCCGACGACACGGACCGGAACGCTCTGCAGGCGCAGGCGGATCTTCTGAACAAATACGCCGCGGCGAGCATCACCTACACACTCCCCGGCGGAGAAACGCAGGTGCTCGACGGTACGACGCTGATGACCTGGCTCGATCAGGATGCCGATGGAAACTATACAAAGAATGACGCGAACTGGAGCGCACACATCAAACAGTACGTTCAGGATCTTGCCTCGAAAGTGAACACGGTCAAATCGACCCGGACATTCAACGCGACAGGCATCGGCGCCGTTCAGGTAAAAGGCGGAAACTACGGATACAAGATCGATCAGGACGCGGAGATCAATCAGCTCACATCGGAGCTCGAATCCGGCACGGTCACGACGCGCGAGCCGAACTACAGCAGCCGCGAGGTTACAGCCGACAACGGCGGATTTGGCAGCACGTACATTGAGGTCGATCTCTCCCGCCAGCATATGTGGGTTTATCAGAACGGAAGCGTGATTCTCGAATCGGATGTGGTATCCGGCAAGATGACGAAAGACCGCTATACGCCGTCCGGAGTATACAAGCTGGCTTACAAGGAAAAAGACCGTGACCTGAAAGGTCAGATCGACCCGAGTACCGGAGAGCCTTCCTATATCTCCCATGTGAACTACTGGATGCCCTTCAACGGCGGGATCGGTTTCCATGACGCGAGCTGGAGAAGCAGTTTCGGCGGATCGATCTACGTCGGATCCGGATCACACGGATGCGTCAATCTTCCGACCTCTTTCGCGCCGAAGCTCTATGACGTCATCACGAAGGATATGCCGATCGTAGTTTATTACTCAAACGGTTGTAAATTTGAGAGCTGAGACGGCGTTTTCTTCAAAAACAAGTCTCATCAATACCAAAGAAAGGCGGAGGACACATAAGATAGGTCCTCCGCCTTTTTCAGCCTGCTTCCGCGAAGCCGGGTTCTGTTCCCGCCCGGAATCGGAACGTCACAGCCGGACATCGGTATCCAGCGTAAAGTAAAATACGACGCCGTCACCGCGGTTCTCCGCCCAGCATTTCTGTCCGTGACTGTCCATGATCGCCTTTACGATCGACAGTCCGATACCGCTTCCTCCGTACTCCCGCGTGCGGGCTTTATCCACCTTGTAGAACTTTACCCAGATCTGATCCAGCGATTCCTGTGGGATCGGCTTTCCCGTGTTAAACACCGACGTCACCACCGTACCGTTCTCTTCCTTCATGCCGATCCGGATGATCCGTTCTCCTTCGAGATGATTCAGCGCGTTCGTCAGATAATTTGTTACAACCTCCTCGATCTTGAACGTGTCGCCCCAGACACAGACCGGGTGATCTGCTTCAAATTCGATATTGGCCTGCTTCTTATCAATCAGGATCTGCTGTGCCTGAATCACGTTTTTCACCAGATCTGCCAGATCAAACCGCTGCATATTCAGCTGTTCGTTCCCGAATTCAAGCTGGTTGAGAGAAAGCAGTTTTCTTACCATCTTATCCATCTTCTGCGATTCATCGATGATCACATCGCAGTAAAAATCCCGGCTGTCCTCATCGACGACATTATCCTTCAGGCCCTCGGCATACCCGAGTATCAGCGCAAGCGGGGTTTTCAGCTCGTGGGATACGTTCGACAGAAACTCCTGCCGCATCTCATCGATCTTCGTTTTCTGGTCGATGTCTTTTTGCAGCTTCGCATTCGCGCTCTTCAGATCCGAAATCGCCCGTTCAAGCTGTTCCGACATCGTGTTGAAATTCCTGCCGAGCTCACCGATCTCATCTTCACCGCCGCTCGTATAATGTGCGTCAAAATCGAGATCCGCCATTTTCTTTGAAAGACCGGTCAGTTCCTGCAGCGGCCGGACAATTTTCCTTGTCAGCAGAAGGATCACCAGAACACTCACGCCGATCACGAGCACACCGATCATCGCATCGAAACGCGTCGAGATATCGGCCGCCGCATCGATACTCTCCAGCGGAGTGAGCACGATAAAATAATCTCCGTTGTCGAGCGTCCCCCACAGTTCAAGATAATTGATACCGAGGAACCGGTCGCGGATCTTGATCAGCTGATACGAGTCCTTCTGCTCGATCACGGTCGTGTTCTCCTCTTCCTTCCGCAGAACGTTGCCGAACAGACGGCTCGCCATACGCTCTCCGTCCTGGGAATTTGTGTAGAGGAAATCAAGATTTGCATCTGCGATTCCGAACGTCAGACCGTTCACCTGACAAAACGTCTCCATCGCATCATTGCTCCTGCCGTTGTTTTGATTGCACATCTCGAAGCTCTTCTCGAGAGCTTTCCTTGTTCTGGATAGATAGACATCGCCAAGACAAGTCATATTCACGATGCTGATCGCGATAAATGCCCCCGCCATCAGCAGGATAAAGGTGACCGAAACCCGTGCTTTGATTGATTTTTTCAACTTCTGTCAGCCGTTCCTTCCTCTTTATGATTCTTTCTCCTGCTATTCTAACACACGGCCTCCCGGAATGTCATCGCTCCTTCCGGTCCTGTGCGGCCGGCGGATCAGCCTTCACAAATTTTTCACATCCCTCAGAAAAAACAAGGGACCGCCGTATATGCTATACAGCAGTCCCTTCGCACCTGTTCAATTTTTAACCGTGTGATGAGCGGTGTAACTGTCCTTCGTCAGAGCGGCAAACGTATATCCATTCTGCTGTCCCCAGCTCAGAACCGTGTCCATCGCCGCGATCGTCTCCGGATGAATATCGTGACAGAGCACAACCGAGCTGTTATGCGTCTGCATTCCCTGAATAATGTGGCCGGCGATTCCGTCCTTGTCCGGATGGCCGTTGGCGTCCGTGCTGTCCACATTCCAGTCGAAGTATGTGAGCCCCTTTTCGCCCGCCTGCTGCACCAGCTGCGTCATGATACCGGGGGTGTACTCTTTGCTGATCAGATTCGAGCTGCCGCCGGGGAACCGCAGCAGCGTCGTTGTGTTGCCGGTCTGATTCCGGATCACCTCATTCATCGCGTCAAAGTCCTTCCAGTACGCATCGGTGCTCGAATAAATCGTCGGATAATCGTGCGTGTACGAATGAACCGCGACGGTGTGACCGGCAGCCGCTTCCTTCGCGATCATCCCCTGATACTGAGGAAACTGATTCGTGACGAAAAACGTCACGTGTGCCCCGTATTTCGCGAGCACATCCAGAAGCTGCTGTGTGTATTTACAGGGGCCGTCGTCGAACGTCAGATAAACCATCTTCGACCCCTGCGGCTGTACCGTGACGGTCCGGTCCGCCTCCGCCTTGTTTCCGTGGGCATCCTCGACCTGGTAGTGCAGGGTGTAGGTGCCGGGCGTCGACGTATCCACTGATCCCTCGACCTGAACCTTTCCGGTCAGATCACCGTCCACATCATCCACGGCTGAGTACTTGTCCTGGAACTGCGTTCCCTGGAATACCGTCTCGTCTCCTCCGTCCAGCGTGATGGCCGGCGGTGTGCGGTCGTCATAAACGATCGTCCGTTCCGCCTTTCCGACATTTCCGGATGAATCCTCAACCGAATAATAGACGACGCCGTTTTTCTCCTCGCTCTTTACTTTCGCGGTGAGATCGCCGTCGTAATTATCCTGTGCCGAATACCCTTCCTCCTGATATGCCTGCCCGTACGGCGTGTAACTGTCCGGGTTCTGTTTCAGTTCAATCGTCGGCGCCACGGTGTCCACCACACGTACGGTACGTTTCTTCGTCTTCGTCGCTCCCTTATAAGAAGCAGAATACACGATCTGATACGAACCCAGCTTTGATGTATCGACGCTGCCCTCGGCCGTCACCTTCAGCTGATCGTCCCGGATGAACCGGAAAACGCTGCCGGATCCGACCGCCTTCGCTCCGGGATCGTGATATGTATCTCCTACTTCGACGGTATCATTTCCGTCTTTGTCCTGATTTAAATGAATCGTCACATCCCAGTGATTGCTTAACGCGCCGATCAGAAGCACTGCAGCCGCCGCCAGAAGAACACAGAGGACGACGAACCGATGTTTCCGACTGAGTCGGCTTTTTCTGTTCTTTTTATTCTGATACATACAAAATGTTCAGCATGTCAACAATCTGCTGACAAAAACTCCCTTCCGCAGATCCTTCAGGATCCGCATTCGACACTATTATACACGGAATGATAAAGTCCTCAAGTCTCTTCCCTGTACATTTCTTTTATATGTTTATTATATTTTAGTAATATTTCTGTTTCAGCGCACCGGATCCGTGTCGAAAATGTTCCGTAATTTTTGTATATAATAACCAAATCCGTTCTTCAATCTTGTACTTCCGTGTCTCCCGGCCGCACCGCCCGCCTTCTGTGTAAAGTGATATAATTAGCACAGATATTAAAATCAGGAGGAATTGTAAAATGAGAAAACACCACAATATTTTTTCAGCCATTTGCATCACATGTCTGATCTGCACTCTTGCAGGATGCGGTACCGTCTCACCAAAGAGCACTGCTTCGAAGAGTGAACCGGCTGTGACAGCGCCCGCTTCTTCCACATCGGCAGCCACAGTCTCTGCTTCCGCTTCTCCAGCTGATTCGTCGGCAGCTCCAGCCGATGCTTCTGACGCAGGAGCATCCGCATCACAGCCCGATTCTGCCGCTGCGGATCCAAACGCCACGCAGGAGCAGATCAACGCGCTGATCCAGGCAAAATCCTATTCCGACAATATGCATATGTCAAAACAGGGAATTCATGATCAGCTGACTTCCGAGTACGGAGGACAATTTTCCGAAGAAGATGCCACGTACGCTCTCGATCATCTGAATGCGGACTGGAATGCCAACGCACTCGCAAAAGGCCAGGAATACGCGAATACGATGTATATGTCAAAGCAGGGGGTTTACGATCAGCTGACTTCCGAGATGGGCGAACGCTTTACTGCTGAAGAAGCACAGTACGCAATTGACAACATACAGGCCGACTGGAATGCAAATGCACTCGAGAAGGCAAAACAATACCAGACAGAGATGCATATGTCGGCGAACCAGATCCAGGATCAGCTTACTTCGGAATACGGTGAAAAATTCACGGCTGAGGAAGCGCAGTATGCGATTGACCACCTCAACGGATAATATTTTACGAAATCACGGATGCCAACGGTGACGTCAGAAGTCTTTCTCAAACTCGTCAACCGATGCCATCAGCAGCGTGGACGCATATGCGAGGGACGGCCCTCCGCCGAAGCCGCCGGCCGCCACCTTCGCCGCGTCCAGGATCTCATCCCGCGACGCTCCCGCCGCATACGCGTTGTAGACATGGTAGACGATGCAGTACTCACACCGGCTGTAGAGTGCGATAGCCACCGCGATCAGTTCCTTTGTTTTGCCCGGGAGCGCGGAATCCTCGAACGCTTTTTTTTGAAGGCCGGAAAATTGCTTCATAAACTCCACGTCCTCGTCGGACATCGCCGCCATCCCATTCATCAGTTCATCCAGCATCTCTCTTACATTTTTCATCTGCAATAAATCTCCCTCTCTGCAGATATCGCTCTTATTGCTGCGATCCTGATCCTCAGCAGTTCGGATCCGGTATTTACAGATTCTCCCGGACCAGTCCGCACAGATCTTCATAAATTTCCGCGCGTTCCGGATCATTTCCGGCGAGGGCGGACAGGCCTGCTTCCAGCGGGCCGCAAAGAAACAGCTTTCCTGAGAGGACACGCTCCACACGGTCCAGCCAGATCGTATCAAGAGAGTCACTCTCCGCCTGAACGGATGCCACTCTGCCGTGATCAATCTGAAAGTTCAGACAGACGAGTCCCCATCGGAATTTTTTCTTCCAGCAAAGATCGAACGCCATCTTTTTTCCGTAAGTCCATGCATCCGAACGGTAAAACTGCGCCAGTTTCCCGATTCGTCCTTCATCCGGCATACGAAGGGCGGCCGCCTTCATGTCAAATGCCCTTTCCCAGGCATTTCGGAGCGAAGCTCTCACCGCCTGCACTGTGATGTCCGGAGAAACCTCTTTCAGATTTGCCACACGCATCCGGACCGAATCGATGCCGCGCATGGAGAGTTTTTCCGCCGGTACCCGGAGACAGTTCTCCAGTTTTCCAGGGTCTACATCGATCATCAATGTCCCGTGGATCAGCGACGCGCCCTCCCGATCCGATGACGCCAGACCGGAAATCTTCCGCCCGTCCGGGAGCAGCAGATCATTCCGCCCTCCGAAACCGGCCCGAACCCCGAGATCCGCGAGGGCTTCCGTCACGATTCCGCAGAGCTGCTCCGGTTCATACTGCCCTTCGTCCATGATAAACGAGAAATTCAGATTCCCTGCATCCTGATAGACCGCGCCTCCTCCTGTTTTTCTTCGGGCGAGAGACGTCCCGTACTCCCGCATCGCGGTGAAATTGCACTCCTTCCACGGATTCTGGTTTCTTCCGATCACCACCGCGGACGGATTGCTCCACAGGAACAAGGTTCCGCAGCCGGACTCATGCCTCTCCCAGAGTACCTCCTCGGCTGCCAGATTTTCCGCAATATTCTTTCCCGTGCTTTCAACCAGCTGAATCTTTTCCATCCGTCAGTCTCTCTCAAACGGACAGTCTGTCCCGAAGACTGCCTTCCACGCCTCGCGGATCGCTTCCGTCTCATCCTCCTGATGCGCAGAAATGTACACCAGATCCATCGCTCCGGGGATTTCACCGGCCGCTTCTGTGATCTCTATCTCGTCACCGACTCCGTTTACCTCATAGACGTTGCCGTCTTTATCCCGGAAAAATCCTTTGATTCGGAGACTTCCGGCACAGATCTTCTTCAAAAACCGTTCCATCTCATCAGGCGGATATTCGCCGTCCAGATCGAACACCCCTGAAAAAATCCGGTTCTCACATGTGTTACTGCTCTCCGCGATCGTTTTCTCCGCGCCGTGAAGGTTTCTGGCGATCACGCCTTCCGGAACGCGCGCATAGGTCGTCCGGACGATTTCCGCATCCGGATTCAGCTCTTCCAGCCGCAGAGCGACCTGATCGGCTTCTTCTCTTGTAACCCGGTCGATCTTATTCAAAACGACCAGATTGCTTTTCTGAATCTGGCTGTTCATCGCAACCATTGTGTCGGACAGCTTCCGGAAACGCACCGCGTCAACGATACAGATCGATCCGCGGTAACGGTACCGCCGTTCCGTCCGGTACCGTGTCCTGATAAAGGGTTCCGTCTCCTCCAGCATTTTTTCCATACTCGACGGATCGGCAAGCCCGGATGCTTCCACAAACAGCCGGTCAATCGGCTGAGAAAGAAACGCTGCAAGCGATTTGACAAATCCGCCCTTGAGGCACGCACAGAAGATCGAACCGTTGTTGATCTCCAGAATCGGAAGATCGTATCCGGTCAGAAGCTTGCCGTCGACCCCCGTGCTTCCGAATTCATTTACAATAATTCCAGTCCGGCTGTGCTCGCCGGATTCCAGCAGATATTTCAGAAATGAGGTCTTCCCGGATCCCAGAAATCCCGAGATCAGGTAAAGATCGACAAAATTTGATGCCATATTTATACTCCCCTCACAATTCCGAGCAGGTCCCCCTGATGGAAGGGAGCCTCTTCTCTGAGGCAGATCTTCTCGAGAATCCCATCCGCCGGCGAATGAAACTCCAGTGTTTTTTTCTCCACTTCCCCTTCACAGATGACCTGTCCCTTCTTCACAGAACCGCCTTCCTCGACGAGCCACTCCGTGATCTCTCCTTTTTTTTCACGGATCTGGAATTCCCGGAACTGGCACGGACAGGGATGATCCGGATCTTTCTTCGGCATCGCGCTTTTCGGCACACGAATCTCATATTCCATATTGATCATCCCTCCGCCCTGTAAAACGGACATGCTTCCTTTTTGCAGTCTTTGTTCCGGCTGTGATATCTGCAGCGGATTTCGTCGTTCAGAGCGATATGCAGTCCCAGCTTTTCGTTGATGTAGGGAACGGATTCCTGAAGCGACAGATACGCCGTACGCTTGCAGCACCTCGGACCTCCGACCTTTGAGATCGCGACCAGACAGCGTCCCGTCAGTTCATTTACCCACTGCCAGCTCTCCCCCGACATCGGAGAAGTATCCGTGTAAATACTCAGGAAAATGCCGGCTCCGACGCCGTTTCCGCAGCTCCCGCAGTTTCCGCAGGAACCTCCTGGCACCTGTTTTGCCCGTTCCCCGGCGATGATCAGCATATCATTCAGCGCTTCCGGAGACGCATCCTCTTCCATGGATGCGAGCGTGAGGAGCGCTGCCGGCATGATGAAATGATGATACGGGTGATGCATCGGAACCTCCTCAAAATCCATCAGCTCATTGACCATCTCATCTGCCGTGAGGGAACGCCCTGCTTTCCGGGTTTCCACGCAATAATTCCGCAGTTTTTCATAGACCGCAGGATCAAGATTGACTGTATGTGCCATAATCCACCTCCCTATATCATGATTAAACTATACCATAGAATCCGGAGCGGACAGTATTTTGAAATTGCCCGATTATTTGTAATTATTGCCCTGTTCGTCCACATCCCTGTCGCAATGCGGCGATATGCGATAAACTGGTAAAATAAGATGAAAAATCAGGGAGGCAGAACAGAAATCGATATGCGAATTGCAATCATCGGCTGTATGGTTATGAACCGTGAGATCAGCCGTCTCGTATCCGAAAGTAAGAATAACGTACGAGTCTGGTGGATGCGGCAGGGTCTGCACGACACACCGGATGTTCTTCATTCTGAGCTTCAGAGAACGATCGATGCCATTGAACAGGAGAACGCCATTCTCAGGCCGGGATTCCGCTTTGAGGCGATCGTCCTCGCCTACGGGCTCTGTTCAAACGGGGTACTCGGCCTTCAGAGCCATTCCGTTCCGGTCATCGTCCCCAGATGCGACGACTGTATCTCCCTCTTTCTCGGGTCCGCAGAGCGCTACCGGAAATATTTTCGCGAATACCCGGGGACGTACTGGTACAACCGGGGATGGATCGAGCAGGCATTCACCCCGTCCAGGCAGAATTACGCGGCTATGCGCGCGGAATACGTGGAGAAATACGGAGAGGAAAATGCAGATTATCTCATGACATGCACAAACGACTGGATGAAAAACTACCGCCGCTGCGGTTTCATCTCCTCTCCCTGCGGAAAGGACGATTCCGGCGAAGAAGACGAACCATACGAGGCATACACGAAAGCGGCAGCGGCGGATTTCGGCTGGGAATTTCAAAAATTCGAGGGCTCCATGGATTACCTCACTTCGCTCGTGAACGGTCCGTGGGACGATAACCGGTTTCTCACATGCCCTCCACAGAGCCGGATCATCGCAGATTATACAAACCGGAAATTCCGGAGCGTGCCGTGCGGGGCCGCTCCGGAAGCAGATTCATTCAGGGATGGTACAGTATGAATACAGTGATTGGAATTGATACAGGCGGGACGTGTACCGACGCGGTACTATATGACATGGAAAGCGGCCGGGTTCTCGACTCTCACAAGGCACTGACGACGCATGCACACCTGACCGACGGAATTCTCGCCGCGCTCGACGGACTCGATCCGGATCTCGCAAGATCGGCAAAAGCGGCCGGAATTTCCACCACGCTGGCCACAAACGCGTGTGTCGAGGGAAAATTCCGCCGTCCCCGTCTGCTTCTCATGGGCATTGACCGGACCGGCATCGAGCGGTACGGCGCGGATTACGGATTTACCGACCCGGACGATATCCGCTATCTGAAATGCCGCACCACCATCACCGGACAGGTTCTTGAAGAGCCCGACTGGGAACTGCTGCGCCAAAATGCAGAGGAATGGTTCACCGGCGCGGAAGGATGCGCCGTGTGCGAGATCTACGGTATCCGCAACGGCGGCGTTCTCGAAAAAAAAGCCGCACGGATCATCGAAGAGCGCACCGGACTTCCCGTCGTCTGCTCCAGCAGTCTCTTCGGCGGTCTCTCCTCGCTTGAGCGCGCCGCGAGTGCGGTCCTGAACGCCGGGCTTCTCCCGATCACCGCAGAATTTCTGAACGCGGTCACCGAGGCCTTCCGGGCGCGGGGAATCCACGCAAAAATCTATCTGGTCCGCTCGGACAGTTCCCTGATGAGCCTTCCCTACTCCTACGGGCACGCGGTCGAAACCCTCCTGTCCGGGCCTGCATCATCCGCTCTGGGCGGATGCATCATGACTGCCAAAGAAAGAGCCGTCGTCGTGGATATGGGAGGAACCACGACCGATATCGCTCTCATCGATCACGGACGGCCGGTTCTCTCCGAAGACGGGATCCGCGTCGGAAAATGGCGCACTCAGGTGAACGGCCTCTTTGCGTCTTCCTTCGCGCTCGGAGGCGACAGTGTGATCCGGTCAGACAGCAGCCGGTGCCTTTCCCTCGGTCCGGAACGTGTCATCCCGCTCTGCGTTCTCGCTTCCTCGCATCCGGAAGTAAAAGAGAAACTTGAAAAGGTTCTCCGAAAATATCCTGCACACACCCTTCCGCTCCACGAATTTCTCACCCTCGGGAGAAGAGATTTCCGTACGCTCCCCATGAGCGAAAACGGGCGAAAGCTCTGCTGCCGTCTTGAATCCGGTCCTCTGAACATAATCGAAGCGGCGGATTTTCTCGGGACCGATAAGTACAATCTCGATACATCTTCTCTGGAGAAAAGCGGCGTGATTCTCCGTGCCGGACTGACGCCGACGGATATGATGCACCTCCGCGGAGATTTTTGTCAGTACGACCGCGGCGCCTCTCTTATCGCGGCGCGTTTCGTCGCCGGGGCGATGCACACCACCGTCCCGGATCTGTGCAGCCAGGTCTACGAGACGATCTCGGAACGGATCTTCTTCGCCGTCTCCGAACTGCTTCTGACACAGGAAAATCTGCATTTCCGCAGGCACGGAATCACCGATGAAATCCGGGAACTCTTCCGCCATCAATGGGAAACAAGGAAGGAAGGCGACCGCTCATTTCTGGACTGCGCCTTTCACGCAAACGTTCCGCTGATCGGAATCGGAGGACCGATCCGACTGTTTCTGAAGGATGCGGCAGATGCGCTCCGCACTGCCTGCATCGTACCGGATTTTGCTCCGGTCGCAAATGCGGTCGGCGCGGTCACAGGGAAAATGTCCGCTTCCTGCGAAGCGGAGATCCGGCCTCACGGACTGTCGCCGGAGGGTGAGGAAAAAGGTGATTTTGAGCTGGTCTGCCCGGGCATCCCCCCAAAATACTTTTCCGGCGAAAACGAAGCGGAAGAATGGATCAACCTGCATCTTACAGAACGAATGCGGAAACAGCTGATCGAACAGGGAGCATCGGGCGCGATCCGCACCTTCACAAATTCAAATGTAATCACCGCGCCGGTGAACGGCATACGGGTCTATATTGCGACAAAAGTCCGCGTGACCGCCGAGACCAGCCTCGCCGCAGCCGCGGAATAATATCAAACGGGGATCAATATGTGTAACGTTACAATTTTGGATGGAAACGATAAAAAGAACATGACAGCGGAGAAGGGAACGCTCCTGAGCGATCTTCTGATCCGGGCGATTCCTTCCTTCGCGCTGCCCTGCTCCGGAAATCACACATGCGGAAAATGCAGAGTCCGGGCGGAAGGCTGTCTTTCTCCCTTCAGTCCCGCAGAGCTGCGGCTCCTGAACGAAGAAGACAGGAAGAACGGAATCCGCCTTGCCTGTGCTTCCGGAATTGAGGGAGATGTCACGGTGACACTTCCCAAAAGAGGCGGGGAGAAAATCATCGCATGGTATCATCTCCCGGAATTTGACCGGACCGAAGACGGTTTCGGCTTCGCCGCAGACATCGGCACCACGACCGTCGCGCTCCAGCTGATCGACCGGAAAAGCGGCCGGATTCTGGCCGGACGAGTCGCGGAAAATGCCCAGCGGGGCTTCGGCGCGGACGTCATCTCAAGAATCGAAGCGTCAAAAAGAGAAGGGGTCGCGGTACTTTCCGGCCGGATCACGGACCAGCTGGAGGAAATGGCCGCTTCCTGTATGCAGGAAACCGGCATCCGAACGATCGATGAATCCGTCGTCACCGGAAATTCAACGATGCTGCACCTCTACGAAGGCCTCGATCCCTCTTCCCTCGCGGTCGTTCCGTTCCGTACCGTTTCGGACTTCGGGCGTGTGAGTACCCGGACACTTGCCGGAGCGCCTGTCTATCTTCCCCGCTGCGTCAGCGCGTATGTGGGCGCGGATATCACGTGCGCCGCGCTTGCCTCCGATCTATTGAACTGTAAAACCGGCCTGCTCGCGGACATCGGCACGAACGGTGAAATGATGCTCATCCACGACGGAAAATTGTACTGCTGCGCGACCGCGGCGGGACCGGCCTTCGAAGGCGCCGGCCTTTCCTGCGGTATGCCCGCTGCTCCGGGCGCGATCCGGTCGGTCCGCCTCCAGGATTCCGAGATCCGGTATGACGCGATATCCGGAGCAGCAATCTCGGGAATCTGCGGTTCCGGTATCCTCGACACGCTGGCAGTTATGCTGGAGCGGGGCGATATGGATGACTCCGGATATCTGGAAGATGAAAACGGGTGGGAGATCGGAAACTCCGGCATCGTCATCACCCAGAAAGACGTCCGGCAGATTCAGCTGGCAAAAGCGGCGGTCTGCGGCGGAATTCTCACACTTCTGGACGAGGTGAATCTTTCCGCCGGTTCAATCGAACGGTTTTTCATCGCGGGCGGCTTCGGAAATTCCATGAATACCTCCTCCGCGTCCGCGATCGGGCTGTTCCCGAACGATCTGGAAAGCCGGTCGGAATTCATCGGAAATGCCGCTCTTGGCGGAGCGGCGATGCTGCTGATGAATCCTTCGCTCCGCACGGAGACGGAACAGCACGCGGCAGAAGCGCTTGAGCTTTCCCTCTCCGGCAGCGCGGCATTCACCGAAAACTACGTCGACTGTATGGCCTTTGACCGCTTCTGATCCGCAGGATGAAAAACGCCCCGGGGTTCTGAATTCCATATGAATTTCAGAACCCCGGGGCCTCTTATTGATTGCTTTTCCTCTTTCAGGCACTCATCTGCTCACAGAGGTGCAGCGCCGCCTCCGCGGCAGTCGCCGCATCCGGCGTATAGCAATCCGCGCCGATCTCGTCCGCGTATTCCTGCGTGATCGGTGCTCCGCCGACCATGATTTTGACCCTGCCTTTGAGCTCGGAAGCGTTCACGGCATCGACCACATTTTTCATCTCCGGCATCGTCGTGGTGAGAAGTGCGGAGCAGCATACGAGCTGTGCGCCGTTCTCTCTCGCCGCATCGACAAAAGTCTCCGGAGCAACATCTACGCCGAGATCGATGACGCGCAGTCCCTTTCCCTCGAGCATCATGCGGACCAGATTCTTGCCGATGTCGTGCATATCGCCCTTGACGGTTCCGATGACCGCGACACCTTTTTCCTCGACGCCGTCAGAGACCAGATACGGCCGAAGAACCTCAACGCCCTTGTTCATCGCACGGGCCGCGACAAGCACTTCCGGAACGAAGACCTCATTGTTCTTGAACTTCGCACCGACGACATCCATTCCCGCGAGCAATCCATCCTGGAGAATCGTGCTTGCCGGGATTCCCTGATCAAGCGCCTGCTGAACCGCCGCCTTTACCTTCGGCGCACGTCCCTTCTGTAATAAACTGCTGATTTCCTCAAGAATTTCGCTCATAACCCTTCTCCTCTTTTGATATTCTGTCTTTTCTAATACCATTATCATAGCATAATGCTACACACAGATGCACGAAATGACTGGCCGTATCGTTTTTATTTCCTGCTGTATTATATGCAATTTACGCTTTAGACGATCCGTTCATACCGGTAAGTCGGATCCGGCCGACCCGGGATCAGCGTCCGGATCTGCGTGCCGGTGATCTCCGCATCCGCAAACGCTTCCGCAACCGCCTTCAGAACGATGTTCTGAAGTTCAAACGGTCCGGTCTCGACTCTCGCATTGACGATCAGTTTACGACCTTCTGTCTCATGTTCCGTTTCCCTGAGCATGGCCGTCTCTTTCATCCCGGTAAGATTGCCGATCCATTCACGCCTGCCGGAATCGAGCAGAAATTTCACATGACCGACTTCCAACTTTCTGCCGTCGAACGTCTCCGCGAGAATCCCGAGCAGACTCTCCGCGGCCTGTTGATAATCAAACGGCGTGTCTCCGAACGTAAAGTCCGCGTTCAGCCAGCCGTAAGATGCCTCGCCCGCCGCGTAGATGTCATAATCCACCTCGGCTTTGTTTCTCCCCGCTTCCGTCTCATTCAGAACGGCGTCGAGCCATTCTGCGACTCCGCGATTCTCTTTTGTGCTCACCGCCATGACTTTCGCATCCGGCCACGCATCCTCTGTATCCCGGATCAGCTGATCAAGCTCTTCTTCCGAGAGCAGATCGATTTTGCTGATCAGGATAATATCCGCCTCATCAAACTGGCAGGAGGAAATATAATTTCCGCCGATCTTTCTGTCCCTGATGTTTCTCCGGAGCCGTTTCGGATCTCCCAGCACCGTCAGCGGCGCGGTATGTGCCACATCCGCATATTTGTCTTTGAGCGGCTGCAGGATCGTCATCGACAGATCCGTGCAGCTGCCCACCGGCTCCGCCAGAGTCACACCTCCGCCGATCCTATTTGCGACGCTCTTCACCGCGTCAAGAAACCCCGGGAAATTACAGCAGAAGCAGCTTCCGCTGACTTCGGCGACGGTATTTCCATTTTCCTCAAGAAACGCGGTATCAACCAGCCCCTCCGCCTGGTCATTCGTGACAAGGCCGACGGGGATGCCGCGTTTTTTCAGAAGTTCCGCCGCGCTCATAAGAAGACTCGTTTTCCCGGCTCCGAGAAACCCGCCTACAAGAATCAGTCTGGTCGGATCCATCCGATGACTCCTTCCATCCGTATTGTATCCATACACAATCACATCAACGCAATATTCAGCAGGCTGTTTTCACCCGCTTCATTCCCGGTTCGACCATCTTTGTAAAGAGCAGTCCGGCCATAAGACCTCCGAGAACCGGTGAGAGAATATAAACCCAAAAGGCGCCTCCCGCGGCATCCGGGAACGACCATGCACCCCAGCCGAACATCAGTGCGACGAACCGCGGCGCAAAATCACGCGCCGGGTTCAGACCGGCCTGCGTAAGCGGCGCGATCAGACACTGAACGATCGTCACCGTCAGTCCGATATAAATCGGTGCGACACAGCTGCTCGGTTTTCCGACATTCGCATCCTCTGTCAGCGAAAAGATCGCGTAGACCAGGATGAAAGTTCCGATCAGCTCGGCAGCACAGGCAATTCCCATCGGTACCACCGCGGAGCTGCCCGGCTGCATGTAATATTCTCCGAAAATTTTCGCCGTCGCTACGGAGTCCCATTTTCCTCTCGTAATCCCGTTCACCGCTTCATACTTCCGGATCGACGGCCCGAACAGCAGATAGACCGCAAATGCTCCGGAAAAGGCACCGAGAAACTGCGCCGACAGATAGACCGGAAGCTCCGATGCCTTCATCCGGCCCGTCGCAGCCATTGCGACGGAAACGGCCGGATTAAAGTGAGCATTGCAGATATACCTTGTCATATAAATACACAGGGTAATCGTCGTCCCCCACACGATCGCGATCTGAAACTGCCCGACAAGCGAGTCGAACAGAACGCTGACAGCAACCGTCCCGCATCCGAAGAGCAGCATCAGAAACGTCCCGATGAACTCACCGAAAAATATATTTTTGTTATCCATCCGAAGACCCCCTGCGCCTGTGAAAAACAATCTGTGTTTTATGCCTCAGCCGCGCGCTTTGCACTCCTCGATCGCCTCGCGGATCGCCTGATCCAGCTCCGCCTTCGTCGGGATGATCGATTTGTACTTCAGCTTTCCGTTGATATACAGGGACGGAAGATTCGGCACACCCATCTTCACGCACCGCGCAACATTTTCCTTGTAAATGTATTTGTACTCAACCATGTCGATGGCATCACCGAACGTATCTTTCGCCGCGTACGCCGCGCTCATCATATAGCCGCATGCCGCACACTGAGCGGAATCCAGCGTGAAGACTTCGACCAGCGGTTTTGTCAGCTTGTCATACTCCGGAAGAACGACGCCCGAAGTATCAACCTCCGCCGCCTGATAGTTTTTCACCATCTCGCGGACCGCATCCGTCTCCTGCGCCGCCTGAGCGATACCGATGACATTCTCGACCGGCGTCGCGTACGGCATATCGCAGCCCGGCGCAAGAATATAATTCTTCTTCACCGGCATGGAATCCAGCATATCAACCGCACACTTCATGTTGTCCTGCTGATTTCCAAGAAGCATAACCGAAGTAAGCGGGATATTACCGCCGATCGCAACGTTGTATTTCTGGCAGATATCGTACGCTGCCTTCAGATCCACATTCTCGTCGATGGAGATGGAATCCGGATGGGTCTGGCACATCACCTCAACATTTCTGGTGGCGTCTCCGCATACGAAGAAGGAAGAGAATGCTCCTCTTCTGCGGACGTAATCCATCAGTTCGGTGTACGGCCCGGACATATACTGTTCAAAATGCTCCGTCGAAATCTGGGAAATCAGCGGATCCACGAACGCGATGACATCCATGCCCGCTTCGATGTAATAATCCGCCATCTGCATGCAGACACGTTTCGTGAAATCAAACAGATCCGCGACCTCGTCCTCGAAATCATACATATCCGTGAACAGATTGTTGCCGCGCAGGTGAGACGCCAGCGTGAACGGTCCGCAGATCAGTCCGTACAGTGCCGTTGTATCGCCGACGGAATCTTTCATCTTCTTCATGACGTCGAGAACGTACGGAATACGGCCGTCGGTCTTCTTCGGAATTGTGTCGTCACCCGGAACCTCCGCCGGCTCCTCGTCACTTCCGTCAAGCGGATGTGTGCTGACGGAAGGCGGGCAGTCATCCGCCCACACAAGACCGCACCCGAGACACTCCGCCTCGATCTGAAGATCGAAAATTACCGGCTGACCGTCCGGCCTGTAGAGGCGGTTGACCTCCATCAGCGACTCGTACGCCTTGTCCGCGTCCGTCAGCATCTCGGTCGCTGTATATCCCTTCAGAGATCCCGCGTGTACTCCCGCGAACGGAACCCACGGAGCGCGCTCCACTTCTTCATGCTTCAATGTTCTGATCAACAGATCTTTCATTCCCCAAGTCCTCCTCTGTAACTATGCGAATTGTAAAGCTGCATCCATTCAGCGGATCTTCGCTTTGTATGCTTTGATATTAATTCGATTCTCCGAATCGTTCAATACGGATACCTGCTCTCAAATATCAAAATCTTGCTGTCTCAACCCTGCCTGCCAAAATGCCGGTCATTGTACTCGTGCACCGCATGGAACGCGGCCCAGATATTCTCTGCTTTTGTGTCTCCGACGATATTATGAATCGTGTTGAAGACGTATCCGCCGCCTCTGGAAAGAACCGGAAGGCGCTCTGTAACCTGCGCCGCCACTTCTTCCGGCGTCCCGGACGGAAGCGTGTGCTGCGTATCGACACCGCCGCCCCAGAATACAAGACGATCGCCCCATTTATCCTTGAGCAGCTGCGCATCCATGCCCTTCGCGGAGAGCTGGACCGGATTGACGATATCGACACCCATGTCCGCGATATCGTCAAGGAGTGTCGTGATCGCCCCGCACGTATGGATATACGTCTTCCAGTTTGTATTGTTGTGTACCCAGTCACAGACGCGCCTGTAGTACGGCTTGTAAAGCTCCTCAAACAGATCCTTCGACATAAACGGTCCGTTCTGCGTACCGAAATCCGTCCCGCTGATCCAGACGATCTGAATCCGGTCTCCGACCGCATCCTTATAGATCTGCAGATTCTTCAGCATGTATTCCGTCTGCATCTCGAACACTTCCTCGACGTACTCCGGGTACATCAGCTGCGCGGCTACCCAGTCGTCAAACTTGCGGATCCCCTTCGGATGCTTCTCAAACGGTGCCGGGATCGCGCCGGGATCGCCAAATCCCGCTCCGGCCAGGTTTCCGATGATCGCGTACTCCGTCTCATCATAGAGACGTTTCGATTCGTTCTCGTAATACTTCGCCGTCTCATCGCTCATCACGGAAAAGAAATTTTTGAAGTCTTCCCGCGGCGTCAGATTGTCTTCATCGTATTCCGGGGCGCGGTCGATGATATTGAAGAAATAACCGTGATCTAGCATCTTTACAGAACGCGGCGCGCTGCGGTCGCCCTGCGGATACATATAGATGCTTCCGTCCGGATCGACGTCCCATTCATTACCTGCATTCAGAAGACACGGCGTGCCGTCCGGCATGATAAATCTCTTTTTCTTTCCGGTGTCCGGGACTCCCATGCTGTCTTCCGGATGGTTCATTCCGATCACGTCGGATTTCATGATCTGACGGAGGTCCTCATCCACCACGCCGAGCATCTGAATCACCTCAAATACATCGACATCCTTCTTCGGAAGTCCGAGATAATCTCTCAGGCGGTACAGCGCGCATACATTGATGCCTGTCTGTCCTGTTGCGCCGAAATCGATCGGAATCCGGTCCGGTTCTTTATGATTAATTGCTGCGATGACGCGTTCTCTGGAATTCATAGCGTTCCTGCCTTTCTTTTTCTCAAATAAACGTTTTCCCGCTCCTCTTTTTCCCGTTTTTGATGCGTTTATTATATGGCGCGCCATACTGAGGATAAATCTTGTCACTTGCCTGTTATTTATGATTTCTTGCCTTTTGACAGAGCCTCTCGCCGATGATAAAATAATAAATAATTTTGAGGAGGTTTCTATGCTCACACAGGAGAAGGGAACCCTTTCGGGATCCGACATTTATTTTACCGTTCCTTCCGAAAACGCGAGGAGGATGCTTTATTATTCCATCGGATGCGGATATTTCTACACGAATGCGGATTACCACGTGAAGCGGGAAAATTATGGCTGCTACCTGCTGATCTATGTCTGTGAAGGAGAGTTGTATGTCCGTTCGGAATCGAAGACAGCCACGGCCAAAGCCGGACAGATCGTCTTCCTCGACTGTCACACTCCTCATGAATACCGGACACTCAATCACTGTGAATTCGTCTGGACGCACATCGACGGTGCAAATACCGCTGATTTCTACGGACAGTGTCTGCAGAAAATGGGGTCCTTCGTCTTCGGGAACCCTCGTGCCGATTCGCTCAGGGAACAGCTTTTTGCGATCGTCTACGCCTACCGCAACAATCAGACCGTCAATGAATGGCAGCAGTCTCTGAAACTCTATTCCGTTCTCGTCACCGTTCTCAGCGGCATGGATCCGGGACGGGAGGAGACGCTGTTCTATTCGGAAACGACAAATCATGCAATCAAATACATCATGCAAAATTACCCGGAGCCGATCTCCCTTTCCGACCTCGCCCGGGAGGTCAACATGAGTCCGTATCATTTTTCACGGAAATTCAAACGTGAGTGCGGATACTCCCCGCATGAATACCTCATCATCACGCGGATCAACCGCGCGATGTACCTGCTCAAGACAACCGATCTCCCCATCAAAGCCATCTCCTCGGAGGTCGGCTATGAGTACGTCACCACTTTCTCCGCACTTTTCATGAACCGCATCGGTCTGAGTCCGAGCGACTTCCGGAAGTATCCGTTCTGAACCGTACGCAAAAGGGGACTGCCCTCAGGCAGTCCCCCCTCGCGAAGTCTAATCCTATCTTTCAGGAATCGTCTCTGTACCTTTTTTTCTTCCGGATACCGCTCAGCTCTTCAGATATCCGGCCAGCGTATCCAGTCTTTCTTTTGCATTATCCTTTGTGATGATCTCAGATCCGGAATCCGTGAAGCGGTCGAGTTTCACGCCGTCAACCGCCTTGACTGCAGCTTCAACCGCCTTGTATCCCATTCCGTAGGCTTCCTGCGCGACAGAAATATAATTCGTGTACGTGCCATCCGACATCGCCTGACATGCGGATTTATCGCCGTTAAATCCGAGGAAAACCGTGTTTTTGTACGCGTCATTTCCAGCCGCGGTTCTCGCCGCTGCCATCGCCATATCGTCATTATTCGCCGCGACGATCGCGATGCCTTCCGGATGAGTTGACATGATGCCCTCCATAGCGGCCACGGCTTTATCCGCCGTCGCGTCCGCATACTGTACCTCGTTTTCGAGAAACTCGCCGCCGGCCTCATTGACGCCCTTCTTGTATCCGTTCATTCTTGCGGTGCAGGTCTCATCGCCCTGAACCCCTGCGATCTCGATGCACTTGATCTCATCCCAGCCGAGCTCCTTCGCCATCTGAACCGCCGCCTTACCGCCGGATGCCGCAGCGTTCTCATTTCCGGTACCGACGAAACTCGCGATATAATCCGCGTTGATATCGGTATCAACCGCCAGAACCGGGGCCGTCGCATCCTGCATGACCTGCGCGACCGAATCAGACTGGAGCGGTGCGATAACATACGCGTCATAGTCGACCGCCAGATCCGTCGTCAGCATATTTGTCTGTTCATCAAAAGCAGTCTCGGAAGTCGGTCCCTTGACATCTACCTGTATCCCCGGATGATCCGCCGCGTAGGCATTACACCCCGCCTCGACATACTGCCAGTACTCGGCGGAAAGCGTCTTCAACACGACGTCGATCTTGTAGCTGTCTTTCGCCGGTGTGTAATCTTCACTGCTGCCCGAAGATGCCGCCGTTGCGGATTCAGACGCAGAAGAAACACCGGAAGATGACTGCGGCGCCTTTGATGATGACGGCGCGGAATCAGACGCCCCTCCGGAAGAAGCACCGCCGCCGCATGCTGCGAGCGAAGCCGCCATGGCTGCCGTTAACAGAATCGCAAATCCTTTTTTCATACCCTCTCTCCTTTGAATCTCTTGGATCGCCATCTGATGATTCAATTATAGGAAAGCCGTGGAACGATCTGAATCCGCAATTTTGCCAGTCAATTTTGATTTCTTGCTCTCCAGGCGCAAGATTGAATAACAGTCACTCCAGATTCAGCTTCCGGTCCAGAATCAGCCAGGTCACGACTCCATAGACCGCGGTGCCCGCCGCAGCGATCAGAAGAAGAATTCCCTCACCCTGAAGCGCATTCGTAATACCAACCGCACCCGTGCCTGACCAGTACAAAGAGATGTACGTTCCGACGGGCATGGCAAGAAACGCCTCCAATACGCCGATCCCGATATAGGCGAGCACCGCCCCGAGAATCCGGTGTTCGGTCCAAAGATGGCCGATCGAGATCGCGGCATAAAGACGGGCGATAAAAAACACTGCCAGAGCAATGATCAGCACGATTCCGAGAATCAGATTCCATCTGTACGGGGACAGGCTTCCTGTAACTTCGGCCCAGATTTTTCCGATCCCATACTCTTTGACGGCATCCGCGACTTCCGGCGCGGCGAGGAAAGGAAGAACCGACAGCACTGCGACAATCCAGCTTAGAATGCACCAGATCACTGAAGAAATCACTTTCGCCCAGATCAGATCACCCGTTCCCACCGGAAGAGAGAACATCAGATACCCTTCCCGTCCAAGCAGATTGTTATAAAACCGGATCACTGACAGAAGAATGGTCACGATAAAAACCGCCGCCACAAGAATCGCGAGAACAATCGAAAGCGCAATTGCCCCCGCATTCTCAGAAAATGAAATAAAATGCATATTGATTCCAAGAAGAAGGGCCGTCACGACGATGGCTCCATAGATCGGAAGCAGAATTCTTCCGAACGCTTTCATTTCATATCCAACCAATTTGCTCAGCATGCGAACACCCTCCTGAAATACTCATCGATACTGGTTCCTGTTTCCGCGCGCAGATCATCTGCGTTTTTGTGGAGAAGAACTTTTCCCTCTTTGAGGAAAATCACCTCATCCAAAATTGCCTCGATGTCGGTGATCAGATGCGTCGAAATCAGCACAAGACCTTCCTCGTTATAATTCTCGAGGATGGTGTGGATAATATAATCCCGCGCTGCCGGATCAACCCCGGCCAGCGGCTCGTCCAGAAGATAAATCTCTGCTTTTCTGCTCATACACAGGACAAGATGGACTTTCTCCCGCGTGCCCTTTGACATCTTCTTCAGACTGATTTCCCGGTCAATCTTCAGATCGTTCATCAGGCGCTCCGCCTTTTCCCGGTCAAAATCTTCAAAAAAAGATTCATAGAAGTGAATCAGTTCCCCGACCTTCATCCATTCCGGGAGAAATTCGCGGTCCGGCAGGTAAGAGATTACTTTTTTCGTATCCCTCCCGGGACGCATCCCATGAATTGTAATTTCTCCCGAAGTCGGTGTCAGGAGCCGCTGTATCAGCTTGATCAGCGTCGTCTTTCCGCTTCCGTTCGGTCCCGCAAGTCCGATCACCCTCTGATTTTCCAGTGTAAGATTCACCCCGTCCAAGGATGTCTTTCTTCCATATTTTTTCACAAGATTTCTGCATTCAATTTCTGCCATGCGGATCTCCTCCTTCCTTTTCCTGTACGACACGATCATACATCCCGGTCTATCACACCCCGGATTGATCCGGTTCGTCAGCATCCGCCGGATTCCAGCTCTCGACCTTTTCTACGATCTCCTCCCGCGTCAGCCCCAGTCTTCTGAGCTGTACAAACAGCTCCTCCACATACTTTTCGCTGAGCGCGCTTCTGAGTTCCCTCATTTTTTCTTCATCCTCCGTGACAAATCTCCCGCTCGTCCTCTGTGTAAAAAGCAGACCTTCGCGCTCAAGCTGCGTCATCGCCCGCTGCATCGTATTCGGATTTACCCCCGCCTGCGCAGCCAAATCCCTGACCGACGGCAGTTTGCTTCCGGGCGGAAGACTGCCTCCCGCGATGCGGATCTTGATACCATCTACAATCTGAAGATAGATCGGTATTCCGTTTTTAAATTCCCACGCCAAACGCATTGCCTCCTTCTCTTGTATTAATGTATTACGCTCTTAATACAGTGAAACAATATCACACAGGAACAACTGTGTCAATAGATTAATACAATTTATTGCCCTCTCCGTTCTTCCTCCATCGGCTGAAATAAAAAAAGACGTCCCGCCCATTCCGGAAACGCCTTTCAAACTTAATTTATCATGATAAATGCCGGAATTTATAAGGACGCCTGATGCTCTCCACAATATCACGCGGACGGTATCCAAAGGCTTCTTCTGCTTTCCGGTGGGAAAAGCACGCATTCGTCTGCAGTGTCCATACCGAATATGGCGTGAATGCAGACACAGGATTTCCCCGCATCAACGACAGCTTTTCCGCGAGTGGTGCAATTCGAACCGCTCACATCCCAGTATTCCATCGGCGACATCCCGCGAATCCACAAAATCATATCCGCCCTGTACAACTACCCGTATTTTTCCGGACGCCATGTCCCTGATCGAGCGGACGATGTAATTTCTTTGCAGAACATCTCCGGGGCCGATGATACCGGACGGATGCACGATACAAGAAATAACTGATTCATAGATTTCAAATCTCCCCGAATAAACCGTTATGAGCCGTTCTGCTCTTCCGACAGAAAATCGAGAATGATCCCCGCAAGTTTTTCGCTGTGCACGACGTAACTCGCGTGACTTTCTCCGGAAAGAATCACCTTTCCGGCGCCCGGGATGGCCCCGGCAATATGATCGGTTTCGCTCTTTCGGACCATATCATGCTCTCCGGCGACGATCAATGTATCCGCGTGAATCCGCGCAAGTTCATCATCACGGATATCCGGCTCCCGAATCATCAGCCGCACCAGCGGACTGCGTCCAAGAAAGTGAAGAATCCTCATACCGGTAAGATACCTTCTGTGAAACCCTTCCGGTCTTGTGTTTGCCCCGCATGCGATCAGCGAAGTGATCCGTTCGGTTTCTGCCGCTGCCAACAGTCCGATAATTCCTCCGTCAGAAAAACCGACAACGGCAGCATTCCTCAGATTCAGAGCCTCCAGAAACGAAATCAGGTCCCCGGCCATATCCCGGTAGTGAAACTCTCCGGTCCACCTGCTCTTCCCGTGTCCCCTCGAATCCGGAAGATAACAGGTAAACCGCTCCTCCAGAACCCGGACCGTCCGGTCAAAGATCGTATGATCCTCCCCGTTTCCGTGTATCAGAATCACCGGACGGCCCTGCCCTGTTTTTTCATACCATATATCCACATGATTAATATGCAATCGTTCCAACCTGTCAGTCCCTCTGTTCATTCTCTGTGTTTCGTACCCCGTATCTCTAGTATATTTGCGGATCCGACGCAAGTAAATACCATAAACTTCCTGAATCCGGCATTGACATACTACGTCTGTCGTACTATATTTAAAGCAGTTAAAATACTACGACAGTCGTAATACGTCTGACGTATTATATTCGTCGCTGTTTCTGCCTGGGAAGGAGGTGCTGATGGGGATCAGCAGTGATGTCATCCGCGGTTACAATGACACGATTATCCTCTGTCTGTTGATGGATGAGCCGTCGTACGGCTATGAAATTTCCAGAAAAATACGGACCAGGACCGCAGATGCCTATATTATCAAAGAAACTACTTTATATTCCGCCTTCACCCGAATGGAGAAAAACGGCTACGTGGAATCCTATCCGGGATTCGCGGAAAACGGCAAACGCAGAACCTACTACCGGATCACGGAAAGCGGAAAGCGATACTACCGGGAAAAATGTGAAGAATGGAAGTTGACCAAGGATGTGATTGAACATTTTATCAGGGAGGAGAACTCATGAACACGATACGCAATTACCTCGAATCCATGTTCGCAAATCTTCCGAATACGCCGGATGTGATCCGTGCGAAATGTGAGCTCGGTCAGATGATGGAAGATAAGTACAACGAGCTGATCAGTGAAGGCAAATCCGACAACGAGGCGGTCGCCCGGGTCATCTCAGAATTCGGCAATCTCGATGAACTCGGCGATGCACTGGGAATCCGTGACTTCCTGAACAAAAACCAAAATGAACAGCGGCAGATCCGTCAGGTATCCGCAGAAGAAGCAGAACAATATCTGGAAGACCGGGCGCATTTTTCACTTCTTTCCGGACTCGGAACCTTTTTTGCGATCATCTGCCCCTGCGGCGTAATCCTTGCGGGCACTTCCGTACACGCTTCCCGGACGTTGATGGCAATCGGGGTTTTCTTCCTGCTCGGATTGATCGCTGTATGCATCACTCTTCATGCCTACAGCAGCCTGCGCATGAGTTCCTGGAATTTCCTGAAGCTTGAACCCTGCAGCATTGATTACGGAACCGCCGGTATGATCAACGATCTGAAGCGAAGCACCCACAGCAGTATGGTTCTGCAGCGCACGATTTCGGTTCTGCTTTTTTGTACCTGTTATATTCCGCTGGTTTTCCTTCATCTGATGGTCGGAACAAGCGCCGCTGACGGCGCAGGAGTTGTGATTCTTCTGTTCATGGCCGCCCTTGCCGTTCTGATTCTGACCGTCAGCGCTTCCCGCGAAAAAGGATACCGGATCCTGCTCAGTCTCGGCGGGATGCATTTCTCCCGCCAGTCAGACAGCACCGATGAAGTTGTCTATGATCGTCCTGCAGTCCGCGTCGTGATGTCGGTTTTCTGGCCGACTGTCACCTGCCTGTACCTGATCATCAGCTTCCTGACATTCGCATGGTGCATCAGCTGGATCATCTGGCCGGTCGCCGCCGTCGTTGAAAACCTGATCAAAGCAATCTTCGGAATCCGCAAGGAGGAGATCCAATGAAAAAACGCACCTGCTACCTGCTCGTGCTCTCTGCCGCCACCGCCGCGGCGGTCTGCTTCGGAGCATGGAACTATCTTGGAACCCCTTTGATTACATTGACAAAAGATCAGTTCGGACTCACTTTTAAAAGCCGGGATACCACAACGATCCGGCACGAAACCGGAGCGTTCGATACCATCCGCCTTGATCTTACAAACACCGATATCCGGATACAGGCCGGAGATGACTATTCCGTAACTTGGCAGGGTCCGAAACAGAACTGCCCTTCCTTCCGCGTAAAAAACGGTGTCCTGACTGCGGCGGAATCCACGTCAAAGAAGCATGCGATTTTCAACTCCGACAAAATCACGACCGTCACCGTTCCAAGAGATCTGAACGACCTGAAGGATGTCTCACTTGCCTCGGATAACGGCGACCTTACGATTGCCCCCGATCACACGATCACGCTCAGTACACTGGACCTGAACAGTGAAAACGGCGATATCGATCTCTCCGGCTGCAGCGGAACGACGATCACGGCAAACACCGAAAACGGCGACATCTCCGTCTCGCCGGCGGACAGCCTGAAAAATTACACGGTCAGCGTTGATACCGGATCCGGGGATGTCCGGATCGGAAACAACAGCTATTCCCCCGATGACGACCACTCTTCCATCCAAGTCGGTAACGGATTACAGAAACTGTCCCTTCACACAGAGAACGGCGACATCGACGTGCAAGACCCCTGACGCAAAGTCAGGGGTCTTGGTTTGCGATGGCACGCCGGGCGAAAAGCGTGCCATCGGATGAAGAAAAGTCAGCCACGGGCCATATATTCAGCCGGAAGTGCGGACCCGGCTCTCCGGCTTCATCCGTCTGAACAACGACTCACCCAACAGGCATATAAGCACGCCGACAATGATGAACACAGCTCCCGCCGCAAATGAGAGTCCGACTGTTTCATGGAAAAAAATCACACCCATGACGGTCGATGTCAGCGGCTGAACCGGATAGAGCGCAGAGCAGTTGCTTGCCGGAAGAAGCGCCAATCCCTGATTCCAAAGAATGTAGCTGATGCCGGTGCAGAAAACGCCAAGATATAAAAGACCTGCGATCACGCCGCCGTTGATATGGATCGCCGAGTGCGTGACAACATGCTCGATGACCGCAAGGACAAATTCACAAACCGCCGCCACACCGATGGCATCCCGCGTAATGACAAGCGGATTGTATGTTGCAAGCCCCTGACGGGTAATTACAGATACAAACGACCACAGGAGAACCGAGATCAGCGACATCAGAATGCCAGGCAGATTGATCGTTTCTCCGTTTCCCAGTATCAGATAGACGCCAAATACCGCGAGAAGAATGCCTGCGATTTTGCTTCCCGTCAGTTTCTCATGAAGAACCGGTACCGCCATAAGCGAGATGGCAACCGGATTCAGTGAATTGATAAGCGATGCCATCGAAGAACCTGCGTATTTTGTCCCCATCAGCTGGACTCCGACACCGATCGCGTACCCGACTGCGCCCATGATGATGACGTATCTCCATCCCCTGCTGTCTATCTTCGTCTTCCGTCCCCGATCATCCGTGCCGTCGGAATTCCATTTCCGGCTGCCGGCTTTCACAATTACGCTGAGGGCGGCGAACGCGATCACAAAGCGGCAGAACATGACGGCAAAGGTCGGCAGATACTTCAATACGACGGAGCTGACCACGTAGAGGCTTCCCCATAAGAAAAATACGATAACGAGTCCAATATAAGCTGATGCAGTTTTTTTCACAGCAAATTCCTCCAAACTATTAAAGTTTACTGCTTTACTGCTGCGTTCCGGTATCGAACTTATACCCCATTCCCCAAATGGTTTTGATCAGATCACCTTTATCGCCGAGCTTGCTGCGCAGCTTTTTTACGTGGGTATCGATTGTTCGCGCATCTCCGTAATAATCGTAATTCCAGACATTGTTCAGGATCTTCTCCCGAGAGAGCGCGATGCCCTGATTCTGCAGAAAATATGTGAGCAGTTCAAATTCTTTGAAGCTTAGTTCCATCGGTTTCCCGTCAACCGTCGCCGTGTGCGCGGACTGATCGATGCGGATGCCGCCTGCCTCAAGAACGTCCCCTTCCCCATACTGGTTCGTTCTCCGTAGAATCGCCTCGACACGGGCCACAAGAATCTTCGGGCTGAACGGCTTCGAGATGTATTCGTCTGCACCGAGATCAAATCCGAGCAGCTCGTCGTTCTCGCCGCCCTTCGCGGTCAGCATGATGATCGGGACTTTCGAATCCCGCCGGATCTCTTTCACAACCTCCCAGCCGTCCATCTTCGGCATCATCACGTCGAGGATAATCAGAGCGATGTCCTTCTGTTCATAGAACAGGTTGAGGGCCTCCTCTCCGTCCCCGGCCTCGACCACTTCAAAATCTGCCTTCACCAGAAAGTCATGAACGAGCTTGCGCATTCTCGCTTCATCGTCAACTACAAGAATTTTCAATCGATCCATATCTCCTCACCCTCAGTCGAATCAATTCCGGACAGAATCCCACAATCTCTTGTAATCATATAAAATTTTAGCCGCATGCGCAAGATGCTGCACGCATACACAAGAAGAACGGAACCGCTCAGCACGCGGAGCATCTCTCATGCCATTTCCTGCCTGAAGGCCATTATTTTACCATATATTTACTTGACTTTGCATATATTTTATGTGCATTTAACCGAAATATATCATCCGTCATATTGTATTTAGAAAAAATGATATGGTAAAATAATAATGGCAGCAACGCCGGACGACCGAAAAAAACGTCCGAAATAATGTATGTTTGTTCTGCAGAGGGAGGAAGATAGAATGGGAATTGTCATTATTGCCCTGATTGTTATCTGCCTGATTGTTGTATTTTCCAATGTACTGATTGTACCGCAGGCACAGGCCTTCGTTATTGAGCGCCTCGGAAAGTTCAAAGGCGTCTGGGATGCCGGACTCCATCTGAAAGTGCCATTCATCGAGAAAGTCATCCGAAAGGTTTCACTCAAGGAGCAGGTGCTCGATTTTCCGCCGCAGCCGGTCATCACAAAGGATAACGTGACGATTTCGATCGACTCGGTCGTCTTCGCTCGCGTCTTTGATCCGAAGCTCTACACTTACGGCGTGGAAAATCCGATGAGCGGTTTGCAGAATCTCTCGGCAACCACACTCCGAAGCATCATCGGAGAGATGGAACTGGACGCGACACTCTCCAGCCGGGATGAAATCAACGGAAAAATGCAGGCCATCCTCGATGAGGCAACCGATCCCTGGGGAATTAAGGTCACGCGTGTTGAGATTAAAAACATCGCTCCACCGAAAGAAATTGAGGAGGTCATGACAAAGCAGATGCGTGCGGAACGGGAACGCAGACAGACTGTTCTGGAGGCGACGGCGCATCAGGAGGCAGTCGTCAGCCGTGCGGAAGGCGACAAAAAAGCCAAGATTCTTTCCGCGGAAGCAGAACGGGATGCGCAGATTGCGCTGGCGCAGGGCCGTGCAAAGTCGATTGAACTTGTATACGAAGCGGAGGCAGATGGTATCCGCAAACTGAACGAAGCGCAGATTTCGGACAATGTTCTGAAACTCAAGGGGCTTGAAGCTCTAAAAGATGTCTCGAACGGCCGTGCGACAAAAATTTATATGCCGTCGGATCTTACAAATCTCGTGGCATCGCTCGGTGTCGCGGGCGAAGCGCTGGGAATCGGCGACGCGACACCGGTGGATAGAGCGTCAAGGCCGAAGCCTGCTCCCAAGGCAGATCCGTGCATCCGCCCAACCACCTCCGCCGGCGGGCGCGAAGCCGCTGCGACGACGGCAGCGATTCAGGCCTCCGTCGCACACGATGAGCATCGTGCGGATGATTCTGCCCGGAATGCCGCTGGTCCCGGCGATTTCTGATCATAGGTACGATCGGCCTCGGTACGCAGATTGAATTTGACAAACATGTTCTGCTGTGTTAGTTTAAAAATGTAGACGAACCGCAATCATCGTTATTATCAAGCCGGGCTAGTACTGGTTTCGACGGGGATCTTGCAGTTCGGGAAGCCATCCGCGGACTCCGGTTACCGCGTAAAATTCCGGAACTTAAATATAAACGCTAATAACGATAATTACGAATTAGCTGCAGCCTGAGTGCTGCATGTCGGTGCCGCCGGTTCCCGCGCCTGTGGTTTCGGCATCAAATAAGGCGGGGCACTTTTTTCCCAAAGCTTTGCGGGTAAAAAAGATTTTATGAAGCTACCGCGTACAGACGCCCGTCATCCGGCATCTGTTCGGGGGAATCAATAAAGGATGACTGTGATGGGAGAAACCTGGATGAATGGGTTTTCGGACGCGGGTTCAACTCCCGCCTGGTCCATCGGATCAAATTCCCGGAGGTCTTTAAATACAGGACTTCCGGGAATTTTTTATCTCTTGAAAACGGTTCGCGTAGCAAAAACGTAGCTTTTCATTGCTGAAAGAAGACCGGCCGTTCTGCCTTACGGAAGAATCCGGCCGTCGCGGGAGATGGTCACCACCTGCCACGGGATAAACTTGCCGCTTGCACGAAGTGCGTCTTCCGCCGCCCGCTGCAGGCCTCCGCAGCAGGGAACCTCCATCCGGACGATCGTAAGGCTCTTGATGTCGTTATCACGGATAATCTCGGTCAGCTTATCAGTGTAATCCACGCCGTCCAGTTTCGGACAGCCTATCATCGTGACTTTGCCCTTCATGAAGTCTTCATGCATATTTGCATAAGCGTACGCGGTGCAGTCCGCTGCGATCAGAAGTTTCGCTCCGTCGAAGAACGGCGCCTGTGGCGGAAGCAGCTTGATCTGGCACGGCCACTGGCCAAGTCTTGATACCGGACGATACGGCGCCTCAGCGCGGCGTGCGTCACTTCCTGCCTCTGCAGCCTCTTCCGCGTTTCCGCTTCTCCGGTCCGCCGCGCCGAACTGCATCATCCGGGAACCCGGACAGCCTCCGCCGAATCCCGGAGCCATATTTCCATTTTCACCATTTATATCAAAATTCATCGTTCCGTTTCCCTTCCTTTCTTCCTGTGCTGCCTTTACCGCCGCCTGATCATATGCGGGCGCCTCCCGCTCCTCAAATGTGATTGCACCAGTCGGACAGTTCGGAAGGCAGTCGCCGAACCCGTCGCAGAAATTTTCCCGGACCAGCTTTGCCTTGCCGTTGATCATATCAATCGCGCCCTCGTGACAGGCTGTCGCACAGAGTCCGCAGCCATTGCATTTTTCCTCATCAATATGAATAATCTTACGGATCATTTCACGTCCTCCTCGTATTTCATGGTCTCATCATAATACGCGGCGCCGAAACCGTATGTTGTTATAGCAACGAAACCTTTGTACCGCAGCAAAAAACGCCGCGGCCGGCTCCGGCCATCCCTTTTCGGGCGACCGGTTCCGCGCCGCGGCGCTGCCTTGAATCAGCGGAGATTGCGAACCTTGAATTCTCTCTCGGCCTCTCTGCGCTGATCGTTTTTCGCGATGGATTCCCGTTTGTCGTACAGTTTCTTTCCCTTCGCAACTCCGATCTGCACCTTGACGAGCGCGTCCCTGAAGTAGACGCGGAGCGGCACGATCGTATAACCCTGCCGGGTCAGTGCGGCGCGGAGCTTATTGATCTCCTTTTTGTGAAGCAGCAGACGTCGCGGCCGCAGCGGATCGCGGTTGAATAGATTGCCCTTCTCATACGGACTGATGTGCATCCCGTAAATCGTCACCTCGTACCCGTCGATCCGGATGAACGACTCTTTGATCGAACATTTTCCCATCCGGAGCGATTTTACCTCGGTGCCGTGCAGCGCGATGCCGGCTTCATACGTCTCTTCAATAAAATAATCATGATACGCTTTTTTATTGTTGGCAATCAGACGATTGTTCTTTTCTTTACTTTTCTCTCTGCTCATAAGTCCCTGCCCCATGCACAGCCATCCAACGGACCGGACCGCTGCCCGGTCTATAAAACAAGGCCGCCGCAATTGTGCGGCAGCCTATCAGACAATCATTCCTTACATTCCCGTTCTCAATCAGAAATTGAGGTTCAGGCAGATAGCAAGGCCGATAAATACGATTCCCAGCACCCTGGTCATGCGTACAAGATTTCCTTCTTTGGAACGTCCCTTGTTCCGGCTCCAGTAGGAATCCGCCGCGCTCATTCCCGCGATCGCACCGAGTCCCGGATCTTTGCTCTTCTGCATCATGATAACGATGATGAGCAGAATGCTGTCGATCGCGAAGAGAACGGTTAAAATTGTCCGAATTACTGCTGCCATGTGAATACCTCCAAACACAACTGGTAATAATTTTAACACAGCCTTGCATCCATTACAAGCATATCATTCCGAAATTCCAGTCACTATGAAAATTATTCCAGATTTTCAAGGACGACCGTAAAGGGACCGTCGTTTGTGAGCGATACCTGCATATCCGCGCCGAATTCGCCCTGTTCTACGACCGGGACATGCTCCTTCGCCCGGTCAATGATGTACTGATAAAGCGGTTCCGCCATTCCCGGCGGTCCCGCCTCGATAAAGCTCGGACGGTTTCCCTTCCGGCAGTTCGCGTACAGCGTGAACTGGGAAATCAGCAGCAGCTCTCCTCCGACATCGGAGAGCGAAAGATTTGTTCTGCCGTCCTCATCCTCAAAAATCCGCAGTCCCAGCAGTTTCTTCAGATAGCGGTCGGCCGTTTCTCTCGTGTCATCCCTGCCGATTCCGATCAGAACCATGAGACCTTTTCCGATTTTTCCGACGGTTTTTCCGCCGATATCGACGCGTGCCTCACTGACGCGCTGAATTACAAACTTCATAAACGATAGACCCTTCGCAAATATCCTGATGCAGGTGCCGATGTCACGGCGCGTTCCTTAAAGCACTTTTGAAAGGAAATCCTGAAGGCGCCGGTTTTTCGGATGACCGAATAGTTCATCCGGCGTTCCCTGCTCCATGATCTTTCCCTCGTCCACAAAAAGAACGCGGTCCGCCACCTCACGGGCAAATCCCATCTCATGCGTGACGACTGCCATCGTCATTCCCTCTGATGCGAGCTCCTTCATGACATTGAGAACCTCTCCGACCATCTCCGGATCCAGCGCGGATGTCGGTTCATCGAACAGCATCATCTTCGGATGCATCGCCATCGCACGCACGATCGCAATTCTCTGCTTCTGACCGCCGGAAAGGGACGACGGATAATCCTCCGCTTTTTCCGACAGATTAACGCGCGCGAGGAGCTTGTCCGCCTCCGCGTCCGCCTCCTGCTGGGTCATATGCCCGGTTCTGACCGGGGCGAGTGTGATATTCTGGCGGACAGTTTTATTCGGAAACAGGTTGAAGTGCTGGAAGACCATCCCCATCTGTTCCCGGACCTTGTTGACGTCGACCGAGAGGTCTGTGATCTTCTGCCCGTCAAAGAAGACATCTCCCTTCGTCGGACGTTCGAGCAGGTTCATGCAGCGTAGGAATGTCGATTTTCCGGAGCCGGAAGGCCCGATGATGCATACCTTCTCCCCTGTTCTGATTTGTTCTGAAATATCATCGAGGACCAGATTTGATCCGAAGGATTTCGATAAATGCTCAACACGGAGCAGCACATTATCTTCTGTCACTGCGGCGCATCCTCCTTTCCAGTTTGCCGAGAAGCCAGGTCATGATGATAACCACGACAAGATACATCAGCGCGATGCCGAGGTATGGCATCATAGGAAGATACGTTCTCGCCTGAATATCTCTCGCGACCTTTGTCAGCTCGGTCATTCCGATCACGGAAACAAGGGAGGTATCCTTGAACAGCGTGATCAGCTCGTTGCCCAGTGCGGGCAGAATATTTTTGATCGCCTGGGGAAGAATGACTTCTTTCATGACGGTTCCGTAGCCCATGCCGAGCGAACGGCCCGCTTCCATCTGGCCGGGATCGATCGACATGATTCCGCTCCGGATGATCTCGGACACATAAGCACCGGAGTTAATTCCGAGGGCAAGAATCGCAACACCCTGCATATTGCGGCTCGAAGCGAAGACGACAAAGCCCATGATCATCAGCTGAACCATCATCGGGGTCCCGCGGATAATCGTCGTATAGAGCTGACAGATCGCATTTCCGACGGAAAGCCCCGCCGATATCTTATCTTCCCCGCTCCTCTTCTGATCATGCGCCGTACGGACGATGGAGATGACGACTCCGATCACGATACCGAGAGCGAGCGCCCCGACCGTCAGCAGCAGAGACTTTCCAAGGCCTTTAAGGTAAAGCTTCCACCGGTCGTTGACGACGAAGCTCATCAAAAACTGTTCCTTCAGACTGGCTGAACCCAAAACTGGCATCCCCCTTCCAAAAAACTGACAGCAACTTTCCTGCTGTTAACATGCCTTATTTACTTTACCAGAAAAACAGAAAAAAGGCCAGAAAAAACCACGGATTACGCAGAATCTTCCGGCTAAAAAAGGAGCCGCCGCATCTTGCTGCAGCAGCTCCTCCAGGTGATCCGGTCACGCCGGCCGGATCTTTCTTATTCTTTGATGTATTTGTCGATGATGCCTTTGATCGTGCCGTCTTCTTTCAGTTTTTTGATCTCGCTGTTCACCGCATCGTACAGAGCCTTGTTATCCTTAGCGATACCGATCGCATACTCCTCCTCGTCATAGTTTGTGTCAAGAATCGTCAGTCCGTCGTTTGCCGCGACATATGCCTTTGCCGGCTCATTGTCGATAATAACCGCGTCTACCTTGCCCTGCATCAGAGCGTTGACCGCGGTAGCGCCGTCCTGATATGCCGTCACGTTCTCTTCGCCGAATCCGCCGTTCTCTTCGGTATCCGAAGCATCGATATAACCGGTCGTTCCCTCCTGGCATCCGATCTTCTTGCCCTTGAGGTCATCGATCGACTTGATGTCGGAATCCTTCGAAACGATGACGGACTGAATGCTATTCGCATAGCTCTCTGTGAAGTCGAGGTTTTTCTGACGCTCCTCGTTGACCGTCATTCCTGCCATCGCGATGTCCGATTTTCCTGACTGGACGCTGGTGATGACGGAGCTGAAGTCCATGTCATCGACGACGAGCTCAAGGCCGAGATCCGAAGCGATCTTTGTCGCGATATCGATATCGATTCCCGTAAACCCTCCGTCGTCGGTAGTAGACTCATAAGGAGGGAAGGACGCGTTTGTCGCCATGTGAAGTTTTCCGGGCTCGACAAGCTTCATATCCCCGGCAGAAACCGTGCTGGAAGCGGAGGTGGAAGCCGCCGCTCCGGATACCCCCTCCGTGCTCGCTGCGGTGCTGCCCGAAGCTGCGGAAGAGGAAGCCTCACTGGAACTGCCTGATGCTGATCCTCCGCAGGCAGCAAGACCGAGAGCCATTCCTGCCGCGAGGATCCCTGCGATTAATTTCTTTTTCATATTGTTCTTCTCCTTGGTAAATTTCTTGAAAAATTACACCTTATCGTCTGCTATGCTAGCATCCGCATTTCAGTGTGTCAAGGAGAGTGTGCATTTTTATGCATTTTCAAGCCGATCCGGCTGAATTATTTCCGACTTTTATGCAATATTTGTGTAAAGAACCGGATCACCCTCTATGAACCAGGAGCGATTTGCCGGTCATCTCAGCGGGCTTTGGTATCTCCATGAGTTCGAGCAGCGTCGGAACGATGTCGCAGAGGCGTCCGCCCTCAGAAAGTCCGACAGACGGATCTGCGTTCACGAGGATGAACGGAACCGGATTTGTGGTGTGCGCCGTGAAGGGCTCTCCCGTCTTCTCATCGACCATATATTCCGCATTTCCATGGTCCGCGCAGATAAACATCACTCCGTCCGCCTTTTTGATCGCTTCGACCGCGCGTCCCACGCACTGATCGACGGTCTCGATCGCTTTGATCGCCGCCTGCTCGACGCCGGTGTGGCCGACCATATCCGGATTCGCAAAATTAACGATTATCACATCGTATTTTCCTGATCCGATCGCTTCCACCAGCTTGTCGCAGACCTGCGGCGCGCTCATCTCCGGCTGAAGATCGTAGGTCGCGACCTTCGGGGAATGTACAAGAATCCGGTCCTCGCCCTCATTCGGCTCCTCAACTCCGCCGTTGAAAAAGAACGTGACGTGCGCATACTTCTCGGTCTCCGCGATCCGGACCTGTTTTTTGCCGAGCTTCGCGAGGTACTCACCGAAGGTATTGACGATTCTCTCTTTTTTGAAAGCGACCAGCTTGTTCGGAATGGTCTCGTCGTAATCTTTAAAGCAGACGTAGGTCAGATTTTCCGGGCGTCTTCTCTCAAATCCTGTGAATTCCGGATCGCAGAACGCACGTGTGATCTGGCGCGCACGGTCCGGACGGAAATTAAAGAAAATCACCGAATCATTGTCGCCGATCGTCGCGACCGGCGTTCCGTCCGCATTTTTCATGACCGTCGGAACGACGAACTCGTCCGTAACGCCCGCATCATACGATGCCTGAATCGCCTTCACCGGATCCGTTCCTCCGTCGACACCCTCGCCCTTGACGAGCGCATCCCAGGCTTTTTCCTCACGGTCCCATCGGTTGTCCCGGTCCATCGCATAGTAGCGGCCGGAAATGACGCCGATCCTGCCGACCCCGATCTCTTTCATCTGATCTTCCAGCTGCTGTACGTATTCGATGCCGGATGTCGGCGGCGTATCACGTCCGTCGAGGAAACAATGGACGTATACTTCCGGAACCTGATTATCCTTCGCCATCTGAAGCAGTGCGAACAGGTGGGTGATATGGCTGTGCACTCCGCCGTCGGAAAGAAGGCCGTACAGATGCAGTTTCGCACGGTTCTTCTTCGCGCGATTCATCGCCGCCAGGAGTTCTTCATTTTTGAAGAACTCACCGTCTTCGATCGATTTCGTGATTCTTGTCAGATCCTGATAAACGATCCGGCCGGCACCCATATTCATATGTCCGACCTCGGAATTTCCCATCTGCCCCTCCGGAAGTCCGACAGCGAGGCCGCTCGCCTGTCCCTGAACATAGGGGCACTGACTCTTCAGCTGATCCATCACCGGCGTCTTCGCCTCGCAGACTGCATTGTGCTCGCAGACCGGGTTCTCGCCGTATCCATCCAATATCATTAATACAGTAGGTCTTTTTGCCATCGTATTCTCTCCTATTACCGATTCGATCTCGTTCGCCTGTGTACAGCTAGATTATGATACGCATTCCTGAAAATTTCAACCGCGTTTCTCAAAAAACCGCTGTTGCAAAAGAGCTCTCCCGGCCGAACTACTCGCTTTTTTTTCCGGTCCATGCTATGGTAATGGCAGGAGTTATAAATGATGTTCCGCACAGGAACCGGAAAGGACGTTCCATGATCGATTCAACGATTACTCTTTATAAACTGATGATTCTGTATCTGCTTGAAAAAGCGGGATTTTCCATGTCGAATGCGATGCTCGCGGATTATATGGTAGGCCGCAGCTATACGGATTTTTTCCGGCTTCAGGAGGTCCTCACCGACATGGTCGGATCGAAGCTTTTGGAAGAGAGCCGCGAACCGCACACGACCTGGTACGAAATTACCGACGAAGGAAGACAGACCCTGTCCTATTTTGACAACGACATTTCGCCGGAAATCCGCTCCGATATCACGTCTTATCTGAAGGAAAACGGATACCGGCTCCGGAGCGAGTCTTCTGTCTCCGCCCGGTACCGCTGGACATCGGACGGCGGCTACGAAGTTCTGCTCTCCGCGTCCGAAGGAAATGAAGAACTGATCCGGATGACTGTCCATGCGGATACCGAAGAGACAGCCATCCTGATGTGTGATAACTGGAAAATGAAAAGTGCCGATCTTTACGCCGCGCTGATGTTCTCTCTGCTCGGAGATGCGGACGGGAAACGGCCCGTTTGAGCTGCTCAGAGATCCAGCTTCAGATCTCCTTCTTTGATCCATCCGGCTTTTCTCATCGGCATCGCGATGATCGGGGTGAGCACCGCCGGAAGCACAAAGCTGATAAGGATCAGGCCGATCCAGTCAAATCCTGTGACCGCGGCCATGGTTCCCTTCTGAATATCGCTGATCCATCCGGTATAGACGCCGATCTGTCCGACGAGTCCGCACGTTCCCATGCCGGAAGAAATCGGAGCGCCGTCCATCGTCATATGGAAGACACAGGTCGCGATCGGTCCGGTGATCGCCGATGTGATGATCGGCGGCAGCCAGATTCTCGGATTGCGGACGATATTTCCCATCTGCAGCATCGAGGTCCCGATTCCCTGCGCTACCAGACCTCCCCATTTATTTTCCCTGAAACTCATGACGGCAAATCCGATCATCTGCGCACAGCAGCCCGCGACAGCGGCTCCGCCGGCAAGGCCGACGAGTCCGAAGGCCGCGCAGATCGCCGCGGAACTGATCGGCAGCGTCAGTGCGATTCCGACGATGACGGATACGAGAATTCCCATCCAGAAAGGCTGAAGCTCGGTCGCCCACATGATAAAGTTACCGACGGCCATGGCCGCTTTTCCAAGCGGCGGAGCCCACCACGCCGAAAGCGCGACACCGACGCCGATCGTCACGAGCGGTGTGACGAGAATATCGATTTTTGTCTCCTTCGAAATCGCTTTGCCGACCTCCGATGTGACAATCGCCACAAACAGGACGGCGAGCGGTCCTCCCGCTCCTCCCAGCGCATTGGACGCGAAGCCCACGGTCACAAGAGAAAACAGGACGAGGGGCGGACATTGTAGCGCAAAGCCGATCGCAACGGCCATCGCCGGTCCGCTCATCGCCATGGCGAGACCGCCGACGGTATAGTCCGATCCTGCTACCGTTGCGACGGTCCGGATCAGAAATGGAATATGAAACTGGGTTCCTACGGTGTTGATAATCGTTCCGATCAGAAGCGATGCGAACAGTCCCTGCGCCATCGCGCCGAGCGCGTCGATTCCATATCGCTTCGCAGAGATTACGATGTTCTTCCGCTTCAAAAATGCCTTGAAGCCGTTTTCCTGCTGTGCCACAATAATTACCTCTGTAAGATTCTGCCTGTATACTGCAGGCGGCAGGATTTGCCCGCCGCCTATGACAGAATATAACAGTAAGTTTACTATTGTCAATACCGCTGTAAAGTTTCTCTGTAAACTTCTCTCAAATTACCGAATCTTTCCGATCTTTTCCAGATATTCCCGTATATTTTTTTCATAGCCGTTCGCGGTCGGCTCGTAAAACTTCTTATCTTTTACCTCATCGGGAAGATACTGCTGATCGACGTAATGCCCCGGATAGTCGTGCGGGTATTGATAACCGATGCCGCGGCCGAGTTTCTCCGAACCGCCGTAATGCGCGTCTTTCAGATGCGGAGGAACACTCGTCCGGTTCGTCCGCACGGCCTCCTTTGCCGAAAAGACCGCGTTGGTACAGGCGTTGCTCTTCGGCGCGCCCGCGACATAAATGCACGCCTGCGCGAGAATCAGCTGGGATTCCGGCATACCGATCCGCTCCACCTCCTGTGCGGCTGCCGACGCGACGAGCATCGCCATCGGATCGGCGTTTCCGACGTCCTCAGAAGCACAGATCATAATGCGCCGTGCGATAAATTTCACATCCTCGCCGGCGTACAGCATTTTCGCGAGGTAATAGACGGCGGCGTCAGGATCGGAGCCGCGCATACTCTTGATAAAAGCGGAAATCGTGTCGTAATGATCATCCCCGTTTTTGTCGTATCGGACCACACGTTTCTGGATGCACTCGGAAGCGGCTGCCAGGTCAATATGAATCGCCCCGCTCTCATCCGGATCCGTGGTCAGCGCGCCGAGTTCCAGCGCGTTCAGCGCCTCTCTCGCATCCCCTCCGCTCGCATCCGCAAGAAATCGTTTCGCATCCTCATCCAGACACACATGCAGCCCCGCAAGGCCACGCTCCCGGTCCGTCACCGCCCGATCCAGAAGGATGCAGACATCGTCCGCGGACAGTGGTTTCAGCTCGAAAATGACAGAGCGTGAAATCAGCGCCTGGTTTACCTCAAAATAAGGATTTTCTGTGGTCGCGCCGATCAGTATCAGCGTACCGTCCTCGACAAACGGAAGAAGATAATCCTGCTGGCCCTTGTTGAAACGGTGAATCTCGTCGACGAAGAGAATCGTTTTTTTGCCAAACTGACCGAGCCGGTTTTTTGCCGCCCCGACCGCTTCCATCATCTCCTTCTTCCCGGCTGTCGTCGCGTTGATCTTGACAAAATCCGCGCTCGTCGTATTTGCGATCACCTCCGCGAGCGTCGTTTTTCCGGTTCCGGGCGGCCCGTAGAAGATGATCGACTGAAGCTTGTCCGCTTTGATCGCCCGGTAAAGCAGCTTATCTTTTCCGATAATATGCCGCTGCCCAACGACCTCGTCGAGCGTGCGCGGGCGCATCCTCGCCGCCAGCGGTGCGTCCTTCTCCTTCTTTTTCTCTCTCACATAATCAAACAGGTCCATGTTTCCTCCTGCCGCTCAATTCTTTTCCAAAAGTTCCGACACATCGATCAGACAGGACTGCCCGTCCCCGGACTTCCAGACGACGGTTCCGAGGGAGCGAAGTCCATCCTCGTTCAGTTCCTGAAACCGGGTCCGTTCGCAGGATCCCACGACGATATAGGAAATATGATAGTTCCGTACAAGTTCCTCCGCGCGCTCCCGGTCCTCCGTCGTATACAGTTCCGTCACATCCGCAATCCGCTGATTTTGTTCAGTGGGATCGCCGCGCCAGAGCCATTCGTGAACGTACCATCCCTCAACTGTCGGAAGACCTGTCATCGCCGATACGCGGCAGCTGTCCGAATAACTGTCCCCGAAACTCTCGAGCACGACGGGACTTCCGCTGACATTCTGATTCAGCCATTCGATCAGCCCTGCATCATCCGGATAGAGCGAGGATATGAACGCAGAAGCATCGAGGCCGAACCGCCGATCCGGATTTGTGACATTTCCGAACCAGCACGATACCGCGTACGGAAAATAACAGACCGTCATACCGAGGATGACAGCAACCGCCGCTCCTGCAATTTTTCGTATTTTCCCCTTCTCGGAAAACAGGACCGGCACAGAATAACCGAATGTCAGACCGAACATCACGAATGCCTGATACGTCAGCTTGAACATCGTATTTGCCCGGGCACTCGTCTTCTCATAGATATCACGCACATAGACAAGTTCCGGAATCAGGACGAGACCGGCCGCACAGACGGTAAGAAGAAGGACGAACGCATCCTCCCGCATCTTCTCCCGCCCGCCCGTCACACGCGTCACAAAAAAGAAAAAGGACGCTGCAAGGGGGAATCCCCACAGAACCGCAAACTGATAAAACGGCGTGTGATTCGCGACCGCAGCCACAGAAGACACCGGTGCGGAAAAATCTGCTGTAAACGGCAGCGCAGCGAGCCGCCCGATCAAAACCGCGGCTGCGATGCGAAGTATCAAAACCACGGCCGCACGCTTCGGGTCTTTCCTCCGGAAATCCGGAATCGCGGCCGCAGCGAAGGCAAAGAGCAAAACGGTCAGATAGATCACGTAATCCCAGTAATTCGTGAACTGAAACATTCCGCACAGAACGGAAAGCACAAGAAGCGGCGGGCTCAGCACCTCCCGAAGAACACCCGCATCTCTTCTTTTCTCTGACAGCGCGCGGATCAGCCAGGAGGCGAGGATCCCGAGAAACAGCAGGACAAAAATCAGATTGATATAATGTGCATGCAGGTCGCCGAGCACTGAGGAATACGACGGGAACTCATGAATGCACTGATCATTCGTCTCCGGATTGTGACCGATATATCGCGTCGAATCCGGGAACCAGTACTCTTCGTATCCCGGAAGACGGAACACCGTTCCGAACAGCCCGTACAGAACATAGTGAAGATTTCCCGCGAACGATACAGCAGCAAGCGCGATCGCTCCGCCCACTGCGGGCAGAACCTTCGCAGGGCCGGAATTTTCACGACGAAGTCTTCTGCGCAGAAGCTGAAAGATCAGGGAGAACGGAAGAGTCCCCGCGAACGCCGCCGTCAGCGCGCGCATCATGCTGTAGCCGTATGAAGGGGAGGTGAACGTCAGCTTCATCAGATACACGGTAAAATACTGACCGCCGTAATAATAATTGATCGGATCCCGGCTGTGCCAGATATCCGGAGCGGGCATCACCGTACTGCGGTTGATGGAGGCGATGAATCCATAGTCCATATATTTTTCCGTTCCATACGCCTCCGGCCGGAATCCGATCAGCCAGATCCAGAACAGCAGCAGTGCGAGAAACAGAATCTCATCGGTAAGAATTTCCGTGATCGATCCGTGAACGCGTACTCTGCCCTTCCTCCCTGCCGCAGACACGCCATAGACCAGCGCCGCCGCGGCGATTGTCGCAAGATAACTGATGCCGTTTCCAAAAGGAATCCCCGCGCAGACGAGCAGCCAGGTGAGATATCCCCCTGCTGCAAATCCCAGTGCCTTAGAGAACAGCCATCCCCCGTCAGAAAAGTCCGGAAACAGCTTTGCCGCAAAGGGGAACGCCGCGATTCCGAGAGCCGCTGTCGCCGCCTCCCACTTCACCATTACGACAAAATCTGCCTCCGGCAGAAGAATTGCTCCTTCCGCCAGAAGACAGATCAGAATCATCACCGCGATTAAATTTTTTGCCCCTTCACTTTTTTTCATCGGCCACTTCTCAACGCGTTGTATTCCTCCTGTTTCCCGCAGCGGTTTTCTTTCAGATCCCGCGGTACAGTCCCTCTTCTTCCATCTTCCGGATCGCTCCGACGACGACCGGCCGGTCCTCGTGGTACGTCACCCCGTACCAGCGGTCTGGAGTGTCAAGAACGCGGACGTCCGCCTTTCCCTCCCTCAGAAGTTCTTCCACGACGAACGGAAGGAAGTACTCTCCTTTGAGCGGATTCTCCTGAAGCGCCCGGTCCAGAAAGGCCGGAAAACGGGACTGCAGCTCATCCAGAATACTGCCGGTGAAGCCCCAGAGATTCATGGATACGACCGTGTCCTCCGGCAGACTGATCCAGGTCGTTCCGCCGTCCTCCGTGTAGGCGATTCCGCCGTCATGTTTTTCGATTCGGGTGCGCTCGGTGATCTCTGTGAGATAACCGCGTGCGTCCGTCCTGCATACGCCGCGCGCGACGGAACCGTTGTCCGTCACCGTATTGCCGATCCGGTAACCGACCATCGCATAGTGATACGTATCGTCGTCCGCGCTGTGTGTCAGAAAATCATAGATCAGCGAAACCGCTTTCTTTCCATAGTAGTCGTCTGCGTTGATCACCGCGAACGGCGCTTCGTTGATCGTGTAGATACAGGAGAGAACCGCGTGCCCGGTTCCCCACGGCTTCACGCGGCCTTCCGGCATATCGTACCCTTCCGGAAGATCATCGACGCTCTGAAACACATAATGCACATTCATCTTTTTCGCGATGCGGTCCCCGATCGCCTCGCGGAACATCTCCTCATTTTCCCGTTTTATGATGAAGACGACGTCCTCAAACCCCGCTTCCATCGCGTCGTACAAGGAAAAATCAATGATCAGATGACCGTCCTCATCCACCGGATCCATCTGCTTGAGGCCGCCGTAACGGCTGCCCATGCCCGCTGCCATGATTACAAGCATCGGTTTTCTCATAGCCTGTTCCTCCCTCATTCGTCCGAATCAGTTATCTTCCGCGTCATCCTCGGACAGCTGATAGACGTGGCGCTTTCTCGCTCCCTCATCGGCCGCAAGATACTCGTCGTACGTCGTGATCTTGTCGATCAGCGTTCCTTCCGGCGTGATCTCCATGATCCGGTTTGCGGTCGTCTCGACGAACTGATGATCGTGGCATGTAAAGAGAAGAACGCCCGGGAACTTGATCAGCCCGTTGTTGAGCGCGGAGATGGACTCCATGTCGAGATGGTTCGTCGGCTCGTCGAGCACAAGGACATTCGCGCCGGAGATCATCATCTTCGAGAGCAGGCAGCGGACCTTCTCGCCTCCCGACAGGACGCTGACCTTTTTCACGCCGTCCTCTCCGGCAAAAAGCATACGTCCGAGGAATCCGCGGACATACGTCACGTCTTTGTTCTCCGAGTACTGGGTCAGCCATTCTGCGATCGTCAGATCGGAGTTGAACTCATCCGTGTAATCCTTCGGGAAATATGCCTGAGACGTGGTGACGCCCCACTTGTAATAGCCCTCATCCGGCTCTTCAATACCCGCAAGGATTTTGAACAGCTCCGTCGTCGCATTCTCATTTCCGCCGACGAACGCGACCTTATCTTCTCTGCGAAGCACGAAATCAATGTTGTCCAGCACCTTGACGCCGTCAATCGTCTTCGAAATTCCGTGAACCTCAAGCACCTCATTTCCGATCTCACGGTCCGGGCGGAAGTCTACGTACGGATATTTTCGGCTCGACGGCTTGATCTCCTCCAGCTGAATCTTGTCGAGCGCGCGCTTTCTGGAGGTCGCCTGCTTCGATTTGGATGCGTTCGCGGAGAATCTGGAGATGAACTCTTTCAGTTCCTTGATCTTCTCCTCTTTCTTCTTATTCGCTTCCTTCTTCTGGCGCATCAGAAGCTGGCTCGACTCATACCAGAAATCATAGTTTCCGGCGTAGAGCTGGATCTTCTGATAATCGATATCGGCGATCTGCGTACAGACCTTGTTCAGGAAATAACGGTCATGAGAGACGACGATCACGGTATTCTCGAAATTGATCAGAAATTCCTCGAGCCACGCGATCGCGTCGAGATCGAGGTGGTTCGTCGGCTCATCGAGCAGAAGAATATCCGGATTTCCGAACAGCGCGCGTGCGAGCAGTACCTTGACTCTCTGAGGACCGGTGAGCGTGCTCATCTGTGCGTAGAAGACCTCTTCCCCGATTCCGAGACCGGCGAGCAGCTGCTCCGCGTCTGTCTCCGCATCCCAGCCGTTCATCTCCGCGAATTCCGCCTCAAGCTCACTCGCGCGGATTCCGTCCTCATCCGAGAAATCTTCCTTCGCGTACAGCGCCTCCTTCTCCTTCGCGATATCGTAGAGGCGCTGATTTCCCATGATCACGGTATCCAGAACCGAAAATTCATCGTACTTGAAATGATCCTGTTCCAGAAACGAGAGACGCTGGCCCGGCGTGATCGTAATATCGCCGGACGTCGGCTCCAGCTGGCCGGAAAGGATCTTCAGAAACGTCGATTTTCCCGCGCCGTTCGCACCGATTACGCCGTAGCATTCACCCTCGGTGAATTTGATGTTGACATGTTCGAATAATGCCTTTTTCCCGACACGAAGCGTGACGTCATTGGCTGCTATCATACCTGTTCTCCCTTTTCTTTTGAAATTCCGTTTCGATTAACCGGTCTTTGCTGCGGTTTCTTTCGCATTGACGGTGAAAAACCAGTCGATTCTCTTCCGCTGTTCCGCCAGATTATTATACTGCAGACACTCGTAGTTCCACTCCTGTGTAAGAGCCCCGCTCTGTCCGGTGCTCCAGGAATGGAATTTTCCTGACGCGTCCATGTAACCCATGTGATTGAGCGCCGGCATCGTCTTCATCTGGTTCTTCAGAAAGTAATTATACGGCGTCATCGCAAGGCCCGTCTGTTCGAGCATCAGTGTGCCAAGGTAGTTCGTGCTTGTCAAGACGCCTTCTTTTTCCGGAATATCATAATTGGCCCAGATGAAAAACGGCGTCGCATAGTACTTTTCCTGGTCGTCCAGTGACAGCGTATCATATTTGCTGCCTGAAATATACTCCGTAAATGAATCCGGCAGGCTCGGATAATGATCTCCGAACATCACGATGATCGTCGGCTGATCATAATTCTGGAAATAATTGATGAGATATTCCAGCGCCTTGTCACTCTCATGCAGCAGCGAGAGATAATTATTCACACGCGTGTCGGAATATCCGTCGACCGTGACGTCCCCCGAATACCCCGCGGTGTTATAGCCGCCGTGATTCTGCATCGTCACATCGAACAGGAACATCGATTCTCCGTTCTCGTTCTTTTTGGTCACCTCATCGACGATCTTCTCATAATTTGCCTGGTCGCTGATGAACCCGCGGATCCGTTCTGCATTGTCGTCGAACGACTCCTCCGAGAGAAATTCGTCGAAATTCAGAAGACGATAGGCTGTCTCCCGGTTCCAGTTCGTCCGTTTATACGGATGCATCGCCATCGTCGAGTAGCCCTGTGACTCCAGCGTCGTCACAAGGGAATACTGGTCATGTGTGAAGTAACTGACGTAAGGCACCATCGCAGGGAAGCGCTTGACCGAATTTCCGGTCAGAAACTCATACTCGGTTTTCGCCGTGCCGCCGCCCGTGATGCAGACAAGTGTGTGCCCCTTGATCGTATTTTCCTTCATCGAATCATAGAACGGCATCACGTCGATATTCGTCCTGAGATCGCCGACCATCCTGTAATCCGCCCAGGACTCATTCATGATCGCGATCACATTGACCGGCTTCACATCCGTCGTATCATTTTTTTCCTCGTTCTCTGCGGATTTTTCCGCGATCTTCTCCGTCTTTGAAGCCGAATAGCCGTCAGGCGGAGTCAGCCGCATGTATTTCGCGACGCAGAAGAAACCCACCGTCGTCCCGCACTCCTGGTACGTCTTCTCCGGTGCGAACAGATCGGTGATAATACCGGCGCCGCCATTCCAGTTCACATTCAGATAGAAGAAATACATCCCGATCATGAACAGAACCACACCGACGCGCATAAGAATCTTCGGTATGATCCTTCTGGCGATCCGCGCGTCCGGAAGATGCAGATACAATGCCATCACCGCAAGCACCAGCACGATCGAGGTGGCGCACTGACGTGTCAATGTGAAACTGTAGTTTTCCGCCACATCCATCGCCGTTCCGAAGCTGAACACGTCGATAAACTGGAACGGTTCACCCCGCAGCGTGTAGACCGCGTAGAATATGATCGACATCGCCCCGTACAGCGAAAGGATCGTGATCAGACTCCGTCTCCAAGAATTCAGCCAGAAGAGCATGATCCCGGTCATGATGAAGATGCCCGCGATGTTCATCGCCATATAAAGCGGTCTGATCTTCGTGAGTGCGTCATTGTTCACGTACTCCATGATCCAGTAACAGAAAAAAGCGTTCGCGGTCATGAACAGGAGATGCTTCCAGCCGAATCGTGAACGGATTTCATGCCCCTTCTCATCGCGTTTCCTTGCCGGGCGGAGCCGGTACATGCAGAGCAGTACCGACACCACAAGTGAAGCTGCCAGCCCCGCAAATTCCAGCGGGCCTGCCCACGCCGGCTCATTACCCGTAACCCCGCCCCGGAAGAATACGCTCCGGTTCAGAATCAGGAAAATGAGCGACGCTGTCAGGTACGCGAACCAGAAGATTCTGTATTTTTTTGTCATAGCACTTGATGTCCTGCTTGTTTCCAATCCGGAAATGCCTCCGCGTGATGTTTTGTAGAATGGATCGGGCACGCCTTACCGCTCGATCTTGTGAATGAAAAGACCGCTGCGGAGTTTCGGCTCAAACCAGGTCGATTTCGGCGGCATCAGGAGACCCGCATCCGCAACCGCGAACAATTCCCCGATCGATGTCGGATACATGGCGAACGCCGCCGCATATCCCTCGCGGCACCGCTTCTCAAGTTCTCCGAGTCCTTTGATTCCCCCCACAAAATCGATCCGGGAGTCTGTCCTCGGATCCTTGATCTTCCAGATCGGACCGAGCACCTCTCTCTGCAGAAAGGCGACGTCGAGAGAGCCGACCGGATCGGTAAGACAGTGATCCGCTTTTGCCCGCGCTCTGTACCAATGATCTCCGATCAGCAGGCCGAACTCTCCCTTTTGTTTCGGGCGGTACGGTGCTTCCGGCGCTTCCCCGATCGTCATGCATTCGCGAAGGCGGCCGGACAGTTCCTCCTCTGTCAGGCCTGCCAGATCCCGCAGCACGCGGTTATAATCGAAGATCTTCAGCTCATCATCCGGAAACAGAACCGAGAGAAAATAGTTGAATTCCTCCTCCCCGGTGTAATCCGGATGCTCCGCTCTTCTCTTCAGCGAAACTTTCACAGCGGAAGCGGCGCGGTGATGTCCGTCCGCGATGTACGTATTCGTGACATTGGCGAAATATTCCGTGATTGTTCCGACCGTCACCGGATCCGAAATCACCCACGTCCGGTGGCGGATTCCATCCTCTGAGACAAAATCATTTTCCGGCTCCGACGTCTCCTTCACGCGGGCGATCAGATCCCGGATCTCGTTCCTCGCGCGGTAGGCGAGGAAGATCGGACCGGTCTGTGCGCTTGTGACATCCACATGGTGAATGCGGTCCTGCTCCTTCTCCTCGAGCGTATTCTCATGGCGACGGATTACCCCGTCCAGGTAGTCATCCACGGAAGAAACCGCCACGAGTCCGCTCTGCGTCCTTCCGTCCATCGTCAGCTCGTAAAGATAATAGCACGGCACCGTATCCTGTACCAGAATTCCTTTTTTTTCAGCATACGCAAGAAGCTCCGCGGCTTTCTCATAGACGCAGGGGGCATAGAGATCCTGTCCCTCCGGAAAAGCGGTCTCCGCCCGGTCGATCGAGAGAAACGACAGCGGATTGGCATCGACGACGGCGCGGGCCTCTTTTCTGTTATATACATCATAAGGAAGGGCCGCAACTTTCGCTGCGGCCTCCCTCGATGGTCTCAATGCTTTGAACGGTCTGATTGAAGCCATATACTGATTCCTTCCGTTATTTGATGACCCGGACGCGGAGTACCCCGTCAACTTTTGACAGCTCTTTGACCATATCCTCGGTAGTCGGTGACTGGAGGTCGATCAAAGTATACGCATAAGCGCCCTTGCTCTTGTTCGTCATATCGCTGATGTTCACGCCTTCGTCACTGAAAATCTTCGTGAACCGCGTGATCATTCCCGCGCTGTTCTTATGGCAGATCGCCACACGGCCCTCGCTGTTGCAGATTCCCATGTCGCAGTTCGGGTAATTGACGGAATTTTTGATGTTTCCGTTCTCGATGAAGCTGCGGAGTTCCTTGACCGCGGCAACCGCGCAGTTGTCCTCCGCCTCCTGGGTCGAAGCCCCCAGATGCGGCGTGATCAGAACGCCATCGACACCGAGCACGGTCGGGTTCGCAAAATCCGTCACATATTTCTTCACTTTTCCGGCCTTGATCGCCTCTACCATCGCATTCTCATCGACGAGGATGTCGCGCGCGAGATTCAGTACGACGACGCCGTTTTTCATCATGCCAATCGCCTCGCGTCTGATCATGCCCTTCGTGCTGTCGAGAGCCGGTACATGGATTGTGATATAATCGCAGTCGCGGTAGATGTCCTCGACATTCTGCACGTGATGAATCGTTCTGGAAAGATTCCACGCGGCGTCGACGGAGATGTAGGGATCATAACCGTACACATCCATCCCGAGATGAGTCGCCGCGTTCGCGACCTGCTGTCCGATGGCGCCGAGGCCGATGATGCCGAGCTTCTTCCCGCTGATCTCGCATCCGGCGAACTGTTTCTTGTTTTTCTCGACAAGTTTGCTGACGTCCGGCTCATCCGCGTGAGACTTCACCCACTCGACTCCTCCGACAATATCACGGGAAGCCAGCAGCATACCCGCGATCACAAGCTCCTTGACGCCGTTCGCGTTTGCTCCCGGCGTGTTGAATACGACGATTCCCTGTTCCGCGCAGCGGTCAAGCGGAATGTTGTTGACGCCGGCTCCGGCGCGGGCAATCGCCAGCATCTTCTCCGGAAACTGCGTGTCATGAAGTTTCGCGCTGCGGACCAGCATGCAGTCCGCCTCATTCAATTCCTCAGTCTTTGCATAATTGCCGTTGAACCGATCCAGACCGACTTTGGAGATCGGATTCATGCAGATATAATGGTACATCACAGATTCTCCTCTTCAAACTGCTTCATGACGGAAACCAGCTTTGCTACGCCCTCGACCGGCATCGCGTTGTAAATGCTCGCGCGCATTCCGCCGACGCTCCGGTGTCCCTTGACATTCTCAAGTCCGTTTTCCTTCGCGGCGGCGATAAACTTCGCATCCAGATCCTTATCGCCTGTGACGAACGGGACGTTCATCAGAGACCGGTCTTCTTTCGCAACCGTTCCGCGGAACATCTTGCTGGAATCAAGATACTCATAAAGAATTTCCGCCTTCTTCTCGTTGATCGCCTTCATCGCCGACAGTCCGCCGAGCTTTTTGATCCACTTGAAGACCTTTCCGCAGATATAAATATCCCAGCAGTTCGGGGTGTTGTAAAGCGATCCCTTGTCCGCCTGAGATTTGTATTTCATAATCGTCGGCGTGCACGGCAGCACGTCATCCGTGATCAGATCTTCCCGGACGATCGCGATGCACATACCTGCCGGTCCGACGTTCTTCTGGACACCGCCGTAGTAGACGCCGTACTTCGTGATGTCGACCGGCTCGGAAAGGAAGCAGGACGATGCATCCGAGACAAGGATCTTGCCCTTTGTGTTCGGAAGCTTATGGTACTTCGTGCCGTAGATTGTATTATTCTCGCAGATATAAACGTAATCTGCATTTTCATCGATCGGAAGATCGGAGCAGTCCGGGATATAACTGAAATTTTTATCCTCGGAAGAGGCGACCGCGTTGGCTTTTCCATACTTTGCCGCTTCCTTCCAGGCTTTCTTCGCCCAGTTACCGGTGATGATATAATCCGCGACACCATTTTTCATCAGGTTCATCGGAACCTGTGCAAACTGATGGTGCGCGCTTCCGGAAAGAAAGAGTACTTTATAATTGTCCGGGATCGACATCAGATCCCGGAGATCCGCCTCCGCCTCGTCGATGATATTCTGAAACATCGCCGATCTGTGGCTCATCTCCATCACGGACATACCGCATCCGCGATAATCAAGCATCTCCTCCTGTGCCTCTTTGAGTACCTCTACCGGAAGGCACGCCGGCCCAGCGGAAAAATTATATACTCTGCTCACTGACTTTTCCTCCATCCTAACTTCAAAACAGCGCTTACATTATAGGTTAGCGGATCGTTTTATGCAAGCCTCATCCGCTTCCCGCCGCGTACAGCGGTTCAGTCTTTCTGACGCTCCTCAAAATCCTTCTGGTCAAAAACTTCTCCGTTTGCTTTTCCGGCCGGAATCATCGGAAAGACCTTGTCCTCCGGCGCGATGATGCAGTCGAGGACCGCAGGACGGCCGCTTTCAATCGCCTTCTTCAGCGCCGGCGCAAATTCCTCCGGTTTTGTCACGCGGTATCCGTCCGCCCCCATAGCCTCCGCGACCTTGACGAAATCGACCTGATCGTTCAGGATCGTGTTGGAGTAATGTTTCTGATAAAACAACGTCTGCCACTGATAAACCATTCCGAGCACATGATTATTCAGGACGACTTCGATCACCGGAACCCCCGAGCGGGTCGCCGTCGCGATTTCATTCATATTCATGCGGAAGCATCCGTCTCCGGCTATGTTGATGACCGTCTTGTCAGGATTTCCGAATTTTGCCCCGATCGCGGCGCCGAGGCCGTATCCCATCGTTCCCAGACCGCCGGAAGTGATAAATGTATGCGGCTTCGTGAATTTGTAATACTGAGCCGCCCACATCTGATGCTGACCGACATCCGTACAGATGATCGCGTCGCCCTTCGTGATCTTGTAGATCTGGTCGACAATGAACGGCCCGTTCAGCGTCGCGTCCGTGACGGCGTCTCTCGAAAGTTTTTTGTTGGCCTCTACCTTCTCATGCCACTCTTCGCTTCTGTGCTCCTCGATCTGCGGCAGAATCCGGTCAAGAACGGCACGGATGTCCCCCGTCACCGAAGCATCCACGACGACATTTTTATTGATCTCGGCCGGATCTACATCGATCTGAAGAAGTTTCGCCTGTTTCGCGAAATTTTTCGGACTTCCCACATCGCGGTCCGAGAAACGGGCGCCGAGTATGATCATCAGATCACAGGCATACGTCGTCAGATTCGCACATTTTGTCCCGTGCATGCCGAGCATACCGATGTACAGATCATCCGTCTGCGGAAAAGCGCCCTGTCCCATGAGCGAATCGCAGACCGGCGCCCCGATTCTGTGCGCAAGCTCCGTAAGTTCTTTCTCTGCCTCCGAGATGATGCAGCCGCCGCCCGCGAAAATCATCGGGCGCTTCGCATGATTAATCAGATCCACTGCCCGATCGATGTCTTCGTCACGAATCGTATCCGTCACCGGCCCGATTTTTTCCGGATCCTTTCTCACATACTCACAGGTTCCTGCGGTGACATCCTTCGTGACATCCACGAGAACCGGGCCGGGACGCCCACTCTTCGCGATGGTGAACGCCCGGCGGATCGAATCCGCAAGTTTCGTGATGTCTTTTACGATCATGCTGTATTTTGTGACCGGCATCGTGATGCCCGCGATATCGACCTCCTGGAAGCTGTCGCGTCCCAGCAGTCCTTTCGAGACATTCGCCGTGATCGCGACGATCGGGACCGAATCCATGTACGCCGTCGCGATGCCCGTCACCAGATTTGTCGCGCCCGGGCCGCTCGTCGCCATACAGACGCCGACCTTCCCGGTCGTTCTCGCATAACCGTCCGCCGCATGCGACGCGCCCTGCTCATGAGACGTCAGCACATGGCGGATCTCCGGGTGTTTATAGAGTTCATCATAGACATTCAGGATCGCACCGCCCGGATATCCGAACACGGTGTCGACGCCCTGCTCTTTCAGACATTCGATGATGATCTGTGAACCGTTTAACTGCATCCTACTCTTCCTCTCCGTACTTTGTATTGTCTTTATTTCCCGCTCTGATTCAGAATTGCCCCCCGGTTCGCACTCGAGACGAGGCTTGCGTAGCGTGCGAGATAACCGGTCGTGACATTCGGCTCCTTCGGCTTCCAGGCCGCGCGGCGCCGTTCCAGCTCCTCATCGCTGACCTTCAGCTCAAGTTTGTAATTCGGGATATCGATGGAGATCATGTCACCTTCTTCAACAAGCGCGATCGGTCCGCCGACAGCCGCCTCCGGACTTACATGACCGATTGAAGCGCCTCTGGAGGCTCCGGAGAAGCGTCCGTCCGTGATCAGCGCCACTGAGCTTCCCAGTCCCATCCCTGCGATCGCAGAGGTCGGATTCAGCATCTCTCTCATTCCGGGACCGCCCTTCGGACCCTCGTAGCGGATGACGACGACGTCTCCCGCGACGATTTTTCCACTCTTGATCGCGTCAATCGCGTCCTCCTCGCAGTCAAATACACGGGCCGGTCCCTCGTGAACCATCATCTCCGGCACAACCGCAGAGCGTTTTACGACTGCGGTATCGGGTGCCAGATTACCCTTCAGAACTGCAATTCCACCGGTCTTCATGTACGGATTGTCGACCGGACGGATCACATCCGTATCACGGTTGACCACGCCTTTGATATTCTCACCGACGGTTTTCCCGGTCACTGTCATGCAGTCCAGATGAAGCAGATTGAGAGACGCGAGTTCATTCATAACGGCATAGATACCGCCTGCTTCATTCAGCTCCTCAATGTAATGCGGACCCGCCGGCGCCAGATGGCAGAGGTTCGGCGTCTTCTCGCTCAGCTCATTCGCCAGCTCCGCCTCAAAGTCAAATCCTGCCTCGTGCGCGATCGCCGGAAGATGCAGCATCGTATTTGTGGAGCAGCCGAGCGCCATATCGACGGTCAGCGCGTTCAGAAATGCGTCCTTCGTCATGACGTCACGCGGAAGGATATTCTTCTTGATGCACTCCATCACCTGCATGCCCGCATGCTTCGCGAGCTTCAGACGCGCCGAATAGACAGCCGGGATCGTGCCGTTTCCGCGCAGTCCCATGCCGAGCACCTCCGTCAGGCAGTTCATGCTGTTCGCGGTGTACATACCGGAACAGGATCCGCAGGTCGGGCAGACATTTTCTTCAAAATCACGGACATCATCCTCTGAAATCTTTCCGGCGGTGTATTCGCCGACCGCCTCGAACATCGAGGAAAGGCTGCGCTTTCTTCTGTGTACATGACCTGCGAGCATCGGACCGCCGCTGACAAATACAGTCGGAATATTGATACGCGCCGCAGCCATGAGCATTCCCGGAACGCTCTTGTCACAGTTCGGGATCATGACGAGACCGTCAAACCGGTGTGCCATCGCCACACATTCCGTCGAGTCCGCGATCAGGTCTCTCGTGACAAGCGAATATTTCATGCCGGAGTGGCCCATCGCGATGCCGTCGCAGACCGCGATCGCCGGGAAGACGACGGGAGTTCCGCCCGCCTCCGCCACGCCGAGTTTTACCGCTTCCGCGATCTTATCCAGATTCATATGACCCGGTACGATCTCATTGTATGAGGAAACAATGCCGATGAGCGGCCGTTCCATCTCCTCCTCAGTCATTCCGAGTGCGTTAAACAGACTTCTGTGGGGAGCCTGCTGCATTCCCTTTCTTGTTACATCACTTCTCATGTTGTACTGTCTCCTTTCCGGTTTTTCCCGCCTCTGAATACGGATACTGGAATCAAAAAGCGTTCAGACCCGCTCCGCGATCGCGTCACCCATCTCCGCCGTGCTGACCCTGGTGCAGCCATCCGCCATAATATCAAAGGTACGGTACCCGGCGGTCATCACCTGCTGCACCGCGGCCTCGACCGCATCCGCTTCCTTCTCGAGATCAAGTGAGAAGCGAAGCATCATCGCCGCGGAAAGTATCGTCGCGATCGGATTTGCCTTTCCTGTTCCGGCGATATCCGGCGCAGAACCGCCGCTGGGCTCATAGAGGCCGAATTTCGTCTCATTCAGACTTGCCGAAGAAAGCATCCCGATGGATCCCGTGATCATGCTCGCCTCATCCGACAGGATGTCTCCGAACATATTCTCGGTCAGAATGACGTCGAACTGCCCGGGATCCTTGACGAGCTGCATCGCACAGTTGTCGACGAGCATATTCTCCAGCGTGACATCCGGATAGTCGCGGGACACTTCCGCGACGATCTTTCTCCACAGCCGGGAGGAATCCAGAACATTCGCCTTGTCGACGCTCGTCACTTTCTTTCTTCTTTTCTCCGCGATCTCAAACGCGCGGACCGCGATTCTGCGGATCTCATCTTCATTGTATTTTAACGTATCAATGGCCGTTACCTTGCCGTTCTCCGTGAAGGTCTTCCGCTCTCCGAAGTACAGACCGCCCGTCAGCTCACGGACAATGATCAGGTCAAATCCGTCCGGGATCACCCGGTCGTGCAGCGGGCACGCGTCGCGCAGTTCCATGTAAAGTTTCGCCGGACGCAGGTTTGCGAACAGTCCCAGTGCCTTGCGGATCCCGAGAAGTCCCGCCTCCGGCCGCTTCGACGGCTCCAGCTTGTACCAGGGAGATGTTTTCGCGTCTCCTCCGATCGAGCCCATCAGAACCGCATCGCACGTTTTTGCCGCCGCGACCGTCTCGTCCGTGAGCGGTACGCCGTATGCGTCGATCGAAGCGCCGCCGAGCAGCAGCTCCTGATAATCAAACGTGTGACCGTATTTCTCACAAACCCGATCGAGAACTTTTTTCGCTTCCGTGACAATTTCCGGCCCGATGCCGTCGCCGCGGATCAATCCGATTTTTGCGTCCATTTTCAACCTTCCTTACTGAACGATTGCCGTTCATAAACTATTTTGCCGAATCAGCAAAAATATTTCTTTATAAAACGTTAATACCCATGATACTTCATGTGTTCTGAGATTTCAATAAAAAAACCAGATTGAGACAGCGGGGCGGATCCGGCCTGCGCCGAATCCGCCCCGCTTACAGTGACAAGAAGGAATCCTGTTCTATTATCTGCTGATGGTCATTTTCAGGGAATCGATAGAAGTTTGAAGCCCGGCTTCTACGCTCATCGTAAGATCTTCCATCTCAAGAGACACATAGCCGTCGTAGCCCATCATGTGAACAACGGAGAAAAATTCTTTCCACCATTTCAGATCCTTTCCACATCCGACCGCCACATAATTCCAGGTCCGCTTCGCGGACTCCGTTACCGGAAGAGTCTCCGGAAGGCCGTCTACATCGGCGATCCCCCGCTCGATGCGGGCGTCTTTTCCGTGTACATAGAAGATCTTATCTCCGAGGGCTCTCGCCGCCGCGATCGGATCCGCACCCATCACCATCATATGGGACGGGTCGAGGTTCAGCCCGAGCACATCGGAATCCGGTCCCACGACCTCGCAGAGTTTTCTGAATGTGCGCACATTATATACGAGCGCACCCGGGAATTCCTCGATGGCGATCTTTTTTACCCCGTTCTTTTTCGCGAACCGGCAAAATTCCGTCCACCACTGTGCCGCTTTTTTCCACTGATACTTCTCAGCTTCGACCATGTAGTTAAATCCGTCGTATTCTGGCCAGGAGACCGTTGAGGTCAGCCAGTTCGGGGTGGTGTCCCCCGGAGCACCTTCCGGAAGGCCGGACATACAGACGATGGTGTCTACACCCAGCAGTCCCGCGAGCTCGACGGTATCATGCATGGTCTTGCTGTGCGCTCTTCCCATCGGTGCGTTTACAAGGGGATTTCCGGAGCAGTTCAGTGCGGAAATCGCAAGCCCCCGCTTATCGATCTCAGCCTTGAACGCATTGCGCTTCGTCTCATCCCGAATCAGTTCCTCCGCCGACGGGATGAAAAAGCATCCGCCCCATCCGCCTGCAGTCAGCTCGATCGCGTCCAGGCCGTACGAAACGACCCGATCCAGCATCTCGGTGAAGGGAATTCTTCCAAATACATCTGTGCAGATTCCAAGTTTCATCGTAGCTTTATCCTTTCTGATTTACCCTCTTTCTTCAACGAATTCGTTCGATTGCGAGACCGGTATCTCTAACTTTCAAAAAAAATCGGGAGTACCGCGGCGTTCCCACCGTTGCTCCTTTACGAGACCGGTATCTCTCTTTCTGATCATTACGATACTTCTCTTTTTCTTCCCTGTCTACCGTGAAACTGTTTAATCTTGATTTTCTATTTTTGTGCAAATCTTCCCATTTGCGAGACCGGTATCTTCCATCATGCTTTCCGGAACTTATCACCCGGCGGTTCTGATGTGACACGAAAATTTCAGTCTCCGATGTTTTCCCGGATGAGGATCTCATTCGTCGTGTAATAGATTTCCCGGTCCGGCTGCTTGTGATAGACCAGGTATTCAAACAGGAGCCGCATCGCGAGCCGCCCCTGCGTCTCCAGATTTCCGCTGATCGTGCAGCCGATTTTGCCCGTCTTGACCAGATACGTAATTTTCGGGTAATTCTCGTAACAGATGACCTTCATCTTTTTCAGTCTTCCACTGACATCCGCCGCCTGCACGATCTCCGGGACCGCTCCGCAGGTGATAAAAAGTCCGTCCAGCTCCGGATGCGCCTCCAGCATCTGCCGCGTCTGATCATAGGGACTCGCGTCGGACTCCATCAGATCCGTCACCGCAGTAATTGCCAGGTTCGGATACCGCCCGTTCACCGTCTCCGTAAACGAGTCCTCCCGCTCGCGCAGCGCCTGCAGATTGCGCCGCGTGACGATACCGATTTTCCCGCCCTGCGGCATGGCGATATCAAACAGCCTCGCAGCCAGCCGGCCGGACTGCACCATATTTTGTCCGACGTACGCCAGGCGGCCGGAATTTTTCAGGTCCGAATTCATTGTCACGAAGGGGATGCCGGCGTCCCGATACTCGAGAAGCGCCTGTTCCACCTCCGGATCTCCGATGGGGAGCACCACAGCGCCGGAAATTTTCTCTTTTCTCAGCTCCCGGAGCACTTTCGCCTGCTCCGCTGCGCCTCCGGATACAACGCGCTGCTCAATTTTAATATTAAAATTCGAAAAATCCGGGGTAACAAGACGCATACCGTCCAGAAGTGCTTCCACCGAATCAACGTTCGAAGCGAACACGGCCGCGATCGTCATCGCGCGCTTCTGGTAATTCATCGCCTTCGCAAGCGGATTCGGCTGATAATGATGTTCTTCGAGCAGTTTTCTGATCTCCGCCCTTTTCTTGTCGCTGACACCCGGCCGGTTGTGAATCACCTTATCCACCGTAGATTTATGAACACCGGCCATATTTGCAATATCCTGAAGCGTCACACCCATCATCAAACTCTCCTTTTCCGGATTTACCCGTCTCTGCAAACAGCAAAGACCGCTCCCGTCCTTCTCTGAGGCCGGAGCGGTCTTTGCAAAACCCGTTCGGGACTTATTTTTTCTTATCCTCCGCTTTCGCGTCCTTTTTCGCAGGAGCACTCTTTTCCTGCTTCTTCACAGCATCCGCCGGCTTTTCAACCTGAGAGATCGCCTGTTTCTTCATCGGAATTCTGCAATTCCGGTTATTTCCGAACTCAACGATGACATCCTCATCTCCGACATCGATGACGACTCCGTAGAATCCGCTCGTCGTAACAACTGCATCTCCCGGTTCCATCGCTCTGAGCATCGCGTCAAGGCGTTTCTGCTCCTTCCGCTGCGGACGGATCATGATAAAATACATGATCGCAATCAGCGCGACCATCATGATAACCATACTCATCATGCCGCCGCTTGCACTGGCTGTACTGCTGGCTAAAATCATTTTCATTCCTCCAATTATATACATATGCCAAAATCTGTAACTGCCGATTTGCACATAAAACTATTCTACACAACGAGGTCGGTCAGGGCAAGGCTTTTTTGTGCCTTTCCCGGCAATCGCTTCATTCCCCCTCAAGTGTTCCGAGCATTTCTTTTTTATAGGAAGAATACCGTCCTTCCCGGATTGCTGCGCGGATTTCCTCCATCAGGTGATTGTAGAACCAGAGATTATGCAGGACGCAGAGCCGCATCCCGAGCATCTCTTTTGCCTTGAGAAGATGACGGATATACGCCCGCGAATAGCGGCTGCATGCCGGACACCCGCATCCTTCTTCGATCGGCCGGCCGTCCAGCTCGTACTTCGCGTTGAAAAGATTGAGATGGCCATGCTTTGTGTAGACATGACCATGGCGACCGTTGCGGCTCGGATAGACGCAGTCGAAGAAATCCACTCCCCGGTCGACTGCCTCCAGAATGTTCGCAGGCGTCCCGACCCCCATCAGATAGACCGGTTTCTCCCTCGGCAGCTCCGGTACGACGTGATCGAGAATGTCGTACATCTGCTCATGCGTCTCGCCGACCGCCAGACCGCCGACCGCGTATCCGGGAAGATCCAGCTCACGGATCATTTTCGCGTGTTCGACCCGGATGTCCGTATAAACCGCTCCCTGATTGATGCCGAACAAAAGCTGTTCCCGGTTGATCGTGTCCTCCCGTGCGTTCAGCTCTTTCATTTTTTTCCGGCAGCGGACGAGCCAGCGGTACGTCCGTTCGACAGACGGCCGCACATAGGAACGGTCCGCCACGCTCGAGGGACATTCGTCAAACGCCATCGCGATCGTCGACGCAAGATTCGACTGAATCTGCATACTCTCCTCCGGTCCCATAAAAATCCTGTGACCGTCGATATGTGAGCGGAATGTCACCCCTTCTTCCTTAATATTACGGAGATCGGCGAGCGAGAACACCTGAAATCCACCCGAATCCGTCAGAATCGGCCGGTTCCAGGACATGAATTTATGAAGACCTCCGAGCTTCTTCACAACCTCGTCGCCCGGGCGGAGGTGGAGATGATATGTGTTCGAGAGCTCGATCTGCGTCCCGATCCGCTCCAGATCCTCCGTCGATACCGCGCCCTTGATTGCCGCGGCCGTCCCGACATTCATGAATACAGGCGTCTCAACCGTCCCGTGCACCGTCTCAAATGTAGCGGACTTCGCTCTTCCCTCTTCCGCAACAATTTTGTATTCAGCCATAACTTCTCCAGAATTCTTTTGATTAAAACAACAGTTAGATCTGTATTTTACACCCTCTCCCGGCTGTTATCCATCCCAAATTCCGTCACACCGCGGAGGATTTTAGACTTTTTTTATGAATCCCCCGGCTGATGAAAGGTTGTACAAAATTTTATTCGGGCGTATAATGTGCCCTGTATAGATAGAAGGAGAGTACTGAATGAACAATCAGAACGAATACAAACTTGGCATCGATATTGGCTCAACCACGGTCAAAATCGCGATACTGGACGGAGAAGACAATCTTCTGTTCTCTGATTACCAGCGTCATTTTGCTAAAATCCAGGAAACCCTCGCCGAACTGCTCGGCAAAGCTCTCGGTGTGACCGGTGAGCTGAACGTACATCCGGTGATCACCGGAAGCGGCGGCCTGACACTGGCGAACAACCTCGGGGTCCCGTTTACCCAGGAGGTCATCGCGGTATCGACCGCACTGCAGCACTATGCTCCGCAGACGGACGTCGCGATCGAGCTGGGCGGTGAAGATGCGAAAATCATATATTTTGAGAACGGCAACATCGAGCAGCGCATGAACGGCGCGTGCGCGGGAGGAACCGGATCCTTCATCGACCAGATGGCAGCGCTTCTGCAGACAGACGCGCCGGGACTGAATGCGTATGCAAAGGATTACAAAGATATCTATCCGATCGCCGCGCGGTGCGGCGTTTTCGCGAAAACGGACATTCAGCCGCTTATCAACGAGGGGGCGACGAAACCGGATCTTTCCGCGTCCATCTTTCAGGCGGTCGTAAATCAGACGATCTCCGGACTCGCATGCGGAAAACCGATCCGCGGCCACGTCGCATTCCTTGGCGGCCCGCTGCACTATCTGTCCGAGCTTCGCGCGGCATTTATCCGCACACTGAAGCTGGATGACGAGCACGCGATCGTGCCGGAAAATTCCCACCTGTTCGCGGCGATCGGTTCTGCCCTGAACTACCGGGAGGAGAGTGCCGAGTCGCTCACGGACATGAAAGAACGCCTCGAGCACGGCATCCGGATGGAATTTGAGGTCGCCAGAATGGAACCTCTGTTCGCGAGCGAGAAAGATTATCAGGATTTTCTGGACCGTCAGGCGACAAATAATGTCGCGACGGCTGACTTTTCGGAATATGAGGGAAATTGTTACCTCGGCATCGACGCCGGCTCGACAACAACGAAAGCTGCCGTCGTCGGCGAGGATGGTTCTCTGCTCTATTCATTTTACAGCAACAACAACGGCAGCCCTCTTGCCACCGCGATCCGCGCGATTCAGGACATTTACAGCAAAATGCCTGATTCCGCCCGCATCGCGTACGCCTGCAGCACAGGCTACGGCGAGGCGCTGATCAAATCGGCGCTGATGCTCGACGAGGGCGAGGTCGAGACGATCGCACACTACACCGCCGCGGCATTTTTCGAGCCGGATGTGGACTGCATCCTCGACATCGGCGGCCAGGACATGAAGTGCATCAAGATCAAAAATCACGCGGTCGATTCCGTCATGCTGAATGAGGCGTGCTCTTCCGGCTGCGGGTCCTTCATCGAAAACTTCGCCGAATCCCTCGGCTACAGTGTACAGGATTTCGCGAAGGAAGCGCTGTTCGCAAAACACCCGATCGACCTCGGAACGCGCTGCACCGTCTTCATGAATTCAAAGGTAAAACAGGCGCAGAAGGAGGGCGCGACGGTCTCGGATATCTCCGCCGGTCTGTCGTATTCGGTCATCAAGAACGCGCTCTATAAGGTCATCCGGGTTTCCGACGCTACGGAACTCGGAAAACATATCGTCGTACAGGGCGGCACGTTCTATAACGACGGGATTCTCCGCGCATTCGAACGCATCGCGGACTGTGAGGCGATCCGTCCGGACATCGCCGGAATCATGGGCGCCTTCGGCGCAGCTCTGATCGCGCGCGACCGCTGCGAGGGAAAAGAGACGACGATGCTGCCGATCGATAAGATCAATGCCCTGCAGTATTCCACGAAAATGGCGACATGCAAGGGCTGCACAAACCGCTGCCGTCTGACCGTGAACCGCTTCTCCGGCGGCCGGCAGTTCATCAGCGGAAACCGCTGTGAGCGCGGTATCGGCAAGGAAAAAAATGCCGACCACATTCCGAACCTCTATGAGTTCAAATACAACCGGCTTTTCGGTTACACGCCGCTCACAGAGGATGAGGCGCCGCGCGGCAAAATCGGCATCCCGCGCGTGCTGAATATGTACGAAAATTATCCGCTGTGGTTCACCTTCTTCACGAAGCTCGGCTATCAGGTTGTGCTCTCCCCGACGTCCAGCCGGCGGATCTACGAGCTCGGCATCGAGTCGATTCCCAGCGAATCGGAATGCTACCCTGCGAAGCTGTCTCACGGTCACGTGACCTGGCTGATCCGCCAGGGAATTAAAACAATCTGGTATCCGTGCATTCCGTACGAACGGAACGAATTTCCGGAGGCGGTCAATCACTACAATTGCCCGATCGTCACCTCGTACGCAGAAAATATCAAGAACAATGTCGACGAGCTGAAGGATCCGTCCATCACCTTCATGAACCCCTTCCTCGCGCTGACGAACGAAAAAGTGCTCACAGACGAGCTTGTCAAGGTATTCCGCACCATCCCGGAGGATGAGGTGCGCGCCGCTGCTCACGCCGGATGGATCGAGATGGAAAACGTCCGACATGACGTCGAGAAGAAGGGCGAAGAAGTTCTCCGGTGGATGGAAGAAAACGGCCGCCACGGCATCGTTCTGGCCGGCCGGCCGTACCATATTGATCCCGAAATCAACCACGGAATTCCGGATATGATCAATTCTTACGGCGTCGCGGTTCTCTCTGAGGATTCGGTCTCGCACTTAAAGCCGATCGAGCGCCCAACCCGCGTCAACGACCAGTGGATGTACCACACGCGTCTTTACGCGGCGGCGAATTTTGTCAACACCAGGGATGATCTGGATCTCATCCAGCTGAATTCCTTCGGATGCGGCCTCGACGCCGTCACGACGGATCAGACGTATGAGATTCTTGATTCCTGCGGAAAGATCTACACCTGCCTGAAGATCGATGAGGTCAACAACCTCGGCGCGGTCCGCATCCGCGTCCGCTCTCTTCTCGCCGCGATCCGCGCCCGGGAGAAAAACCACGAAAAGCGCAAGATGCACTCCTCCGCCCAGAAGCGCGTCATCTTCACGAAGGAAATGCGGAAAGAAGGATACACGATCCTCTGCCCTCAGATGTCGCCGATTCATTTTTCTCTGATTGAGGCGGCATTCAACGCCAGCGGCTACAACTTCGTCGTTCTGCCGAACGACACGAAGGGCGCGGTTGATGAGGGTCTGAAGTATGTCAACAACGACGCGTGCTACCCCTCTCTGATCGTCGTCGGTCAGATGATGGAGGCGCTGCAGTCCGGAAAATATGATCTGAATAAAACCGCCCTGGTCATGAGTCAGACCGGAGGAGGCTGCCGCGCATCCAACTACGTCGGATTTATCCGGCGCGCGCTGAAAAAGGCCGGAATGGAACAGATACCGGTCATCTCCGCGAATCTGGTCGGACTCGAGGGAAATCCCGGGTTCAAAATCACGCCGGGACTCGCGATGCGCGTTGTCTACGCTGCCGCATTCGGGGATATTTTCATGAAATGCCTGTACCGCATGCGCCCCTACGAGCGCGTGAAAGGCTCGGCGAACCGTCTTCACAAAAAATGGGAGCGCATCGTGACGAACTTCCTGACCGGCCCGCACGTGTCGCACCAGAAATATAAGCAGCTGTGCCACGCGATCATCCGCGATTTTGACCGGCTCCCGATCACCGATGAAAAGAAGCCGCGCGTAGGCATCGTCGGAGAGATTCTTGTCAAGTACTCTCCGCTGGCGAACAACCACCTCGTGGACCTTCTCGAACAGGAAGGCGCGGAGGCAGTCGTTCCGGACCTGATCGATTTCTTCCTGTACAGCTTCTACAACTCCGGGTTCAAGCACGAGCATCTCGGAGGGAAGAAGTCCTCCGCGACCTGGACATCTCTGGGCATCAAGGGAATCGACTGGCTGCGGAAGGCGGCATCGGACGAATTCCGGAAGAGTGAGCACTTCACTCCGCCGGTTGCGATTGAAACGATCGCAGAGTACGCCTCTCCGATCGTTTCCGTCGGAAATCAGACCGGCGAGGGATGGTTCCTGACCGGCGAGATGATGGAGCTGATCCACGGCGGCGTCGAAAATATCATCTGCATCCAGCCCTTCGCCTGCCTGCCGAATCACATCGTCGGAAAGGGCGTCATCAAGGCGATCCGGCAGCGTTATCCGAAAGCGAATATCGCAGCGATCGACTACGATCCGGGCGCTTCGGAAGTCAACCAGCTGAACCGCATCAAGCTGATGCTCACGACCGCAATGAAAAACCTGAAGGCTGAAGAAGAAATGACTGTGGCTACCGTTTAATCAGCTGACAACAACAAACTCCCGCATCTTTCCGGGAACGCTTCGCTTTCTTCACACAAAAAGCGTCCTTTCAGAAAGATGCGGGAGTTTTTATTTGTCTAGTGCCGCAGTGTCGGGTCGGAATACACATCCGTGAATCGGGCCATAAAGGATGGACGGATTCCCTCGCGCGTCAGATGCGAGATATCTCCGATCCGCAGCGCGCGCAGGCATGCGACGCCCCGCTCCCGCTCTTCCGTGATCAGCTCGGTCACCGAGGTGGTCTGCATACAGATGCCGTTAAACAGGGCGAAGGGCGAGACATTCCAGATATGAGAAAGCAGCACCGTGGTCACTCCGTAATGGCAGAAAAATGCGATCGTCAGGCGGTTTTCTTTTTTTACATGATAATACGGTCCGCTTCGTTCGTAACCGTACTCTGCAAGCAACTTGTCAAACGATGCGGTGACCGAATCGTAGACCTCGTTTAAATCGCTGTGATGAGCGGTCACGGAATTCCGCCAGGTGGATGCCCATTCCGGAGATCGGTCGGCAGAAGAAGATCCTTCCGCGTATTGCGGCGTCCCGAGATATCGCGGATCCTCCATCGCTGCGGACGGAAGCATATCCCAGACGATCCGGTCACGGCGGAATTTTCCGGTCTCCGGATCAATCCGTGTGTCCGGGTATGCCCGTTCCAGAAAATCATTTCCGCTGACATCCAGCTTTGCGGGAAATTCCTGCAGCCAGCCGAGCGTCTCCGCCTTCATTCCCAGCGCTTTCCCGCAGAATGCGGCCGTCTCCTGCGCACGGCCGAGCGGCGACTGGTACATGACATCGATTCCTTCTTCCCCGATATGACGGGCGAGTGCCTCCGCCTCGTTTCTTCCCTGTTCCGTGAGTGAGTCCGTCTTATAATCCGGATCCCCGTGCCGTATGAACAATAAGCGCATGACCGTCCCTCCTGTATTTATGTGTCCGCTTCCTGTGCTGTGACAGGCCCGGTCATATGCACATCCATCTGGGGGTACGGGATTGAAATTCCCATCGAAGTGAATACTTCCATCACCGCCTGCCGCGTCAGACGCCGCACCGTCAGCTTTACCGCCGGCGGGCAGGTGATCGAGATCGTATAAACAAGATCCGAATCCTGAAAATCCGTAAGTCCGAGACTGCGGCAATGTGCGACGCCATCAATCCCACGGACCCGCTCCACGATCTTCTTCATCGCCTCCTGAACTCTCCCGACCGGTTCGTCATACGGCACCGGTACCGGTACAAAAAGGCTGTCCGAGCTCTGCGTGATCTCTGATATATTCCGGTTGCAGATCGTGATCAGATCATTATCCGCGATACTGCGGATTTTCGTAGTCCGCATATTGAAGGCGATCACGACGCCCTCTTCCCCGTTGTACTGAACAACATCGCCGACTTTGAAGAAATCATCGGAAATGATATGAACTCCCATGATTACGTCTTTGAGAAAATCCTGAAGCGCAAGTCCTACAACCGCACTGAAGATTCCCAGTCCTGCCACGAGCGATGTGATTTTTATACCGTTGATCTGCATCACGGCAAGAGCCGTGATCACGATCAGAATCGTCTTTACCCCGTTGATCAGAAGATTGGTCGCATTTTTCTTATCGCGCGAATCCATCTCACCGCGGTTTGTTCTCTCCTCAATCGTTTTCCTGAGCGCTTTTCTGATCAGACGCCATACCATCCAGGCGATCAGGATCACGATACCGCTGACCACGATATTCATGATATTGTCAATCGTAAAATATTTATTCATGTGCACATCTCCCGCGGTGTCCTTCCGTCCTCTCAGTGAATCGCAAATTCAATCGAATAAAAGGTATCATTTGCGGAATATCCGTATTCACTGACACCGGGAAGGTATTCAAATACGCCGCTGCTTCCGATCAGATCCGAGTACATTTCATCATACAGGCTCCGATCCTGACAGCGGATCGAAAGTGTCTTCCCTCCGGACGCGAGCATCGCCCGGAACAGCTCTGCGAGCTGATTCCGATCGTATGCGGTGAAGTATTTTCCCTCACGATGATAATAATTATCCTCCGTCGCCGTACAGTCCTGACCCGCAACGCTGTCTTCGCCGATCTCATGATTTTTCATCAGGTCTTCCGACGTGATACAGAAATAGTCGTAGTCCGGACCGAAATCATAGCCGGAATCCTGATTTCCGACCGGATCTCCGTACGTCACATCGATATAGTAATACGCACCGTCCAGCTGAACGATATTCCAGGCGTGCGTCTCCGTCCCGCTGCTGTTTGTGGCGGTTCCATCCACCGTACCGCACAGAATCCCCATTTTCTGGAGCATATATTCCAGCGCCGCCGTATAACCTGCACAGACCGACCGTCCGCTCATATATACGGACAGCATGTTCTGGTTGTTTTCCGCCGCGCTGTCATAGACCGTGTTATTCACGATCGTATCGTACGCAAACTTTGCCTTCGTATAATCGTCGGCATTCCGGTCCATTCCTCCGAGAATGGAATTCACACACTGATCGATCTGCGCACGCAGAGAATCCGCCTCCGCCTGATCCATCGCATAATTTGCGTCAAACGTGTACCGTTCTCCTCCGAAGACGGTATACGCACTGCCAAGCTGGTATCCTGTGACGTCAAATACTTCCGGATGATCCGCGCAGACGTATCGGAATACCTTCTCAATGGTATCAGAATCTGCCTCGTCACCGGAGAAGGATGCGCGGACACGCTTTTCCATCGCGTAGAGCATTCGATCGTAGATGGTCTTTTCGCTGCTTTCCAGGAGGCTGTATCCATAATATCCGGTTTCATCGGAAGCCGCCCCGAAAAGACCGGCGCCCGGGCGGACCCCTTCCGCTTCCATCTGACGGTCAAGAAGACGTCCGCCTTCTTCTTTCGGGAAGTTTGCTCCTACGTTCTCCATCCCCCCGGAACCGGAAGAAACAGCGCTCCCGGAGGAGCCCGACGGTTTTTCCGGCAACATGGAAGTGCCGCCCGCCCCGGAACGCAGTGCGGACGGGAAACTGCATCCGGACAGTCCGGATGCGGAGGATACAAAAAGCATCATTATGAGAAAACCCGCGGTAAAACGTCCGGACACGTATTTTCTTATTCTCCGGAACGGTTTCTGTCGTTCACTACCCATCGATTCTCCCGTTATCTGATCCCTATTCAGACGCCTATTCCTCCAGCATATTCTCAACCGGTTCAAGCCGGCCGCATCGTTCGAGAATATCCAGATACATCATCAGCTCTTCCCGCGAATTGATATGAAGCTTGCGGTAAATGTTTTTATTATGCTTTCTTACCGTATTAATCGTGATCCCGCCGATCTCAGGGATCTCGGGAATCTCATAGCCGTTCAGGTAATAACGAACGATTCTCCTCTCGGCAGGTGTCAGTTCTTTCATATTCTCTTCAAAATTATCCAGCATCACCGTGAGTTCCTTCGGAAGCTCAATATGACCCGCTCCGTCTTCCTCGGATGAATTCTTCTCTGCATCCGTTTTCTCCGCCCGGTCCGGATTCTGCAGATCACCGGCACGGATGATGAAAGCGTTCTGCGCATCGTCTCCCGCGTCGTACGGCAAGTCAATCAATTCGGTCAGCTGCTGCATCGTCGCGATTTCAGACGGGATCTTTCCCTCAACGATCCGAACCGGTATCGTGACCGTTTCCTCACTCTGCTCATCCTCCGAGCGGACGGTCCAGGGTTTCTCAAACCTATCCCGGATCATCTCTGCAAGCGCCTCTGCCTGCCATCTGCTGTCACGGAAAACAGGGATCAGAAACGTCCCACGCTCACAGTAATAAACATTCGGCCGATTCTTAATGGCTTTTAAATAGCCGGAAATTTCGTTCATCAGATACTGAAATGATTCCGCCCGCATCGCGGTCGCGTTAAAATATGCGTCCCGGCTCATCTGAATGATAATAATATCAAATTCGATATGATCCTCAAATTCGACAAGAATATGGCGGTGAAAGGTCATCCGGTTATAGGCGTTCGTTGTTCCGCTGTACACCCAGATCCGGTTGTCGACCGAGTTGAGGAGGACGAGAAGGCCGACCGATACAAAAAAGAGACTCATCTCCATATTTTTCATCAAAAGATTCGCTGTCAGATTTGCAGCCTCACTCACTCCGATCAGGAAAAACAGAGCCTCGCTCTGCTCGCGGCTCAGGCGGCCGTGAAAACGGACTGTCTGGACGAGCATTACTGCGATATAAAAAAACAGGCCGGCAAGAGCGATATCCGATGTGGTCCCCTGGACAAGAAGGCCTTCCGGTCCGGTCTCAAACAGTCCTCTCCGAAGCTGCGGTACCGCAAGGGGCAGGATGCACGTCAAAAGATACGGCATATAAAACAGGATGTGGGACACAGGACGGAACTTGTGCCCGATTCCGATAAAATACAGAAAATACCAGGCACAGATTGCCGCGATGAAATAATAGCATAGATAGGATACGGTATAAAACAGGTACTGCATCGTACCGGACTGCTCAACGGGATACACCGATACCATAACTGCCGCGAGACCGGATACGATCTGCGCCGTTTCCGTCAGCAGGATTGCCAGAAACAATTTACTGGTTTTCCGGCGCATATCTTTCCCTGTGATAAGCAGCCAGTACGACAGGCCGACCATTGTTAATGAACAGATTAAATAAGAAATTCGGACACTCATTTCACTCACAATCAAGAATACAGAAGGATATCGTATGGTAATACTTTATCACTAATCCGGTCCGACTTCAATTATTACAGCCGCATCATGGCTGACATAATGCAGGCGCCGGCAGCTCCCGCATTCATCACTTCACGGATCCTTCCGTCGTCCGGATGGATTCCTCCGATCGCATAAACCGGTATCCGGACTGCACCGCAGACCTCTTCAAGAAACTCCAGTCCCCTCGGGGGCAGCCCTCTCTTGCAGTCCGTCCGGTAGATATGCCCGGCGAAGAGATAATCCGCACCCAGCTGCCAGGCAAGGAGCGCCTCCTCCGTCGAATGGACGGAGCAGCCGATCTCCTCGAAGAAGCCGGCACTTCTCCCCCCGCTTCTCTGCATCGCTTCGAGATCCGCGAGCGACAGATGAATGCGGCGGATTCCCAGCGTTTCCGCCGCATTCCGGTACTTGTGAAGAATCAGCCGGACACACGCGGACGAGCAGATCCGGTTCACCTCCGCAGCGAGTGCCAGATAATCTTCCTCACTGAGATCTTTCTCCCGCAGAACCAGCGCACGCGGTCGGACACTGCAGATCCGGCTGATCTGCTCAAGAAACGGGCGTGCGGACAGGCTGCGATTCGTGACCGCGATCACATGCCCGTACCGATCGTTCTGTTCACACATAGATATAATCACTCATTACCGGCTGAAGTCCGAGTTTCTGAAGATCCCGGTACACCTCATCAACATCGCGGCTGTCAGAAATCAGGAACTGCTCGTCCCCCTTGTCCTCGTCGGCGATTTCCTCGCTGTGGCTTCCCACTCCGGTCTTCGAGCCCGCAGAAATCTTCGTCACCGCGATCCGGACCAGATTGTCCCGGACACGCGGACATTCTCTTGTGGATACCGTGATGCTGGCAAACGGCATAAACAGCCGGTATGCACAGACGACCTGAAGCAGCTGACGCTCATGCACATCCATCGGGTTGATCCGGTCGTTGTTGATGATCGGGCGCAGACGCGGGCAGGAAAACGCGATCTCCGCACGCGGATATTTTCTCTGAAGAAGGTATGCGTGCATGCCGGTCGCAAATGCGTCCTTGCGGAAATCATCAAGACCGAGGAGAGCCGCGAAACCGACGCCGCGCATTCCTCCCATCAGGGCACGTTCCTGCGCGTTGATCCGGTACGGGAAGATCCGCTTGTGACCGGCGAGATGAAGCGTCTCGTATTTGTCGGAATTATACGTCTCCTGGAATACCGTGACATAATCCGCCCCGCACTCATGCAGATAAGCGTATTCGTCGCTGTTCATCGGATAAACCTCGACGCCGATGACGCGGAAATATTTCCTTGCGATCCTGCACGCCTCGCCGATGTACTGTACCGTTGAGCGCTGTCTGCTTTCGCCTGTCAGAATCAGGATTTCCTGCAGACCGCTTTTCGCGATCGCTGCCATCTCCTCCTCGATCTCCGTTTCGCAAAGCTGAGCGCGGTGGATCTTGTTGTGGCAGTTGAATCCGCAGTAGATGCAGTAATTCTCGCAATAATTCGCGATATACAGGGGAGTGAACATGCTGACCGAGTTGCCGAAATGTTTCCGCGTCTCGATTTTCGCCGCCTGCGCCATCTCCTCAAGATACGGAAGTGCAGCGGGCGAAAGAAGCGCCGCAAAGTCCTCCGGCGTCCGGTCTTCCGCGGCAAGTGCGCGCCGCACATCCTTCCCCGTATATTTCGTATAATCATACCCGTTCATGGCTGCCACGACCTGATCCATCACATCGCTTTTGATCTGCTCCATACCCGGCAGATATTTCATATGATCGATCCGATTTTCCTTCTGATCCTCAAGAATGGATTCGCTCAGGATACTCTCGTTGACATGATTTTTTTCACTCATCGTTACTCCTCCCTCTCATCGTCACGAAGGAATCCGGTTAGCGGGGATGAGGCATCCGCGCGATCCTCCCTGACACGTCCGAGTCCGGAGAGGTAGGCCAGACGCCCCGCCTCGATCGATTTTTTGAACGCCTCCGCCATCATCTGAATATTTCCTGCCGTCGCGACCGCCGTATTGGCCATCACCGCCGCTGCACCCATCTCCATCGCCTCACACGCCTGGGAAGGACGGCCGATACCCGCGTCCACGATGACCGGCAGATCGATCTCGCGGATCAGAATCTTGATAAATTCCTTCGTGGCAAGTCCCTTGTTTGTACCGATCGGAGCACCGAGCGGCATGATGCAGGCTGCTCCCGCGTCGCGCATATCCCGCGCAGAGTTGAGATCCGGATACATATACGGCATGACGACAAACCCCTCTTTTGCAAGCACATCGACTGCCCTGACCGTCTCATAATTATCCGGAAGAAGGTACTTCGTATCGCGCATAATTTCAATCTTGATAAAGCTGCTTCCGCTGATCTCGCGTGAAAGATGAGCGATCCGGATCGCCTCATCCGCGTTGCGCGCTCCTGACGTATTCGGAAGCAGCGTAACATTTTCCGGGATGTAGTCGAGAATATTCGCCAGTCCTCCCTCATTCGCGCGGCGCAGCGCCATCGTCACAATCTGCGCCCCCGCATTCTCCACGCATGCCCGGATCAAATCGAGCGAATACTTGCCCGACCCGAGAATAAAACGCGAGGTAAATTCATGACCGCCAAGTGAAAAGGTATCTTTTTTCTGATCCATGGTTCTATCCTTTCTTTGTCTCATTTTTTCATATCATCCGTCCCTGCTGACGGGCGTCCGCCCCGGCTCTGTCTCTGTAAATCCTTCTCAGCCGCCGCCCATAAAACTGACGATCTCAACGACATCACCCTCGGCAAGCAGCGTACTGCCGTAGTCCTTCTTCGGGATAATCGCGAGATTGACCTCCACCGCGATCAGCTCCGGACGATATCCGTCCGCAGAAAGCAGGCCGGATACCGTCATCGGCTCTTCCAGCTCGCGCTTCTTTCCGTTCAGTCTGATAGTCACACACATCCTCCTTTCCGATGCCGCGGACCGCTTTTTACAAAAAGAGGGCCCGCGAAGAAATTACACCCGTGGTGGTGTACCCCTTCGTGAACCCTCTGCTCACTCTCATCGATATGGAATTAAAAAAGCGGAACCGCCGCAGGGCAGTTCCGCACATCCTTTGTACTTTATCTCCCTACGTTGGCATGATCCAAATCAGGTTCCGGGTCGAAGTCTCTACTTCCTCTCAGCCCGCGTACGCGGACTCCCCATTGACTTCTCCAGTATAGACCTGCGCAGGGGGATTGTCAAATATTATGATTTCCGAGCCTCTTTCTCTTTTTTTGTCATCATAAATTCCGGAAGCGGCTGACCGGTTTTAATTTTATGACGATAATCGGCCGTCGCGGCAAACAGAACATCTCCGGAAGAGTTCAACGCCGTCTCGACCGAATCCTGCACGACACCGATGATAAATCCGACCGCTACGACCTGCATCGCGATGTCATTCGAAATGCCGAACAGCGAGCAGGCGAGCGGGATCAGAAGCAAGGATCCTCCGGCGATCCCGGACGCGCCGCAGGCGCCGATCGCCGAGATGAATGAGAGCAGAATCGCTGCGGGGAGCGAAACCCGGATTCCCAGCGTATTCGCTGCAGCGAGCGTCATGATCGTGATCGTGATCGCCGCACCGTCCATGTTGATCGTCGCTCCCAGCGGAATTGCAACCGAATACATCTCTTTATCAATGCCGAGCTTTTCACAGAGTGCCATATTGACCGGAATGTTGGCCGCAGAACTTCTGGTGAAAAACGCGGTCACACCGGACTCCCTCAGGCACCGGAAAAGCAGCGGATACGGATTGCGCCGCAGATACAGGAACGCGATGAACGGCGCGATCACGAGCGCCTGCAGCAGCATCGTTCCGACAAGCAGCAGAATCAGCTTTCCGTAATCCGTGAAGATGGACATCCCGTTCGTCGACACATTGTTGTAGACGATTCCGCAGATTCCGAAGGGTGCCAGATTGATAATCCAGCGGACGATCTGCGAAACTGCGTCGGCGACATTCGCCATGAATACACGGCTTGAATCCGCCGCCAGGCGCTTCATGGCAAATCCGAAAAGAATCGCCCAGAAAAGAATGCCGATATAGTTCCCGTCGATGATCGCCGCAAACGGATTGCTCACAATGTTGTTCAGCATCGTCGTAAAAACTTCGCCGAGTCCCTGCGGAGCAGCCGCACTCTCCTGCGCAGCCGCCAGCGTGATATTCTGGGGAAAGGCGAAACTCGTCAGAACCGCGAGTACCGCCGCATCAAATGTGGTCAGCATATAAAGGAAGATCAATGTTCCGAACCTTCGATCCAGGCGCGAACGGCTCTGTGCGAGTGCGTTCGCGACGATCACGAATACCAGGACCGGCGCCATCGCCTTCAGCGCTCCGACGAACAGGTCGCCGAACACAGCGATCCATGTCCAGCTTTTCAACGTCAGACCCAGCACGACACCTACCGCCAGGCCGATCACGATCCGCAGAATCAGATTCGTATCATTGTACTTTTTTACAGCCTTCTTTAATCCATTGCTAAAACTCAATCTTCCCACCTCATATTGTTGATTTCCGGCTCAGCGCGCACCTCAACTGCCCGATCTATCATTTACATGAGCGATATTCAGTGCTTTGCCAGAAATATCGTATCATATCTGCACGCGTACCGCAAACAAATATCTTTACTGGGAGCACACATTTCCATCCTTTCATAATAAACTGCATCTTCTCACTTTTGATGCGCACTGCCGACTGCATTTCGGGAAAAATAATAGCCCTGGAAACAACAATCGGATGCGTTTCCAGGGCTTTAACAACAGGGGATGAGAGAATCGAACTCCCGCTAAGAGTTTTGGAGACTCCTGTCATACCATTTGACCAATCCCCTGTATCCGCCGTCTGCTGACAGCTACATAAAAATATCATAATCACGCAAAAATGTCAATAATGAAAACTCATAAATCCCTGATTTATCGAAACCCACAATTCATCGATTGCCCCGGCTGATCAGGCGGATCGCATCACTGACATTTTCTGCCGGGCAGAGGCGGATCCTTCTGTCCTTTGGAAGCCGGATGCTCTTCACGTTTGCCTTCGGAAGAATTACCGTATCAAATCCGAGTTTCGCGGCTTCGACGACACGCTGCTGTGCCATACTCACTGCCCGGATTTCGCCGGATAAACCGACCTCTCCGAATACAACCGTCCTGTCATCCAGAGGGATATCCTTCGCACTTGAGACGATTGCGAGTACGATGCCCAGATCGACCGCGGGTTCGGTCATCTTCACACCGCCGGCGATGTTAATATAGGCATCGCTCGAAGAGAGATTCAGATGTGCCCTCCGCTCCAGCACGGCTACAAGCAGATTGACCCGGTTAAAATCGGTCCCGTTCGCGGTCCGTCTCGGATAGCCGAAATTGCTCCTGCAGACAAGCGCCTGAATTTCGATCATGATCGGCCGGCTTCCTTCCATTGAGCATGCGACGACAGAACCGGAGGCACCCACCGGTCTCCCGTCAAGCATATATTCCGACGGGTTTTCGACTTCTGCAAGGCCGTCCTGGCGCATCTCAAACACCCCGATCTCATTCGTCGAACCGAAGCGGTTTTTCACCGCACGGAGCACCCGGTACGACGCGTTGCGTTCTCCCTCAAAATAGAGAACGGTATCGACCATATGCTCGAGCACTCTCGGTCCGGCAACACTCCCGTCCTTCGTGACGTGGCCGACGATGAATACAGGGATCTGCAGTCCCTTTGCAATCCGCATCAGTACTCCTGTCGATTCGCGCACCTGCGATACGCTTCCGGGAGACGATGAAACATTTTCATTGTACATGGTCTGAATCGAGTCGATCACGACGGTCTGCGGATTCGTGCGTTCAATCACTTCCACGATGGTATCAAGATTCGTCTCGCAGAGTAGCTCAAGCGTATCGCCGATCGTCCCGAGACGGTCGGCGCGCATCTTGATCTGCCCGAGGGACTCCTCGCCGGACACATAGAGAATACGCATTCCCTGCCCGGCCAGCGCTCTGCAGACCTGAAGAAGAAGCGTGGATTTCCCGATACCCGGATCTCCTCCGATCAGCGTCATCGATCCGGCGACGATACCGCCGCCGAGTACGCGGTCCAGTTCCCTGATTCCCGTCTTCACCCGGTCCGTCTCATCCGGATGGATCTCCGAGAGTTTTCTGGGAGCAGAGATCCTGCTCCCGGAACCCGTTTTTCCTGCATTCTGCGTCTTTTTCGAATGCGACGGTTCCTCCACAAATGTGTTCCATTCGTGGCAAACCGGACACTGTCCCATCCATTTTGCCGACTCATACCCGCAGTTTTGACAATAAAATACCAGTTTTTCCTTCGTCATATTCAATGATTCAATGTTCAGCCTCAGTCAACTTCCATGACTTCGACATCCGCTTTTCCGGCTTCAGCGAGGTCAATACTGAACGAAAGCTTGCCTCCCATGCTCGTCCGGATCAGATCGGCCGGATTCCCGTTGATCACAACGCGGTACTCGACGTCTTCCCCGAGGCCCAGCGTGATCTGTGCGTCGTCATGTCCCTCGACTGTAAAATGAAGGCATCCGCCCTCCATCTTCATCCCGGTCACAGATGTACCCGGCACCGATTCATACAGTACGGTATCATTGCGCTCAAGCCTTGTGATCTCACGAAATGTCTTGATCTTGTAAAGATCACCGCCTGCCTCGAAATCGGAACGTTTTGTCTTCTTATCCAGCTCGTAATTTCCAAAGCTGATGCTTCCGTCCGACTCTGTACGAATCAGTTCCTCGATGACTGCCATTTTTCTTTCCTCCCAGTATGTTTTGTTCTTGTGATGCACGCACTTGCGTGCAGGTCATTGGATCTGCCGTTCACGCTTCGCGGAAAACAATCCCTGCGGCGGCCTTTCTTACCGTAACGTTCTTCCCTTTGTGAATCTCACCGGCCAGAATTTTTTCAGCCAGAGGATCCTCGATACGGGTCTGAATCACGCGCTTCAGCGGGCGCGCTCCGTATTTCGGATCAAAGCTTACATCTACAAGTTCCTCCTTCACGCCCTCTGTGACGTGGAGACGGATCTGCAGCTGTTCCTCACACCGTTTTTCAAGACCCGAAAGCAGAATATTCGCGATCGATTTCATATCATCCTTCGTCAGAGGATGGAATACAATGATATCATCGATCCGGTTTAAAAACTCCGGCCGGAACATCTGCCGGACTTCCCCGAGCACCTGTTCCTTCATGTGTTCATAGTTCTCTTCCTCCCGGTTTTCCTCCGCAAACCCGAGCCTTTTCGGCTGAATGATGCGGTTCGCGCCGGCATTTGAAGTCATGATAATGATCGTTTCTTTAAAACTCACTTTTCTGCCCTGTGCGTCGGTGATATGTCCGTCGTCGAGCACCTGAAGCAGAATGTTGAATACGTCCGGATGCGCCTTTTCGATCTCGTCAAACAGGAGAACACTGTACGGATGCCGGCGGACTTTCTCCGAGAGCTGCCCTCCCTCATCATATCCGACATACCCCGGCGGAGATCCGATCAGCTTCGAGACGGAATGTTTCTCCATGTATTCGGACATATCGACACGGATCATCGCGTCCTCGCTTCCGAATACCGCCTCCGCAAGTGCCTTGGACAATTCTGTCTTTCCAACCCCGGTCGGGCCGAGGAAGAGAAAGGAGCCGATCGGACGGTTCGGATCCTTCAGGCCGACGCGGCCCCGCCGGACCGCCCTTGCCACCGCGCTGACCGCTTCATGCTGACCGATGACACGCTGGTGCAGAATCGTCTCGAGGCGCTCCAGACGCCTGGATTCCGTCTCCGCGATCTTTGCGAGCGGAATCTTCGTCCACCCGGAAACGGTCTTTGCAATATCATTTTCCGTAACTTCCCGGGTTCTGCCTCCGGTCCGCTTTTTTTCGAGCGCACGGCCGAATTCTTCGATCTTTTCGTGCGCCGCCCGCGCACCTTCGACATTTCTGTCCCGAATCGCCTGCTCTTCCTCCGCCTCTGCCATACGAAGCTCTTCTGCGAGCTTCTCTGCGCGGAGATCCCCGGCTGTTCCGGACAGCCGCACCCGCGCCGCCGTTTCATCGATCAGGTCGATCGCCTTGTCCGGCAGATAGCGATCGTTGATATAACGCACGCTCATCTGCACAGCCGCTTCAAGCGCCCTGTCCGATATTTTCAGATGATGATGCTCCTCGTAACGCGGGCGAAGCCCTTTAAGGATCTCCACCGCCTGTTCCTTCGACGGTTCCTCGACCACAACCTGCTGAAATCTCCGTTCGAGCGCCGCATCTTTCTCGATCCGCTTTCGATACTCCTCCAGCGTCGTCGCCCCGATGAGCTGAATTTCTCCCCGGGAAAGCGACGGCTTCATGATATTTGAAGCATCCAGCGCACCCTCGGCGCCTCCGGCTCCGATGATCGTATGAATCTCATCCACAAACAGCAGAATATTGTGCGACGCGGAAACCTCCGCGATGACCTTTTTGATCCGCTGCTCAAATTCGCCGCGGTATTTGGATCCGGCGATCATCCCCGGAAGATCAAGTACCACAAGGCGTCTGCCCGCCACCGGATCCGGAACGGTTCCGTCCGCGATCCGCTGCGCCAGACCCTCGACGACCGCCGTCTTTCCGACGCCCGGCTCGCCGACGAGACACGGATTATTTTTCGTCCGTCTGCTGAGAATTTCGATCACGCGTGAGATCTCCGGCTCCCTGCCGATGACCGGATCCAGCTTTCCCTCCCTGGCCATCTCCGTCAGATCGCGGCTGTATTGATCGAGCGTCGGCGTTCCGCCGCCTTCGTTCTCCTCTTCGGACGCTTCGCTGACCGCGTCACGGATCGCGTTCTCCGACTCGCCGCCCGCCCGCAGCGTGCTGATATAAAGCGTCTGCAGATCAACGCCCATCGTATAAAGCAGGCGCGTCGCGACACAGTCCGGCTCTCTCAGGATCGCCAGGAGGATATGCTCCGTCCCTGTCTTCTGACTCTTCATCCGCGCCGCCTCAGCATCCGCGGCTTTGAGTATTTCCTCCGCCTTGGGCGTGTATTCCGGTTTCAGAACCACTGTCGACCCTCCATCCGGAGAAATCAGCACATCGATGAGTTCCATAAACCGCCCGTATTCAATCCCTGCTTCCGCAAGAACCATGGCAGCTGTTCCCTCTCCTTCACTCAGAAGCCCGGCGAGCAGGTGCTCCGTTCCGATATAGCTGTGGTGCAGCTGATCTGCGATTTTTCCGGCCAGCCGGACCGCTTTACCCGCCTGAGCCGTATAATTATCTTTTGCCAAATCATAGTCCTCCGTACCGCATCGCAGGCATTTACAGATTTTTTTTGTAGATCACCCTGAGTCCCTTCAGCATCAGATCCTCATCAATGAAAATATCATGCCTGCAAAACGGGATCAGTCTTTTCGCCGGAATCCCGGTCGCAACGATCGTACACTTTCTGCCGAGTTCACGCTCCGCGCGGTCGATCATACCGTCAAGCATGGAAGCGTGGCCGTAAAGCATACCGCTCTTCATCGCGTCGATCGTATTGCTTCCGATCACCTTCTTCGGCGGCTCCAGGCTGATCTGCTGCAGGAGCGAAGTGTTCGTGACGAGCGAATTCAGCCCCGTGCGAAGCCCCGGCATAACCATACCGCCGATATACTGCCGCTTCTCATCGATCACGCAGAGCGTTGTCGCCGTTCCAATATCAATGATAATAAGCGGAGCCTTGTGCTCGGAGAGTGCGGCGACCGAATCGACGAGCAGATCGCTTCCGAGTGTAGCAGGGTCGTCGATCCGGATGTTCAGGCCTGTCTTCAGGCCGGGGCCGACGACCTTCGCCTCCTTCCCTGTCAGCTTCAGCGCCGCCGCTTTCACGATATTCGTGATCTGCGGAACGACGGAGGAAATGATGCTTCCCTCCACCGAATCGGTCCGGATTCCGAAGATCTCCAGTGCCGTCTTAAAATCGATGGCATACTCGATCGCCGTCCGGTTCGGATCCGTCGCGATCTCCTCGCGGAAAATGACGCCGTCATCATCGATGCCGCCGAACATCACGTTGCTGTTCCCGATGTCGATTCCGAAAATCATCCGCCGCTCCCCTCCCGGTTTCTGGTGATTCATCTGATAGAAACTGAGGACCCGCGGATCCGGTGAAGGCCGGCCGGCCTGTATTCGGATCCCGAATCCCCATCTCAAATCAACATTGCTGATTGAATAAGCTGCAGAGTTTCTTCTGTACTTATTTACTTATTTGTTTCTTCCGCAGCAGTATTTGTACTTTTTGCCGCTCCCGCACGGACACGGATCGTTTCTTCCGATTTTTTTGCCCTTCACGACGGTATTCGACTTCTTCTGCTCCAGATACAGCTCCTTCTGCTCCCCCTTCGTGAAGATCGCATCCCACTGCGGCAGGTTGTAGAGCCAGTCCGCCTTCGCGTCCACCATGTTCTTGTACAGTTTCTTCGTGTCGAAAGCAAGGCTGCAGACCGTATCCTCGGTCAGGCTGTCCGCGATCGGATTTGGTGTGATGAGGCTCTCATCGATCCCGTCCAGAAATCCGACCATCGTCATGATGTCGGTGCCGTATTTTTCAGCAAGCTCCCTGACGCTTCCCTTCACTTCGGTTTTCGGGTCCGCAAGCAGCTGCTCGTAGATCCCTTTTTCGATCTGAAAGTATCCGTCCCAGAATTTCTGCAGTTTTTCAGGCTCTTCTTCCTGATTGTATGCGGTCTTACGCCACTCTTCCAGTAAACCCATTTCTATCCCATCCTATCCAGGTAAATTTTAATGATGTTAATTTAGTATAATCGAAGCAATTTGAAAAAGCAAGAAAGCGGCTCAGCTATCCTTCTGGGCTTTATCGTCCGCATCCTCCGGCTTTTCCGCGTCCTTTTTCGGAAGGACCCGGACAATTGTCCCCTCGATCCTGTGATCACGGAGTTCAAAGACACGGATGTGCAGATCCTGCGTTTCCAGCTCAAACCGTGTTCCATCCTCCGGTATCTCGCCGAGCTGGCCGAAAATATAACCTCCGAACGTATCGTACTCATCCAGCGGAAGCGTAACCTTCAGTTTTTCCGCAACCTCGTCAAGCTGGGCACTTCCCTGAATTCTCCAGGTGGAATCCGATATCTGAACAATATCTTTCGGCTTCAGCTCCTCATCCGGCTCGATAATATCGCCGACAACCTCCTCGATGACATCCCGGACCGTGACGATCCCGTCCATGCCGCCGTACTCATCCAGTACGATCGCGAAATAATTCCCTGTCCTCCGCATATTGGAAAACAGCGCATCCGCCTTGATGGATCCGGGTACAAAGTACGCAGGCCTGACCGCTTCCGCGATGATTTCATCACGGCTGTCGCGGCTCTCACTGTCGACCCGGAAGAAGTCCTTTGCGTTCAGCACACCGACGACATCATCGGCCGTCTCGCGGCAGAACGGGAAGAGCGTGTGGCGGCTCTCATGAATCGCCTTCCTCCAGTCATCGACGCTGTCCTCCTCGTAGAGAATCGTGCAGTCCATCCTTCTGGTGCAGATCTCATCCGCGGTGATATCGTCGAATTCGAAGACGTTCTGGATCATTTCCTTCTCGTCTTCATCGATCGTGCCCTTCTCATTTCCCGCATCAACCATCATGCGGATCTCTTCCTCGGTCACTTCTTCTTCCTCTGCGTCCGGATCGATTCCGATCATCCGGAGCACCCCGTTCGTCGAGACGGAAAGCAGCCACACAAGGGGCCAGAAGATGATCGATACGACCCTCAGCATTCTCGCCACGCCCAGCGCGACTCCCTCCGGATTCTTCATCGCGAGGCGTTTCGGTACGAGTTCACCGAACACCAGCGAGAAGTACGCAAGGATAATGGTGATCAGGATGATCGCGACCGAGGTGTGCATCTCGATGCCGGCTTTTGCGAGCAGATGCACGAACCGGTCTGCGAAACTGTTCGATGCAAACGCACTGCCCATGAAACCGGCGAGGGTGATCGCCACCTGTATGGTCGAGAGCAGTCTGGCCGGTGTCCGTTTCAGCTTCAGGAGCACCGCCGCTTTCTTATCCCTGTCATCCGCCAGTTTTTCCAATTTTGTTTCGCTGATCGAGACGACCGCAAATTCCGCGCAGGAAAAAATTCCGTTCACCGCGATCAGTGCTATCTGCAGAAGCACCGGAATTATCCAGGGGCCACTGTCCACAATTCATTCCTCCCTAAACTGCTTTTTCTATACTTACTCCTAAAATGTTTCAAAACGCTTATTTCGTAAAATAACGGACTCCCGATTCAAACAGCTTCATGTCCTGATTGCCGCTGATATTGACCGCGACGCCGTCTCCATGGCGCTCTGCGTGACACATCTTACCGTAGACGCGGCCGTCCGGACTCGTGATACCCTCGATGTTGAAGTAGGAACCGTTGATGTTCCAGTACTCATCATCGGTGAAGGTTCCGTCCAGGTCACAGTATCGCGTAGCGATCTGCCCGTTCTTCTGGAGCTTCTCGATCCACTCGCGGTCCGCCACGAAACGGCCCTCGCCGTGGGACGCCGGCATCGTGTATACGCCGCCGTTCTCTGCGCCCGCAAGCCACGGGGACTTGTTCGAGACAACCTTGATGTACGCCATCTTTGAGATATGACGTCCGACCGTGTTATAGGTCAGAGTCGGCGAATCCTCCTTCTGCCCGACGATCGCGCCGTACGGAACGAGTCCGAGCTTGATCAGAGCCTGGAATCCGTTGCAGATTCCCAGCACAAGTCCGTCACGCTTCTGCAGCAGATCCTCAACCGCTTCCCGGATCTTCGCATTCCGGAATGCGGTCGCGAAGAATTTCGCAGAGCCGTCCGGCTCATCACCGGCGGAGAACCCGCCGGGGAACATGATGATCTGGGATTTTCCGATCGCGTTTTTAAATTCATCAACCGAATCCATGATGTCCGCCGCCGAAAGATTCCGGAATACCTTCGTGATCACGGAAGCCCCGGCCTTCTCGAACGCCCTCGCGCTGTCGTACTCGCAGTTCGTTCCCGGGAACACAGGGATGAAGACGGTCGGTTTTCCGATTTTATGCGAACAGATATGGATGTTTTTCTCCGTATAAAGACCGGTGTCCGGGATTTCCCCACCCTTCGCCTCTTCATCGGATTTCTGTCTGAAGACACCCGCAAGCGGTTTGCTCCAGGCTTCGAGCGCTTCCTTCCCCGAAAGAGCGATCTCGCCGTAGCGGAACATTCCGTCGTCCGCTACCTCACCGATCAGCGTATAGGTGACTGCGAGATTTCCGACTTCACCGTCTTTCACCTCGAGCACGAGATCGCCGAACAGCGGGCTGAAGAGATCTCTCCGGTCGATGTTGTGTTCAATCCGGAATCCGAGACCGTTGCCGAAGGCCATCTTGGAGAGGGCCGGGGCGATACCGAATCGGTCGAGCGCATAGGCAGATACGACGCGTCCCGCTTCCATATCTTTGTGTACCCGGTCATAGAGATCCATCACTTCTTCGTAAACCGGAAGATCGTATTCGTCACGCGGAATGCGGACCCATACAAGCCGGTTTCCCGCTTTTTTCAGTTCCGGCGTGACGACATCGGAAATTCTGGCGACATCAACCGCGAACGAAACGAGCGTCGGCGGAACGTCGATCTCATTGAAGCTTCCGGACATACTGTCCTTGCCTCCGATCGACGCGAGGCCGTAACGCATCTGCGCCTCATACGCACCGAGCAGCGCGGCAAACGGCTGACTCCATCTCTCCGGATCCTCACTCATCCTGCGGAAATATTCCTGGAACGTAAAATGTATCTTCCGGAAATCTCCGCCCGAAGCGACGATCCGCGCGATCGACTCCGTGACCGCATAGACTGCTCCGTGGTAGGGGCTCCAGCTCGAAACGTACGGGTCGAATCCATAACTCATCATCGTCACGGTATTCGTCTCGCCGTTTTGTACCGGCACCTTGGCGACCATCGCCTGGGTCTCGGTCATCTGATATTTTCCGCCGTAAGGCATCAGCGTACTCGCTGCGCCGATCGAGGAGTCAAACATCTCGACCAGGCCCTTCTGCGAACAGTCATTCAGGTCAGCGAGCGCGTTCTTCCACTCCTGCTTCACATCCCAGAAATCCCAGTGTCTTCCGAGCGCGCAGCCGGCGCGGTCCGGGATGTCGACAAATACCTTCGTCTCCTGATGCGCTCCGTTCGTATTCATAAATGCCCGCGAAAGGTTGACGATTTCTTTCCCTCTCCAGGTCAGAATCAGTCTCGGGGTCTTCGTGACGACCGCGACGCGGACCGCCTCGAGGTTCTCCTCGGCCGCATAGGCAAGAAACTTCTTCTCATCCTCCGGCGCGACGACGACCGCCATTCTCTCCTGGGACTCGGAAATCGCAAGTTCCGTCCCGTCCAGACCCGCATATTTCTTCGGAACCTTGTCAAGATCGATCAGAAGTCCGTCCGCCAGTTCGCCGATCGCAACCGATACGCCGCCGGCGCCGAAGTCGTTGCACTTCTTGATCATATGGCTGACTTCTTCTCTTCTGAACATCCTCTGAAGCTTGCGCTCCGTCGGGGCATTACCCTTCTGAACCTCTGCTCCGCAGGTGGAGAGGGACTCGGTGGTGTGCTTCTTGGAAGATCCCGTCGCTCCTCCGATTCCATCACGCCCGGTTCTTCCGCCCAGCAGGATGATCACATCGCCCGGATCCGAAGTTTTCCGGACGACGGCACGCCTCGGCGCGGCACCCATAACCGCTCCGATCTCCATCCGTTTCGCGACATAATCCGGATGATAGATTTCCTTCACATATCCGGTGGCCAGTCCGATCTGGTTTCCATATGAGCTGTAGCCCCGCGCAGCGCCGCGCGTCAGATTTTTCTGAGGCAGCTTGCCCGGAAGTGTCTGACTCGCCGGAGCCGTCACATCCGCCGCACCGGTCACACGCATCGCCTGATAGACGTAGGTTCTTCCGGAAAGCGGATCACGGATCGCTCCGCCGAGGCACGTCGCCGCACCACCGAACGGTTCGATCTCCGTCGGATGGTTGTGCGTCTCATTCTTGAAATTGATCAGCCACTCCTCGTATTTTCCGTCAACGTCGACCGGAACCACGATGCTGCACGCGTTGATCTCGTCCGACTCCTCCTGATCGGTAAGTTTCCCTTCTGCCTTCAGCTTTTTCGCCGCAATCAGTGCCAGATCCATCAGGCAGAGATATTTGTCGTCCCGTCCTTTGTAGAGGACCGCCCGGTCATCGAGATAACGGTTATAGGAATCAACGATCGGCTTTTTGTAATCGCCCTCTCCGAAGGTCACGTCGGTCAGCTCCGTCTGGAACGTCGTATGACGGCAGTGATCCGACCAGTACGTGTCAAGCACCCGGATTTCCGTCACGGACGGGTCGCGCTTTTCTTCCGTCTTGAAATAATCCTGAATAAAACGGAAATCCCGGAATGTCATCGCAAGATTCAAAGAATCATAGAGTCCGCGCAGCGCGCTCTCATCCATATCCTTGAATCCGCCGAAGATTGCCACATCATCCGGCTCCGGGAAGGTCATCACCAGCGTATCCGGCTTCTCCAGTCCGGTCTCTCTTGAGTCGACCGGATTGATGCAATGTTCCTTCACGCGTGCAAGCTCCTCCTCCGAGAGGCCGCCCCGGATCACATAGGTCGTCGCGGTACGGATTACCGGCTCTTCGTCCCCCTTCAGAAACCGGATACACTGTTCCGCGGAATCTGCTCTCTGATCAAACTGTCCCGGCAGATACTCGACCGAAAAAACCTGCTCGTCCCCGCTCATCGGAAATGTTTCATGATACAATATATCGACCGGCGGCTCGGCGAAAACAACCCTGCATGCCTCGTCAAAGACCCTGTCACTGACATTTTCCACATCATAGCGGATGAGGATACGTACATTTGTCACCTGTCCGAACCCGAGATAGTGGCGCAACTCATGTCTGAGATCCTTCGCCGCCACGGCAAACTCCGGTTTTTTTTCTACATAAACGCGTCTGACGTTTCCCATTTTATCTCCTTCCGTATGGGCTGAAAGGCTTTTTTACCTTCATAAGAATAGCATAGATCCACATAATAGTAAAACGAAAAAAAGGAACGGGATTTGCGGATTTCTCGACCGTCCCGATCGCTTTGATGTATACTTGACAGAAGATGAGATTATTTTCCAGTGCTTTTACAGACATGAGGTACGAACATGAATACACTGATCGTTCTTTCGCTGACCGCCGCCGGACTCCTTCTGCTCTTTGTCTGGGCGGTTCATCCGGATGGCAGCGGCCGCGGCAGGAGTCTCGCTTTTTCCGGATGCAGCTTTGCCCACCGCGGTCTCTGGGATCTGTCCCGGGGTATCGCCGAAAATTCACTTCCTGCATTTCGCGCCGCTGTGGAAAACGGATATGGGATCGAACTGGACGTTCACCTGTCGAAAGACGGCCGGCTCGTGGTCTTTCACGACGACACGCTTGACCGCGTCTGCGGTGTTCCGGGGACCATCGAGGGAAAATCCTATGACGAACTCCGCCGTCTTCCGCTCTCGGGCACGGATCTGTATATGCCGCTTCTTGGCGACGTTCTGAAAATCGTCGACGGAAACGTACCGCTTCTGATTGAACTGAAACTCTCCGGAACGAAGTGCCGTCTGTGCGAAAAGACGATGGACCTGCTCTCCTCCTACAATGGAGCGTACCTGATTGAATCCTTCAACCCTTTCGCGCTCTACTGGTTCCGGACTCACCACCCGGAGATTTTACGCGGCCAGCTTTCCTCACGGTACAGTCCGTCGCTCGGCCTGAATCCGCTCATCCGGATTGCCTCCACGACGCTTGTCGAAAACGTCATCAGCCGTCCGCATTTTATCGCATACAACCACAAGACGGACGATGTGCTCGGACTTCGGATCTGCCGCAATATATTCCATGCGCCGTGCTTCGCCTGGACCGTCCGGAGCGAGGCGGACGCAGAGCAATGTTTCCCGCGATATGACGCCATCATCTTTGAACACTTTCTTCCTTCCTCTGCTTTTTTATCCGGCAGACCGCGCAGCTATTGAAATTCAGTTTCTCGTGCGTTAGGATTGATCTATTGGTAGAACACATCCGGAGGAAAAGAAATGACATTCAAAGAAGGATTTATCAAACTGAAAAATCGCTGTGTTTATCGCTGGTGGGTCCTCCCTGTTTACTCTCTCGGTTATTTTATTTTTTTCAATCGGCTGGAAAAAGCGGTGGGCACAGACAGCGCTTACCATGTCATCTCAACGCCCCTGGATCATATCATCCCGTTCTGCGAATACTTCATCGTACCGTATTATCTCTGGTTCGCGTTTATCATGGGAACCTGCACGTTCTTCATCCTCATTAACCGCAACCGCAGAGAATACTACAGGTTTGAAATCGCCATGATCACCGGGATGAGCATCTTCCTCCTGATATCGTGGCTCTATCCGAACGGTCTGATGCTCCGTCCGAAGACATTTACCCATGACAATCTCTTTGTCCGGATGGTTCAGCACCTTTACCGGACCGATACGCCGACAAATGTTTTCCCGAGTATGCATGTATACAACTCACTCTGCGCTTATCAGGCACTTGCAGGCTGCAGGATGCTGCGCAGACACAGATGGGTTGTGAACAGCGCCGGTATCCTCACCGTGCTGATCATTCTCTCGACCGTTTTTCTGAAACAGCACTCCGTCCTTGATGTCCTGTGCGCGATGATTCTGAATTTCTTCGTCTATCAGATCGTCTACCGTCCGGTATGGGACGGCAGCCGGGAAGAATCCGTATCGGTCAACTGAGCTTCTCAAGTTTCGCAAAGGAGGCGAACATTTTTCTCACCCCCGCTTTGTCGAAATTGACGGTCACCTCGTAGTCCCGCCCTCCTTCAACAATGCTCTGTACGGTTCCCTCTCCGAATTTGACGTGCCGGACGCGGTCGCCCGCCGTATAATCCAGATGATCTGCCTTGACGACCTTGAAATCCCGCGGACGGAAAGCGGGCATCTTCGTTTTCACGCTTCGGGAGGCGCCTGCGTATCCCTGCGCCTGCTCTTCTTTCCGGTCGTCTCTGCGCATCCCGTATCCGGTCTCCTGATCCATCTCGATCAATTCATCCGGTATTTCACGGACAAATCTGGAAGTCCGCATATTATACAGCTCACCCCGCACGACACGCGTCCTCGAAGCGGTCAGGGTGAGCTCTTTTTTCGCCCGCGTAATGCCGACGTAGCAAAGCCGCCTCTCTTCTTCCAGTTCGGTCGGATCGCCGGAATTAATCGAGAGATAACCCGGAAATGTCCCGTCCTCCATGCCCGCCATATAGACCGAATCAAACTCGAGTCCCTTCGCGGCATGGAGTGTCATCAGCAGAACGCAGTCCGTCGTGTCATCCACCGTATCGATATCCGCGACAAGAGAAACCTGCTGCAGAAATTCCGAGAGGCCTGCCCCTCCGCCGGTTTCTTCAAAATCAGCCGCCTTGGAAATCAGTTCATCGATATTTTCAAGCCGCGCATCTGCCTCCGGCGTTTTCTCTGCCTCAAGATCCGTCCGGTACCCCGTCTCCGTGATAATCGTCTCAAGCAGTTCCCGTACGCCGAGATAATTCGTCATCGCGCGGTATCTTTCGATCTGATTTGTAAATCCCGCGACCTTTGAAGCAGACCTCCCGATGCCGGGGATCTCCTCTGCCCGGAGCGCCGCCTCAAAGAAACTGACCGACTGCTGTGCCGCAAACGAGGCGATCCGCCCCACTGTCGTCTGACCGATGCCGCGCTTCGGGACATTGATGATCCGCTGGCACGCAAGATCATCCATGCCGTTATCGATCGTCTTCAGATAAGAAAGCAGATCCTTGATTTCTTTCCGCGCGTAGAAATTCACGCCGCCCACCAGTTTGTACGGGATATTTTCCCGGACAAATTTTTCCTCGAACATACGGGACTGTGCATTCGTGCGGTAAAGAACCGCGAAGCTGCTGTACGGGCACTTCCGGGAAGCGGCGCGCTCCGCAATATCCCGGGCAATAAAATCCGCCTCGTCATACGCGGTGTCAAACCTGCGGAACCGAATCTTCGCACCCGCCCCGTGATCAGACCAGAGATGTTTTTCCTTTCGCGCCGAATTATTCGAGATTACATCGTTCGCTGCATTCAGAATATTCTGAGTCGACCGGTAATTCTGCTCCAGACGGATCACCTTCGCGCCGCCGAACGTCTCCTCGAAATCAAGAATATTCCGGATATTCGCTCCGCGGAATTTATAGATCGACTGGTCATCGTCTCCGACGACGCAGATATTCCGGTAGCGGTCCGCAAGCAGTTTTACAAAAAGAAACTGGGCGGTATTCGTGTCCTGATACTCATCGATCATGATATAGCGGAACTTTTCCTGATAATACGCAAGCACTTCCGGATCGCTTTGGAACAGTTCCACGGTCTTCACAAGAAGATCATCAAAATCCAGCGCATTATTGCTCTTAAGGATCTGCTGATACATCCGGTAAGCATCTGCGATATTGCAGTCATCCGAAGTGACCGCTTCGCGCCTGAACATTTCCGGATCAATCAGTTCATTTTTCGCCGCTGAGATCCTCGCCAGTATCCCGCGTTCCTTGTAGACCTTCGGATTCAGATTGAGACGGCTGATCACCGTCTTCATGACCTGCCGGCTGTCGTCCGTGTCGTAGATCGTAAAATTCGTCTCATATCCGATCCGGTCAATATAACGGCGCAGAATTCTCGCGCAGCTGGAATGGAATGTCGCGATCCAGACACCCGATCCGCTGCCGACCATCTTCTCGACGCGCTCCCGCATCTCCCCGGCAGCCTTGTTCGTAAAGGTAATCGCCATGATATTCCACGGCGCGACTCCGCAGGCGTCGATCAGATATGCGACGCGGTTCGTGAGAACACGCGTCTTCCCGGATCCCGCACCGGCAAGTATCAGAAGCGGTCCTTCCGTATGTTCGACCGCTTCTTTCTGCGGTTCATTCAGATGTTCAAGATATTGATTCATTGTCTCTCATCCTTCTGCTCACAGGAGCGAAATACCGAGTGCCTCGATCAGGATTCCCCAGAATACGCCGCAGGCAAAGAGCACCACGGTAATTTTCATGTTTTCTTTCAAGTGCCGGCTGTTTGTCCGGAAAAGGACGAGGAGTCCGACACCTGCATTCACGAGCAGACCCGCCATCATCTGACCGGAACCGGCGATCCCCCGGAGAAACAGCTCCGTGAGAAGCACAGAAGC